>Ga0208694_1003332_pt1 | contig 15609 bp, 21 predicted proteins | sample AD_UKC078_MetaG_FD_184442 | JGI IMG/M metagenome (GOLD analysis project Ga0208694, IMG submission 184442) | Active sludge microbial communities of municipal wastewater-treating anaerobic digesters from USA - AD_UKC078_MetaG (SPAdes) (version 2) | ecosystem: Engineered > Bioreactor > Anaerobic >...
GCCACGCCGCTGTGCCGGTTGCCCCGGAACAGCAGTTGGTAATCGCGCAGGGTCGTGGTCCCGATGACCGCCGCATCGGGGCACCGCTCTCCCATCTGTTCGAGGTTCAGGTTGCTTCCGTAGGCCAAATAGATTCTCTTCATCGCTTCAAACTCCTTCAATTGGTTTCCACCACCCAAAGGGCGGTCGTCCCGCCCTTGGATTCACAGCCTGCAGTCTTCTCAGGCCGCCGGTCGGAAGCGCCATGCCGCAGAACCTGAGAGGAGCTTGGTGAGGTGCTCCCGGCAGGCCTTGTACTCTTCGCCGATGAAGCCGATGCGGTTGAGGTAGGTGCGCATCGCGAACTTCTCGTTCTCCACCTGCGGCTTCTTGGTGCTGGCCGAGCTCTGCGTGAGGGCCTGGTTGTTCAGCGCGAGGGCGAGGACGATGTAGCTTCTGACCTCTCCGGCGTGCAGGGTGCTGTTGAAGCCCCTCAGCTCGACGGTGCGGTGGCCGTGGAAGAAGGAGTGCAGGTTGAGGAAGTGGTAGCGGCTGTCGTGGTAGTGGGCCTCCCTGCTTCCGCGGTAGCCTGCGTACCAGATGTCCTCGATGGCGCTGAATGTGGCCGGCTTCTTCTTGTTCATGGCGGTTACGAGGTGCTCGTCCATCTTCTTGCAGTAGCGGGCCCGGTTGGCCTCGATGCCCAGGGCCTTGTAGAAGAGGTCGTTGCGGGCGTAGATGATGTTCACGAAGTTTCTGATCGAGCGCGGCGTGTGGTCCTGACCGTCGAGGTGGATGTGGATGCCGCAGGAGTTGTTGGCGAAGGCCCCCGCCTTGCGAAGCGCCCTGACCACCTCCTGCAGGCTCTCGATGTCCTCCTCGTAGGTGAGGATCGGGCTGACCATCTCGACGCTGTGAAGCCTTGTGGCGGTTTCCCTCATTCCGTTTCTCTTGGTCTCGCACCTGATCGAGCCGTCGTAGGTGAACTTCCAGACCCTGCCGTCGGCTGTCTTGAGCTCGTAGGTGTCGTAGTAGGAGCCGCTGTAGTTGAGCTCCCCGCCGAGCACCGTTCTTGCCGCCTTCGCCGCATCCTCGCGTGTGAGTCCCGTCATCTCGATCTCAATCCCGAACCGTGTTGCCTTGTCCATGCTCGCTACCTCTCTTTGGTGTGTTTTTCTTCGTACTGTAGTAATCACTCAAAGAGGGATAGATAGCAAGTGTATATATCAAAATAAGATACACTATTTTGTAGGTATTTCTTCGTCCAGTTTCCTGACCATGTCGACCCCCGGAACCACTCCCAGTGTCGAGCCGTTTCGCCAGGCAACGTGCAAGGTTCCCGCATCGTCGAGGTGCAGGACCTCTCCCTTGGTGCCCGCCGGCGGTGCGGCTTCGTCCTCCATGGCCACCAGCTCGACCATGCACCCCGGTGGGTATTGTTTCCTGAGGACCTCGACCCGTTTTTGATTCATCTCATCCATATGCATCCTCCTGTTCAGGTAGCATTGATCGCTCAGGTCCGCTCGTATTGCAAGGGACTCTTTTCCATTCAGGTCTCCGTTTGAATTTCCTTGACATTCCAGATGCCTTGGATAGATAATCAACGCTATGCGAAGGCGCTTGTCGCTTCGCATTTCGATGAAACCGACGCCGGATGAAGGAATCGACCGTGAGAAAAACCGCTGGTATGATCGTTCTCTTGATGCTCTTCAGTTGGACGCTTTCTGCATCGGCTCCGACTTTCCACGCGGGAGTCTCGGCCAACGTCGGATTTTTCTCGTGGTACTCGTCAGCCGAGGCTGGAATCAAAGTTGACCTGTCGGAGACCTTCTCCCTCGGCCTGACACAACGGATCGGATACGGCTTCACCTACCGGGAGGTGGTGGGAATGACGGAGCTGAGGACGTATGTGTATGATGACCTGTTCTTCCATATCGGTGTGTCCTACCTGTTGAGTCCCTCGACGGGCGTACAGCCTGATTTCAACACCAAGGTTCTTCCGCATCTGGGATTCGGACTGTACATCCCCCTCGATGCCGACCGAAGATTATTCGTAGTCCCGCGAATCGAGATGAACCAATCCTTCTACCTCTCCGACGAAGTCCGTCCGATCTATGCCGATCTGCCGTTTCCCATCGCAGCCCAAGCCTCGCTTGCGTTTGAGTATCGCACGGGGCGATGATGTGCATGGCCGGGCCGGGATGGCGAACACTTCGGTAGTCGTTGCTCCCGATCATGTCACGGCATTGCCAATGCATCCAGGATGAGGCGCATCTGGCGCTGGTACTGCCCGTAGCGGTGGGCAAACAGCGGCAGTTCGTTCTCCCCATAGTCCAGAAGCGCATCCGCATCCGCCTCTGCCATGCAGTACAAACCGTTCTCGTATGTCCAACTCAAAGTAGGAAAGACAGGGATCGTCGGAGCCTCGGGTGCCATCGAGACCAGTACCTGGCGATACGGATCACTGGCCTCGATCGTTGGCACGCTTGTGCAGCCGGTTGAGACGATCAAGACGGCCAGCAATATCACCACGTGCAGGAGGTTCGGTCGTTTCAGGAGGTTTTTCTCTGGCGATGGCGGTGATCTTTTGCTGTACTTCATCGATCTTCTCCAATTCCTGTTCTCTTTCCTTTACCGTTTCCCGCTCTTGCTGGATTTCCTTCTTCAGGCCCTTGGTCTTGGATGCCTGCAATCGTGTGATGCCCAGCAACCCCAGGATGATGAGGATGAGCAGCTGGAAGATGTCATGCATCGGCTTTCCTCTCCATGAACTTTCTTACCAGCGGCTTCCAGATCGCCATGCACGCAGGAAGCTGCAGCAGGTAGATTGCAACGGTGTACAGGACCACCAGGTAGGGTGTGCTGTTCAGGTCCCCGACCGGCGTGGATGCCGGTGCGACCTTGTAGGTCACGAACGCGAGGAAGGCCGAGCAGGCGAGGGCGACCAGCTTGATCTCGGTTTCGCTTGCCCTGTCGCTCCTGAGGCTCTTCTTGTACAGCTCCATCGCAAGGCCAAGGAATGCGGCGAAGGTAAGCAGTATTGAACTGAGCGTCATCCCCTTTCCCCCTTGCCGCCGAGCAGCGACAGGAAGTACTCGTCCATTTTCGCTTCCTGCTCCTCTGATTCCCCGTTGATCTCATGGGTCCTCAGCGACTTGAAGATGACCTTGTCGTTCTCCAGGGCCATGACCAGCCCCATCTGGATCCTGGTGATGGTGGTCTTGATTTCCTTGAGGTCCTTCGCATAGCCGTGGCGGTCGTCGCTTCTCTTTGCCATTCGGTTGAGCAGCCAAAGCACGATGCCCCCCGATCCGAACAGGCACACCGCGAGAGTGGTGATCAGGGTGAACTCATCCATCATGTGCCTCCTCGGAGGCGACTTCCTCATAGGTGTAATCCAATCCGTCGCGCTGCACGGTGACACCGGAGGTGGAACCGGTGAGTTCGATGTAGCGCCTGACGATGACATCGCAATACTTCTCATCAAGCTCGATGGTGGCACAGCTCCGCTCGGTCTGCTCGCAGGCGACCAGCGTGCTGCCGCTGCCTCCGAACGGGTCGAGCACCAGCGTGTTGCTCATCGACGAGTTCATGATCGGGTAGGCCAGAAGGGCCACCGGCTTCATGGTAGGGTGGTCGCCGTTCTTCTTGGGCTTGTCGAATTCCCAGATGGTCGATTCCTTTCGTCCGGTGTACCACAGGTGCTTGCCCTTCTTCTTCCATCCGAAGAGCACCGGCTCGTGCTGCCACTGGTAGGGCGAACGGCCGAGCACCAGCGACTGCTTCTTCCAGATGCAGGTGCCCGACAGGTAGAAGCCCGCCTCGCTGAAGGCCTTGCGGAAGTTCAGCCCCTCGGTATCGGCATGGAACACGTAGATGGAGGCATCGTCGGCCATATGGGTTGCCGTGTTGGAGAAGGCATCGAGCAGGAACTGGGCGAAGGCGTCGTTTGCCATGTTGTCGTTCTTGATCTTGCCGGCCGATCCCTCGTAGTTGACGTTGTAGGGCGGATCGGTGACCACCAGGTTCGCCTTTGCTCCTGCCATGAGCAGTTCGAATGTCTCGGCCTTGGTGCTGTCCCCGCATACCAGACGGTGCCTTCCCAGTTTCCACAGGTCCCCGCTCTTGGTGATTGCGGGCTTCTCGAGCTCGGAGGCCACGTCGAAGTCATCGTCGTGCACGCCGTCTGCAAGCGAGTCCTTGAACAGGTCGTCGATCTCTGCCGGGTCGAAGCCGGTGAGCGATACGTCGAAGTCCAGACCCTGCAGATCGGTGATGAGAAGGGCCAGCTTGTCCTTGTCCCACTCTCCGCTGATCTTGTTCATGGCGATGTTGAGGGCCTTCTCCTTGTCGGTATCCAATTCGACGAGGATGCAGTCCTCCTCGGTCACCCCCATATCCTTGAGGACGTTCAACCTCTGGTGGCCCGATATGACGGTGTTGTCGTTGGCGGCATTGACCACGATGAGCTCGACGTAGCCGAACTGCTCGAGCGACCGCTTCAATTTCTCGTACTCGGGATCTCCGCTCTTGAGGGCTTTGCGCGGATTGTATGTTGCCGGATTCAGATCCGACAGTTTCATCTTCTGGATTTTCATAATATTCTTCCCAACCTTTCTGCGACGAGTAAATAGGCAATTTCCCAATCGCCTAAAAGGGCGACTAGTTCTTTTTGTTGCTGGTCGACAATTGCATGGCACGAATTACAAAGGACTACCAGATTGGTCTTATCCCTTGTCCCTGATTGGGAGACAGGGACAATATGATGTACACATAAGTTGCTCGTGCTTCCGCATCGTGTGCAGGAGGCCCCATCCCTCAATTTGGTGCTTATTTTTTGCCATTCATAGTCGTAAGGCCCGTTTGTTCTTTTTTGATCAGCGTTGGAGCAAAGGATTCCAAGGAGTCGGGATTTGGTTTCTTCATCGTAATTCTGCCAATGCATAAGTGTCGCTTTTCCAATTTTCTGTTTAGTCTCAAGGGAGTGGTAGTCGTCACCGAGTAGTAACTTTCTCCTTTTGAGCCCGGAACTCACTTTTTTGCGAAATTCAGGATCCTTGTTTTTTTGAACGATATCTTGTCTTGTCTTCTGCCATTCATTCTGGCATTGGACCGAGCAAAAAAAGTGAGAAGGTATTCTTCCTTGCGCATACATTCTCGAGCTGGATTTGCCACAGGTTTCACAGCTGAAATCTATGCGCATGTTCTTCCTCTTTGTTATCTTGTTTTCCGCTTGGGTTGTAGTCTGCAGGCAGAAGGTCATTAATGTGTTTCTGTTCAATGGTCATGATCCAGTTCTCCCTTGAGCGCCTCTGCATACCGCTCGCTTGTCTGCTCCCATGCAAAGAGGGCGTTGCCGAAATGACCGTAATTGGAGGTGAGGTTGTACATCGGGATGCGCAGTCCCAGCTCCTCGATGATGTCCTTCGGCTTGAGACTGAAAACCTTTCTCACCGCATCGGCAAGCCTGGCGTCATCAACCTTGCCGGTTGCGAATGTGTGTACATCCACCGCTACGGGCTCGGCTTTGCCGATGGCGTACGAGATTGAAACGCCGCAGCGCCTGGCAAGACCGGCTGAGACGATGTTCTTGGCGATCATGCGTGCCATGTAAGCCCCGCTTCGGTCGACCTTGGTAGGATCCTTGCCGCTGAAGGCACCCCCTCCGTGGAGGGCCAGCCCTCCGTAGGTATCCACCATGATCTTGCGTCCGGTAAGGCCGGTATCGGCACCAGGCCCGCCCTCGACGAAGCGGCCGGAGGGATTGATGAGGATGCGGGTGTGTGCATCGAGGGGGAAGTGTATGAAGGCGGGCTCGAGCACCTTCTCGATGATCTCGGCCTTGAGGCTGTCCAGGTTCTTGTCGCGATCGTGCTGGACCGAGACGATGACCGCCTCCACCCGTACGGGCTTGCCATCATCGTACTCAACCGATACCTGTGCTTTGCCGTCGCTGCGGATACCCATGATGGTGCCGTTCTTTCTGCACTTGTCCAGGATGCTGCAGATGCGGTGGGAGAGCTCAAGCGGCAGGGGAATGCAGGTGGGTGTCTCATCGGTTGCATAGCCGTACACAGTCCCCTGGTCCCCGGCTCCCAATTCTTCCTTGCTGCCGTCGGCATCCCTGATCTCCAGGGCGGTATCGACGCCTCCTGCGATATCAGGACTCTGGTTGTGCAGGAACACGCTGATGGTGAAATCCTTGGGATTGTAGCCACTCTCTGCAAGGGCAGTTCTCACCGTCTCGCGCACATTGATCCTGCTGCGGCTGGTGATCTCACCTGCGACGATGATACGGCCCTTGGTGGCCATGACCTCGCAGGCTACGCGCGAATACGCGTCGACGGAGAGGCAGGCATCAAGGATAGAGTCGGCGATATAGTCGCACAGCTTGTCGGGATGTCCCTGGCAGACACTCTCGGATGTGAGGTGGTTTCTCATGTTTGAATTCCTTTGATTGTTTGATTTCCTAGCGGCTGCGCCTGGAGGTGAGCAGCCTTTCCATCAGGTCGTCCTGGGGGTTCGCACCCTGGTAGGAGGAGGCGTTGTTCTCCTTCACGATCTGGAAGATCTGGAACCAGATCTGGTTGACCTGCTTCATGTATTCGCGGCTCATCGCCACGTATGGAGAGGCTATCGCAGCACCCGTGGTAGGGTGCTTTGCGAGGAAGCCGTACTCGCTGACGGCCATCTCGCACTGGATCCAGCGGGCCACCGCCATCGCGTACTGGTGTATGATCTGGCTGCTCACCAATTCTTCGCACCGCCTGGCTTTAAGCCAGTCCCATGTCTCCTGGTAGACCTCTGCGGCATCGAGCTCGATACCGCTTTTCTGGGTCACCGTCATGTAATACTTGGCCGGAGGCATGTCCGCGCCCTGCAGCTCGGGAGCCTCGGGCAGCTGAACCACGCGGGCCTCTCTGCCCTCGTGGATCTTCTCTGAGAGAGCCTTGCTTTTCCTCCCTGCACCGACGCGGGCACCGCCACGGTTGGTACCGTCCTTTGCCATGTTGCACCGCCTTCGATTATAAGGGGGTTAATACCCCGTTTGAATTCCCGTTTTTACGCGTGATTGCCCCTGCCCGTTGTAACCCTATATGCTGTAGAGATTTGCAAGCCCCCTCCAAAGTGTTACGAAAAGTTACGTGTGCAACCTATCATTTTTCTGTCGTCCGTGGAGGGTGGAATGGCAGCTTGCACACAGGGCCATGAGGTTCTCCTCGTCATCGGTACCGCCCTGTCTGGCGGCTTTGATGTGGTGGACCAGTGTAGCCTGTGTCGTCCTTCCCTGCCTTCGGCACAGCTCGCAGAAGGGATGCTCGTCAAGAAACTTCTTGCGCGCTTTCCTCCATGAGGATCCGTAACGCTTGTGGGTGCCCGGATCGCGTTGGTTGCGCTCGTAGGCCCTCGCAGCCTCTTTCGCATGCTCCTCGCAGTACCGACCGTCGGTGAGATGTGGACAGCCTGGGTGGCTGCACGGTCGCTTGGGCTTGTATGGCATCGAGAGTTCTCCTTGGGGCAAAAAGAAAGCCCGGGAGGGATTCCCGAGCTCTGTATGGACTTGTCTGAGTGTACAGTAGCAAAGAAGGCCTACTGAGCACAACTGTTATTTTCTGATAATTTAACGATAGGTTTCAACGGTACAGGGGTTCTACGGAGCAGTCCAGGCACCTGTTCCCGATCGCGTTCTCAAGCACTCAAAAACCCCTATACGCGTATATATGTGCGTTTAGGCATGCTGCGCTGGCATTATCCCCCTTATATTACTGGTATTCATACTAAATAATATTTCAGGAACATAGGAACAGATACAGGGTAATTGCAGATAGGCCAACATTTCATGGCCCGTAATAGCATTTGTTCTCGTTGGCGTAGCAGGAACATGGGAACTGGTGGTGTTCTGTTCCAGAAACCAGTGTCGATGTGAGGGAACATGTGTGATGGCAGGTCGGATGGGTATGGATAAGGGGCAGTCACTGCATGGCCGCTTGGGCTTGTATTGTATGTACGGATCTCTTTCGGGCAAAAAAATGCCAGGGATTCTTTCCCTAGCTCCGTATGGACTTGTCTGAGTGTACTGTAGTGAGGAAGCCTGGCTGAGCACATCTGTTATTTTCTGATAATTTAACGATTGGGTGCAAGTTGGTGTATAATCCAAAAAGTATGAGTAAAACAGTAAATGATCACATCAAAAAGGAAAAAAAGAATTACTTTATGCTTATCGTACCAGTTCTTCTGATAGTCGTAGTAATCCTTTTTCAACGTATATATCCTGAGAGAGAAGCCCTAAATGGATTAAAAGGTGATTATCTGATTATCACAGAAACAGTGTATGATAATGAGTATAAGTTATTCAGTCTTGAACAGAAGTTAGAGTTAGATGAAAAGAATATTAGGGTGTATGATAATCAATACAGGCTTGTCAGAAAAATCACGGAGTATAGTTTTTCTGACGAATTAAGAATCAATAATTATAGATACTCAGGTCGCGAGGTTTATGTACGCTACCAAAATTCGAATGATGAACTTAGTCATAACCTTGATGAATCCATCGATAACCTAACAATTGAAATACAACCTATCAGGGATAGTGTATTGTTTGGGGAATTGGTAATTTGGGATATTGATGATTATCCCATAGGTGTAGATGACTATCGTTATGATAACAATCGGTATGAAGTAGTCGGGAAAGAAAAACCTTTCCCAGTAACGATTGTGTATTACAATGGCTACGGATATCCAATTGAGAAAACTGTCTATTGGTCCCGGGGTTCGATAAATGGTACCGATTCACGACACAGGCAATTTCGTTACAAGTATGATTCTGAACAAAGGCTGATAGAGGTGTCAGAATACCGCGGACGTAATATATTTACTGATCCTAAAGAATGGTATTTAGAAAAAGTTCATACTTTTACGTATCAAAATAAAACTATCCGATAGTGTCTGAATCTTCGATCGTCTCAAGGATGGCTGCAAGGAAACTTGGGTTTGTCGGCCATGGCTGCTTCCCTTGCGTGGGTTATCCGTGTGCATTAGAATAAACGAGCCAACGGTTGAATCTGGGGAATTGCGGAAGGACTCGCGGCAGAGGCTCGGTCAATACCGCCGAGCCTCATTACTTACCAGCCAACGCTTGAACAAACAAAAAGCCCGGGAGGTTTTCCCGAGCTCTGTATGGACTTTTCTGAGTGTACAGTAGCGCGAAAGGCGAGCTGAGCACAACTGCTATTTTCTGATAATTTAGCGATAGGGTTTCTTGGGACTCGGTAGTGTAACAATAACTCTTCCATCTTCCACATTCTAAGGATTAAATCATTCCTACAGCTATTCCAAAGATGATCGCAAAGGGAATAGCACCTTCAATTTCGAATAATTTTTTTCCGGATGGATATGCTTTTATGAATCGGTTATCCCACTCAATGATTTTCTTGCCTTCTGGGTAGGAATTGAGATACCTGCCATCCCACTCGTATAACTTTTTGCCCCCTGGATAATTCTTAAACGCTTTTCCATCGAACTCAAAAGTCTTGCTGCTTGATGGATACGTCTTGATGAAGCGCCCATCCCATTCGATGAGCTTCTTGCCTTCTGGATAGGACTTGAGGTGTCTGCCGTCCCACTCATATAACTTTTTGCCCCCTGGATAATCCTTGATAAATGAAGCCATGGTTCCTCCTTTTTGAGATTGAGAAAAGAATAGAAACTTTTCAGGCGGATACATTTTTAATGTATATTCAGTATAACACAGTATTTATCATACCACAAACAATAAAAATAGCTATCAGTATGGCAAGTTTTGTTTTCGAGACCATTTGTGATTAAAGCTGTGTAATGTGTTACTCTGACATCAAGCCGAATCGAAACTCCATTGTTTACGGTACTGGAATTCTCACCAACCCAAGCGCCTTCCTATGCAGGTGGTAGATGTAGTCCTGGCTGTGATTCAATTGGGATGCGATCTGGTCCCATCCCAAGAATGTAAGGTAGCGTATCCCAAGCAGCCTTGTGAGCGGTAAGATGTTTTTACCGGAAGTAAAACATCTTACCGCTCACACCGCCCTTCATTCATTACTGTGGCGTAACACTCAGTGAATTCTTCTCACCCCAACAACCGCCATTACAAAAATCTCCAAACAATTTGCAATTAATGCATTCTCCATTCAGAATGCGAATTTGCTGCTGGTAATAATATTTTAATAGATGATTTTTTATTATCTCCCAATCAATATACTCATTGTTTTCATTGAGCATCCTCACTATAACATCATGATGTTGATTGCAATACCTTAAATTCAAACCTGCATCAATTAATCCTGCAGTTTCTGCTCTACAAGAACCCCCAGGATAAGACATTTTATCTTTACACCCCAAAAGAAAACAAAGAGGAACTCTATGGTCAAAGCCATACGGTATATCCAACTCATCCAGTTTTTTCTCGAATGCCACAATCTTTGAGATAAGTACTTTTTTTTCATCGAAAATGTTTGTTGTGCAATCAAAAGTAAATGAGGGCTTTAATCGGGCATCAATTCTACGCCAAAAAAGAATCGAGTCAACAGTTCTCACTACATCGGTCTCTGGAGTTATTTGGAATTTCATCGTTCTCTTGCCTTGCTTTTCCGATAATACCTTCTCCTGAGTTAACATATCAGAAAAATTCATATTATAAATAATACAATCTTTCCCACGTGGATTGATATTTAATATTTTGTCATTCAATGCATTGGTAAACAAAGCGACATTCTTGAAGTTATCCTGAGCTATTCTATAGATTTTCTCAAAGTTTGAATGATAAGTCGGTTCTCCTCCCATCATTTTCAATGATGTAAAGCCCGAATTAGTCAAGTAAACACACAACGCCTCAAATTCGGAAGTTGAAAGCTCCTTTTTAGTCCTGATTGAGTGATTAAAACAATTATTGCAATTGGCATTACACCCTTCGGTAACAAATACCCTAATTGCCTTATGCTTTTTTCTCATAAGTATTATCTCCAAGTATTTCCACAGTTGTTACATCGATACATGTGTTTGCTATTGTAATATACAGTGTTTGTACTTCCACACTTATGACATTTTGGTTTTACTTTAGTTCCAAAGTAGTTATTCTTTATATAAACATTTGTCGGACAATCGTCGTCATCATCGTCGTCATCATCGTCGTCATCATCGTCGTCATCATCGTCGTCGTCATCATCGTCATCGTCATCATTACCAGAATACATATAACTATGATTTTTATAATCCCAATAATAATCGTCTGAATCCCAAAATATATCACATTTGGTACAATGATAGTCCCAATGATTATAATCTGCATCTTCAATATCTTGCTCTAAATAGCTCGCTTTACATCCACATCGTGGGCAAAATTTAAAATAGTCAGCCATATCAACCTCATACTACTTGAAATATATGCAACTATATATCAATACAACCGCTCTATCACGCATCAGAAAGAGTTACTCTCGTCTATTGCAAAAAATACAAAACTGATATCTATTGAGTTGTACAATTAGCTATATTGTACATCGTGTTATGACATTTTGGGAATTTTTTTGAATATTCATTAACTTTAGCGAGTTCGGATGCGTACTCTAGCGATCTGGTCGGACTGCTTTCAATAAAATAATAGTTGTAATTGGGAATACAAGTCTTGACCCTATCGTTTGGGGCAAGGAAACCTTGTACCTACCAACTTCATGAAGAATGATTTGCAATTTGCTCATCCTGGAATCATATGCTATGAGCTATTCTTCTTGCATTTGCTCTCTGCGAAGGGGTATCCTAGATACAATATTTGAATTTGCAACAATTTCGTGGTAGCATCCAGGCTTTTTGGTGTTGGATTGTAACTACTCAGGTATCCCAATTAGAATCTAGTCGAGGAAAGCCAGGGAGAGTGAGTTGTTGAACAGCTGTTCGGGAACGCGTGATGAAAACGGGGAGTCTTTCTGATACCACGCCTCCTTCGGATATAATTGTCTCCAGAGACAACAGATCATGGAGTAAGAATGTTTTAATATGGATCAATCCTCATGATGAGGACTTTAATGAAGTGAGCATCATCAGGAAAGCCGGTTCTGCTCCATCCAATTGATCTGACGGTGAGGAAGTCTATCGCAGTCACATTCCCAATTTTGTCGATACGACAGGGACCCCAGGAGTACACTATTACTATCTGATCCAAGCAGTTGATTACAGCGGGAATTATTCAACCGGTATCATGCTCGACCAAGTACAGCCATAACATGTGAAGGGCTGTTGGGATAATCGTCCATGATAGTAACCATATAGGAGATTGTTGAAACTCGTGGGGAAATCCATCAGGACTCAGGAACCCTCACCAACCCCAACGCCTTCCGATGCAGGTGATAGATGTAGTCCTGGCTGTAATCCAGCTGGGATGCAATCTGCTCCCAGCCGAGGAAGGTGAGGTATCGCATCTCCAGCAGCGTCTCGCACTCCATGTTGTTGACGCTCCTGACCGCTTTCCCGATTTCCTGTTTCAGCATCATCAGATTTGCGATGCTGCTGTTGATCTCATTCTCCAACTCGGTGATGCGCACCACCGCCTCCTCAACTGGAGACCGTCTGCCCGAAACTGCAACCTTGGGTTCGTCCGAGATCTTGGGGGAGACATAGGCGGCATGGCTTCTGAGCCAGTCGAGCTGGCGTTCCTTGGTCTTGATGCGCTTGTCCAGATACCATGCCTGGGACAGATATTCCTTTGCGTTCATGCTCTCATCTCCTGTAGGTGAATCTTGGTGAAGTCGGGGTTGATGTCGCACAGGAAATCAAACCACTTGCTCTCGAAGAATCTCTCGATCTCATCCTTTGCCGCCCATGCATGCTGGTAGTCGGGATTGTCTTCCAATTGGGTCACCGCCTTCTGCCAGTCCCATACCGCCCGTTCCACGATTGCTGCAGCCAGCTGCCTCATGCTTGCCTCGGTCATTGCACCCTCCCGCTAAGCTCGGCCTTCACCGCCTCGATCAATGCATCCTGGGTTTCTGCCTTGCCTGACAGGACTCTCATGATGCGCTCGTCTATGGTCTTGTCTGTGATGATGTGCTGGACCACCACGGTCCGGGACTTCTGCCCCTGACGCCACAGCCTCGCCACCGTCTGTTGGTACAGCTCAAGGCTCCAGGTCAGGCCGAACCAGATCAGAAAGCTCCCTCCGCCTTGGAGGTTCAATCCGTGTCCGGCGGAGGCTGGGTGAATCAGCCCGGCTTGAAGCTTTCCCTGGTTCCACTTCACCAGGCTCTCACTCGAGTCCAGAGTCGAAAACGATACCCCAAGCTTCTCCAGCCTCCCTGTGATCCGCGCCAGGTCATGCTTGAACCAATAGGCAACCAAGACACTCTGTCCGTTCGCCGCTTCGATGAGGTCCTCAAGCGCATCGAGCTTGCGATCATGGATGCCGATGGTCACGCCGTCATCGGTGTACACAGCCCCGTTTGCCAACTGCAGCAGCTTGCCCGACAGGCTTGCTGCATTGGCAGCCGTCACCTGACCCCCTGTACCATCCAGGACCAGCTCCTTGCGTAGCTTCTCGTAGGCAGAGCGCTCATCATCGCTGAGGCAAACCTTGTACTCGTTGGTGACAAGTTCGGGCATCCTGATATGGTCCTGAGCCTTCATCGAGATGGTGATATCCTCGATTGCCTTGTAGATCCGTTCCTCCGCACCGGGGGCGGGTTTGTAGCTGAACACCACCTGACCGCTTCGCTTGTCGGCCTTGAAGTACGCATCACGGTAGGCTCCGATGAATCTCCCCAATCTCACACCCTTGTCCAGAAGTTTGAACTGGGCCCACAGGTCGATCAGACCATTGCTTGCAGGGGTGCCGGTCAGGCCTACGATGCGGCGGATCATCGGGCGGCGTTTCATCAGGGCCCTGAAGCGCTTTGACTTGTGGTTCTTGAACGATGAGAGCTCGTCGATGACCACCATGTCGAAGTCGAAGGGCAGGGTGCTCTCCTCGATCAGCCACTGCACGTTCTCGCGGTTGATGATGTACAGGTCGGCCTTGCGTTCGAGTGCTGCAAGCCGCTCGGCAGTACTTCCCACTGCCACTGATGGGATCAAATCCCCCAGGTGATCCCACTTGCCGATCTCATCCGGCCACGTGTCCCTTGCAACCCGAAGGGGTGCGATGACCAGTACCTTGCGTACCAGGAAGGAGTCGAAGAGGAGGTTCTGCACCGCCGTCAGGGTGATGATCGTCTTGCCAAGTCCACACGCGATTAATATGGCAGAGATGGCATTGCTTTCGATGAATTCTGTGGCGAATGTTTGGTATGCATGTGGGGTATATTTCATCTTCTCAACTCTCCAGCATTGCGAGCACTTTGTTTAACTCATTGTGGAATCTTGCGTGTTCCGCCTGGGAGGCAAAGATTCTCAGATTACCCGGATTATTGTTCCGGCGATTCCCGTCGATATGGTGGACTACCTCACCTTTCCTGAGAGGCCTGCCAAGGATTTCTTCAGCGACAACCCTATGCTCATGTCTTCCATAACGTTTCGCATAGGTTTTCCCCTCACCTGACCCAAGCCGCGCTTGGCGTAGTTTTTCTCTGGTTGCAGGTGTCATTCTGGTAAGGTTGAGTATCTTGTTAAGCCTACTGAGCGTTTCACCTGCTTTGCTTAGATCCTTCAACGTATGATATCCGTCAGGGTTTTTTGTCTTACTGCTGAAATCATGCATGCACGTCCGGCAACAAAAGTTGTGTTTCTTGATATTCCATTTTTCCCTTTCAAATTTCTTTTTGCACCAATCGCATTCAATGACTAATTTCATTGATGATCTCCTCTATCTGCTCTCTTGCATCCAGCACGTATGCCTTGAACCCCAGGGCCTTCAGCATTTCATGCCTTACCCGTTGGAGTGCCCTCAACCTTTTGCCCGGGGCCTTCACTTCCACGAAGCCGCATTTGCCACCGGGCAGCAGCACCAGACGGTCGGGCATCCCGTCAAAGCCCGGACTGGTGAACTTCACCGCCCGGCCTCCCATCTTTTTCACAGCCATCACCAGCTGCAACTCGATCTCCTTCTCAAGCATGCCAAGCCTCCTCTGCAGGATCGATCAGATTGAACGCCGCATGGACTGCCGACAAGAAGTTTGTGATCGGTTTTCCCTTGTGTTGCGATGTGCAGTCGTTGCCCAGACTGACCGTAAAGTGCCCGGGGTGGACATGGCTTTCGCTTATCTTGAGAAGTTCGCCCCGATACCTGAGGACATATGCCCCATCGAGTGTTTTATCCCATAGCCGCTTCAGGAAGTTCTTCCGACGCTTCGCCCGGTTCTTCATAAGGCGATCGCGTTCCTTCGCAGCAAGGATGTCGTCTTCCATGATCCCTGCGCAGATGCACCCCACCGATATCGGTTCATAAAAGTAGGCGTGCTTCATCTCATGCACGATACGCACCCGCGTGCATCCGCACAGCTCGCAGGTGAACAGCTCATCCGCTTCCTCGAGGCAATCGTAGGTATTGTTGACGACCCATCCATCCAAGGGAGCACCCCATTCCTTGAGCGTCCTGTGGCATCGGGCGATGTATGCCTTGCTGTAGATTTCACCGCTCATATGGCGCTCCCGCCAATGCAATTCATGCGGTTC
>Ga0208694_1003333_pt1 | contig 15597 bp, 10 predicted proteins | sample AD_UKC078_MetaG_FD_184442 | JGI IMG/M metagenome (GOLD analysis project Ga0208694, IMG submission 184442) | Active sludge microbial communities of municipal wastewater-treating anaerobic digesters from USA - AD_UKC078_MetaG (SPAdes) (version 2) | ecosystem: Engineered > Bioreactor > Anaerobic >...
AGCGATCGTGGTCTTCCTGAACAAGGTGGACCTGGTTGACGATGCTGAGCTGCTGGACCTCGTCGAGATGGAAGTCCGCGAGTTGCTTTCGAAGTATGAATTTCCTGGCGACGACATTCCGATCGTGCGCGGGTCGGCGCTGCCGGCCACCAAGGCCACGAGCGCGGATGACCCGGCCTGCCAGTGCATCACCGATCTGATGGACGCGCTGGACAGCTACGTTCCCGAGCCGCAGCGCGCGCTGGACAAGCCGTTCCTGCTGCCGATCGAAGACGTGTTCTCGATTGAAGGCCGCGGCACGGTGGTGACCGGCCGTATCGAGCGCGGTCTCATCAAGGTGGGCGACGAAGTTGAGATCATCGGGCTGCGCCCGACCGCCAAGACGACCTGCACGGGCGTCGAGATGTTCCGCAAGCTGCTGGATCAGGGCCAGGCTGGCGACAACGTCGGCTGCCTGCTGCGCGGCACGAAGAAGGAAGAGGTCGAGCGCGGCCAGGTGTTGGCCAAGCCGGGCTCGATCACGCCGCACACCGAGTTCCACGGCGAAGTGTACGTCCTCAGCAAGGAAGAGGGCGGCCGTCACACGCCGTTCTTCAAGGGCTACCGTCCGCAGTTCTACATCCGCACGACCGACGTTACGGGCGACATCACGTTGCCCGAGGGCGTGGAGATGGTCATGCCGGGCGACAACATCTCGATTTCCGTGAAGTTGATCTCGCCCGTCGCGCTGGAAGACAAGATGCGTTTCGCCATTCGTGAAGGCGGCCGCACGGTCGGCGCGGGCACGGTGTCCAAAGTTATTAAGTAAGTGAGCTTCCTGTGAGCGTGTCCGTCCGGGGCGCTGCGGCGTCCCGGACGTGGCACGGGGTTTAAACAGGAGCAAAGAGGCGGATATGCCGAGAGAATTAGCCATTTTGGCGTGCACTGAGTGCAAGCGCCGCAATTACACGACGACGCGCAATAAGCGTACGACGACCAACCGTCTGGAGATGAAGAAGTTCTGCCCGACGGAGCGGAAGCGTACGTTGCATCGCGAAACGAGGTAGTCGTCTCTCGAGGAAGTTTTTAGGCCAGTAGCTCAATTTGGCAGAGTACCGGTCTCCAAAACCGGGCGTTGGGGGTTCGAGTCCCTCCTGGCCTGCCAGTTTAGAACGGGTATCTGTCGCCGTCCCTGCCGGGGGAGCGGCAACAGGTTTTCGCGTTTTGAGAGCGGAACGACCGAAGGGTCTTGGGACATGAGCAACGTAAAGCAAATCATCCAGAGTCTGGGAGCGTATCTCGGCGATGTCGGGGTCGAGTTCAAAAAGATCTCTTGGCCTGACCGTCAAGAGTTGGTCGATTCGACGATCGTCGTGATTACGTTTATCGTGATCTTGGCCGTGGTGGTGTTGTGCTGCGACAAAACCATCATGTTTTTCCTGCAGTTAATCCATGCCTAACGCGGGGGGCCGTCCATGACAAAACAATGGTTTGTGCTTCACACCCTGACTGGTCAGGAGCAGAAGGTCAAGCGCTCGATTGAGGCGCGGGTGCGGATCGAGGAGATGGGGGAGTATATTGGCGAGGTCATGATCCCCACTGAGAAGGTTTCCGAGGTCAGGAACGGGGTCAAGACTACCGTCACCCGTAAGTTTTTTCCAGGTTATGTGTTGATTAACCTGGCCCTCTATGACGGGGAGCGCAACGTGCTGGAACCCACTTGGCGGTTTCTTAAGGAGACGCCGGGGGTGATCGGTTTTATTGGCGGCGAACGTCCGATGCCGCTTTCTGCCGACGAGGTTGATGCGATCGTCAATCAGGCGGCGGACAAGGACAAGGAAAAGGTCAAGCCTAAGGTTCAGTTTGAGCCGGGTGAGGCCGTAAAGATCATCGACGGTCCGTTCATGAGTTTCAGCGGTACCGTCGATGAGGTGGATCCTGACCGGGGCAAGCTGAAGGTCTCTGTAGCGATCTTCGGGCGCTCCGCTCCGGTCGAGCTGGAGTATTGGCAGATCGAGCGCGCGGTCAACGAGAACGCGTAGCCGTCCGGCCGATCCCGTTGCGCTTGGAGCGCGGCGGCGGCTCGTCAACTGCGGTCCGTCTGTACCGGTGGGGATGCCGGGAGGGCCGCGACAGACACAGTAGGTAAAAGTTATGGCGAAGAAAGTCACGGGTATCGTGAAACTGCAGATTCCCGCAGGTGCGGCGAATCCTGCGCCGCCGGTGGGCCCCGCGCTGGGCTCGCAAGGCGTCAACATCATGGCGTTCTGCAAAGAATTTAACGCCAAGACTCAAGACAAAGCGGGCCTGATCATCCCCGTGGTCATCACGGTGTATGCGGACCGCAGTTTTTCCCTTGTGTTCAAGAGCCCGCCTGCCTCCACGCTGCTGAAGAAAGAGGCTGGGCTGGCGAAGGGCTCCGGGGTCCCCAACCGCGATAAGGTCGGCAAAGTCACGCGCGAGCAGGTCCGCAAGATCGCCGAGATCAAGAAGGCAGACCTCAATGCTTCTGACGAGGCGGCGGCGATGCGGATGATCGAAGGTACCGCGCGTAATATGGGTATCGAGGTGGTTGACTAAGGTAAGGGGACACGGATTATGGCAAAACATGGCAAGCGTTATAGCGATGTGCTGAAGAAGGCCCCAACGGAGCCGGTCAGCTTGGAAGAGGCGGTGGCATTTGTGAAGGCCAACGCCAACGCGAAATTTGATGAGACAGTGGAAGTCGCGATGCGCCTCGGCGTGGACTTCAAGAAGTCCGACCAGACCGTGCGCGGCACCGTCACCCTGCCGCACGGCACCGGCAAGACGATCCGAGTGATCGTGTTCGCGGCCGGCGTGCATGCCGATGATGCGAAGGAAGCTGGCGCGGATGAAGTCGGCTATGAGGAACTGATCGAAAAGGTCAAGGACGGTTGGACCGACTTTGACGTGGCGATCGCGACCACCGACGCGATGAAAGAGGTGCGTAAGATCGCCCGTGTGCTCGGCCCCCGTGGCTTGATGCCGAACCCCAAGACCGGCACGGTGACGGATGATACGGCGGCAGCGGTCAAGGCAGCCAAAGGCGGCAAAGTTGATTTCCGTATGGACCGCACCGGCAATGTCTGCGTGCTCTGTGGCAAGAGCAGTTTTGACGCCGACAAGCTGGTCGGCAACATCAACGCCATCGTGAAGGCGGTTCAGTCTGAGCGCCCGGCGGCGGCGAAAGGGACGTTCATCCGCTCCCTCACGGTCAGTTCGACGATGGGTGTGGGCGTGCGCGTGCAGCTCAAAACCGAGGATGCGATTTAATCGCGGGAGAGGGATGATATGAGAGTCGAAAAAATTTCTATCCTGAATGAGGTTATCGAGCGCGTCAAAGCGTCCGATTTCTGCTTTGTCCTGAATTATGGCGGACTCAAGGTCACGCAACTGACCACGTTGCGTCAGAGCCTGACCAAGTTGGACTCGCGCGCCATGGTGGTGAAAAACACCTACCTGAGCCGAATCGCCAAGGATCTAGGTTGGGGCGATGTGTCCGCGCTGTTTTCCGGCCCGACCGCCATCGTGACGGGCAGAGGCGATGTGGCTGAAGTAGCCAAGGCACTGGTCGCCTTTGTGAAGCAGAATGACAAGGCGGCGATCAAGGGTGCCAGCTTCGAGGCAGCGCTGCTGTCTGCGGAGGAAGTGGAGGAACTTTCGAAGTTGCCGTCGAAGGACGCCATGCGCGGCATGCTGTTGGGCACGCTGCAGGCGCCGGCGACGAGCCTGGTGCGCGTGTTGAACGCGCCGCTGTTGGATATGCTCTACGCTCTCAAGGCGTACGAGGAGAAGAAAGACGGATCTGCGGCATAAACGTGTGTCGTAAAAACCGACGGCGCGGGTGTCGGCGGGTGTCGGCACCCCAGTGCGCCATGTGGCGCGAACGGCTCCTTTATGAGGAGTGGCGCTAGCGGGAACCCCGCCCGCGAATGAACGCGTGCGGTTGCACAAAAAAAGGAAGAGAACCATGACGAACGAAGAAGTGATTGAATATCTGAGCAACCTTTCGGTGCTCGAGATCTCCAAGCTGGTCAAGGCGCTGGAAGAGAAGTGGGGCGTTACCGCCGCCGCTCCCGTGGCTGTCGCTGCGGCTCCTGCCGCTGCCGCTGCTCCGGTTGAGGAGAAGACAGAGTTTGATGTGATTCTGGCTGAGATCGGCGCCAACAAGATCGGCGTGATTAAAGAAGTGCGTGCGATCACGAGCCTCGGCCTGAAGGATGCCAAGGACTTGGTCGAAGCCGCTCCGAAGGCTGTGAAGGAAGGCGTCTCGAAGGAAGAGGCCGCGAAGCTGAAGGAACAGCTTGAGAAGGCCGGCGCCAAGGTCGAGATCAAGTAATACGCGCCGCGTGTAAAACGCGGGGACTGTCCGGTGATGACGCGGGCAGTCCTCGCTTTCCTCAACGCGCCGTGTGCGCCGAGAGGAAGAAGCCCGGCCCGTCATCATTTTCGTGTTTGTCAAAAAAGGGACAAAACGCACCCGGACGCCTGATGATGCATGAACCGGCCGAAGTGTGAATTAGTTAACAAAGTGGCTGCTTACCACACTTCCATTCACAACCGGCCGGCTGAGAACTGTGTCAAGGCGCGCGGCGGGCGGCAGGGGCGCAAATGCTCCTGCGTGCGGGGTCCTTGAGTTGACAACCCTTGTCATAACATTCCAACCTGAGGTAGGCAATGGTTGAACGCAAAATGTTCGGCAAGCTGAAGCCCGTGATTCAGCCGCCCGATCTGATCGCTATTCAGACGCAATCGTACCAAGATTTTCTGCAGATCGGCATCGCGCCCAGCAAACGTGAAAAGAAGGGGTTGCAGGCTATTTTCCATGAGGTGTTTCCCATCGATAGTTATGATGGCCGTTACACGCTCGATTTCGTCAAATACGATCTAGGCGAACCCAAGTGCGACGCATTGACTGCCTTGGCTGATGGCAGCACGTTCGCCGCGCCGCTGCACGCGACGTTCCGTCTCAAAGACGGTGACGAGATCCGTGAAGAGGACGTCTACATGGGCGAGATTCCGCTCATGACCCGCGATGGATCCTTTGTCATCAACGGTGCCGAGCGCGTGATCGTCTCGCAGTTGCACCGCTCGCCCGGCATCTGCTCGGAGCAGGCGATCCACCCCAACGGACAGATACTTTATTCCGTCCGGCTGATCCCCGACCGTGGCTCGTGGATCGAAATCCAATTTGATTCGAGCGACATCATGTGGGTCTACATGGACCGTCGCCGTCGCCGCCGCCGTAAGTTTTATGCTACGACCCTTTTGCGGGCACTCGGATACGGAACCGATGAGGATATCCTCAAGCTGTTCTACACCACGAAGATGTTGAACGTGAAGGACGCGCACGACGCCGAAGAGCTTGAGAACCTGCTGATGAAGGACGACCTGGTCGATGTCGAGTCGCAGGCTGTTCTGGCCCGCCGTTACGACCCGATCACGCCGGCGTTGCTTGAGCAGGTCGCGTCCGCCGGCTTCGACAGGATCGAGGTGGTGGACGTCTCGGTCGATGAAGGCGTTTTGGTCAAGACGTTGCGCGAAGACGCGAAGGCCAACATCCGCTCGGAAGAAGATGCCCTCAAGGACATCTATAAGCGGTTGCGCCCGGGCGATTCGGCGACGTCGTCGAACGCGAAGACGCTGCTCAAGCGGCTTTTCTTTGAACCGCGCCGTTATGATTTGGGCAAGGTCGGGCGTCACAAGATCAACCAGAAACTGGGGCTGTCAGACAGAGTCCCGGATGACCTGCGGATTCTGCACGAGAGTGGTGTCGACGTGATCGAAGCGATCCGCCTGTTACTGCGCATCTACGTCGGTGAAGAGCACGTAGATGACATCGACCACCTCGGCAGCCGCCGCATCCGTACGGCCGGTGAACTGCTGGAGAACCAGTGCCGCGTGGGGCTGGCGCGTACCGAGCGCCTGATCCGTGAACGCATGACGCTCTTCGACCCCGCGAGCGGTGTGTTGGCACCCGCCCGTCTGGTGAACAGCAAGTCGCTCTCTGCCGTGGTGCAGGATTTCTTTGGCCGCAGCCAGTTGAGTCAGTTTATGGACCAGACCAATCCGCTGAGCGGCCTGGCCCATAAGCGCCGTCTCTCGGCGCTCGGTCCTGGTGGACTGAGCCGTGAGCGCGCGGGCTTTGAGGTTCGCGACGTGCACTCGTCGCACTACGGACGTATCTGCCCGATTGAGACACCGGAAGGTCCGAACATCGGTTTGATTTCGTCGCTCAGCATTTATGCGCAGATCAATCCGTTCGGGTTTATCGAGACGCCGTACCGCGTGGTGCGCAACGGCAAGGTCACGAAAGAGGTGCAATACCTGTCGGCCGACGTGGAGGAGAAATACGTCATTGCGCAGGCAAACTCAGAACTCAATCCGGATGGCAGCTTCGTCTCCGAACGCGTCACCTGCCGGGTCGAGACAGAGTTCGAGGATGTCGACCGCATGCGCGTCCAGTTCATGGATGTCTCGCCGATGCAGCTCGTTTCGATCGCCGCCGGCTTGATTCCGTTCTTGGAGCATGACGACGCCAACCGCGCGTTGATGGGCGCGAACATGATGCGTCAGGCGGTGCCGTTGCTGAGGTGCGAGCGTCCGTTTGTGGCGACTGGCCTTGAGACGCGGGCGGCGTCCGACTCCTGTGTGACGGTGCTCTCCGAGAGTGACGGCGTGGTGGCGTATGTCTCTGCGAGCGACATCGTCGTCACGCCCAACGGGAAGATGCCGTCGGGCAAGCCCAAAAAGAACGAGAATGCCAAGGGCGTCTACCGTTACACCCTCCAGAAGTTCCGCCGTTGTAATGCCGGCACCTGCTTCAACCAGAAGCCGGTTGTCAAGGTCGGGCAGAAGGTCAAGACGGGCGATGTGCTGGCGGATGGTCCCGCCACGCGCGAGGGTGAGTTGGCGCTCGGCAAGAATCTGCTGGTGGCCTTCATGCCGTGGTCCGGCTACAACTTCGAAGATGCCATTGTCGTGAGCGAAAGAGTGGTGCGTGACGATGTCTTCACCTCGATCCACATTCAGGATTTTGAGGTCGGCGCGCGCGACACCAAGCTCGGTCCGGAAGAGATTACACGCGACATTCCCAATGTGGGTGAGGATGCCCTCAGGAATCTGGGGCCGGACGGTGTGGTGCGCGTGGGTGCCGAGGTGCGCCCCGGCGATATTCTCGTCGGCAAGATCACGCCGAAGAGCGAGACCGAGCTGGCACCGGAAGAACGGTTGCTGCGCGCGATTTTCGGAGAAAAGGCTGCCGACGTGCGCGATACGTCGCTGACCGTCCCGAGCGGTGTCTACGGTATTGTGATGGATGTCAAGGTGACCTCGCAGCAAGAGGTCCGGCGTCCGTTCCTGTCGCTTGCGGCGTCGCCCGAGGAGAAGAAAGAGGTCCGCGATGTCGAGGCGGAGCGCAAGAAGAAACTGGCCGCTTTGGAAGAGGAGCTGACCACAGCGCTGAGCAACATCCTGCTGGGCGAGAAGATCCCGCTCGATGTGCTGGACGTGGAAACCGGTGACATCATCATCCCGGCCAACCGCAAGATCACCAAGACGCTGTTGTCGCGCCTGGCTAAAGCGCACGATCACATCCAGATCGAGAGCAGTCCGGTACAGCAGAAGATCGAAGAGATCATCAATGGTTTCCGGCCCAAGTTCGAAGAGCTGAAAGAGCAGGAAAGCGGCGGCGGTGAGTTCGCAGAGTTGGATGGTCTCGCGGATGAGGGCGGCGTCATCAAGCAGGTGCGGGTTTACATCGCCGAGAAGAAAAACCTCTCGGTGGGCGACAAACTGGCGGGCCGTCACGGCAACAAGGGTGTCGTGGCCAGAATTGTGCCGGATTGCGACATGCCGTTCCTGCCGGACGGTACGCCGGTGGACATCGTGTTGAACCCCCTCGGTGTGCCTTCGCGCATGAATCTGGGGCAGCTCTTCGAGACCTGCCTCGGCATCGCCTGCAAAGAGCTTGGCTTCTATGCCGCGTCTCCGGTGTTCGACGGTGTGAAAGAGGATCTGATTGACAGCCTGTTGCGCGAGGCGCGTGGTGTGCAGGAAGAAAAAACCGGCAGCGCGTGGATTTGCGAGGACGGTAAGAGCGTCGTCTACGACGGCCGCACGGGCGAGCCCTTCGATCAGCGCGTGGTGGTCGGCCATATCTACATGCTCAAGCTGCACCACTTGGTCACCGACAAGATCCATGCGCGCGCCACCGGGCCTTACTCGCTGGTGACGCAGCAGCCGCTGGGCGGCAAGGCGCAGTACGGCGGCCAGCGTATGGGCGAGATGGAGGTCTGGGCGCTTGAGGCGTACGGCGTGGCCTACGCCCTGCAAGAGCTGTTGACGGTCAAGTCCGACGACGTCGGCGGGCGCACCCGCATTTATGAGGCGATCGTGAAGGGGCAGAACACGCTGGACGCCGGCATGCCGGAGTCCTTCTCGGTGCTGATGCACGAGTTGCGCGGTCTGTGTCTGGACATGAAGTTGCTGGGCGGAGAACAAATGAGCCCGGCCTCTGAGTTGAGTAAGTTTTAAGGCGACCCTTCAGGAGGTTCACAATGAATCCTTATGCAGCACGAGAAATGTTTGGCGGGATGTTTGATGCGGGCGGGCATTATGACGCTGTGAGTATTACGCTCGCGTCGCCCGAGACCATTCGTTCCTGGAGCAAGGGCGAGGTCCGCAATCCCGAGACCATCAACTACCGGACCTACCGTCCGGAACGTGACGGTCTCTTCTGCGAGCGGATCTTCGGCCCTACGCGCGACTGGGAGTGTACATGCGGCAAATATAAGCGGATCAAGCACAAAGGCGTGGTCTGCGACCGTTGCGGTGTCGAGGTGACGGTGTCACGCGTGCGCCGCCAGCGCATGGGCCACATCGAGTTGGCCGTGCCGGTCTCGCACATCTGGTTCTTCAAGTGCAACCCCAGCCGCATCGGTCTGATCTTGGACAAGACCGCCAGCGAGTTGGAGAGTGTGCTCTATTACGAAGACTACATGGTCATCGATCCGGGCGACACGCCGTTGGAGTATCTGCAATTGATGACGGATTCCGAGTACCAAGAGGCGGTCGAGAAGTACGGCGAGGGCTTTACGGCAATGATGGGCGCCGAGGCAGTCCGCCGCGCGCTCAATAAGGTTGATCTCGATCAGCTCATGCAGGATCTTGAAGAGCAGATCGAGAATACGCGCAGCAAACAGACGCGTAAGAAGATCACCAAGCGCATGAAGGTCGCGGACGGATTCCGCTCCAGCAAGGCGCGTCCCGAGTGGATGATTCTGGACTGCCTGCCGGTGATTCCGCCGGAGCTGCGTCCATTGGTGCCGCTCGAGGGCGGTCGCTTTGCGACGTCGGACCTGAACGATCTCTATCGTCGCGTGATCAACCGTAACAATCGTCTGAAAAACCTGCTGCTGCTCAAGACGCCGGATGTCATCATCCGCAACGAGAAGCGCATGCTGCAGGAGGCGGTTGACGCGGTGTTTGACAACGGTCGCCACGGTCGCGCTGTTGCTGGTGCCGGCAACCGTCCGCTCAAGTCGCTGAGTGATATGCTCAAAGGCAAGACCGGTCGCTTCCGTCAGAATCTGCTCGGTAAGCGCGTGGACTACTCCGGACGTTCGGTGATCGTCGTCGGCCCCGAACTGAAGATCACGCAGTGCGGCCTGCCCAAAAAGATGGCGCTGACGCTCTTCGAGCCATTCATCATCCGCCGTCTCAAGGAAAAGAGCATTTGCCATACCGTGCGTACGGCGCGCAAGATGATCGAGCGCCACGACGAGCAGGTCTGGGATATCCTCGAAGAGGTGACCAAGGGCAAGACCGTGATGCTCAACCGCGCGCCGACGCTGCACCGTCTCTCGATTCAGAGCTTCGAGCCGGTGTTGGTCGAGGGCGAGGCGATTCGCATCCATCCGATGGTCTGTACTGCGTTCAATGCCGACTTTGACGGTGACCAGATGGCTGTGCACGTGCCGCTGTCGGTCGAGGCGCAGTTGGAGAGCCGCCTGCTGATGCTGGCTTCCAACTCGATCTTCTCGCCGGCTTCCGGCAAGTCGATCATGACGCCGACGCAGGATGTTGCGCTGGGCATCTATTACCTGACGATCCCGAGCCAAAGCGACAAACTGGCCAACAAGATTGCCGGTAAGACACCGCCTGATGAGACGCATCTGCCACTCTTTAATGACGCGGCGGAAGTTGATTTTGCCTTGGCCGAAAAAGCCATCACGCATCACACGCGCATCCGCCTGCGTAATCCGGACTTCGGTAGTGAAGGCCGTCGTTATGGCACCCCGGATGTCCGCGTGATTGAGACGACTGCCGGTCGCGTGATCTTCAACGAGATCTGGCCGGACGAGTTGGGCTACGTTAACGACAAGGTTGACAAGAGCAAGCTTGGTGACTTGATTTTGCATTGCCATCAGGTGGCCGGTCATGCCGCTACGGTTCAGGTCTTGGATGAGTTGAAGACGCTCGGTTTCAAGCACGCTACGCTGGCTGGCGTCTCGATGGGCTTGAAGGACATGATCCGTCCGCAGCACAAGGAAGAGATCATCGCCAATGCCTATGCCGAGGTCGAGAAGGTTAACAGCCAGTTCCTGACCGGCGTGATCACGGACGGCGAGCGACACAACAAGATCGTTGACGTGTGGACGGCCGCCACTGAAAAGGTGTCGGATGATCTGTATAAGGCGATCGACCGCAATGTGACAAAGACGCAGCCCAACCCGACCGAGACCAACCCGGTCTTCATGATGGTGGACTCCAAGTCTCGTGGTTCGAAGCTGCAGATCCGTCAGCTCGCCGGTATGCGCGGCCTGATGGCTAACCCGTCCGGTGAAATCATCGAGCGTCCCATCACGGCGTCGTTCCGCGAAGGTCTCAGCGTGTTGGAGTACTTCATCTCCACCCACGGAGCGCGTAAAGGCTTGGCCGATACCGCGCTCAAGACGGCAGACGCCGGTTATCTGACGCGTAAGCTGGTGGATGTGGCGCAGGACGTGATCATCACGATCCAAGACTGCAACACCGTGAACGGCATTGAGGTCGAGGCAGTCGAAGAGGGCGACGAGACGTTGATCCCGCTGCGTACCCGCGTGCTGGGCCGTACGGCGCTCTACGATATTCGCCACCCCGCTACCGGCGACGTGCTGGTCGCGGCGAATGGTGAGATCGACGAGGCGGCGTGCAAGGCTCTGGAGGATGCCGGTATCGAACGTGTCTGGATCCGCAGTGGTCTCACGTGCGACGCGCCTTACGGCATGTGCGCGAAATGCTACGGCCGCGACCTCTCTTCGGGCAAGCCCGTCGAGATCGGCACGGCGGTCGGTATTATCGCGGCGCAGTCTATCGGCGAGCCTGGCACCCAGTTGACGATGCGGACCTTCCACATCGGCGGTACGGTGTCGACGGTGTCGAAGGCCCCGGAAATCGTGCTCAAGCACGCCGGCTTCATCAAGTTTGTTGATCTGCGCACCGTTCGTAACGACGAGGGTAACTCGGTCGTGCTCAACAAAAACGGCTCGATCCAGATCGTCGATGAGAACGATGTCGAGATCGACACCTACAACCTGCAGATGGGTACGGTGCTGCTCGCCGAAGACGGCGCAGCCGTCAAACCCGGCCAGCGCGTGGCCATGTGGGATCCGCACTCCGTGCCGATCATGGCCGAAAAGCATGGTGTCGTGTCGTTCCAGGACTTTGTGGACGATGTGTCGGTCCGCACTGATGTGGACCCGGAGACCGGGATGAGCACCTTGGTGGTTCTCGATACCAAGGAGGATCTGCACCCGCAGATCATCGTCACCGATCCGGACACCCGCGACATTCTGGGCTTCTACCACATCCCGGCCGGTGCCGTCGTTATGGCGAAAGAGGGTGCGCGTGTGTCGCCCGGCATGATGATCGCGAAGACGCCGCGTAAAGAGGCGAAGACGCGCGACATCACCGGCGGTCTGCCGCGTGTGGCCGAACTTTTCGAGGCGCGCCAGCCCAAGGATGCGGCGGAAATCTCGCGCATCGAAGGCGTCGTGGACTTCGGCGAGCACCAGCGCGGCAGGCGCTGCCTGATCGTGCGCGACGAAGTGACCGGCCATGTCGAAGAGCATCTGGTCCCGATGGGCAAGCAGGTGGTCGTGTTCAAGGGCGACCGCGTCAAGAAGGGTCAGCAGCTCACCGAAGGTCCGGTGGTGCCGCAGGAGATCCTCGACATCTGCGGTCCTCAGGAACTGCAGCGCTACTTGGTCAACGAGGTGCAGCAGGTCTACCGCCTGCAGGGTGTGGAGATCAACGACAAGCACATCGAAATCATCGTGCGTCAGATGTTGCGCAAGGTCCGCATCACGAACCCCGGCGACACCGATTTCCTCTGGGGCGAGCAGGTCACGCGGCAAAGGTTCTTGGAGGTCAACGAAGAGATCGTGGCCGAAGGCAAGCGGCCCGCCGAGGCGCAGCCCGCACTGCTGGGTATCACCAAGGCGTCGCTCGAGACCGACAGCTTTATCTCTGCGGCTTCCTTCCAGGACACCACGCGCGTGCTCACCGACGCGGCTGCTATGGGTCGCGTGGACGAGTTGCGCGGCTTCAAGGAGAACGTCATCCTCGGTCACCTGATTCCTGGCGGTACCGGCTTCCCGCTGCACCGCCACATCAAGCTCGTGCCGTTGGCCGAGCCGATCAGCGAAGAGGAGATGGCGGCGCTTCAAGCCGAAGCCCAGAGCCAGCTTGACGACGTCTTCATCTAAGCGCGTCATGTGATCAAACAGCGGGCGGGGCGCATCACGCACTCCGCCCGTTGTTTTTACGCGAATGATATAAATCGGCTGGACGCCCGCAACTGCTTTCGCTACGCTTCAACGTACTTGAAATGACCGAGGCTAGGGGGGATCATGAACGTAAGAGTTGCGGCAGTGGTTTTGGCGGTCGGCATGTTTGCGTGCCGGATGTACGGCGATGCGCTGCCAGAGGTCGAACCGAAAGATGGTTGGGATACGTTGCCGCCGCCTGTCGCGGCTACCGGCGACTGGCCTTGGTGGCGCGGTCCGGCGCTCGATAATATCGCGCCGGACAACCAGTCGCCGCCGACAGTGTGGGGTGAACGTTCAAACCTCATCTGGCGCGTTACGTTGCGGGGACTCGGCCACTCGACACCGGTCATAGTTGGCGATCGGATTTATGTCACGGCGGGGGAGAAGACGAAAGACCGCGCGCAGCTTTGGCTCTACGGCTTGGAACGCGCGACCGGGAAAACCGTCTGGCAGACCGAAATCTATGCCGGGCCCGTCGGGCGACAGCACCCCGATAACGCACCGGCCGCCGCGACACCGGCGTGTGACGGCGAGCGGTTGTTTGTGCCGTATCAGGTCGGAGCCGGTGTCGAGATGGCTGCGGTCTCCATGAACGGCGATATCCTTTGGCGCAAAACCGTCGCGCCCTACAATACGATCCAAGGATACTCCGCCTCGCCCGCACTCTATAAATCGGCTGTGATCGTGCCTGTGGAAGGCCCCAAGGGGTGTTACCTGACAGCCTTTCACCGTGCTACCGGCGATGTGGTCTGGCGCAGAATCATCCGCGCCAACAACGAGAGCTACGCCCCCGCCTTGGTGCGTACGGTCGCCGGCCGCGAACAGTTGCTGCTTATCGGCGGATTGAGTACGCGCGGCTATGATCCCAACAACGGGACGTTGCTGTGGAACTGCGAAGGCCCGGCGCGCACTTGCGTGGCGACGCCAGTGGCAGACGAGTCGACGGTCTACGCGACGGGCGGGTATCCGGGGCGCAAACTGCTCGTCATCCGCGCCGACGGACAGGGCGATGTGACGCAGACGCATGTGACGTGGACGGGGGATGCCAAGGCGGGGTATGTGCCGTCGCCGTTGCTTCACCAAGGATTGCTGTATGCGGTTGCCGATCAGGGCTTGTTCCGGTGCTACGATGCAAAGGATGGACAGGTAGTCTGGCAGCACGATTTCAAAACCCCGTTCTACTCCTCGCCTACGTTGGCGAATGGTCATCTTTATCTTTTCGACCGCAAGGGAGGTGGGTACGTTGTGCCTGTTGGCCGTTCATTCGGCGGCGTCGTGACGAACACCCTGCCGTCCGGGGTCTTTGCCACGCCGGTGATCCTGAAGAGCCGGATCTATTTGCGTACGCTCGGGGACTTCTATTGTTTTGGCACGCCTTGATAAAAAGAAAGGAATGATACGATGAAAAGAGCATGGGTTCTAGGGGCATGGTTCTCAGTGGCCGTATTGGCGTTCGCCGGGGAACGGGTCACGCTCTGGCCGGAAGGCAAGATTCCGAATTTCCAGCCTCAACAGATTGCGGCGACCACTCAGGAGGTCAAAGAGCCGGGATTCAAGCCGGCCGAGCGTGTGATGCCGTATCTCGATTGGTACGATCCTCCGGCGGAGAAAAACGGAGCGTGCATGCTGTTGATCTCCGGCGGCGGCTATCAGAACTGCTGCGACGGCGTCTGGATTGACCGGGTCGCCAAGAAGCTGCTTGACCTCGGGTTTGTCTGTGTCAGCCTCACTTATCGGACGCCGCGCCCGCAAGGTCTGCCGATCTATCAGAGCGGGTGGCAGGACGGCCAGCGCGCCGTTCGTCTCGTGCGCAGCGAGGCGCAGAAGCGCGGCTTCGATCCGGAGAAGATCGGCGCGTTCGGCTTCTCGGCGGGCTCGCACCTGACGGTCTTGCTCGCGACGAGTGCGCTCACGCCGGCATACGAGGCGGTCGACGCGCTCGACCAGCTTCCGTGCCATGTCAACTGGGCGATACCGATCTACACCGCTTATGCGCTTACCGACGGGCTGACCGGTCCCAATACGCGCGATGGCGACGCGATCGACGTCAAACTCACAGACGTGTTTAAGTTCGATGCGAAGACCTGCCCGATGGTGCTTTTCCATGGCGGGACGGACGTCTATTCGCCGAACGGCTCCACGCAGATTTACCGCCAACTTCGCCGCATGAAAATCCCCGCCGAGATTCACCTCTTTGCGGATCGGCCGCACGGCTTCATGGGCGATCCCAACAAGGGCGAGCAAGGCACCGCCTACGACAACTGGCTCGACCGGATCGCTGAGTACCTTCGCCAGATGAACTTTGACGGACGCCTCGGCGAGGAGGTCGATCTGATGGCTCGCTATCCGAACGACGACGCCCGCGACGGGTACCGCAAAGAGCCGCTCTGGCCGGAAGGCCGGATGCCGGATGCGCAAACCAACCAGTGCGTGCCTTATCTTGAGTGGCACATGCCGAAGACACGCACGACAAAAGCGATTCAGATCATCTACTCGGGCGGCAGTTACATGGGCAACAGCCCTGACGGCTTCGAAGTCGCACCGACGCGGCGCTTCCTGAATGAAAAAGGCATGACCGTCGTGACGATGAAGTACCGTACGCCGCGTCCATTGGGCGGGCTGGCCAAGCACACGACAGCATGGCAGGACTTGCAGCGTGCCGTGCGGGTTGTCCGCAGTCAAGCCACGGCGTTGGGGCTTGATCCCGACCGCATCGGCATCATGGGTTCCTCCGCTGGCGGGCATCTGACGCTTATGGGTGCGACCAGTTCAAAGCGCCGCGCCT
>Ga0208694_1003339_pt1 | contig 15578 bp, 1 predicted proteins | sample AD_UKC078_MetaG_FD_184442 | JGI IMG/M metagenome (GOLD analysis project Ga0208694, IMG submission 184442) | Active sludge microbial communities of municipal wastewater-treating anaerobic digesters from USA - AD_UKC078_MetaG (SPAdes) (version 2) | ecosystem: Engineered > Bioreactor > Anaerobic >...
TAGGTAGCCTATGACTTTGGCTTCGACGGTTATTGAGCTTGTCGAAATATAAACTCAGCCGACGTAACACAGTCACTGAACCTGTCGAAGAGTGGTCTTTAAGTGGAGTATTTAGGCTCTGCTCGATTAGCGAGCAAAACTATTTGTTACATGTTTTTCAAACGCCTTATTTCCATTGACATACAAATAATTGTAAATTTTTGTCATGTACTAAGGTGTGGTAAGCAAATCAAATGATGGTAAATTTAGGCTAAAGCCATTTAATTTTTTCTAATTATCAACGCCTTAAAAGGCGTTGCTATTGAAATAATATTCATTATATTACAAATTATTACTCACTTCACATTTCGATAGTAAATTCAAATAGCAAATGCAATTATTTTACCAACAAACATGCTGCAAAACACTCTTTTTTATGTCTGGGACGCCCAAACGAGAGCTACAATAATACCAATTGTAATTTTAAAATAGTCCAATCATTTTAAAATTTTACAATTGTAAATGCCGATGTTACAGATACATAGTTCAAACGAACGACAGTGAAGTTTGGACTATAGTAGCTGTCCAATCGGTATAATTTCACCTCTTCAGAGTTGGATAGATCATTATTAGAATTGGGCTAGAACATTATATATCAAACTAAAAAACCACAACGCTACAAAAAAAACAACCAAAAAAAATTCAATTTTGTTTTTTCTATAATTTTTTTCACTATCTTGGGCGTTCTAAATTGTGATATTAATATTTTTTCAAGTTTAACTAAAAATTTTTGACCTATGAGAAAAAATTTATTCGTTATCCTATTGTTGCTATTAACGGCGACATGGGCGATAGGGCAAAAGGCTCCAGAGAAGGAGCGCCCTAAAAAGGATATAGGAGAAGCCATAACGGCTACCGACCTCTCCGACTTTAAGACAAAACAAATCCCTCAAAACTCTCCCCCAAAAGGAAATTTAAGTGAAGGGTTTGAAGATCCAATATTGTCTTGATATGGATCCAGCAGATGGTATGACGCCAACTGGATGGAAGATTATTAACGGTGGCGGCACAAACACATGGTTAAGAACCACGGCTATTAATCATGTAATAAGTGGAACTGCCAGCGCTAGGATTACGTATAATAACGTTGCACATGATGACTGGTTAATTACCCCTCGTTTAATGCCTACAGCAGGAAATAACACTATTTCATTTAAGGCAAAACACTATAGCTCCTACCCAGAAGAATTCTATGTATGGGTATCAACTTCAGGTAATAACAAGGAAAATTTTACCCAAATTGCAGGTCCCATTACCACACAAAATACTCCTCAAACTTATCAGTACAATTTGAGTGCATATAATGATCAAGTTATCTATTTTGCTGTACAAGCAACTGGACTGAATAAGTATTACCTCAGTGTCGATGATTTTGAAGGACCCCCAATCTACGTCCCTCCTACAGACCTTGTAGTTACAGGAGGCAATAAAGATTATAGGTTAATACCTATAGGTCAGTTAGAAAGTGCATTAACACTTAAGACATTTGTTAAAAACGTAGGAGCAGTCCTTACAACTGATGTTACTGTAACAAAAAAAGTTGAAAGTGCAGGTGGAACACTAATAGGATCCGCCGTTACAGGTACTCTGGCTCAAGGATTAGCTACAGGTGATACAGATACTGTGTTGGCTACCGCACCAATTAATTTAACAGGTTTAACCGTTGGTGATTACTTATATATACACACAGCCAACTATCTCGGAGACTACGACCAAACTAACAATACCGACACTTTCAATATCTCGGTAACCAATGATATTTATGCACGTGATGCTGGTGTGTTTGCAGCAACAGGAGTTGGATCTACTTCTGGAGCAAGAATTTTTGGTAATCTCTTTAATGTTGTAAATGATGCAATTATAAGTGGGGTTCAATTTGTGTGGCCCTCTACACTCTCAAGTACTACGGCTTCGTACAATTTAGCGTTGTATAAAGTTGATAATACCCCAGATAGAAACATCGAACAACCACCAATATTTACAACAGAGACATTTCAACGCAATCAATCACAAGCAGGGCAAACTATTAATATAGCAGTTCGTCCTGTTTCTATTGTGGCAGGAGATTATGTTTTGGCTATAAAACAACAGGCTTCTTACACTAGTATCAATATAGCACGTGACCAACAGGCTAATGGTTTTGCACTTTATGCCGATAATGCAAATAACCCTACAAAATTTAATAATACTGTAACAGGTAATGGCTTTTTAAGTTTAAGAATGGACTTAACCCCAAAACGTATCGTTACCTTCCAAATATCAGACGGAACTGACCCTATTGAAGGAGCTACCGTAACTGTTAAACAGGGTGAAACCGTTTTTGGAACAGCAACAAGCAATGCCTCAGGGGAAGCTGAAATATATGCAGTTAATGGCAATTATACCTACTCTGTTACTGCTACCGGTTATTTAGCTATTAGTGATCAGGCGTTTAATATAAACGGAGATGCAACTGTTAACGTAACTATGAACACGGCTCCACCTATTTTAGAGGTTACTCCCACTCCTTTTACCTTCCCGGACACACATATTGACGCGTCATCTGCTCAACAGACCTTTACATTGCAAAATATCGGGTCAGGGACAATTACAATTAATCCCGAACAAATTACTATTACAGGAGGCGACGCCGACCAATTTACTTTAACAACTATTGGAAGTCAAGCAAATCTGGGTACCGGCGAAACAGCAACCTTTACTGTGGCATTTACCCCAACTTCAACCGGAGAAAAAAATGCAACAATAAATGTTAACAGTTCAGTGGGAGCAAAAACTGTGGCAATTAGCGGCACAGCGCATGACTATACTGTTTCTGCTTTTCCATTTATTGAAACATTCGATAATGAAGAATTCCCACCATTAGGATGGTTAAATGTTGTAATTAGTGGCGCTATTAACGAAAAATGGACAAGAGAGACTATTGGTACATATCCAGATTGTAGCCCATTTGGCACTGCTATGTTAAGATATAACAGCTTTAGTATATCAGCCGATAAGCAGGCTATGCTTGTAACTCGGCGTTTAGATATGAACACAGGAACTTACGGTGTTGGATTTAAAATGTATAGGAATAAAGAAAGCTGGGGTACTTATAGAGACAAAGTTGATGTTTACGTTAATACACAACCTAATATAACAGGTGCAACCCATTTAGGTACTATTCATAGAAAAGCAGATTACGAGCCTGTTGTTAGCGCAGATGGCTGGTACGACTATCAATATCAAATACCTGATACGTATATTACAAACAAATCTTACATAATCCTTCTTGCCACAAGTAAAAATGGATACAACATATTTGTTGATGAGCTTGTTGTTAAAGGAATGAGTATGGTAACACTGGAAGACAACCCTGCCGGAGGCGGTACTCTCACAGGTGGAGGAGGTTATTTCCCGGGAACACAAGCGGTAATTAGTGCAACTCCTAATGAAGGTTATGAATTCCTAAATTGGACAAATAGTATAGGCTATGTTGTATCAACAACAGCAACATTTAATTACACTGTTGGAGAAAGCAATGTAACCCTTACAGCCAACTTTGTAGAGACTAATGACGTCAACTTCGCTGTTACAGACCAAGGTAGTAATGCACTTCAAGGAGTATCAATTGCTTACAGCGGAACATTATCGGCATATCCTACAATAACAATTGAAGGAACTGTAACGACAAACGTTAGTGGCGAGGCTGTAGTCTCTCTACCTAATGGCACATACGACTTTACATTCACAAAAAACGATTACTACACAGTAACGCAAAACGGTGTTGATGTTAACAGCGATCAAAACATCAATCAGCAAATGCAAATTTACCCACTTATAACTTTTAATGTTGAGTATGAGGATGAAAATCCTGTAGTGGGTGCGGCAATTAATCTTGTAGGCTACCCAACTTTAACAACAGATGCTTCGGGAGTAGCAACAAAACGTTTACCACAAGAAACTTATACAGGTGAAATATTTAAAATAGGCTACAATATAGAGAATGTTAACTTTACGTTGACTGATGACACAGATCGGTCATTTAATTTTACGCTCACCGAAGCTCTTCCAACTTTTGCCTATACAGATGATTGGTCGGAAGGCGCCGTGTTTAAAAAATCGCTGATAAACGTTGAAAGCGCCGAGTTAACATTCACGTTTACAAATATCGGTTCAGACACCTTATTCGTTAATAAGGACGACTTTACGATAACAGGTCATGCATTTTTTACGTTTACTGAAGACTATTCAGGGAAAATAGACACATTAACAACAGGTAGTACAGCCAATGTTAAGGTTAAGTTCACTCCAACAACAGAAGGCTCTTTTAATGGTCAACTTAACTACGCCAATAATGGAAGCCCAATAACCATTCAACTTTCAGGAACAGGATACGATGGGCACCCAGCTCCTTTCACTGAAGATTTTGAATCTGGCTCTTTCGAAACATACAATTGGTTTACGGTAAATGGTACTCAAAACAACAAATGGTTTGTAGGAACAGCTTTGGGTGACGATACAAACACATCGGCAATAGTATCTAATGACGGAGGCGTTACTAACGCTTACACAGTTTCAGGTTCGTGTGTAACACATTTTTATACAGACGTAAAAATTCCTACTGGGACAGCGCTTGGTGACGTAAAACTACTGTTTGACTGGAAAGCTAATGGTGAAGGATTTACTTCAACCGCTTGGGACTATTTGAGAGTTTTTATGGTTGAACCGACAACCACGCCTGTCGCAGGAACACAGTTGACAACTGGTAATATAAACAACGATAGGTTTAATGGTAAAACAACATGGCAATCATTTACATACGATATTCCTGTTGAATACTTTGGAACTACTAAACGATTGGTATTTTCATGGAGAAATGATGGCACTAATGGAAACCAACCTCCAGCAGCAGTTGACAATATTATTTTAATGAGTTCTATTAATGTGACTTCAGTGGCAAGTGTTGCCGATATCGAGGTGCCATACGGAACAGCAATAGATGAACTAAATCTGCCTGATACGCTAATGGTTACCTTTGAGGCTCCTCTTTTTGGCGAGACCACAAAAGATCTACCAATTACATGGAATACAGGTACTCCTACTTATAATGGCGCTTTGGGCGAGTACATATTTACAGGTACAATACAACTACCAAGAGGAGCTGTAAACCGTGATAATGTAACAGCAACAGCAAAAGTAACAGTTATCAAAGCTACTCCGGTAATTACAAAATGGCCCGTAGCAGATAATGCTATTACGTATGGAGAGACTTTAAGCAATGCTGTTATCAATGCAACCGAAGCAGAATCAACCGTTACTGGCGTATATACTTACGCTGACAGCTCAATCTATCCACCAGTAACAGCCGGTGGCTATATTGCGGATGTAGTGTTTACACCCACTGACGCTGAAAACTATAATGTTGTTACCGGAACAATGACAGTTACGGTTAACAAATTTGCTATAGAGGTTATTGCAAACAATATCACAAAACATCAAGGTAATGAGTACACATTCATAGGTACCGAGTTTACCGTACAACCGGAAATGCTATTTTCAGACAACGTTGCTTCGGTAACACTCACAAGCGATGGCGCTGCCGCAGGGGCAGCTGAGAATGACACTACCGGTTATGACATTATTCCAAGTGTTGCAGTCGGCGAAGGTATCGATAATTATGAAATTAGCTACGTGAACGGAAAAATGATTGTAACAAGTAAGCAACTTCTATCACTTACAGGTCTAACAATAAGTAATAAGGAGTACGATAGAACTGGTACAGCAACTATTTCAAATAACGGTACTGTAACAGGTATAGTTATGACTTATCCTAATGCTTATATTGATTTTACAAACGCAGTAGCAACATTTACAAGTTACAGAGTTGGAACAAATAAACCGGTAGCTATCACGGGACTTGTTATTTCAGGTTCAGACGCAGAACATTACATGCTTGCAAATATTGAGGGTACCGCAGATATTACAACTCGACCAATTAATGTAATAGGTGCAGCAGCCCAAGATAAAGTTTACGATGGCACTAATGCAGCAGAAATTACAGGAGCTGCGTTAAACAATGTTGTCGCAGGCGATGTTGTTACCCTTAACAATGCAACTACAGGAACATTTGATCAAGCAAATATAGGTGAAGATATTGCAGTTACAACAAATATGACAGTTGGCGGCTTAGATGTTGCTAACTATAGTTTTGCAGGACAACCTGCGTTAACTGCCAATATTAATGCAAAAGAGTTAACCATTGGCGGTTCATTTACAGCACAATCTAAAGTATATGATGGAACAACCGCAGCTGAAATCAATCCAGCAGGATTAACACTAATTGGTGTTGTTAGCGGCGAAACAGTTACATTAAATAATGTGACTGCTGAGTTTGATTCGCCCGATGTAGGAGATAATAAAACTGTATCAATTGTAAGCGCTGGTATCGAAGGAGCAACCTTCGGAAACTACACACTTTCATTAGTTGGTGCGCCAACCGCTACAGCCAGAATTTATTATGTTTATACATTAACATTAGCTGCAAATCCAGTTGCAGGAGGTTCTGTAAATAGTGATGTAGAAGGCGAGTATGAAGCAGGTGAAGAAATCACAGTAATTGCCACTCCTGCTGGAGGATACGCATTTATCAATTGGACTGTAGGAGTAACGGAAGTTAGTACTAACGCTGAGTTTATATATACAATGCCGAGCGAAGATATTACCCTAACTGCTAATTTCGGACAACTATATACAGTAACATTTACAGTTGTTAATGGTCAAAGTGTCCCGGTTGAGGGCGCAACAATTGCAATTAACTCAGAAACATTGACAACCAATGCTTCGGGTGTTGCAACAATTGATCTTATAAACGGAACGTATCCCTACACAATCTCTAAGGATGAATATGTTGATGAGACAGGAGACGCTGTAGTCAGTGGAGCAACTCTTGCAATTAATAAAACATTACAAGCTCATATTTATGAGCCTTACGGCGTAACAGCAGAGGTTATTAATCGTAACCAAGCGAAAATGAATTGGAACCCGAGCTTTACCGATGATATTGAAAGCTACGAAGATTTCATAATCGAAGGTATCGGCAACTACACTCTTGTTGATGTTGATGGTGCAGATACATATTATGGAGCCTCAGGTACATACTCGAACAAATATTATACAGGTTCATTTATTGTATTTAACCCATCGGCTGTTACCCCACCATTAGGCAGCGCTGCATGGACTCCACATAGTGGAAGCAAATATTTAGCCTGTTTTGCAGCGAATCCTGAAACTGGAGGTCCCAATAATGACTGGTTAATTACACCTCAAGTGACAGTTGATTCTGGAATGAGTTTCTCTTTCTGGGCAAAATCATATTCATCATCATCATACTATAAAGAACGTTTTAAAGTAGCTGTTTCTACTTCAGGAACTGAACTGACAGACTTTACATTCATAACAGGAGCAGGCTATGTTGAGGCTCCGTCCACATGGACTCAATATACATATAACTTAGATGCATACGCTGGACAGCAAGTTTACTTAGCTATCAACTGCGTATCTGATGATGCGTATGCTTTTATGGTTGATGATATCTATATCGGAAATCCTATTGTTCCTATTGTTAGTGAATCTGAAACACTCTTAGGATATAAAGTATATCTTAACGATGTTGAAAAGGCTTCAAACATAACAACAACAGAATATACAATTACCGATATACCTGTAGGTCGTCACGCTGTAGGTGTTCAATCGGTTTACACTTCAGGTTCATCTGAAATAGTGTATGCTGACTCTATTACAGTATATCCACCAACTGTAACGTTCACAGTTAAGGATAGTTTGGACAGAACGATTGAAGGAGCAACAGTTTTAATTGATAGTGAGACGTTGACTACAGACTCTGCGGGTGTAGCAACAATTAAACGTCAAGGCACACACTCTTACTCAGTCTCTAAACTTGGTTACGTTACTGAAAATGGTAGCGTTACAGTCGGAGAAACAGATGTTGCAGTTAATATAACATTATATTTCCAAGAGTATAGCTTTGCAGTAGTTGCAAATCCGGCTGAAGGAGGTACTGTAAACGATTCAGTTAACGGTAATTATCATATGGGTAATACTATCACAGTAGCAGCTACCCCTGCCGCAGGATACTATTTCGTTAACTGGACTAAGGGAGCGGATGTAGTTAGCGCTGACGCTCAGTTTGATTATACAATGCCAGCCGAGAGCGTTACTTTAACAGCTAACTTCGCGCTTATACCAAAATACACTGTAACTTTCACAGTTAAGGATGCTGGAGAAGCCGTAATTCAAGGTGCAACAGTTGTAATCAACGAAGACACATTGACTACCAATGCTTCGGGTGTTGCAACAATTGATCTTGTAAATGGAACATATCCTTACACAATCTCTAAAGAGGGTTATGTTGATGCGACAGGAGATGCAGTAGTTAACGGAGAAGCTGTTTCAATTGATGTAACTCTAAATCTAATAAAATACACTGTAACATTCACAGTTGTTGACGCTGCAAGCGATCCAATTGAAGGTGCATCAGTTGCAATTAACTCACAAACATTGACAACCAATGCTTCGGGTGTTGCAACAATTGAACTTACAAACGGAACGTATCCTTACACAATCTCTAAAACAGATTATGTTGATGCGACAGGAAATGCAGTAGTTGCAGGAGAAGATCTTTCAATTAATGTAACTCTAAATCTTGTAGAATATACCGTAACATTTACAGTTAAGGACACTGCAGACGCTCCGATTGAAGGTGCATCAGTTGCAATTCAATCACAAACATTGACAACCAGTGCTTCGGGTGTTGCAACAATTAAACTTACAAACGGAACGTATCCTTACACAATCTCTAAGTTAGGTTATATTGATGTAACAGATGATGCTGTGGTTAACAGAGCAGACCTTCCAGTTAATGTAACATTATCTCTCGAAACTTATACTTTAACATTACAAGCAAGTCCTGCAGATTTTGGTACTGTAAGAACTGGAAACGGTTTATATAGCTATCACATGGGCGATACTGTAACCGTAATAGCTACTCCTGCTGTTGGTAAAGTATTTGACAAATGGACTAAAGATGGATCTGACGTTAGCGAAGACGCACAGTATGTATATACAATGCCAGCTGGTAATGCTACCTTGATAGCTAATTTCTCGGATGCAGCGTCTCATACTGTAACATTCACAGTTGTTAATAATGCAAATATCCCAATTAGTGGCGCTACTATTGCAATTAACAATCAGACGCGGACTACCGACGCACAAGGTAAAGCAACAATAAACCTTATAGACGGAGAATATCCTTATACAATCTCTAAAGTTGGTTATGTTAGCTTATCAGATACTGCTACAGTCAGTGGAGCAGATCTTACAGTTAATGTTACATTAAATTACCAAGAGTATGCTTTAACACTAATTGCAAATCCAGTTGGTGGAGGTACTGTAAACGATGTAAGTGGTAACTATATCATGGGCTCTGAGATTACAGTAATAGCTACTCCTGCTGCAGGATATCGTTTCATTAATTGGACAAAAGGTACTGATACAGTTAGCACTAACGCACAGTTTGTATATACAATGCCAACCGAGAGCGTTACTTTAACAGCTAACTTCGAGCTTATACCAACATACGCTGTAACATTCACAGTTAAGGATGCTGCAAACAACCCAATTCAAGGTGCAACAGTTGTAATCAACGAAGATACATTGACAACCAATGGTTTGGGTATTGCAACAATTAATCTTGCAGATGGAACATATCCTTACACAATCTCTAAAGAGGGTTATGGCGATGAAAGTGGTGAAGCAGTGGTTGACGGAAATAGTGTCAATATTAATGTAACGCTAAATCTCCCAAAATACACTGTAACATTCACAGTTGTTGACGTTGAAAACAACCCAATTGTAGGAGCAACAGTTATAATTAACAATGACACATTGACTACCAATGATTCAGGTGTAGCAACAATTTCACTTGAAAATAGTCAATATCCATACAAAGTCACTAAAGCTGGTTATACTCAGGCAACTGGAAATGTAAATGTTAACGGAGCGCCTGTATCAACCACAGTAACACTAAATCGCGCAAAATACACAGTAAAATTCAAAGTTGTTGACACTGCAACCAACCCAATTTTAGGCGCAACAATTGCAATCAACAATAATACATTGACTACCAGTCATTCAGGTGAAACGCAAATTTCACTTGAAAATGGAGAATATCCATATACAGTCTCTAAAGGTGGTTATGTTAATGTAACAGATACTGTAGTAGTTGACGGAGAAGGTGTCACTATAAATGTAACGCTAAATTTCGTAGAGTACACTGTAACGTTCACAGTTATTGACGAAGATAGCAGCTTAGTTGAAGGCGCTACAGTTATAATTGCTGGAGAGACATTGACAACCAATGCTTCTGGTATCGCAACAATTGATCTCGTCAACAATATATATCCTTACACAATCTCTAAAGATGGTTATGTTGACGTTACTGGCGAAGCAGATGTTAACGATGGAGACCTTGCAATTAATGTAACATTAGAATTCGTAAAATATACTTTAACATTAACTGCAAACCCAGCTGAAGGAGGTACTGTAAACAATGTAGGTGGAGAGTATCGAGCAGGCGCTGAGATTACAGTAATTGCTACTCCAGCCGAAGGATACAACTTCACTAACTGGACAAAAGGTACTGATACAGTTAGCGCTAACGCACAGTTTGTATATACAATGCCAAGCGAGAGCGTTACTTTAACAGCTAACTTCGAGCTTATACCAACATACACTGTAACTTTCACAGTTGTTAACGCTGCAAACGCTCCAATTCAAGGCGCAACAATTGCAATTAACCAACAAACATTGACAACCAATGCTTCTGGTACCGCAACAATTGAACTTGAAGATGGAACATACGCTTATACAATCTCTAAAACTGGTTATATTAACGTAACTGGAAATGCTGAAGTTGACGGAGACGATGTTTCAATTAATGAGACACTAACCCTCCAAGTATATACTTTAACACTAATTGCAGATCCAGCAGAAGCAGGTACTGTAAGCACTGCAAACGGTATATATAACTATCACATGGGCGATACTGTTACTGTAATAGCCACTCCAGCAGCAAATTACAGATTTGTTAACTGGACAAGAGGTGGAACTCAAGTTAATACTAACGCCCAGTTTGTATATACAATGCCAGCTAATAGTGTTACTTTAACAGCTAATTTCGCATCTGAAACATCGCATGACGTAACATTTACAGTTATTGATAATGCAACTAACCCAATTGAGGGCGCAACTGTTGTAATCAACTCAGACTCATTGACTACCAATGATTTAGGTGTTGTAACAACAGCGCTTGATAATGGAACATACGCTTATACAATCTCTAAAGTTGGTTATGTTGATGTAACTGATAGCGTCGTAGTTAGCGGAGCAGATACAACAGTTAATGTAACACTTACTTACCAAGAGTATAGCTTAACATTGGTTGCAAATCCAGTTGAGGGAGGTACTGTAAACGATGTAAGCGGTAACTATATCATGGGTAATGAGATTACAGTAATAGCTACTCCTGCTGCAGGATACCGCTTCATTAATTGGACAAAAGGTGTTGAAGTAGTTAGCACTAATGCTCAGTTTGTATATACAATGCCAACCGAGAGCGTTACTTTAACAGCTAACTTCGAGCTTATACCAATATACACTGTAACATTCACAGTTGTTGACGCTGCAAACAGCCCAATTGAGGGTGCAACGGTTGTAATACACGAAGATACATTGACTACCAATGCTTCGGGTATCACAACAATTCAACTTGAAAATGGAACATATCCTTATACAATCTCTAAGGAAAATTATATTAGTGTAACTGGAAATGCTGTAGTCAGCGGAAGTGATGTTTCAATTACCAAAACACTAAATCTCCAAAAATACAATGTAAAATTCGTAGTTGTTAACGCTGCAGGCAACCCAATTCAAGGTGCAACTGTTACAATCAGCGGAACAACATTGAATACCAATACTCAGGGTGTAGCAACTATTAAGCTTGCAAACGGAACATATCCTTATTCAATCACTAAAGAAGGTTTTACTGATGTAACAGGAGAAGCGGTGGTTAGCGGAGCAGATGTTACTATTAATGTAACACTAAATATCCCGAAATACGCTGTAACATTCACAGTTGTTGATAATGAAAGCAACCCAATTGTAGGAGCAACAGTTATAATTAGCAATGATACATTGACAACCAATGATTTAGGTATAGCGTCAATTGAGCTTGTGGACGGAACATATCCTTACTCAATCACTAAAGAAGGTTATGTCGGTGTAACAGGTGATGCAGTGGTTAGCGGAGATGTTGTTAATATTAATACAATACTTAACCTCGAAACACACACTGTTAAATTTATTGTTAAAAACAGCGCTGGCAACCCAATTATTGGTGCAACAGTTGCAATCAACGAAGCGACTTTGACTACCAACTCTCAGGGTGAAGCAACTATTATACTAGTAAACGGAACATATCCTTACACAATCTCTGGAGTGGGTTATGTTAATGTAACAGGAGAAGCGGTGGTTAGCGGAGCAGATGTTACAATTAATGCAACGCTCAATCTAATAGAATATACTGTAACATTTACAGTTGTTGACGCTGCAACTAATCCAATACAAGATGCGACAATTATAATCAGTAATGACACATTGACAACCAATGACTTAGGCGTAGCAACTATTGAGCTTGTAAACGGAATATATCCTTACACAATCTCGAAAGAAGACTACGTTAGTGTGATAGGTGAAGCAGTAGTTAGCGGAGTAGATGTTGCAATTAACAAAACTATGAATCTCATAGAATATACTGTAACATTCACAGTTGTTGACGCTGCAAACAATCCAATTCAAGGCGCAACAGTTGCAATTAACTCACAAACATTGACAACCAATGCTTCGGGTGTTGCAACAATTGAACTTGTAAATGGAACATATCCTTACACAATCTCTAAAGATGGTTATGTTGATGTAACTGGTGATGCAGTAGTTAACAGAGCAGATGTCTCAATTAGTGCAACGTTAAATCTAATGGAATATACCGTAACATTCACTGTTGTTGATGCTGCAAACAGCCCAATTGAAGGCGCAACTATTGCAATTAACGAAGTAACTCTAAGCACTGATGCTTCGGGTGTTGCAACAATTGAACTTGTAAACGGAACATATCCTTACACAGTCTCTAAAGAAAATTATGTTGATGTAACAGCAGATGCCGTAGTCAATGGAGAAGATGTTTCAATTGATGTAACATTGAATTACGCAGAGTTTACTTTAACACTAATTGCTAATCCTGTTGAAGGAGGTACTGTAAACGACGTAGGCGGAGAGTATCAGCCAGGTACTGAGATTACAGTAATTGCTACTCCTGCAGAAGGATACTATTTCGTTAACTGGACAAAAGAGGGAGAAATAGTTAGTGAAAATGCACAGTTTACTTACACAATGCCAACCGAGAACGTTACCTTAACAGCTAACTTCGAGGTTGTACCAACTTACACCGTAACATTCACAGTTGTTAACGCTTCAAACGCTCCAATTGAAGGCGCTACAGTTGCAATTAACCAACAAACATTGACAACCAATGCTTCAGGTATCGCAACAATAGCTCTCGAAGATGGAACGTATGCATATACAGTCTCTAAAGCTGGTTATGTTGATGTAACAGCAGATGCTGTAGTTGATGGAGAAGATATTTCAATCACTACAACATTAAATCTCCAAGAGTTCATTTTAACGTTAGTTGCAGATCCAGCAGATGCAGGTACTGTAAGCACTGCAAGCGGTATATATAGCTATCACATTGGCGATACTACTACAGTAATAGCCACTCCCGCTGCAAATTACAGATTTGTTAACTGGACTAAAGATGAAGTTGAAGTTAATTCTAACGCTCAGTTTGTATATGAAATGCCGGGCGAAAATGTTACATTAACAGCTAATTTTGCATCTGAAACTTCACATGATGTAATATTTACAGTTGTTAATAATGCAAGTAACCCAATTGAGGGTGCAACTGTTGTAATTAACTCAGAAACATTGACTACCAATGCTTTGGGTATGGCAACAATAGCGCTTGAAAACGGAACTTACTCTTATACAATCTCTATGGTAGGCTATGTTGATGCAACAGGTGAAGCTGTAGTAGAAGGAGAAGATCTTCCAATTGAAGTTACATTAAATTATCAAGAGTACAGTTTAGAATTAGTTGCAAATCCTGTTGAAGGAGGTACTGTAAACGCTACTGTAAACGGTAACTATATCATGGGTACTGAGATTACAGCTATAGCAACTCCTGCAGAAGGATACTATTTCGTTAACTGGACTAAAGGTACAGATGTAGTTAGCACTAATGCAGAGTTTGTGTATATAATGCCAACCGAAGATGTTATTTTAACAGCTAACTTCGAGGTTATACCAACTTACACCGTAACATTCACAGTTGTTGACGCAACAGATACACCAATTCAAGGCGCAACTATTGAAATCAACCAAGAAACATTGACTACCAATGATTTAGGTGTAGCAACAATTGAGCTTATAGATGGCTCTTATCCATATATAATCTCTAAAGTTGGTTATGTCGATGCAACTGGAAATGCTGAGGTTGACGGAGATGATGTTTCAATTACTGAAACACTAACTCTCCAAGAGTTCACTTTAACATTAGTTGCAGATCCAGCTGAAGGAGGTACTGTAAGCACTGAAAGCGGTACATATATCTATCACATGGGTGACAATGTCACTGTAATAGCTACTCCAGCCGCTAGTTTCAGATTTGTCAACTGGACTGAAGATGGAGCTGAAGTTAACGCTGAAGCACAGTTTGTATATGTAATGCCAAATGAAGATGTTACTTTAACAGCTAATTTTGCACTTGCATCTACTCATAGTGTAATATTTACAGTTGTTAATAGTACAGGTAGCCCAGTTAGTGGTGCAACTATTACAATTAACAATCAAACACGAACCACTAATGCTGCAGGTAAAGCAACAGTAGCGCTTGAAGACGGAACATATCCTTATACAATCTCTAAAGTTGGTTACGTTGATGCGACAGGAGATGCTGTGGTTAACGGAGCAGACCTTCCAATTAATGTAACATTAAATTACCAAGAGTATAGTTTAGCATTAGTAGCAAATCCAGTTGAAGGAGGTACCGTAAACGATTCAGTAAACGGTAACTATATCATGGGCGCTGAGATTACAGTAATTGCTACTCCTGCAGAAGGATACAACTTCGTTAACTGGACTAAAGAGGGAGAAATAGTTAGCGAAAATGCACAGTTTACTTACACAATGCCAACCGAGAACGTTACCTTAACAGCTAACTTCGAGGTTATACCAACTTACACCGTAACATTCACAGTTGTTGACGCTGAAAACGCTCCAATTGAAGGCGCAACTGTCGCAATTAACAATGAAACATTGACTACCAATGCTTCTGGTGTTGCAACAATTGAACTCGAAAATGGAACGTA
>Ga0208694_1003344_pt1 | contig 15539 bp, 10 predicted proteins | sample AD_UKC078_MetaG_FD_184442 | JGI IMG/M metagenome (GOLD analysis project Ga0208694, IMG submission 184442) | Active sludge microbial communities of municipal wastewater-treating anaerobic digesters from USA - AD_UKC078_MetaG (SPAdes) (version 2) | ecosystem: Engineered > Bioreactor > Anaerobic >...
CAACTGGCCGTATTCAATTACGAAATCCTGGACATACTGGAGGCAGGCGAACCGGACCTGCGCAGTTTTTGCAATGACGTCAAAAAAAGCGGTTCATGGGCGCTGATCTACAAAGGGCCAGATGGCGGCATTTACACCGAATCCGTAATCGAGCCGTACTATCGCATGCTGGAGATGATGGATGGAGTTACCACTTGCGGAGAGATTGCCCAAAAGGCAGGGATCACCTGGGACGATGCACGGGAGTTTGTGGAGTTTGCCGTAGCAGAGGGGATTGTTGTTTTGGTTTGATCGAAATGGTGAAGTCGCCTTTGAGACAGTCACGTACCCCCGGCAAAGCCAGGGGGCCTATTGCCTAACTCCCATAACGGGACCAGAAGCTGCTTTTTCTGCCATGATTCTGCTGCAGCCCCTGCATGTAAACAGAGTGGTTGTCAAAAGTCTGCCAATCTGAAACCGATCCGGCAAGCCGGTCGAGTTTTTTGAGATACCGGACTCCGTGGGGGTAGGTTTTGGTCTGCGCCCGGCGCAGGATGGAATCGAGCAGTGCCCGATAGATTAAAGATGCACAGAGCTGACGACCGCCCTTTTCCATGGCTTCGGCCAGTCGCAGCAGTCCTCCGTAGTAATCGTCATTGAGTTGATCGGCACGTTTCAGCAGATACGTTTCAGCCTCCACCAGGCGCTCGATGTCGACAAGAAAGGCAGCATCAACCAGAGATAAAACGCTCTCGCCAAGAATTGTCCCTATTTCACCTGCCAGCACGTCATCCCTCTGGTCGTGGCCGATAACATCCAGCAGACGCTCGAGTGATATGGCACGGCGACTCCTCCTGAAGATGCGCCAGGCGGCATCGTACTGTTTGTCCCGGTTGCCTGCCCGGTCATGAATCTCAAGCAACAGAGTGTCTCGTTCCTCAGCCAAGAAAGTATCCGTTTCCGCTATCTTTTCCAGCCACGACAAAGCGGTAAACCCGTCACCGCTTTCCAGATAAACCTTCGCGATATCCACACAGGCTGCGGTAGAGAGATTTCCCCACGAGGCTAATCGAGCCTGCTCGAACAGTGGTGCATCTTTGAGCTGCCGGGCAAGAGATTCAACATTATTCAACCAGTGCCGTTTCTGGTATTCATCTGATTCCTGATCGGCCTTTTTCTGAAGGCGCCCCACCATCACCCGCATAACCGGTTCTGGCAGATATTCCTTGGCACAGTCAACAATTGCATCCCGCACACCATAATCATCCGACTGAATCACCCTGAACACGAGATCTCCCAGCCACTCCTTATCAGCGCAGCGCGAGGCGTAACTTACAAACAGTTCTCTGGCGTTATAACGAAAAAGATCACCCACATTACCACTGGAATCATCGCAGTGTGCCAGTATACCCACATCAGCCTCGTAAAATGCGGCAACCAGTTCAGCGCCGGTACGCGGATCCTCCACAGCGGCCCGCAGGTCCTCCAGCAGCGCACCCAATTCCCGGGCAAACCGGGCGGATTCGCCCCAACCGATAAAGCGACGACTGCGTTTGAGTTCGGCCAGCTTGGCTTTGAATCGCTTGATATTTTCCTGAGGGGTTGCAATCATCCGCTCAACCAGATCGTCTGAGGCATCAATACTGTTTGCCAGTTCCAGCAGGGCATCGGCCAACCGCTCTTCTCCCAGTTCCAATAATCGCTGTTTCCGTTCTGAATTCAAATGCATTACCTCACTTTTCCGGTTCCCTGACCACAATAAATCATGATTGTCTATCCTTTAGCGTAGCAATCAGGTTGCGCCATTCTGTCAAAGCCGCCATTCGCGGCGATGTTCGGCCAGATATTGCTGCGCTGGCCAGAGTTCTCTGTCCGGTGGCGGTATGATACTGCGTCTGGTGAGGGTCAACAGAAAGCCGGGGACATTGGGATTGGCGCTGATCTGTCGAGAGGTAATGACATCGTAATTTTCGGATACTCCCATCATACCTTCATCAAAGGCCCAGTGGCAGATTTTGCAGAGTGCCATGCCATTTCAAAGATCGTCGTTTCTGCTTCTGCTCCAAGGAATAATGTGGGCAGCATCCACCACGGTATGTCCTTCTGCTGTTATTATCCGTACCCCGCACAGGGCGCAACGGTGATCGTACGTGCTGACAACTATCCGACGAAACCCCTGGTCACGGACAGCCGGTTGATAGTTATCTGCCTCGACAATCTCCTTAACAAGCGGCAGATGTGATTTTTCCTCCAGTAGCTGACTGTAGACAAACGCTTCCCGATTGATGACCGATTGTTCGCGCAACAGCACTGCAGCCTCTGGCGAAAAACAAGATTGTAGCAGTGCCTCTTGTAGCGCCCCCCTGCCATCTCTGCTCTGCATAATGTGAAACAGCTCTTCATCCAGCTTTGCACCCAGGGCATACTTGCGCAGGTAGGTGACGGAGGAGGTGTTGTTGATAATTGCCGGGATAATGGTCGTGCCCGGTTGCGGCACCAGTTCCCAGAACGGTTCCCGTTCGAGGCGGGAAAAGGGAAAGGCGATACTGCTGGTCTGTCCCAGCGGAATAATCCGCCACCAGTAGAGGTTGAACAGTTCGTTCAGCTCCACCAGGTCGCCGGTAACGGCGATGAAAGGTGAGGTGATAACGCCCCGCTGCACCAGGTCCAGCACCGCCAGCAGCAGGAGCGGCTTATGCGGGGCTTTGCGTTTGGTGGTGTCGGTCCAGGTTGGGCCGGGGGCACGGTTGAGGGAGACGAATTGCTTGATAGAAGTGGTGAGGTCTGTCATTAAATTCTCAATTATTGGCTCGACACTACACTACACAAATCTCTGCTTTATAAACTCCTGGGTTTCACTCCCGCTAAGCATAATTGTCGAGGCTCCTCCCCTCACAAAAAAACGTTCTTCATTCCCATCCTTAACAAATACTGCTGTTTTACCTGGCTTGCACTCAACCACCAGCACTTTCTTGTCATGATAGTCGTCAAAACGGGGCTGAATGTGCAGCGAATGCTGTGCTCCGATACGCTCCTTGATTATGTTGTCCAAGTGTAGAAGCATCTTGTCATCGTTTTCAAACTTATCAGCTTCCACTCCGACTGGATTGCCATCGTCCATGACACCAACAACAAGCGTGCCTCCATGAGAATTGAGAAACGCCGCGATTGTCTTCAGTATTCCCATTTCCATCCGGGCATCCTTTTCGCCGGTATGCAGGTTGGTGCGTAATGTCCCCTTGAACTCTATCGACGTTCCCTCACCTTGCGCCGCCAGATCGGCAATGGAGAGAACTGCATCAGTCTTTGCCGGGCCATTCTTGGCCAGAAGTTCATAGGCAGCGCCAATTACCTTGGCCATCATTTCGCGTCGCTGCTTCAAAAAATCCTTATAGTCCATCGTTTCCCATCCGTCGGGCAAAGCATGCCAGTAGCGCATCTGCGCTATCTCTTGGGGCGAGAAGCGCTGGCTCAGTTCCGGCACATACTCCATCGGCGCTTTGTCGGAGATCTTGGCATTATCGCCCCACTCGACCATGGTGAAGTTGGCGATCTGGTTGGTGTCGCGGCTGTCTATTATCCCTTTTTGCTTGAGATAAGCCTTGGGGAAAAGGTGATGCCGTTCCAGTGAAGACCGATGAGCCTGAGTGTATGGATCAAGCAGCTCTGAAACCTTGTGTTTAGAAAAAAGGACTTTGGCGTCAAGAAGATTTTGTGCCGCAAAATAGGCAAAAAGAGACGGGCTGCGTGCCGCTGCTGTAGCCAATTCGTTAGGGAGTGTGATTGACCAAAAATCGCTGGTCAACAGCGAATCACACACCTGGCGCAGTGTTTCAACATACTCATCCGCTGTCTTTACCGTCCGCAAACGGGCAAGATCGAACTCCATTTTTGATTCCGGCGAACTTGTGTAGCGCCCGGTCAGATTGACCATGTAGTACCACTGGGCGATCACACGACGTAGTTTGTATTCATCCACACCATATTCGCTCCGGCCAATCAGGTAGAAAACATAAGTATACAGCAAGTTGGTTTCAGAACTGATCATGGTATCACTGCGATACCCGGCCTGTACCAAGGTTTTAAGGAAGTCATGCCAGTTTTGAAGGTTGAGCACGCGGGCCTGGGCTTGCTTGAGAACCTCAAACTGGGCATCGCGCCGCTCAGGACTGAACTCCTCGGTTGCCAGATCTTTACCTCGCAGTATCGAATAAACGTATTGCAACCGGGCACGTCTGAAAGCTAAGCCGACAGCAACGCGCAACAATTGATCGGGCTTGGGTCGAATAAAGTGATTGAATGGCGACGGCTTGCCGACCGTCGGCACTTTAGCAGCACGGCAGAAGTCTTCCAACTCCTTACGCCCCGAATCCCAGAAAACCGACATTAGGGTAAGGATAAAGTCAGCCTGATTGAGGGTCTTACCTTCGCTGTTGATGCGGACAAAAACTTCGGAGACCTGCTCTTCAGTTACAGTGGATGCCAGTTGCAAAGCAGTAAACGGGAAGCTCATTAGTTGTTGAAGTTTAGAGATAGCCTTACGAACCACCTTGGTATCATCGCTGGTAACTTCTCGGGACGTTGCCAGATTGGAAAGGTAGTTATCGGTGAGTTCAAACATATCAGCATCCTTGGCCCAGACCGCCGAGATGTTGGGAATAAAGGTTTTGTCCTTGCGGATAGCGGCATCAGCAACCTCAAATTTCCCTTCCAACGGATTGAAGGCGATTTCGATCTGCTCGGCAGTGTAGTCCTCGCGGATCACCGGAATACCCTTGATGACTGCGAAGAGCGAGGTCAGTCGCTGTTGGCCGTCAACAAGCAGCAGGCTCGGTACGACCTGCTTCTGATCCGTGCCGATGGTCTTCACCCCTTCGAGCAGAGCATTTTCCCAGAAGAGTAAGTAACCAACCGGATAACCTCGATACATAGAGTCAAAAAGGTTACGAACCTTGGAGTTTCTCCAGACGAAAGGGCGCTGGATGTCAGGCAGTCCGATCTGGCCCAGTTCGACAAATTTAACAAGAGAATTAAGGTCATAGTTTACTTGTTTGAAAACGGTCTCACTCACGCGCTAGCCTCCTAAATTCAAATATCCAGAGCATCACCACTTCCTGAATACGATGGATACTACTCATCCTCTTTTTTGTTGTCTTCCTCAACCTTTTTGTTCTGCTGTTCTTTCAAATGCGCAATAACCGGCAAACAGACAATGCGCAATATGAGCCACCACAGATATGGTACTTCAACAATGTAAAAACCGTCATCAGAAACCAGACCATGTGCAAGTCTGTTCCTAAAATTGGAACCATGCCTTTCTATCAGTAACCCTTGCAAATCAAAAACTATGTCCTCTCCCAGAACCTCTTTCAAGGCTGGCTCATACAAAATATCATTCAAATCTCTTCCATTTTGAATTCCTTGATCATCAAGCTTAGAAACAGCAATCCCTTTATGCTCCAGAATTTCTCGAATTGAATTTTCAATCTGCGGAATCAACAAATGTACTGCTACAACAAAATCACCTTTCATCCCTTCATACAAGCCTCGTGCATAAATCTGTTCCCTATTTTCAGGAACAAAGGGACTATATTTTACAAGCGACAGAAAATCGCCAAGATTCACGTTGTGTTCTTGCAAAAGTTGTCTGCGAGCTGGCTCGATAGCTCCCTGAGTATCAATAATATGGTCAAACTGGGCCAGGGAAAACATTTCTGCACGTTTTGCTCTCTCCACCTCTTCAGGATCATTAGAATTGATGTCCGGCTGCCTTCCAATGACTTTCCCTTTCTCATTAACAATCACACCTGGAAAAAGAGACTTAAAAATATACTTTTTGAAACTATCTACAGCTTGTTTTTTTAACCGACTAACTTTGGGGGGTGAAACGAGGAGACATAATGCAAAAATTCCATCATGAAGGCTCTTTCCGGTAACTTTCGCAATTGAACTTTCGATCAATTCACTTGCGTCCTGTTGATGATGAAACTCCTGCATTTCTTCGGGAGTCCTATTTTGAACCTCAACAAGTTGAGCATGAATTTCATCGATGCGCTTTTTTTGCCCCCCAATTCTCCGGTACACTTGAATTGCCTGTTCAAGCCACTTTGCAGTAACCAGAGCGCTATCTGTCTGCGCAGCCTCTTTGACAAAAGTTTCGGCCACATTAATTTTCGCAGACTTTTCTTCATCTTGATTCTTTGCCAAAGCATCCCACTTCGACTTAATTTCCCAATAATCTCTAGCGCGACGATAATTCCCTTGGGTCTCTGACTGTTGTGCCACTTTCCTGCAAATTTCAGAATACTTCACGGGATCGCCATGACGGTGTTCAAGTAGAAGTTCCATTAATTTAGCTGATAAAAATAACGGATCATTACCATTATATTTATCAAGGACACTCTCAATATGTGAAACAACTTTATCGTATGCAACTGCCTTCTTTCCGAGAGTTGCTGATAAACGAAAGGCCCTTTCTATTCGTTCAAATCCTGTTGTCCACTCCGACGGGTCTTCAAGGGCTATTGCAGACTCTAAATATGCTTCGACAGCAATAACAGCTGCGCGAAAATCCCTCTTTGTAAGCCAAAGAACATCCCCTATCCGTGCCCTAATCTCCGGATCCTGAATATCAGGGAAAATTTCTGTCAAAGCTTGAAGATGTTCAGGTGAAAGATCAGCCACAATAGCACTCCTACCGGTCTGCATAACTAACATAGGCCCAAAAGGCTCATCCTTGTTTCCGGCATTCATGTGGAATGAGCAAATAGCCCCCAACAAGGTCCACGCTTCTTCTGCTCTTTCATTTCCTATCTCTGCTGCCTCTTTCGCTTTTGCAAAAAACCGAGAATCATAACTGTGGCACTCTTTTTTCTCTGACTCATCTATGACCGAGCACCACTTAATTTCGTCGAAATCAGATTTAGTTATGGCAATATTTCTTAATGACATATTCACAGTCCTTTTAACTGGGTAATTCATATTAAACATGTACATTGGAAGAAAATCCCTGATTTTTCAGCCACCCCTTCGATTATCCTCAAACATCTCCACAGGCATCGAATACCTTAACCGCCACACAACCTTAATCGGTCGCTCGCTCTCATAGCTCACCATATCCACCGGCCCCAGATAGGTAAAGGGCACCGTAACATTGTTGCGCTTCTTCTGGTCACGGGCAAAAACCAGGATCGTATAGCCTCGCTCCTGATGGTTAATCAGGTTCTGCCCGTCAATGTGATGCTGGGCCGTATTCGCTTGTGACTCCCAATGCATGAGATCCCTGCTGATGGGGTAATCGGCATACATGGTGCTGGGTGAGAATTCTTTTTCTGTCTTTTGAAAGGTAACCAGCAGCACATAGGTCTTTACATCAGCAAAGTGAAAAGAGCCCACACCGGTCTGGCCTGCTGTCTCAAGATTCGCCCGGCCAAAGACCGCCTGAATCTCCTTGCCGCCGTAATGGGCATGCAGCTCCAACGGACAGGCAAAAGGTAGCTGCGGTATCAGACCATTGACCTCGGTGGTATCCTGCGACCAGGCAAATATTTCGTCCAGGTCGGCCAGGATCGACGGATTGCGTGCCAGACGGCGGAAGGCATCATCCAGAGAAGTGAAATCCAGATTGCTCCCTTTGTCACCCCATAGTCTGTAGTAGACCGACATGACAGCATCCCCTGCCACCGCCAGCGCCTCGTCAATTTTTCCCTGGGCAACCCTGGTAAGAACCTGACGCAACAGGGCAACTTCTCGCGGACCATTGATAAATGTAGCACGCAGCAGGGTCTTCTTCAGCCTTACCAGATCAGGGTCGATGGGGATTGGCGCCAACTGGGCCTTGGCTTTCCACTCTGACCATGACTCCTTGGCCAGCAGCACTTCCGGCTCGTAATCGTGATAGCGGATAAAATTGCCAAAGGTCAGCTCCAGGCCGCTTTCGTGGGTAAAGGTCTGTAACCTGTCCGGCACTTGCACAGCCAGGCGGCCCAGATTCTCCCTGATGTTCTCAAGCACGTACTGCCGGGAAAGGCGATCTAGCTGAATGGAGCAACCGGCCGGGAGGTGGGGGAAATCCTGTTCGACCTCCTTGTCGATTGAAAAGCGATGCCTTGGGAGGAGCGCTTTCAGTTTGGTATCCACCCGGTAGCGGCGGTGGGTTTGGCCGACAAAGTCCAGTACAGTCAGGCAATCCTTGCCTGGTGCATGGCGCAGGCCGCGCCCGAGCTGCTGCAGAAAGACAGTCAGACTCTCCGTGGGACGCAGGAACAGGACTGTATTTATCTCTGGGACGTCCACACCTTCACTCAGCTTGTCCACGGTAAAGAGAAAGGTAATCCGGCCGTTTTTCAGGTCAGCCAGCAACTTCTGGCAACGATCATCATCTACCCCGGAAACAAAGGCAGCTGCTGGGATTCCCATATTGGCGAAAGAATTTGCCATAAACTCGGCATGCTTGATGGAAACACAGAAACCGATCCCTTTGATGGCAGTAAGATCGGGCTCGTAGCGATTGAGCGCTTCCATAATGGCAGCGACGCGCCGTTTGGCGCTGACGTTATCCAGCACATAGACGTTTTCCAGAGCTGATGCATCATACTTGCCGTTGCGCCAGAACTGTTCACCATTGATTGCAACCGGGTCGGCAACACCAAAATAATGGAAGGGGCAGAGAAGCTTTTCCTCCAGAGCTTCCGGGAGTCGAATCTCAGCGGCAAAGCGGTTGCCAAAATCGGCGGCCACATTATCACCATCCATCCGCTCCGGGGTGGCGGTCAGGCCCAGCAGTATCTGGGGCGTAAAGTGGTCGAAGATCGGCCGATAGCTGGAAGCTGTGCCGTGGTGTGCTTCGTCAACTATGATGAAATCGTAGAAGTCGCTTCCCACCTGTTCCCAAAGGCGACGACTTGTGAGCATACCAACGGAACAGAAGAGGTGCTCCATACGATTGGCCTGAAACTGTCCCACCAGCAGTTCACCGAAGTTCTGGTCACGAAGTACATTGGCAAATGTGGTTTGTGCTTGCTGGAGAATTTCTTGACGATGGGCAACAAAGAGAAGCTTGGCCTGCTTCTGTTTCTGCTCGAAGAAGCGTTTAAAGTCGAAGGCGGCCACCACCGTTTTACCGGTGCCGGTAGCGGCAATAACAAGGTTGCGCCAGCGGTCATGACTATTTCGTTCCCGATCAAGTGCTTCAAGGATTCTTTCCTGAAACGGATGAGGTCGAAGATCAAAGAATACGGCCGTTCCGTTTGACCGTGGATTGCGGGCGCGATCAATGGCAGTGCGGAACAGGGTTGGATTCTCTGCGTCAAAGTGGATAAATTCGCGACTGTTCCAGTACGTTTCAAATTCGACTGAGAACTTTTCAAGGATATGCCCCATATCCTGCGCAGTAACCTTGAGGTTCCATTCCAGCCCACTGGTGATGGCGGCATGGGACATGTTGGCCGAGCCGATGTAAGCGGTGGAAAATCCACTGTTACGTTTGAAGTGATACGCCTTGGCATGGAGCCTGGTTCTCTCGGTATCGTAGGAGACCCGAACCTCGACGTTCGGTAACTTCGCCAACCATTCCACCGCCGGGGCATCTGAGGCTCCCATGTAAGAGGTGGTAATCAGCCGAACAGGTATATCTCGATCACGCAGTTCCTCAAAGGCTGGCATCAGTAGACGCAGGCCAGACCATTTGATGAATGACACCAAAATGTCAACACCATCGGCAGAACGCATCTCTTCCAGCAATTCATGTCCTAATTGTGGTTCCTGGGGTGATCCGGTAAAGAGACTGCTTTCTGTTAGTGAAGTGTGTGGTCGGGATATGCCTGACTTGCCGTAATGAGGTGGGGTAATTTCGAGAAGGAGCGGTTTTGGGTTCTGAATCAGCCGGTGTTTTTCAAGGTGCCCTCTGCCCGGTTCGTTGGCGACCTGTCCAAGCAGGTGATTACAAAGGGCAAGACGCCTTTCCGGGTCTGACTCTTCCCGGAGAGCCTGCTCCAGCACCTTGGCCACAAAGGATGCATATTTGGCTGGCTGCTCTTCCGGGTCGATCTTGCCCAAGACGGTCCGCAGCTCCGGGTGCAAAGCAATGGCATCGCGGAGATATTCATCGATTAGTGCTTCGTATATGCCGGGAGCTAAACGCATCGAACCTCGAAACAATCGAAAATTTGCTTGCAACGTCCCAGGAAAAATCAGGGACATTTCCCGAATTCCCTTCTGATGTCATAACCCTCAAATTTACCGGAGTAATGTCCACCGAAACAACATCAGTTATTCTCATATCGGTCAAGCAGATTCAGCGCATAGACATAGTCAGTTATCACCCGCAGCACATCCCTGCCGGTGTCGTTGACCAGTTCCTGATTGGTCAGGGTTCGGGCCAGCAGCGCTACCGTCTGCTGCATCATCTGCAGTTTGGCGCTCTCTTCCCGCAAGCGCTGTTCGTTGATGGTGTATCCCTTGATAATATGGTCGCGCAGTACCTGCGTTGCCCAGATACGGAATCTGGTAGCCTTTGCTGAATTGACACGGTAACCAACAGAAATGATCATATCCAGATTGTATAAGATCTGGCTTCGTTTGACCTTCCGCCCACCTTCAATCTGGCAAAAAACCGGGACATTTTCAGGAGTTCCAAAGAGCGCCACGTTTGAAAAATCAGTACATTCCAGAAGATGTCCTGATTTTCCTCGAGGCGTTTATATGTGCTTCTACCATGAGCGTTTTTACAATCGAACTATTCCGAATCGTGGTGTTGTTTGATCAGTTTTCGGTCCCTTGTCAATTCAGCTCTCAACTCATCCTCAGTTGGCAAATACAGTTTGTAGCGGGAAGCAAATATCTGTTTATCGCCTTCCGGCAAAGTATAGCGCACCACAGCGTCACTTTTGGTTTCGCAGAGCAAAATGCCGATTGGTGGGTTATCTCCCTCGTTCATCATCTCGCGAGTATAGTAATTGACGTACATCTGCATCTGCCCCATGTCCTGGTGGGACAGCTTGCCGATCTTCAGGTCGATGAGCACAAAACATTTCAGGATGTAGTTGTAGAACACCAGGTCGATGAAGAAATGATCGCCATCCAGGGTGATCCGTTTTTGGCGGGCAACAAAGGAAAAACCCTTGCCCAGTTCCAGGAGGAATTTCTGCAGATGTTCGAGCAGGGCCGTTTCCAGCTCTTTTTCGTAGAGCAGTTCCGATTGGGGTATACCGAGAAATTCCAGCACATAGGGATCTTTCACCATGTCGACAGGTTCACGCATAACCTGTCCCTCTCGGGCCAGTGCCATGACGCCATCCTTGTCGAGGGAAAGCGCCAGTCGTTCGAAGAGCATGGAATTCATCTGTCGATCCAGTTCACGGGTTGACCAATTGCAGTTGGCGCTTTCTATTTCGTAGAAAGAACGCTTTTGCGGCTCCTCAATTTTCAGTAACTGGCGGTAGTGGGTCCAGGATAATTCAGCACGCAGTGCGTGCTGAATTGGAAAATTGAGATAAAAGCGGCGCATTGCCAAGAGATTGCTGGCTGTGAATCCTTTGCCGTGCGTGGCGGTCAGCTCCTTGGCCAGATTCTCAATCAACGCTTTGCCGTATTCCGCCCGCTGTTCGCCCTGCTGTTCGTCTTCGACAATCTCCCGCCCGATTTCCCAGTAGGCGCGAACCATTTCATGATCTACAACCGACTGGATCCGTTTGCGGGCGGTTTCGATTATGCCGGCGATGCGCCCGGCCAGTTCGGCTACTGGTGCTGTCTGAACGGTGATTAACATATGTGATTTGCTCATGTGACAAACCTCTATGTAGACGATTTTCTCCCGCCTCGCTTCGCCGCCTTATCTACCAGTCCCAACGGAACGGTCAACTGCCAATAACTATCGTAAAGGAATGCCACTCACTCGGCTTCGGTCTTTAAAGCGGTTTTACAGTAGGCGATCAACAGTCCAATCAAAATTCTGATGAAAAAATCAAAAACATTTCCCGGAATTCTAAAGAGCGCAATACGTTAATAATCCTCTTGTCATCTGCTGATTCCCTTTTCAACCGGTTACTTTTTGTAACCGACTCACTGCCTTGTCCGAACCAAACTCCCCGCTATTTGCCATGCCGCCATTCAAAGCTGACCGCCTTGCAGCCGGGCAGTTTATGGCGGAAGCTGTTCAGCCCGGCTTCGGTGATGGCGGTGCCGCTGCAGGTCAGCCACTTGAGGCCTTTCAGCCGGGCCAGATTATCCAGCCCGCGGTCGCTGATGGCGGTATGGTAGATGTACAGCCGCTTCAGGCCGGTCAACCCCTGCAGGCGCGCCAGCCCGGCATCGCTGACCGTGGTGTTGGACAGGTACAGTTCCTCCAGCCCGGTGAGATGCCCCAGATGCTTCAGGGCGCCGTCGTCCACGTCGTACATGAACAGGGCCTGCAGGTCGTCCGGCTGCAGACTGTCCAGAAACGCCGGGTCGCCGGTGGCGCTGCCGTGCACATCCAGCCGGATGGCCTTATCCAGAAAGACTTCCCGGTTGCCGCAGGCCCGCCCCAGCCGTTTCCAGTCGCGATAATCCACCGATCCCCGGTTGCGCTCAAACAGCATGCCGCAGGAGATGTCACCAGGAAAATGGATGATGCGGGTCTCGGCGAATTTGAGTTCGTCCTGGGTGTCCTCCTCGCCATGCAGGGCGGCCAGTCGCCGCCTGATCTTGGCGATATCCAGATCAACGGTGGCGGCCATCTCTGACATCAGGTCGATGCCGTCCTTGCAGGCCTCGTCAACCCGCACCTTGAAGCCGTAAATATCCGTGGTCTTGAGTTCATCCATCTGTCTGATGACGGCATGGATCTCCTGCTGCACCCGGTCGATCATGCGGATCACACGTACCAGTTCGGCCGCCACATCCTCGCCGCTGACCGCCTCCGGCCCGCGTTCCCAGTCGGACAGCAGCTCCTCCAGCGTACGGCGGTCACCGGACTGATAGGCCTGGTTAGCAATCGACATCAGTTCCTGGCGGCGCTGGCGGTCTTCATCACTGACAGCCAGGTCAGGGTGCACCGCCTTGGCAACTTCGCGGTAGAGCCCTTTGAGAGTGCCGCGCCTGGTCTGGACGGCGGCATCCTCATCATCATCCAGCAGGTCGGTCTTGTGGTCAAAGTGCCGGTCCTGCTCCTCACGGGCGGCGCTGGTTGCCTCCCGCTCGATCTCATCCTTGCCCAGCAGGCCGTTGAGCTGCCACTCCAGGTCCTCCAGTTCGCTGATGCGGTTGCCAAGCACCTGTTGGTAGCGCGCCTCGAATTCGCGGATCTCACTGCGCAGGTTATTGAAGGCCTGCTTCCAAAGTCCCAGTTCCTCGCGGCATTGGGCCAGTTTCTCGCGCTTCAGGTCCAGTTCGACCTCTTCCGGCGTTTTCAGACGGTTGCGATAGGGTGTCATAGGTGGGTTTCCACGGACAGATGCATTTCGCGGGACTCCCTGGCCAGCGGCAGGGTGATCCGGCGTTTTTCAGCGAGTGACAGGCGGTAGATGGATTCAAAGTTGGCAATCAGTTCGCCAACCTCACGGCCGGAGGTGATCAGGATATAGTCAACCACATCTTCCGGTACACGCACCTGACGGTCATCGGCCACCTTTTTCAGGATCATGCGGCGGGAATGGTCATCGGATACATCCACCCGCGCCACCAGTCCCCACAGCAGACGTGAGACCAGGTGATCGTCGATATGCGGCAATTCCCGCGGCGGATACAGACCGGTCATCACCACCGGGTGGCCGGCGATGTAGAAGTCATTGAAAAGCTGCCAGAGGGCGTTGCGGCAGCCGGCATCGTCCGGCAGCAAGTGCAGGTCATCCACCAGCAGCGCCGGGGCGCCGGCAGAGGAGGATATCAGCTGCTCCGCAGAGGACAATTCACGGCAGGACAGACAGGGCGCCGCCTGGCCGGCACAAGCAGCAATGGCATGGCTGACCGCTTTCAGCAGGTGGGTCTTGCCCGATCCCGACGGACCGTGCAGGTACAGCAGCTTGTCCGCCTCGGAGCTGCTGATGACCTTTCTGGCAAAATCCAGGGCGGCAGCATTGCCGTCACAGGAGACGAAACTGTCGAAGGTGCAGGCCGGTGTAACCGGAAAGTCGAAGATCTGCTGCATGGTCAGAACAGCCTGGCCTGGGCTGCATCCGGGGCGATGCGCCCGAAATGCTGATAGGCGGCAATGGTGGCGACCCGGCCGCGGGGGGTGCGGTTGAGGAAACCATTCTGGATCAGGTAGGGTTCGTAGACATCCTCGATGGTGTCGCTTTCCTCGCTGATGGCAGCGGCAATGGTATCCAGGCCGACCGGGCCGCCGCCGAATTTGTCAATGATGGTCAAAAGAATCATGCGATCCATGCAGTCAAAACCCTTTTCATCGATCTCCAGCAGCTTGAGGGTGTCCTGCACCACCTGACGGGTAATCACCCCTCCGGCCCGGACCTGGGCAAAGTCGCGCACCCTGCGCAGCAGACGGTTGGCGATACGCGGCGTTCCACGGCTGCGGCGGGCCAGTTCCAGCGCACCTTCCGACGCGATTTCCATTCCCAGGATCCTGGAAGAGCGGGTGATGATGGTGGCCAGTTCATTGTCGGTGTAGAATTCCAGGCGCGAGATTACGCCGAAACGGTCGCGCAGGGGGGAGGACAGCAGACCGGCGCGGGTGGTGGCGCCCACCAGGGTAAATCTGGGCAGATCCAGCTTGATGGAACGGGCGCTGGGCCCCTGACCGATGATGATGTCCAGCTGGAAGTCCTCCATGGCCGGATAGAGGATCTCCTCCACCACATGGGATAGCCGGTGGATCTCGTCGATGAAGAGCACATCGTGCGGTTCCAGATTGGTTAGGATGGCGGCCAGATCGCCGGGGCGCTCTATCACCGGGCCGGAGGTGGATTTGATGTTGACCCCCATCTCACAGGCGATGATGTTGGCCAGAGTGGTTTTGCCCAGACCGGGCGGACCGTAGAGCAGCACATGATCCAGCGCCTCGCCGCGCCCCCGGGCCGCCTCGATGAACAGCCTCAAGTTGCCCTTGATCTTCTCCTGGCCGATATAATCGTCCAGCGCGCGGGGACGCAGGGTGGCATCGTACTGCAGGTCATCTTCGTTGATTTCTGGTGTTATGGCGCGGGGTTGCATCGTGACTCCGTAGGCTGAGGGAAATGACAGGAATATGACCTAATTCCGGGCAATTGTCAAAGGCGGAAGCGGGACGTCCCTAACCCTGCGGGACGGCAAGGAGATTGCGTTCTCCGCAATCGCTGTGCTATGCTGTCCGCCATATGGGAACAAAAAACATACACATCCGACACATCGCAGCACTGCTGATCCTGCCACTGATGGCTGCCTGTTCGACGCAGCGGGAAGCAACCCGTCCGGACAGCCGCATCGGTCATTTCAAATCCTCACCGGCCACCCAGAAACCTTACACCGTCAGGGGCAAACGCTACGAACCACTGGCGAGCCACGAAGGCTTCGAACAGGAAGGGCTGGCCAGCAGCTATGGCCGGGGATTCCATGGTCGCAAGACCAGCAACGGCGAGCGGTTCGAT
>Ga0208694_1003357_pt1 | contig 15490 bp, 8 predicted proteins | sample AD_UKC078_MetaG_FD_184442 | JGI IMG/M metagenome (GOLD analysis project Ga0208694, IMG submission 184442) | Active sludge microbial communities of municipal wastewater-treating anaerobic digesters from USA - AD_UKC078_MetaG (SPAdes) (version 2) | ecosystem: Engineered > Bioreactor > Anaerobic >...
ACTGGATGACAGGATGGGGCGGGATTTGAAGATAAGATATTTTTAAGGAGAAAAGATAGAGGAAAAAGAGGATCGGCCAATCAAAGGTAATCCTCGGTCCTTAGATTTCTTGGCTGCTCACATTATTTGATAGCCATTTCTGTTAAGTTTGCTCTTTTTTCTAATTATATTCTGACAACTTACTCATACATCATCCTGCTAATCATCAAAAAAACTAGTCATCCCATCAGAAAGCCTGCTTATTCAATCTAAAAGCTACCATCTCGCTCATTCTGTGTTATAATCAAAAAATAAGGCTGAAAACAATTTCATGCGGAGTTTCCATGAATGAGCAAGTGATCGCAGACCTTATGAATTTTATTGAGAGAGCTCCTGCGCGCTTCTACCGCCTTGCATTGCTGGTTGGTCCCTTAGGATCTGGCAAAACGCCACTGATAAAAAATCTTGCAGAATATCTTGGATCCTCTATCGTGAATGTAAACCTCCAACTTTCTAGCGAGTTGCTTGCTTTTTCTCCGCGTTCGAGACCTTTTCAGGTCGCTCCAATACTAGCCGATCTAGTGGAATCGAGTTCGGAGCCAACATTGCTGGATAATATCGAGATACTCTTCGATCCTGCGCTCAAGCTTGACCCTCTTCGCCTCCTTGAAAACCTTTCGCGTAACCGGACAATTATCGCTTCTTGGCAAGGATCTTTGATTAACGGCAACCTAGTTTACGCAGAGCCTGGTCATCCAGAATACCACAGCTACAAAGAAATTGACGCTGAAGTAATAATACTCACTCATGATGAAAGGATACAAAGATGAAATATAAAGATTTAATACAATTTGATCCAATTGAGACAATCATCCAGCTTCGAGATGCGAATAAGACTGATGTAGCTCACAATCTCGTGCATACTTACGTGGTTTCCAAACAAATGGCAGAACGCATTTCTGATATTGCAATTCCTAACCTTCAATATGATGAGCCGCGCGATAACAAAGGTATTCTGGTTGTTGGTAACTATGGAACAGGTAAATCTCACCTTTTGTCGATTATTTCGTCTATTGCGGAAGATGCCTCGTATCTTGATGACTTGCATCATGATGAGCTCAGGGGAAAAGCAAGACCCATTGCAGGCCGATTTCAAGTATGCCGCCTTGAAATAGGCGCAACCACGATGAATTTGCATGATATTGTTTGTAATGCGATTTCTGATCATTTCGAGAAAATCGGTATTTCTTTTAAATTTCCCCAAATGTCGGCAGCATCCAATAACAAGAGTGCATTTGAAGATATGATGGCAGCATTTGAAAGAGTATATCCTGATAAAGGATATCTCCTTGTAGTAGATGAGCTTCTTGATTATCTGCGGACGCGTAAAGATCATGACCTCATTCTTGATCTCAATTTTCTTCGTGAGATAGGCGAGGTCTGTAAAAATCTTCGATTTCGGTTTATTGCAGGAGTTCAAGAGGCGATTTTTGAATCGCCGCGCTTTAGTTTTGCTGCTGATAGTCTTCACAGAGTTAAAGATAGATTTGAGCAGGTAATTATTGCGCGCAATGATGTCAAATTTGTCGTTGCTGAACGTCTGTTGAAGAAAAATGCTGAGCAGCAACATCTTGTGCGTGAACATCTTCAAAAATTCAGTCGATTTTTTAGCTCTTTAAGTGAACGAATGGAAGAATTTGTGAGCCTTTTTCCTATACATCCAGACTACATCGATACCTTTGAACGTATAAAAATTGCAGAAAAGCGCGAGGTGCTTAAAACGCTTTCGCTTGGTATTAGAGAGTTTCTTGAGCAAGATGTTCCTGAAGATCAACCTGGAATAATTGCCTTTGATGCCTACTGGGAGAATATATGCGAGGACGCCTCCTTCCGAGGAATGCCGGATGTACGTCAAGTGATTGATATAAGTAAGAGAATTGAAGACAGAATACTATTGGGTTCTATCAATCAACTGTATAAAGAAAGCGCATTAAGAATTATTCATGCGCTCTCTGTAGAAAGGCTCACTACTGGCGACATCTATGCGCCGGTCGGTAGTACGCCTGAAGAATTGCGAGATCGACTTTGCCTCTATGATAAGAATGCTGCAGAACTTGGAGGAAAGGAGCCTGATAAAGATCTCCTCACGCATATTGAAACCGTGCTTCGAGAGATTATTAAGGCCGTCAATGGGCAATTTATTTCCTATAGCCCAGAAAATCGGCAGTATTATCTCGACCTTAAGAAAACCGAGGACTTTGATGAAAACATAAGGATTAGAGCTGAAAGCCTCGATAATGATACTTTGGACCGTTACTATTACCAAGTCTTGAGAATAGCAATGGAATGCCAAGATATAGAAACATGGGTTCCTCATTACCTCATTTGGCAGCATGAACTTGAATGGCGCGGCCGCAATGTGACCAGACTTGGCTATCTCTTTTTTGGTGCTCCTAATGAGCGTTCAACTGCTGTTCCACCGCGTGATTTTTACCTCTATTTTCTGCAGCCGTATGATCCTCCTTCATTTAGAGATGAAAAAAAGCCCGATGAGGTGTTCTTTCGCCTCAAAAGCCCTGATGAATTTTTTATAGAAAACCTCAAACTCTTTGCTGGAGCAAATGAACTTGCTCTAACATCCTCTGCTCAGCAAAAACAAATATATACAGGCAAGGCAGAGACTTTTCGCAAAAACCTGCATGAATGGCTTACAAAAAATATAGACACCGCATTTGAAGTTACCTATCGTGGTCAGTCAAAACCGATGAGCCAATGGATGAAAGGTAAGTCGATTCGCGATCTTGCTGGAATTGGAGTAGACCAGACAATTAACTTTAGGGATTATGTGAATAGCATCGCTTCTCTGTGCTTATCGCCTTATTTTGAAGACCAAGCGCCGAATTATCCGCACTTTAGCATTAAGATTACCACAAAGAACCGTGCACAAGCTGCACAAGAAGCGCTGCGTGCCATTGCACAAAATCCGAAACAATCGTTTACTCGCCAAGCGCGAGCAGTGCTTGAAGGCCTTATGCTGATCGATAATGATCGCATCGATCCATCAAAATCGCCCTATGCGAACTACATCCTCGATAAATTTGCAAACAAGAGTCCTGGCCAGGTCATAAACAGAAACGAGATTATCGAAAGGGTGCATGATGTTGACTTTATGGATCCTTCACAATCAAGACTAGAGCCTGAGTGGGTCGCAGTGATTCTTGCAAGCCTCGTCTATTCAGGCCAAATAGTTCTTGTTGTCGGCAGCCAAAAATTCGATGCAACAAACCTGCAGGTGCTTGCTGCAACTTCGCTTGATGAGCTTACTGAATTCAAACATATCGAGCCACCCAAAGAATGGAATAAGCCTGGGCTGCAGGCATTGTTCGAGCTTTTGCAAATAGCGCCAGGAAATGTCAATCTCATCATAGAAGGAAAAGAAGAGCCCGTTCGTCAAATGCAGGATCAGCTGCTACAGCTTACAACAAGGCTTGCACAAGCCAAAAAAATCGTTGATGAGGGGCTAGAATTTTGGGGAGTGAACCTCATTGAAAAAGAAGAATTTAAACCATTGAAAGAGGGTATCAAAGCAACACAAGAATTTCTAGATTCTCTTCAAGGATTTACCTCGCCAGGGAAACTCAAGAACTTTCGATCGACCGTTGAAGAAGTAAAGCGTCATGAGCCAGTGCTTGTCGCGCTAAAAAAGCTTGAAACCCTTAAAAATCTTATCAACGATCAATATACCTTCACCAATTATCTTTCTCAGGCTGCAGAAATCCTGCCGACAGATAACCCTTGGCGCAAAAAATATGAAAAAGAAAAAGAAGAAATTCTCAATCTATATCGAACATTACCAATAAATGAACTGAATGGCTCATCGAGAGAACTAAGTATGCGGCTGCACAAACTTAAAAATGAGTACAAAAAAGCATATATCGAATTGCATTCCCAAAATCGATTAGGTCGCTCGGAAGACGAAAAAAAGCGGAACCTAACAAGTGACAGACGATTCTACATTGTCCAAAAGCTCACTAGCATTGAGCTGCTACAGAATAATCAGTTTGTTTCATGGCGGGAAAATCTTGCAAAATTAAAGACCTGCTTCAGTCTCAGCCCAGAGCAGCTTGATAAAATTCCATATTGCCAAGATTGCGAGTTTAGACCCGTCGCTGAACCCGAAATTCACCCCTCTGCAAAGCGCCAATTGATAGAGCTCGATGGGAAGCTTGATGAAATTCTAGAGGCTGTGACTCATACGTTGATAACAAATCTATCAGACCCAATAATACAACAGAATCTAGAGCTTCTTAAACCCGATGAGCATGCGATGATCAATAATGTTGTAATGACTAGAGAGATCCCAGAAGTGGTGGATAGCAATTTTGTCAATGCATTGCAGCACGCTTTATCGGGCTTAGTTCGTATACCACTTCGCATTTCTGATCTTACAACAGCACTAAAGCTTACAGAAGGCCCTACAACAGTCGACGAACTACACCAGCGGTTTGAAGATTTCTTGGAGGAGCTTACAAAAGGCAAAGATCCAAACAAGGTCAGAATTGTGATGGAATAATTAAGAAACAACGAATCAAATACAATAAGGGATACGAGCATGGCTAACCAATTTGAGTTTATCGGTGATGACTCACTTTTTTCCAACGATCAATCCGACGGAGACGATACAGATAATAAAAAAGCGAATAAGAATGAAGTAAGTTGTTTAGGCAAGTCGTTCCCAGACGACGAAGCGCGGCGTGCCTATTTTACCGAAGAGCTGCGAAAGAAGCTCAAAGATCCGAAATTTCGCAAGATCGAAGGCTTTCCGTTAGGTTCTGATGAGGATATTTTGGCGCTCTCAGATCCACCCTACTACACAGCGTGTCCTAATCCATGGATTGATGAGTTTGTAAGAACATGGGAAGAAGAAAAACCGCCAAAACCAGATGGGTATGTGTACCACCGTGAGCCTTTTGCAGCAGATGTGAGCGAAGGGAAAAACGACCCAATTTACAACGCACATTCCTACCATACAAAAGTGCCCCACAAAGCGATTATGCGCTATATCCTTTACTATACCGAGCCTGACGATATCGTCTTCGATGGATTCTGTGGAACAGGCATGACTGGCGTTGCCGCGCAGTTATGTGGCGATAAGGCGACCGTAGAATCCCTTGGCTATAAGGTCGATAATGATGGCACGATTTTAGAACAAGCCATAGATGAGCATGGTAGGAAAGTTTGGCAACCATTCTCCAAACTTGGAGCACGAAAAGCGGTGTTGAACGATCTCTCGCCGGCAGCCACTTTTATTGCGTACAACTACAATACACCGGTAGATATGCAAGCGTTTGAGCGCGAAGCAAAGCGCATCCTTAAAGAAGTCGAAGACGAATGCGGCTGGATGTACGAGACTACCCATACCGACGGAAAAACCAAAGGCAAGATTAACTATACGGTGTGGTCCGATGTCTTTGTGTGCCCCGATTGCATGCAGGAAGTAATCTTTTGGGATGCCGCAGTGGACAAGGAAGCGGGAGTAGTCAAGGACGAATTCCCTTGTCCGAATTGTGGTGCAAGGTTGAACAAACGGCGTATGCAGCGTGCGTGGGTGAGCAAATACGACAGCGCCATCAAAGAAACAGTGCGGCAGGCAAAGCAGCTTCCTGTGCTGATCAATTACACAGTTGGCACAACTCGTGCAGAAAAGAAACCTGATGACTTTGACCTAGCGCTGATTGAAAAAATAGAAGAGAGTGAAATTCCATATTGGTTTCCGACGAGTCCGATTCCTAAAGGAGACAAGACAGGCGAACCTCTGAGAATTGGGATTACCCATGTACATCATTTCTACACGAAGAGGAATTTTTTCGTTAATGTAGCTTTTTCAGAAAGATGTAGAAAAAATAATACCAGAGCTTTATGGATTACTACAGCTGTAACTGAAGGCAGCTCACGGCTAAATCGAGAGCGCCCATTTGGTCTTCCAAGTAAACTATCAGGAACGCTCTATGTTAGTTCAATGATTCGAGAAATTAACTTGATTGATTTTATATCGAGAAAAATCCAGAAGTATACCTCAAAAGGTCACTATTTAGATGCTACTATTAGCACTTACTCGTTGACACAACTTGAAGCAAATAGTGGAAACTTTGATTATATCTTTTTAGATCCTCCTTTTGGTTCAAATATCAACTATTCTGAGCTCAATTTTTTCTGGGAATCATGGCTCAAAGTTTGGACGAATAATAAACCTGAAGCTATTGAAAACAAGGTCCAAGGGAAGGGACCTCAAGAATACCACAGCCTTATGACCGCTTGTTTTAAAGAGGCATATCGCGTTCTTAAGCCTGGGCATTGGATGACAGTCGAGTTTTCTAACACAAAAGCATCGGTGTGGAATAGCATCCAGACAGCACTTGGAGAAGCCGGTTTTATTATTGCCAACGTCTCAATGATGGATAAACAGCAGCACAGCTTCAATGCAGTCACAACCCCGACCGCGGTGAAGCAAGATCTTGTCATTTCAGCCTACAAGCCCAACGGTGGATTTGAGGAACGCTTCAAGAAGGAAGTAGGTACCAAAGAAGGTGTATGGGATTTTGTGCGGACCCACTTAAAATACCTTGCAGTAACTAAGATTTCCGATAACAAGCTCGTATCGATTCCTGAGCGTGATCCACGCGTACTCTATGACCAGCTTGTGGCCTACTATGTGCGACAAAACGTAATGGTGCCCTTAGATTCAGGCGAATTTCAGCAAGGCCTTGCCGAGCGCTTCCCAATGCGCGATGGGATGTACTTTCTCCCTGAGCAAGTGGCTGAGTATGACAGGAAGAAGCTCGCACTTGGTCAGACGTTACAGGAAGAGCTCTTCGTGGTCGATGAAGCAAGCGCTATTGCATGGCTCCGCAATGAGTTGCGCGAAAAGCCTCAGACTTTCCAAGATATTCATCCAAAATTCATAGAAAAACTCACTGGATGGAGCAAGAACGAAGTCGAACTTGAATTATCAGAACTGCTTGAAGAAAACTTCCTTTGCTATGATGGGACAGGCGAAGTCCCAAGCCAGATTCATAGCTACCTCTCTACAAACTATAAGGATCTACGAAATCTTTCTAAAGATGCGCCTGAGTTGCGCGCAAAAGCCAAAGACCGTTGGTATGTGCCCGATCCGAATAAAGCGGCGGATCTCGAAAAGATGCGTGAGCGCGCGCTTCTTAAAGAATTTGAATCCTATAAGACCGCTGCCCGCAGGCTCAAAGTGCTTCGGCTCGAAGCTATTCGTGCTGGCTTTAAAAAAGCCTGGCAGGAGCTCGATTACCAAGCTATCGTCGATATCGCAAAAAAGATACCAGAAAATGTGCTCGAGGAAGACCCCAAACTGCTCATGTATTATGATCTCGCGGTTACGAGAATCCAAGGAAACTAAGCAATATGGATGTGCAGCAAGGAGGCTGGTATTTTAGCTCAGAACATGGTGAGCTCTGCCAGGTTATCGAACGCCTTACTCTCTGGGGCGAAGATATTTGTCGCGTATGGCTTTCGCAATCGGATGCGGTCGTTCGCATATCTACAAATCAGCTCGAAATAATCGGAATTTACGAAAAAGCAAGTCCAGAACATATCGCATATATCACTGCCGCCGCAAAAGTAGCAGACGCCTTAGAGCGTACTCGGCCTGGTGGAAGCGTAATGCTTCTAGCACCTCTTTCAGCTGATGTGATTCCATTGCCACACCAGCTCCAAACGCTTGAGCGCGTAACTCGTGGAGACCAAGTGCGATATCTCCTTGCAGATGAAGTGGGGCTTGGGAAAACGATAGAAGCGGGTCTTATCATGCGGGAATTCAAGATCCGAGGCCTTGTTCGGAGGACGCTTATCGTCGTTCCAAAAAGCCTTGTCATGCAATGGCAAGCTGAAATGAGAAATCGCTTCCACGAAAATTTCCGGATATTTCTTGGAGAAGACATCGATTCTCTAGAACGAATCGCTTGTAGCGATGCTCGCGATCCAAGCCCTTGGGAGCTCTTCGATCAGGTCATAGTCTCTCTGGATTCAGTAAAGCCTATCCGCCACAGAGGCAATTGGGCACAAGAGCGCATCCGCAGTTACAATCAAAATAGATTCGAAGAACTATGTGCAGCGGGTTGGGACCTTATTATTGTCGATGAAGCACACAAGCTGGGCGGGTCTACTGAAAGTGTTGCAAGGTTCAAGCTTGGAAAAGGGCTTTCAGATGCTGCCCCATTCCTTTTACTTTTGAGTGCAACACCGCACCAAGGTAAAAGCGACGCGTTCTATCGACTGATGTCCCTTCTAGATCCGCTCACCTTTGCTGAAAAAATGGTAATAAGCAGAGAGAAAGTTGCGCCTTTTGTAATCCGCACAGAAAAACGCAAGGCAATCGATGAACAAGGGAAACCTCTATTTATGCCGCGAATTACCCAACTTGTTCCTGTCCGATGGGAGGAACAGCATACACTTCAAAGACAACTCTATGATCAAGTAACAGAGTATGTAAAATTTGGCTACAATCTGGCTATTAGAGAAAAGAGAAACTATTTTGGCTTTTTGATGCTTCTTTTGCAGAGGCTGATATCATCGAGTACCCGAGCGATCAGAAAAACTCTCGATGCGCGGTTTGCATTGCTTACTGAAGCGCGGCGTCGTCTTACGGCAGTTCGAAATAGTGCAATGGAAGATGAAGATGAAGATGAAGAGGGAGCTGCTGAAGCATTCTACGAGATGGATGGAGAGGAGCTGCTTGAAGCATTCCTCGATGCAGATCTAGATGCACTCGAGAATGAAATCGACCAAGTCGAAAGCTTACGCGCACTTGCTGCTTTGGCAGAAGCTGCCAACCCAGATGCCAAAGCAGAAATGCTGCTCCAATATATGGTGCAAATACAGTCACAAGAGCGCAACATCGATACAAAGATTCTTATCTTTACTGAATTCGTTCAGACTCAACTCATGCTGAAAGAGTTTCTTGAAGCACGGGGATTCCTGGTAGTTCTGCTCAATGGCTCGATGAGCATAGATGAGCGAATGGAAGTGCAACGCGAATTTTGCAGCGAAATTCCCATTATGGTTTCCACAGATGCCGGCGGAGAAGGGCTAAACCTTCAATTCTGTCATAACGTGATCAATTACGACCTACCATGGAATCCGATGCGGATAGAACAGCGCATAGGTCGTGTTGACCGAATTGGGCAGATAAAGACAGTGCGAGCATTCAATTTAATATTGCAAAACTCTGTTGAATTTCGAGTTCGCAAAGTACTAGAAGAAAAGCTCACCATCATCCTAAGGGAATTCGGAGTCGACAAGGTCAGCGATGTGCTGGATTCTTCAAGAGCAGGAGCACTCTTCCAGAATGCATTTGTGAACGCTATTATGGAACCATCTAAAGCGGAAAGCGCGGCCCAACAGGCTCTGTCGGATTTCAAAAAGGTCGCTCACAAAGAGATTGTCAGTTCCCCTATCTATGGGCTCTCCCTAACACCAGATCCGAGTATAAGCAAAAATTTCAGAACTAATCAGCTTCTATACTGGGTGGAGCGAATGACTATTTCCTGGCTTGGGATTAAGGGCGGGGATGCACATAAACGGAATGATTACTGGGAAATGAATTGGCCGGATAAAAAGAAGGATTACCCTTGCACATTTTTCCCTAGCCAAATGAAGGACGAAAGAACATGCCTTCTTCTAACTCCCGAAGATGAACGCATTCGGATATTATTTGCGCGCTTGCCAATCTTTGTAAAAGGAAGCCCAATCCCTATAGTATCTCTGAAAGGGCTGCCAGATTCGATCGAAGGGTTGTGGACTTTGTGCGAAATTCAGATACAGGCAGGTAATACTGATCAGATGAAGCTTTTACGGGTTCCTTTATCGCGCCGAAGCTTCCTTTCTGTATTTATCAATAATGAAGGAACAATTTTTTTGCCAACGGCACAGCACATATGGGATTTGCTTCTTTCGGAAATGCCCCAGATTCATCAATATATTGAAGGTAAGAGTGCAGAAAATCTATGGCGAACGGCATGGGATGCGCTCGAGAAATCAGGCAGCGACATATACCAGATGCTGCTAAGAGCTCAAGAGGAGTCACTGATAAGAGAAGAAAAGCGTGCGAGCATTGCATTTTCGGCGAGAGAAAAGGCGATCAATGCTCTAGGACTTCCTGAAGTACGTAATTATCGCTTTGCTAGGCTCGAAGAGGAAAAGAAGCGATGGCAAGCTGAACTTGCTCAGGCAAAGAAGGCTGTTCCCGAAATGAACCTTCTGTTGATAATTGTAATAGGAAAGGAGTAACTGGAGATGCATAGCTGGCGCGATAAGATTTTAGAGGATTTTCCAGCTGGTATATGCAGGTTGACGATAGTTTCGGATCCTGATGGGCTTTTTGATGAAATACTTCTAGCACAGGAACTGAATCGCCGAGGTTTTGAGATTACAAAATTCGGCGACTCTATAGAATTTCGTTATGAATATGAAAAAGACTTTAGAGCAGCATGGGACTCGGGTAAAGCGCTAGATCTTATTGTGGTTACCGAAGAGAAGGATACTGAGATTATCCAGCTGCCATACGACCTATTAAAAAAAGGAAGAATTCTCTCTTATGGACTGGCAGATATCTTCCCAACTCTCAGCTATCCAATCTTGAAGAATCTCGATATCCATCTAATCGATGCATTATATGCTAAGAAGCATTTGCTTTCATCTGAGTTACTCGGCGATAATGCCACGATCGATACAATCCTAAAACTGGTCTATGGTCTGCAACCTGAATTCATCGATACTGATGAAGAGCTCCTTGGCGAACTTCTGCGTATACATTATAGCCGAATTGGAATAGATGAACTCTCTGCAAAGCGCCTTATCTCTGCGTTGAAAGAGAAACCATACTTGAAGAATTGGCCTGTTGAAAAGCTCGTTAAAGATAGCAAAGCATTTTATGACTTTTTACAGGAGCGCTGGCCTTTATACCTCAATCACAAGCAAAAAGATGAGATATTTGACTCCAATAATGTAAAACAGCCGTTTAGAATTCCGGGCCCCGCCATCTTGCCTTTTGGAGGAAACAGAATACGCCCTTTTATAGACAATCTCTTTGTCGAAGGCATATTGAAACCAGTCGCTACAGATACACCAGAGAAATTTCTAAATTCCTGGGAGCAGTGTGGTATTATTGTGCACCCTGAAATAAGAAAACAAGCGCGAATTGCGCAATTGTCCAAACTTGTAGAAGCGCACATTCCTTCGGAAGAATCCGATTACCGACAATGGCAGGATTTTTCATTGCTCTGGGCTGAATTGTCAATGCTTGTAGAGATAGAAGGAAATGCGGAAGACCTTCAGGCGCTCTACGAGATGAGAAAATTCATAGATGATCGTTTCTCAGAATGGCTCTCCCAATCTTTCAAATTGCTCATTAACCTTTCTCCTGTAGAGCCTGTAATGGTACATCATGTTCATCGCATGTTGGAGCGGCACTTTGAAGAATATCCAAATTGCAATTTAGCACTTATTGTGATCGATGGTCTCTCTCTGTCACAATGGCTCAATATTCGGCACTATTTCGAATCTAACAAAGCTCCATTGAAATTTCGAGAGACAGCGATATTTTCATGGGTTCCGACATTGACAAGTATTTCTCGCCAAGCGATTTTTTCAGGGAAAATCCCCATCAATTTTGGTAAATACATTGCGTCAACATCACAGGAAGAAGCGCTGTGGAAACAGTCGTGGGAAGAAAAGACGCAAATTATGCGCGGAGCCTTGTATTACCAAAAGGCAATCGAAAAAAGTAACCCTCAGGAGATTCTTCATAGCCTCGACAGTTTAAGAACGCCAATAGTTGCTGGGCTAGTTATCAATATCATCGATGAAATAATGCATGGGAATTTGCTAGGCTCAGGTGGTATGCATAACATGATTAAATTGTGGCTAGAGCAGGGCTTTCTAGAGATGCTACTCGATGAGCTAACTAAGAGAGGGTATTTAGTATGGATCACCTCAGATCATGGAAATATTGAATGCGAAGGGAAAGGGCGACTCAGCGGAGAAGGTATTCTTGCCATTGGCAGAGGTGAACGTGCGCGAATGTATACATCCGAAAACTTAAGAGATGTTGCTGCTAAGAAATCTCCTTTTGGTTGCAAATGGAAGCCAATAGGGTTGCCCGAGGGCTATTATCCTTTGCTTGCTACAGGAAACAGTGCGTTTATCAGCGAAAGAGAGAAAGCAGTCAGCCACGGCGGTATTTCCATCGATGAAGTCATCGTGCCGCTCATAAGAGTAGAAAGGAACTGAAGTGGAAAAGAACCGCTATATGTCAATAGGCATTAAGCAAACTATCCGCCTCGAATGGATGGAGAAGGCTACGAATCTGTTACTAGTTGGGCTTTCTCCAAACGAGATAAGACAAGAACTTACTGAATATCTTGCGAACAGGCGGGGTAGTGGTCTAGAACTTGCAAGAAGCGAGCATAATTGCAAACTTGCAGTTACAATACTAATGAACTGCTGGGTCGAGCCTCATCCAGAAATCTCTAATCTTCGCAATGCTGGACTGGAGCTTTTGCGAGAAGGGGCAGAAGATCATATATCCATTCATTTCGGCATGCTCTGTGCTGCATATCCCTATTGGTTCAACATAGCTTTACAGACAGGGCGTCTCATCAATCTGCAAGAGAATGCAACCGCATCTCAGATTGTCTCCAGGCTGAAAGAAATGTACGGCGATAGACAAACTATCATGCGAACATCTAGATACGTACTTCGCTCTTTTATCGCTTGGGATCTCATACGGGACAATACTCGCAAAGGTAGATATTGCAGGGGTGAACTGATAACCATAAATGATGAGCGCAATGCTGCATTCCTGCTCCTTTCTGCTTTCTATGCAATGGATAGCCGCTATGTAGATTATATAAGCCTGCTTCATTCTCCAGCATTCTTTTGCTTTAGGATGCCAGCTACTTCTGCCGAAAACCTATCTAAACTGTGCGAAGACATCGAAATTGTACAGATCGGCGCTGATCTGCTATTGATGAAGAAGTAAGGAAGGTTATTTTAATAAAAAGTTGCTATTGATTAAGGAAGAGATCAGCGAAATAAAAAACATTGTCGAAAAATAATCGAAAATATCGAAGCGAAATCGATAAAAATGGGCGAAATATATAGAAGTGTGCTTGTATTGCAAAAAATGACGAAGCTTCCTCTTGCAGGTTTGTAAAGTGAGGTGTAAAGTAATAGAAAAGAATCAAGGGGATTACGCAGAAGGAGTGCACGATGCAATCAAAGAGACAATGCAGGACTATTCCATTGAGCAAACAGCCGCTTACGCTAGTGCTTATTCAGCTTCGATTTTCTTCTCTTCTCAATATCTCGGATTATATCCCTGCTATCCAGGATCAATTGAGGAAAAATGGCTTTCCATTGGTATATCGTAAGAATATAGCAAAGTTAGAAGCTTCTCCTTCTGGACTTGAACAAGTTGCAGTTTCCCAGTGGAAATTCGAAACCCCCGAAAGACACACATCCGTAATATTGGATCAAGATCAGATTTTGCTTCAAACAACTGCTTATGAATCTTTTGAAAAATTCATCGAGCTCTACTTTTCTATCCTTAAACCAGTACTTGATATTACAGAACATGGGACTCATGGCATCGCTGGCCGCCTTGGTCTACGCTATGTAGACCAGGTCACTCGGCAGTCTCACGATGATGATATCGATTCATATCTTCGCCCTTCGATGCAAGGTATGGCTTCTCCATATTTTAAGAATAAGAAAAAACGATATACGCACATAGAAGTCGCAGATACAGAATTAAGAAACGGCCAGAAAGGAATGCTCTCCATCCGAATTTTGCGCAACGCAGAACAGCTGGATCTCCCTTCTGATCTCTATAGTGAAGCGCCTGTGCGTCTTCCTATCATCGATGTTAATGATGATTTTGCGCTGATCGACATGGATCATGGATGCGAAAATCCATTTCCATCGAATTGCATAGGCATTCCAATAGACCAACTGGAAGATATTTATTTTGCTTTACATGACACAATTGATGAGGTCTTTTTTCAATCGGTGGTTACAGAGGAAGGGGTGAAAAAATGGATGTAATTGACACATATGTGTACGGTGTAGAGTCTTCAGAGAGAGCAACAACACCCAGTGGTTATATGGAAAAGATATTTGAGTCTATATTTTCAAGCACAAGCGCATTTAGTTCTATAATGTCTCTAGACAGAACTGTTCAGTTTCCTATTGAGCCTATTGTATCAGATAAGATTCGAGCAATTATCTCTTTCTTTGGATTGAGTAAGAGCGACCTTGCTCGAATCTTGCATGTTAGTAGGCCTTCGCTCTATGCATGGCTCAAAGGTCAAAGCGAACCTGGCTTAGAGAATATGCGAACAATCCAAAAGCTGTATTCATTGATAGAGCCCTCAGAAACTGGAACATGGTCTCCTATATTCTATGGCTATATAGAAAAGCCTTTTGGAGCCTTCAAAAAAAGCCTCATCGAAGCACTTTCTGAACCAGAATTAGATGAAGAAGAAATCCGCGCTATGGTCAAAGAGATACGTCAGATGTCCCAAAAGCGCGCTAAACGTCTGGCGGAAAGCGAGGCCAAATCTAAAGTTATCCTTTCCGAAGAGTCCAAGAAGAAGATTCTCGAAGATAACCTTTTGAGTATCTACAGAGGGGCATAATTCTACAATGCAAACAATTGAAGAAAGGTTCTGGGAAGTTGATTGGCATCAAGGAGACATTGTTGACTCTGGACAGACAAATAATTTGCTCAATGCATCAATCGATAAGAGGCCTTCAACTATAAAAGACTGTGTCCTTTGTGTAATTTCTCAGGATTGTGATATTGTCGCTTCTGCTGATAAAGAGCCTTATATTGAGTTGCTTGCCGGCATAATTAATCCAACCATTTGTCGAAAATTTGCAGATTTAAAGAGTCCAAGAATAATCGATATACCAATAAAAGATCAGACAATTAGATTCTCAATACATGATCGCTTTAGAGTTCTCAAAGAATCATTCTGTAATGCAAAGAAACTTGAAAATATCCAGCTCGATGAAGAAGGAAGGGATGCTCTAAAGAAGTGGCTTGAGCGCCGATATGTGCGACCAGCATTCCCCAAGGCATTCAATAAACGATTGAAAAACAATAAAAAGCTACAAAAATTTTCTAAGAATGGGTTGCCTAAAGGAGTTTTTGGTATTTGGATTGAAGTTACCGATATAGAGCTGGAGGATGTTGATCCATATAAAATTAGTATTATAGTCGGAATTGAGGACGATCTCAGCGAGCAGATGACCGTGGAAATCGAATGTCTATTTAACCAAGCTTTTTCCTCATGCACTGGTATCGTCGTTGAAGATCTCCGCTGTTCAACCAAGGATGATATTACCCTTCGCAATCTCGAAACGTTTAGACGGCTCGATGAAGATTCGTTGAGCCTTTCTGAAAGTACGGGCGCAGCTG
>Ga0208694_1003382_pt1 | contig 15428 bp, 15 predicted proteins | sample AD_UKC078_MetaG_FD_184442 | JGI IMG/M metagenome (GOLD analysis project Ga0208694, IMG submission 184442) | Active sludge microbial communities of municipal wastewater-treating anaerobic digesters from USA - AD_UKC078_MetaG (SPAdes) (version 2) | ecosystem: Engineered > Bioreactor > Anaerobic >...
ACGGATACCACTGGACAGGCGAGCGCTTTGAGATCATCGAGGAAGAAGCCGAGGCGGTGCGTTTCATGTACCGCTCATTCGCAGACGGCATGATGCTCACCGAGATTTCCGAGGAGCTGGCAAGGCGGGGTGTCCTCAACCGAAAAGGCAAGCCTTTCGGCAAGACATCGATTCTCAGGATCCTCGACCAGGAGAAGTACCGCGGCTTCAGTATCCTCCAGCGCACCTACGTTGAGGATCACATCACCCACAGAAAGAGAATGAACCGCGGCCGCCTCCCCCGCTTCGTTGTGGAAAGCACCCATCCAAGGATCATCGACGATGCATTGCATAAGGAAGTGGAAGCAGAGAGGGAGCGCAGGCGAAAGACGGGTGCTGTCAAATGGAGGGTGGCATCCTGCTTCACAGCAAAGCTGGTCTGCGGCAATTGCGGCAGCTCTTTCACCTACACTCCGGGCACCAGCACCAACAAGAGCGACCTCACCGAATACCAGCAGGGCCAGTACCGCTGCTCGAACAAGAGAAACAATGGCATCAAGGCATGTAATGCAAAAAACCTTCCGCTTCGTGCCCTTCGCCAAGCCTGTTGCTCATCCCTCGGCCCCCTCTTCGGAGCATCCGAGGAAGCAGAGTTCGACGCGGCTTGGATTGATGGGCAGGTGAAGCGGATCGTGGTATTCGCCGATACCTTGGAGTTCCATCTCCATGATGGACGTATCCTTACGACGCCTTGGAAGAGTACCGCAAGACGTGATGCATGGGTGTTGAGGCGACAGAAGATGACAGGAATGCAAGAGAGCGAGGAGAAGCAATGAGAGAGGTACGTGTCATCCCGGCCATCCGGGAGTTTGCCACAGGACAGGGGGTCGATCAGCTCAGACCAAAGAGGAAGGTTGCAGGCTACGCCCGCGTCTCCACCGACAGGGACGATCAGTTCACCTCTTACGAAGCGCAGGTGGACTACTACACCACCATGATCAAGGCAAATGCCGATTGGCAGTTCGTCGGCATCTATACCGACGAGGGCATCAGCGGCACCAGCACCAACAGGCGCGAGGGATTCAAACAGATGATCACCGACGCCCTTGCAGGCAAGATCGACCTGATCGTCACCAAGAGCGTCAGCCGTTTCGCCCGCAACACGGTTGACAGCCTCACCACCATTCGCAACCTCAAGGAAAACAAGGTTGAAGTCTATTTCGAGAAAGAAAATATAAAAACGTTTGACAGCAAGGGGGAGTTGCTGATCACCATCATGAGCTCACTGGCACAGGAGGAATCGCGCTCCATATCCGAGAATGTGAAATGGGGACGGCGCAAGCGTTTTGCAGACGGGCAGGTCACCGTCCCCTTCAACAGCTTCCTCGGCTATGACAGGGGGCCGGACGGGAACCTGGTGGTGAATCCCGAGCAAGCGAAGACGGTACGGTACATCTACACGCTGTTCCTCCAGGGCATGAGCTTCAACGCCATCGCAGCAAGGCTCACCGCAGAAGGCATCAGGACCACCAGCGGAAAGACCAGATGGCACAACTCAACCATTGCCAGCATCCTCTCCAACGAGAAGTACAAGGGGGATGCACTGCTCCAGAAGTACTACATCCCCGACTTTCTCACCAAGAAGGCGGTGGTCAACAAGGGCGAGGTTCCACAGTACTACGTGGAGGGCAACCATGAGGCCATCATCCCGGCTGAAATCTTCGACCTGGTACAGAGGGAGAGAGCGAACCGAAGCAAATTTGTGGAATCGGGAAAGCGCGACCACCTGTTCTCAAACCGAATCCGGTGCGGGACGTGCGGGGCCTTCTATGGTCCCAAGGTATGGCATTCGAACGACAAGTACCGCAAGGTCGTGTGGCAGTGCAACCACAAGTACAGGAGCAAGGGCAGTCCCTGCAGCGGCCCGATGGTCGAGGAGGAAGACATCAAGACCATGTTCGTCAGGGCGGTGAACAAGCTCATAACCGACAAGGATGGGATCATCAGGACCTTTGAGGAAGTCAGTGATGAGGTTTTCAGTACCGCCGAGGAAGAGACACAGCTGGCGAAGCTGCGGCAGGAAAGAGCCGAGATCGTCAGGATGATGGAGCAGCTCACAGCTGAGAATGCCTCGCGGGCTATGGACCAGGAAAACTACAAAGCCCGTTTCGAGCAGCTGTCACAACGGTACATCAAGGGCAAGGACGAGATTGCTGCCCTGGATGAGGCAATACTGGACAGGCAGTACCGCAGGACTAAGACGGAGCTGTTCATCAAGGAACTGGAGAAGATGGAAGGCTTGGTGACGGAGTTCTCGGATGGCCTCTGGCACTCGCTGGCCGATTATGCAACAGTGCACGGCAGGAAGGATGTCCGATTCATGTTCAAGAATGGGGTGGAAATCATATTATGAGGATTAGTACATTGTTGGCTTGACTGTTACGGTGGTAATTCCAAAACGTGGATATAAAGGCCAAGGGCTATATCATTCCAAGACTGAGGCTAGACAATTAATCAGTTCTCAATAATGTTCCTAGACAAAATACTGGAGGTGTGATGAAGCAAAACCATTCGCAGACATCAGTCACCCCCACACCTTTTGTCCACCTATCTCCAGTCAAATGCTGCAAGAATCATCTGGTTGTCCTTTGATAGAAGCTTCTCATATATATCTTGCGCCTGGATAGGCTTGACCAGTGCATTGATTAGGGGCTTGATACAGATCCTTTTTGCCTCAAGAAGCTTGATAATTGTGGCTTCATCATACTTGTTGCTGCGGAAATGCCCAAACCTATCCTCTTCCGACCTAGCTCTATGCATCTCATGTGCGCCGATCATTGTAATACCCTTTCTATGAACGTTCTTATAGAAATTGACACCATCCGTCAGCCCCCTTGTTGAACCAAGGAGGATGACAGTTCCAAGAGGTTTTACCATCTCTAAGGCTGCGTTGACGACTGCAGGGACCCCTGTCGCCTCAAAGACTACATCAAATCTGTTCAGGAATTTTTCATCACAGCAATTGGACTCCAAATTCATTATGCCGCAATACGCTGCAATATTTCTTCTCCAATCAACCGTATCGAAACCAATAACAGTACCTGCGCCAGCCACATGTGCCAACTGGGAAGCAAGATTGCCGATAGCTCCAAGTCCGATGACTGCAATATCATCTCCAATCTGGATATCAGCCTTTCTCACCCCTTGCAAAGAGATTGATGCGAGTCTGAAAGCGGATACTTCCTGCAGGTCCATGTCAGGATCCGCCAAGGTGACCTTGTCAGCATTTTTCAGAGAATAGGATTCATGCGATATATTCGCGGCAACGACATCCCCAGCCTTCAAATTCTTGACATTCTCTCCTACTTCCTCGATACGAGCCACAGCGCTATATCCAGGATAATATGGGTATATACCAGGAGTGTTTGCCATATGGTTGATCCAGGCTAATTCCGTTCCTGGGGAAATGGTACTGTAGATTGTCTTCAACAGAACCTCATCAGAACCCACCTCCGGTAGATCCTCTTCGACAAGCCTAACATGTCCTTTCTCAAATGCCTGCAGTCTATTTGTTTTCATTCATTACCTCCGAATCATCAACAGGAAGCCAGCTGCTTGATGTATTTGATATTATCAGCAAGCTTCTCTTCTGTACTGACATCATTTGAGAAATCCTCAACAGAAACGGTCCCATCATATCCCATTGTCTTGAGAACCTCAAATAAATGAGCTAGATCGGCACTTCCGTTCTTCAACGAAGCCCAATCCCTTTTAAACTTTAGAGCATTCATACTATCCCTTCCTTCCGGAATTAGGATGGCATTCTTCACATGCACATGCGCCACATATGGGCCAAGGAGCTCAAAACTTCTCTGGTAATTCTCAAACCCCTCAAACACCATGTTTCCTGGGTCGAATATCAAACCGATGTAATCGGGATCACAACCGTTGATTAGGGAATAAGCGGCACTAGGCGAGGCCATTAGGTTATCATGATGAATCTCGAAAACAATCTTCACACCGTACTGTTTTGCCATAACCTCAAGTTTGCGGATATCATCATAGGTTTCCTTCCATAGCTGAGGTTGTGTCTTTTTGCTAACTTTGTCCGGGTATTCAGGTGGAAAGACTCTCACAAATCTTATGTCATTATTCTTGGCAGCCCTTAGGACTCTTTCAATGACATCAAACTGATATGGCTTGAGATAAGTTGTAAGTCCGAAAATTTCGAGTCCTACGGCATCGCACATCTTCTTGACCTCGGGAACAATCTCTTCGACTTTCTCAATATCGATTGTACTTTTGTTATCACCCCAGTATCTCAACTCGAATGGAACTTTTGAACTATTCCCCTTGGGAATGCTCTGCACCCTCCATTCAACACCGTCATAGCCGAGTCTCTTCAACAATTCTATCGTATCCTTCAACGAAAACTCTGGAGTACTAACAGTAAAAACACCGAATTTCATAATAATCACTCCTCTGATAATCCTAATCAGGGTCTAAGCCCACTGGATTCCAACCTTATCTATGATGTCTTTGAAAGCAGCAACTGCTTCTATGAATTTCTTCTCACCCGTAAAACCACCAAACTTTCCGGCAAACTCAAGATGTGGCTCCAAAGCAACCATCAAGTCCCTTTCCCTGAGCCTCTCCACTACATCCTTAATATGTGAATCGCCATTTCCAGGACATGCCATACCCTTTGAACTCAGGCTGTAATCCTTAATGTGTAAATAGCTGATATAATCATGCATGATTCTTTCCGCTTCAAGGACGTTTTCTCCAGCCACACTATAATTTGCAGGGTCGAACACCAATCCGAAATTCCTCGAGGCAAGAGCTCTGGCGATCTCAACACATTGGGTACTGTGTTCCCCATAGATATGACTTTCATTCTCATGGAGAAGCACAATATCATTTGCTACCGCAATCTCCTCCATCTTCCGCAGCCTTGCTATGACCTCATCCTTTTTCTGTAGAATGTTACCTTCACAGGAATAGAAGGAAAAAATCCGGATGTAATTACAGCCAAAGTACCTAGCAATCCAAATTGCCCTTTCCAAGCGTACCCTTTCAAAAGAGAAGTCATCTTCGATATTCGACTTGCCAATAGGAGAACCGATACATGCAACAGATATATCGATGGAGTCTATTATCCGCTTGATTTCTTCAAGCTGATTGTCAGTCAGTTGAATGATATTCACACCCCAGGCGGACCTCAGTTCAAAATACTTGAGCCCCATGGATTTCCACACCCGCATCTGTTCACGGAAATCATCACATATTTCATCCGCAAAACCAGAAAGAACAAACACTCCGCCCTCCTTTAATTAATTCAATTCAACCATTTTTTGAGTTTTCGCACTTTGGTATATGGCGCAGATCAACGATACGCTTTTCATAGCGTCCTCAACCGTGATATATGGCTCAGTCCCATTTAGAATTGCATTGGAGAAATCCTTAAACTGCAGTCTGTGCCCTTCATGATTGATTCCCATAGGATCCAGCGCACCCCCGAAGAAGGGATCGGTCGAGATGTATTTTCTCCTGATCTGATCATCCTCATCGGTCTCTTCCGCAAACTTCCATTGTGTCAAGGATTCCTCCTCAAGAACGACTGTTCCCTTGGTACCACATATCTCAATTCGTTTTGCACTACCCGGCCAAGCGCATGTGGTTCCCTCAATTACTCCATGAGCCCCATTCTCAAACCTGACTAGGGCACTTGCTGTATCCTCAACCTCTATTCTCTCATGGGCCAACCTATCACAAAACGCATATACACTTTTAACGGGGCCAATAAACCATCCCAGAAGATCTATTGCATGTATGCTCTGATTCATCAGAGTCCCACCACCATCGACAGACCATGTTCCTCTCCAAGACCCGGAGTCATAGTACTCCTGGCTTCTGAACCATTTGACTTGGGCGTCAGCCATGACAATTCTTCCAAACCTACCCTTGTCAACAGCTTCTTTAATCAATCTCACTGGTTCATGGAATCGTGTTTGGAATATACTTGACACCATAACGCCCTGTTTTCTAGCTGCATCGATTATCTGCTGGCATCTCTCCGGGGTTATCTCCAGAGGTTTTTCAATCAGGACATTCTTACCTGCGGCTATCGCCTTAAGGGCAGGATCCAAATGAAAGCCTGAAGGTGTAGTTATACTCACGACATCTATATCTGGATTTAATAGAAACTCACTCAGGACTGTGTATGGATGCCCGCCATTCTTTTTACAGAACTGCTCTGTTTTTTCAGGCAACACATCATATGCAGCTATGAATTCACTATTCCCGCTGGAATTTATTGCATCCACATGCACAGTGGCGATGGCGCCAAGTCCAATTATTCCATATCTGATTTTTCTCACAATTTCACTCCAGAAATCATCCTTTGACCGCCCCTGCGGTCATTCCTTGTACCAAGTATTTCTGTGCAAATACCAGAAACACTATGGTTGGGATGGTCGCTATGGTGGCCGCGGCACTCATCAGTGCCCAGTCGATGCCAAACTCGGCAACAAACAGCTGAAGCCCTTGGTTAATCGTCTTGAATTTATCGGTAACGATAAGGGTTTTCGCCACCATGTACTCATTCCAGCACCGAACAAACGTGAAAATTGCTACAGTGGATATACCTGGAGAAGCGATTGGTAAAAGGATCTTGTAGAAAGCCTCAAACCTAGTACATCCATCTACCATGGCAGCTTCATCAAGTTCCTTTGGCGTTGTCGCGAAAAACCCCTTCAGCATCCAAATGGAAAATGCAAGGTTCGATGAAGTGTAGTTTATGATGAGACCCAAAAGGGAGTTTGTCAGATGAACCGACCTATAAATTATAAATGTAGGTACAAGAATTAAAATCATCGGCATCATCTGCAATGCGAGAAGCAAAGTGATAAAAGCTTTGGTCACCTTGGTATTCCATCGAGAAAGTGCATATCCAGCCATACTTGACAGTATTATGCAGAAGAAAGCTGCTGAGATTGATACTATCGCACTGTTGATTATCGTATGTCCAAAACCAGTTTTAGTTAGGACATAACTGAAATTTTGAGAATACCATCTCCCCCATTGAGGAAATATCGAATAGGAGGACCTTGCATCGACTGAAGTCTTGAAAGACGTCCCGACCATTGAGATTATCGGAAGAGATATCAACAGGCATATTAGAAAGATTGCAATGTATGAGAAAATTGAATCAACTTTCTTGAATGTGGAAGATTTCATCTGATACCTCTCATATATCCTGATTTTTGCTGAGCTTCATCCTAACCAAGCTGACAATAACCATTATCACCATGAGAAGAATTGACAAGGCCGAGGCGTAACCCATCCTGGAACTGTTGAACGCCATTTTGAAAGCATAGATTGGAACAACCATCGTCGAATTAACGGGCCCCCCGTCAGTAAGCAAATAGATATTTTCAAAACCATTGAATGCCCATATGAATAGCAGCGTCGTCGAAATAAGTGTGGTACTCCTCATATAAGGTATGGTTATCTTCCAAAATGACTGCCATTTTGTGGCACCATCAACTATCGCTGCCTCATAGAGCTCATTTGGAATCCCCTGAAGGCCTGCTAGAAGCGTGATAGCCATGAAAGGTAGATTTCTCCAAACTCCAATCGCACAGACCGAGAACCTCGCCCACCCTGCAGTTGCAAAGAACCGAATGGGCTTACTGATAACCCCAAGTGATTGCAGAACACCATTTACAAGACCAAACTCATCATTCAACAGCCATTTCCAGTTGGAAGCCATGATTGCTGTCGAAATCACCCATGGGATGAGGATAATAGCTCTAAAAATGCCTCTTCCCTTCATTGGCTTGTTTAAAAGTAAAGCGATGAGGAAGCCAAAGATATAGCTGAAGATAACAATGGAAAGAGTGTAGACCAAACTGAACAAAAAGATATGCCAGAATTCCGGATCCTCAAAAAGAATCTTCGCATAGTTCTCCAACCCGATTATGCGTGTCTTCTTGATTGTTAATAGATTGTAGTTTGTAAAACTCATCCCCAAGCCATAGAAAAATGGATATAGCTGAGTCAGCAACAAAAGGATTGTAGCGGGAATCATCATAATGTATCCAGTTCTCGGGGATTGCAGTGAACGTAACTTATTCTTCTTTCCCATTGTCACCACCATAATGATACCTGCAACCGCTAAAACGGTTGCAGGTTATCTTTCATACCTATTACTTTACAGCGTCTATCGCGCCCTGAATCTTAGCTTGGCCCTCAGCAAGAATGGCATCGTAATTACGATCTCCGCTCAAGACCTTCTGTGCAGCCATCCCAAGATATCTCTGCCCATTGATTTCACCATACGCCGGGAAGAACCCTGTGATGGGAGAAGTTGCATGACGGAACGTCGGGTACAAGACTTGTGTATATGCTTTCATCATCACATTCTCAATAAAGAATTTATCATCCATGAAAGTCACCCTCGCAGGTACTTTCGGCATCTGAGTATCGACAAACAGAGTTTTCTGGTTATCTAGCCACCATTTGATGAAATTTTTAGCTTCTTCTGGATGCTTCGTCTGGGAGAAAGCGCAAATGCTGTTTGCCCAGTAAAGAGTATAGGGCTTGTCTGCCGACGGACCTTGGATTGGATCCATTATGTCGACGAGATTCTTCAGCTTCTCATCAGCAAGACCGGTCGCCGATGCAGGAATTAGGCAGATTGCCTTTCCCGAGAGGAAAAGACGTTCTGAATCAGCTTGCTCATACGCAATCATACCTTCTGGAATAAGTCCTTCGTCACTGAGAGTAGCGATAAACTCCAGAGTCTCCCTAACTTCCTTACTATTGAAGTTGGCTTTCATATCAGCAGTGACCTGTCCACCACCATTACTGTTAAGGAAGAAATCCGCAAATTGCTGTGCACCTTGGAGGTTACCAAACCCTGCAAGAGGTACCATGTCGGGATATGCCTTCTTCAATGTTCTGAGAACACCAAGGAGCTCATTCCAGGTTGTCGGCAACTTTGTGATTCCGGCGGCTTCAAAAAGATCCGTCCGGTACATTATGGAACGGGGGTCACAATGCCAAGGTAACGCGATATAATGCCCATCATAATAGTTGGATTCAACAATTCCAGGAATGTACTCGTCATATGTTTTATCAGCCTTCCATTCAGCTACAATACTGTCCAAGGGGAGGATTTCGCCCATCAGATAGTAATTAATTGGAATCTGTGACCCACCTGTAGCGACATCAGGAGCGGCTCCGCCCTGTACTGCAGTCAAGAAGACCTGATTGTAATCAGCCCATGGAATGCTCTGGTATTGAACCTCTACCTTATCCTGAGAGGCATTGTACTTGGCAACAAGAGCTTTCGCATCCTCTGCATAAGGCACACTGGTTTCCCACTGCATATCCCAGAATACGAGTTTTGCTTTCTCAGGCATTTTTTCCTCGGAAGAACCCCGGGCAAAGACTGAAAACACGACTGAAAGCAACAGAATCGAAACAATTACTTTCTTCATTTCCCTTTCTCCTTTTTTTAATTCATATCTATTACAGAATCACCCTCAACAATGGAGCAATCCTGTATAACATGCTCAAATTGATCGACAATACCTCTCATTGTCTTTATTAAAAGATTGGCGGCTTTTCTTCCAAGTTCTTTCTCATTCTGGTCGATATAAGTAAAGTTGTTATTCCCCGTGTTCACCCAATCAGGAGAACCTGTAATTACAACAGACATATCCTCTGGAATTGCAATCTTCCGATCCCTGAGACAGCAGACGCCACCGGCAGCTTGGATATTGAACCCATAGACAATTGAAGTGACTTCGGGATGCTCATCCAAGATAACCTCTGTTAGTCTGTAGCCCTCTTCCCTAGAAAATCCACCATTGACTAGGATCACTTTATCTTGGCTATACTTTTCCATTGTCTCAACCACAGCTCTTCCTCTGGAGTCAAGATCGTCAATTCCCGATGACCAACCGACAAACGCAATCTTCTTGTGGCCTTTAGAATGCAGATATTGCGCAGCCACTTCACCACAATTGTAATTATCGGTGGTTACCCAGTTATACTCTAAAAATCCCATAAGAGGCCTGTCCACAATCACCATCTTCATCCCAACTCGACGTAATATCTCTGTGTTTTCCATTCCCATTTGAGTCGGAGCCAAAATAACCCCATCCACCCTTTGTTCCATCATTCTACGAAGGATGTCTTTCTCCCTTTCAGGAGAATCAAGTGTGTCACAAATCATCAAGTCGAAACCTGCGGCGACCAATTCATTCTCACTTGCTGTGATTATTCTTGTAAAGAACTGGTTCTCAAACTGTGGGACAAGTAAACCGACAAGTCTCCTTTCTTTTCCCTTCAAATGAGAAGCTCCGATACTTTTAATGTATCCAAGTTCATCAACCGCTTTAAGAACACGGGTTCTCATCTCCTCACTTATATAGCGCCCCTGCTTATTACTGAGTACATATGACACGGTTGCGGCAGTAGTACCTGCTTCTTCTGCGACGTCCTTTAATGTTGCATAGCCTTTAATCACCGCATGCTCTCCTAATTGATTAATTCACAAACCAATAGATACTGTATCCAATTTTAATGCAAAGAATGGAATAAACTTAAGCACTTAAGCAAACATTTGCCTATCAATGGTTCAAACAGTAGACAAGCAAACGTTTGCTGTCAACCTTTTTTTTAAAAATTTTTTCAGTACCAGTAGACCTATGCTTCCGCAGTTTTTGACACTCGAGGTCGAGCATGGTCGGAAGCAGCAATCTAGAAATTGTATAAATACATGCAATACAACAGTTTTTATGGATGTACTATAGTTAAACATAGTTTCCCATGCCACAATCCGAGTGTTATAATAATGCTCCCAATAAAGTCATTATGGCCAAGGAATTCTCCATACCGATAGCCTAGAGAAATGATAGAATCACCAGGAAAAAAGTGCTGACAAGTGCGTTCAAGATCAATTACAATGGCAAAAGTTATAAAAACATTTATGAAAGTCATCAGCCAGACCAAGCTGTAACATAGCAGGAATTGTAGTGTTCCTTTCTTCGAGTCTTTTAAAATCCGGAAACAAAAGTTCAATAACATCCTCTTCAATGAGAAGTATGCTGGGGACTCCTCCTATGGGAAGACGATCATAGCAGAGTACCCATCAACCAGGCAGGTTAAGAACAGTCCCAACAAAGTCTCAAGATCAGAGAACCACCACCCCGCCATCATCGGGAAAGCCTGTTACGAGCGGGCCCAGGAAATGAGAAGGCTCAGGACCAATGTTGAGATTGACGAACAGGGGAACAAGGTTCGTAAAAATACCCACTACAGCATGAAGCGTCCTTCTGTTTTGATGGAAGGACAAATCGGGTCTGAAGAAGCTTGAACCGGCATGCTTCTCGCCTTTTCTTTGCTGATAGCAGACATTTCTGGGACCAATTTCACGTAATTTTCAATCTGTGCCAATAATCAAATTGTGTAACCCCCTGAGTCCCTAAAAAAGTAATCATATTACTGTGCGCCACATGACGTTCCGTTGGAGGTCTTTGCGTAGGTTTTGATACAATCGTTTAGGGGTAGGATAGGCTTAAAACCCCTCTAGAATGCACTAATTTGAGGTTTTCATACCATCGCGGACATAACATGAGAGAGCAATTCAGCGCAGAAGGACTCGTCGAATCAAAGCCTCGTGTATTTTGAAACCATCGGATACACACACATAGGGAAATTCTTATTGTGTATCCAATGGTTATTTCGAGTCTTTCTTATTGTGAGACGACAGTAATTCGTCAGGAGATTTCTTGTAAATCTTTAGTCCACAATTCGTGCACTCCCACCTGGGATCGTCATCGGATACGCAACAACCGCCCAAAACTATCCTGCCTTCCTCCAGCTTCTTTTGCAAACCATCATCAAAACCGACATACCCGTACAGGATGCTCGCCAGAGGAGAATGCCCGCAACTAGGACATTTCCTAGATTTCCTTGATCGTTCAATTCGTGTTGGAGATTCTGAAACTACCTCCTCCTCACTGATATTCCTCGTAAGAAGATTGTCTCCTGTATCCCTAACACCATAATGCATCTTGAGCCCTAGGAGAATCTTTAGAATAGTGCCTTTCTCAAATGCTCCTGCAATGGCACCCTCTGAGAACCTATCAGAACGAACAATTCTTGTGAGTAGTTTGATGAGTGTTTCAGGAGAAAGGTTTAGATAGTCCGTCTGCGGATCCCGTAAAATATCACCCCCCTCTTCCCATTGCATCCACGGAAAGTTTACTATGAGCCTCATCCCGTATACTGTTTTTATAAAATTATCAACAAGTTTTGAACTTACAAAATTCGGCCAATTCCCGAATACTTTCCACTCACCAAACGATTCTGCTTTTTCAATGCTTGGAATAAACGCAAAAAGATTATCCCAAGCTCTCATTGGGATCGAATCAAGATGTTCCGGTAGTTCTTCCAGTGTTATCGGCTTCTCCATTGGACATTCCTTAATACTATGAGAATGAAACTCAAACGTTATAATTCCTTGTTAATCAATAATTGAACAATCTACGGCAAATTCCATCAAGAATCATAATCTTAATCCGTTTAAATAATCTTCCTCAGCATGAGACACATTAAATCAAGTTCTTTCGCTCAAGCTTAATCGACATTTCCAACATCAATACTAATTTCACGCTACTCCAAAGTATTCTTCCATAATTTTATTCAGCTGGTTCGCAATGACTTGAAATTCACAGTTCAAGTCCAACGTCCTCACACTAATCATGTTCCCACTCATGCGGTATTCGGCATCCGGCTGGACCATCTCATCAGTCCTTGCGTAAAGTAGCATTCCGGCCACTTCGCAAGATTTACCATTAATACTTGCAGTCTTGTTCTTCACGTACGTGAATATCTGGTAGAGGTTGCCGGAATGGATGGTATGCTTGTCATATTGTGCCTGGGTGGAGTGCGCCCAATACTTTGCATCGATGATGAGGATTCTGTCTTTGTTAGACAGCGTAATATCGCTCTGCATTATTGGAAGCATGGTCTCGACTCCGTCATCGAGAGCCCAGGGAATTTGAGAGGCACTAGCTTTCAACTCAGGAAATTCCTTGCTGTAATACTCAAGGATGAATTTTTCATACAATTGGAACATCCTCTGTTCATCCATGAATGAAGCCAGCCTGTATGCTCCCCGATCGGTTGAAAGAAGCATGCCCTCCAAAATGAGCTGGCAGAGACCTATCAGCATCTGGTAGGTGTTGTTGTTTCGATGGAATCTGAGGGCAGCCCACCGTATCGAGGCAGGTTCGAGGGTATCTACATTCGAGAAGAACAACATCTCCTTCTTCAACTCATTCTTGTATGTGGTTTCCACCTGGGCATGACGTAGAAGAATCATGACGGTAGTCTTCAGGATTTGGTTGAGCTGGTTGTTCTCTGACAGCTCATCGTATTCGCAAGTCAAAACCTGTTTGTGTGCAACCTTGTTTCGTACAGTTCCGGGCATTTCGATCTTTCCACGCATCACTGTCAGATCTTCCGTACGATTCAGATACTCCCGATACAACCCTTGTTTCAATTGGAGTCCGATACCCTTTGCCAAGATGGCAGCGAACAGGTTGTGGATATTGTCGAATTCCTCTTTCGCGATTTCTTCGAAATTCTCCTGACGCAATGCGGTGAATGCGTAAGATAGCATATAGTAAATGTTCTTTATAAAAACATTCCCATGCCGATTTTTTCTCCATCTCACCCTCCCGGGAAAATTTCGAATGCTTGTACTCATTCCTCGAGAATCGCTTGGATGGCAGGCTTGGTGTGTGTAATCAGATTGCTCAATCGGTCAAGCAAGTTGTCCATATCATACTTGAATCGTAGTTCAATTCCGCTGACACTGGTCTTCTTGTATGCTTTATAATCGTTCTCATCGAGATACTTCTGAAGAATACCGGAGATCTTTTCTATCTTCAATTCATTGATCCCGTTGATGAGCAGAGCCTTCTCATTGAAACTGAATGACAAATTGACTGACTTGATCACTTCACTCTCAGGTTCAGGGAACAACCACACCTTGTAGCTCATGTTCCAATTGTCCCAATAATCGCCTGCATACCAGAGATGAAAATATCTGAAAGCCGGGTATCCCATTCCAGCCCACCGGCGTCTCTTCATCGGCATCAAAGAGAAATCCAGTTTGGATCCCAGTCTGGCATCCTTCCTGGAAGGATTCATACCGCATGTTCAGTGTTTCATAATCCAGTGACTGGTGGAACCGCTCCTGATTATAAAACCTGAAATATACTCCCACTCCCTTCTTCAATGAACGGAGATCTTCGTAGCCTTGAAGATAGATATCTTCGTATTTCACCGTACGCCAGGTTTAATGTGGTTCTTAACATTAAACCTGGTTGACCCTGAAATACGAATGCATATTCCTTCACGACTGGAGAACAATGAAAGAATTGGAAGCAGGACTCTCAAGTTTCATCTTTTCCTTCAATAGTGAACGACCACATCAAGGCCTGGATTACCAGATACCGGATGAAGTTTATAACAAAGGATGTTTCCCCGTTGGGGAAGACGATACCAAAGAACAGGTAGCATGAAATTCCTTATTTTCTATCTATCCTGTCTTGACAGAGTTCTTTTCGGAACCGGTCGAACAATGGTCTCGGCGTTATAAGAAGAACATCGATTCGGTAGTCGTAGATCCTCCAAGAGGAGGTCTGGATGCCCAGGTAATCAAAGCAATAGTCTCCTGGTCTCCCGAAACGATCGTATACGTATCCTGTAACAGCGTAACGCTGGCAAGAGACCTGAAGAGATTTGAGCAACTGGGATACAAACCAGAGGTGATGCAAATGTTCGACCTCTATCCGCAGACAAGCCATGTGGAGTGTGTCGTCTTGATGTCAAGGGTTGAGAAATAACAAAACTGGAAGAGCTTATAAATAAAGGGTTTTCGAGATTAGAAGATATCTTGGTAATTATTTGGTAGATGCTTTTAATCTTGAAAATCCTTATTTTTATTTATTGCGGAAACAGGTCGATAGTATAAATATGTGTAGGGTTGTGGAGATAGATTAGATAACTTGGTAGGGTTGAGGAGATAGAATAGATGTTTCAAATTTAGTTTATTAGTTGAGGATATAGCAAAACTATTATGGAGAGTAATAAAGAACTATAAATTAAATTAGTATAAAATATCTATTTCTAAAATAAGGAATAGGATGATATGATCACAATGTTAATTCCGATGGATGGGTGATATTATGGAAAAAGAAATACAAATTTTAGTTGTAGAAGATGATAATGATATTATACTAAGACCGAATCTTGGACAGGGAGGGGTTGAAACAACCGAATAGAGTTGCCCACGATGCGCACGACGCGTATGGTGGACATATGGGAAGGCAGAAACGGACGTACACGGGTGATTTCAAGTT
>Ga0208694_1003392_pt1 | contig 15396 bp, 17 predicted proteins | sample AD_UKC078_MetaG_FD_184442 | JGI IMG/M metagenome (GOLD analysis project Ga0208694, IMG submission 184442) | Active sludge microbial communities of municipal wastewater-treating anaerobic digesters from USA - AD_UKC078_MetaG (SPAdes) (version 2) | ecosystem: Engineered > Bioreactor > Anaerobic >...
GACCGTTTATTGGATGCCGCCATACATCATCAATGAAGAAGAAATTGATTTTATGGTGAATACTACGCTCAAGGTTATTAGAAGTATTTTATGAAAAATGTATTTGTATTTTTAGTGCTAATGTTAGTGGGTTTGAATGCTCAGGCCGAACTGCCAGCAACAGTTTCAGCCGCACTGAGAAAAGCAGGAATTCCCCAACAAAGTGTGGCAGTTTATGTGCAGGCAGTAGAAAGCAATCGCGCCATACTTAGCCATAATGCGGATAAAAGCATGAATCCTGCATCTGTAATGAAATTGGTCACGACCAATGCCGCACTTGATTTGCTCACGCCAGCCTATCGTTGGAAAACAGAAATTTATCGTGATGGTGAAGTGGTTAATGGCGTGCTTCAGGGTGATTTAATTATCAAAGGCTATGGAGACCCAAGCTTTAAAGCACAGGACTTTTGGCGGCTGTTAATGAGCTTGCAACAAGCGGGCGTTAAAGAAATTAAAGGTGATTTGATTATCGATAAAAGTTATTTTGCGCAAAATGTGGGCGCTAGAAAAACCTTTGATGAAGAAACTTGGCGCGCTTATAACGCCGAACCCAGCGCGTTTTTAGTCAATGGACGTAATACCAGCTTTAAATTTATAGCCACAGAAGCGGGCGTGAATGTTAGCCAAGAATTTGAACTGCCTGAAGTGCAAATTTTCAACAATATGAAGCTCAGCCAAGGCGCTTGTGGTGAATGGCGTAGCCGCTTTGCTTATACCGTTACGCCTAAAGCAAATGGCGCAACCGTCACTTTTAATGGGACTTTTTCACCTGATTGCGGCGAGCGGTATTTAGAGCTTAGTGTGTTTGATGATGAAAAGTACGCGTATTACACGTTTAAAAAAATATGGCGTCAACTGGGCGGAAGTTTTGAGGGGAAATTGAAAACTCAGGACATGACAACGCAAATTTTGAATGGGCAGGCGGTAAAAGTCTTAGTGCAATTTTCCGAGCCATTGGCTTACGTTGCGCGCGAGATTAATAAATGGAGCAATAACTTAATGGCGCGCCAGTTATTGCTCACTATCGGTGCAGAAAAATTAGGTGCGCCTGCCAATGAGGCAAAGGGCGCCACGGTCATTAAAGCGTGGTTGGCGAATAAAAACCTGAATGGTCAGTCGTTGGCCGCGAGCGAACTGGTCATCGAAAATGGTTCCGGATTATCGCGCATAGAACGAATAAATGCCGATCATTTAGGGCGTATGTTAGTAAGCGCCTACATAAGCCCGGTTATGCCGGAATTAATGGCTTCACTGCCGATTTTGGCACAAGATGGCACGATTCAAAAACGCCTGAACGAAAGCCCAGCCGCCCACCATGCGCACTTAAAAACAGGCTCTATCAATGGTGTGAGCGCGATTGCCGGCTATGTGCTGGATGCGAATAGCCACCGTCATGTGTTGGTGATGATGGTGAATCACACCAATGCATCTGCCAGCAAAAGTGCGCAAGATGCGCTGATTGAATGGGTGCACCAGCAACCCTAAGGCTAGAGGTCTTTGGCAAATACAGGCGAACTTAAGCAACGATTGAGGTATCATATCGCCTGTAATAACCCTAGATTATTGAATGAAATAAAGGATTTGCAATGAAACTAATCAACCTGTTGCTTGCTAGCGGACTGGCTTTTTCGCTCGGCGCTTGTAATGCAGACTCAACACAAACCACACAAAAAACACCAGCAAAGGAAACCTCGGCAATGACAACCAATCTCACAGATTTACAAAAAATTGACACCCAAGTAGGCACAGGCCGCGAGGCTGAGCCTGGCTTTAATGTCAAAGTGCATTACACCGGTTGGTTGTACGATGCCGCTGCTGAAGGTGGAAAAGGTAAAAAATTTGATAGCAGCGTTGACCGCGGTCAGCCATTTGAATTCTTTTTAGGTCAAGGTCAAGTGATTCAAGGCTGGGATGAAGGTTTTGCCGGCATGAAAGTAGGCGGCAAGCGCACCTTGATTATTCCTTCTGAAATGGGTTATGGCGCGCGTGGCGCGGGCGGCGTGATTCCCCCTAACGCAAATTTGATTTTTGATGTGGAATTGTTAGACGTTAAATAAAAATTTGTAGAAATGGACTGTAACCGCGAATTGCAGTGGTTCGCGGTTTAGGTTGTTTATACAGGAGAAAAAAATGCACGTTAGCGTGAAATGGATTGATGGTGTCAGTTTCGTGGGTGAGTCAGAAACGGGGCATGCCGTTGTGCTAGATGGTGCCCCTGAAAATGGTGGGCGCAATATTGGCATGCGCCCGATGGAAATGTTATTGATTGGCATGGGCGGATGCACTTCGTTTGATGTGGTAATGATACTCAAAAAAGCCCGCCAGCCCATCGTGCATTGCGTCGCAGAAATTGATGCGACACGTGCGGAAGAAATTCCCAAAGTGTTTACCAAAATCCATGTGCATTTTGTAGTGACGGGTAATCATTTGAATGAAAACCAAGTGGAGCGCGCAGTGAAACTTTCAGCAGAAAAATATTGCTCGGCCTCAATCATGCTGTCGAAATCGGTAGAAATTACGCACAGTTTTGAAATTAAAACCGCCGATTTTTAGTGAATGTAAAACGAGAGATTTGCGCCGAGAAAAAATAAATGCTCTGGAACCCTTTATTTACAAGGCTTCCAGAGCATCAAAAAAGGTTGCTCGTTAAATAACGTCAAAAATTCGAATTTTTACTGGAATTTTTACCCTAAATAATCGCAACTTATCACAGTGCTACAAAAGTGCATAAGGTCGCTTGCTGACTGCCTCAACGATTAAACTTCGGTCACTTCCACCGTCAGTGGCTGTTCATCTTCCAAAATATTTAACAGGCGATCGACGTTCGGGTGTTTGCCCGGACAGTTTTCTGCGTCTTCGGTATGTTCGGCGTATAAGCTCAGGCCTTCAACCGCAGCGTCCAGCGAGATTTCGCCATACATGCGGTACAAGTGGTAATACACCTTCACCGAGCCTTGACTGCCGGGTTTGTTATCAATAACACCGGCGGGGCTGCCATCTTTGTTAAATAGTGCAATACGTTTGACATGTGAGGCATCATCTAATGTGAGTAACACATCGCTGAATTTTTGCATTTTTATAAATCCACTCTTCGGTTAAATTGGTTATACATAGTATGCAACAGTCGTCATCAATTTAGAAGATTTTTTCATTAAAAATTGAACCGGCGCGGGTAAATCGGCGGCACCGTGCTGTTTTGCAAGGTTTGCGTGCTGCGCTTCATCTTGTTGCATTTGCGTAATGATGCTTCTGGTTTTGAGGTCAGCCTCAGGGAGTAGTTCAAGATGGCTGGCTAAATGTGCGCCAACTTGTTGTTCAGTTTCGGCTAAAAAGCCTAAATTCCATTTGTCACCCAGTGCGCCAGCTATTGCGCCTAAAGTGAAAGATCCTGCGTAAAACAAAGGGTTGAACGCACTGGTACGTCCGCCAAGGGCGGTGATGCGTGCTTCGCACCAAGCGAGATGTTCGGTTTCTTCAAGGGCAGCTTGCTTTAAGGCGTTTGTAATTTCTGGCTGGTGCGCAGTGAGCGATTGACCGCTGTATAAAGCCTGCGCGCAGACTTCGCCGGTATGGTTAACACGCATCAGCGCGCTGGCGTGTTTTTTTTCAGTGTCAGATAAGTCGGCTTCGGCAATGGCAACATCTGGATGTTTGCGCACACTGTGCGGTTTTGCAAACAAGGTGCGTAATGCAGTATCAAATTCCACAATGAAAGAATCTAGCTTACTCAACGGGTTGCTCCTTCGATTGGTTCGGTTAGGACTGAAAGCCTAGTTGTTTGGCGATGATTTGCACTGGATGAACCACTGTAACGGATTCATTATGCGCACGCAAGCCACGCGCAATATGTAGACTGCAACCAATATTGGAAGTTGCCAGCAAAACGGCATGATTTGATTTGATAGCAGAAAGTTTGTCATTTAATAAACTGTTTGCCATTTCTTTTTGGTTGAGCATGTAGGTGCCAGCACCACCACAGCATTGGCTATTGCCCGGCAGGGCGACCACTTCAAGGGCGGGTATATTCTTGAGCAATTGATAAACCGCCTGATGACTTTTTTGCACGTTTCTCAATGTACACGGGTCCTGCACAAAAACACGCATTTCTAAGGGTGATAATTGAACACCAGACCAATCACATGTGCTTAAAAAATTGCTGATGTCTTGAATGCGATGGGTACTAAGGTAATCACATAACCCTGCCCCACAACCGCTTGCAACGGTGATGATTGGCATGGATGCATCAAAAGCGCGCTGATTGGTTGCAATTAAGCGGGCGGACTCATCTGCATCACCCATTTGTCTGGCAATGCCGCCACAGCAGGTTTGGCTAGCAGGTACGTGCACGTCAAAGCCAAGCGCGTTGAGGACGGCGATGCTGGCAGTCAGCGTGGCCTGATCAAGCGCCTGACTGGTACAGCCTAAAAACAAGCTTACCGCTCCTTTTTTTGGCGCAGTAGCAGCATAGCGTGGCTTCCAGGTAGTCGGTTTAGAAATTTCCGGTAAAAAGCCTGCGGCAGGAACCCATTTACTGATTGGATTTTGCAAGCGGGTTTTTTGTAGAAGCCAAAGCGGCCAAAGTGCTAAGTTAGCTAATTTTCGCTGGCGAATAAACGGTTTTAACAAGCCAGAAAACAGATGCTTCTTAGGCACAAACACAGCACGTGCGGTATCAGCCAGTGCACCATATTGAACATTGTTGGGGCAGGCAGATTCGCAGCTGCGGCAACTTAGACATAAATCAATATGTTGTTTAAAGCGGTCATTATTGGGCAAAATGTCTTGTGCCACTGCGCGCATTAACTGAATGCGCCCACGCGGTGAATCAGCCTCTGAACCGGTTTTCCGATAAGTCGGGCAGTGTGGTAAGCATAAGCCGCAAGCTACGCAGCGGTCCGCCTCTTGAATAAGTTCTTGTATAGTCAAAGCCATATCGCATTATAAACACAGTGCATGAACTCAGTGTGCGTGTTGAGTGCTTTTCGATATTATTTACCACGTTTAAAAACAAAAATCCGCATGAAGCGGATTTTTGTTTTTAAACGCCTAAAGTGAACGATTATTTTGCTTCGGCAGTTTCAACCTTTGGGCGTACAGATTGAACCACTGGGTTGCCTTTCAGAAAATTCATGGCCTGAGCAAACTGTAAGTCATCTTTGCTGGCAGGCTCAATCGGCGCTGTTGGCTCGGCAAATTTCTTCTCATTCAATTTGGCTTTGGCAGCCTCAGCTTTGGCTGCATCTTGCGCGGCTTTTGCGGCTTCAGCTTTGGCTGCATCTTTTGTTTTATCGTCGGTTGGGTTACTGATATGCCGCGATAAATCTGCTTCATGAATGTTGTACGATTGATCTGTACCATCTTCAACATAGTAATCAGGCTCAATGCCTTTTGCCTGAATTGAACGGCCATTTGGCGTGAAATAACGTGCGGTAGTCAATTTAATCGCCGCGCCATTATTCATTGGCATGATGGTTTGCACTGAACCTTTACCAAAAGTACGCACGCCAATTAAGGTTGCCCGTTTGTGGTCCTGCAGGGCGCCAGCCACAATTTCAGATGCTGAAGCCGACCCTGCGTTGATGAGCACCACCATCGGCACGGTTTTTAAATCTGCTGGAATGTCACGCATGTAATCATTTACGGCACCACCACGCGCATAATTATCAGGGTTAACGGTCAGGTTCATTTTTGAATCTGGCGCGCGACCTTCGGTATAGACCACCAGCGTGTCTTTTGGTAAAAAGGCGGCTGAAACGCCTACCGCACCATTGAGCAAACCACCCGGGTCATTGCGTAAATCAAGCACAAAGCCTTTGAACGGGCCTTTATTTTCTGTGTGCATGGTTTTAATGGCCTTGGCAAGGTCTTCGCCCGTGCGTTCCTGGAATTGCGTCACTCTGGCATAGGCATAGCCCGGCTCTATCATTTTGAATTTCACGCTTTTGTTTTTGATGACAGCACGCACCAAGTTCACAATCAGCGGTTTGCTTTCATTTTTGCGCAGAATAGTTAATACAATCGGCGTATTTGGCGTGCCGCGCATGATTTTTACAGCATCGTTGAGCGTCATGCCTTTTACCGGCTTTTCATCGAGTTTCATGATGAGATCGCCACTTTTAATGCCGGCGGCATAAGCAGGAGAATCCTCAATGGGTGAAATCACTTTTACCAAGCCATCTTCCATGCCCACCTCAATGCCTAAGCCGCCAAATTCACCTTGTGTGGCGGCCTGCATATCTTTGAACGAATCCACATCCATGTAGCTTGAATGCGGGTCTAGGCCTGTGAGCATGCCGCTAATAGCTTCTGAGATCAGTTTTTTGTCTTCAACCGGCTCAACGTAATCTGTTTTGATTTTACCAAACACTTCGGCAAATGCACGCAAGTCATCCAGCGGCAATTCAGGTTTTGCCATTTTTTCTGCTACGGCAGAATAAGTTAGACTCAGCATCAAGCCCAACAACAAGCCAGAACCCACCAAGCCCAGTTTGGTAAAACCGCGATATTTATTTTTTACTTGCATGTATGAAGATTCCCAATTAAAAATTGTTGCTCTTGGCTAAGAGCCAACCTTAGCTCGATTAGTTTCAATTTGCACTTATTATATTTCATTTATACTAAACCAAAGTATACCAGCAAGGATTACCAAATTGACGACACATCATGTTGAAATTAGCTATTGCACACAATGTCGCTGGATGCTGCGCGCGGCATGGCTTGCGCAAGAACTGCTCACCTCCTTTGAAGAGGATTTAACCAGCGTAGCCTTAAAACCCGGCACAGGTGGCGTGTTTGATATTGTGTTAGATGGCAAATTGATTTACTCGCGCAAAGAAGCGGGACGCTTTCCTGAGGCTAAAGAAGTGAAGCAGTTAATCAGAGATTGCATCGACCCCAGCCGAGACTTGGGGCATAGCGATCGGCCAAAAGTTTAAATGGCGGGAGTCATTTCTAAGAAAAAATAGGACGATAAAAAACACGTTTATCCGCCTGTAAACACTACGAGAAAAAAGTGATGCTCTGGAAGCCTTGTAAATAAAGGCTTCCAGAGCATCGAAAAAGGTTGAGTTCAATTTAGGCGATTGATATCGCTTTTTGCTCATTCAGATGGCGCGGTATTTTCTTCAGATTTTTCCAGCCGCTGTGCGCCGATGTAGCGCGTTGCCCAGTAACCTTCTTGCATGCTTTCCACGCGCACATTGCCGCCCGCGCTGGGTGAATGAATAAAACGATTGTTGCCCATATAAATCCCCACGTGTGAAATGACGTTTTTGACCGTCTTAAAAAACACCAAATCGCCAGGGGCGAGCTCACTTTTTGGAATGGATTTGCCGAGTTGGCTAATGGCTAATGCGCTGTGTGGCAGCGTTAAGCTGGCGGCTTGTTTGAATACATAGCGCACAAACCCGCTGCAATCAAAGCCGGTTTCAGGGGAATTGCCGCCAAATTTATATTTTACGCCGGTGAGGCTCAAGGCGTTCATGAGCACCTCACGCGCATGCTCAGACCATGTTTCATCTGAGGCGGATAGGTTGTCCATAGTGCTTTCAGCGAAGGTTTCTGGCGCAGGTTCAACGGCCGCGCATGAAACACTGATAGATGCCAGTGCAACGCACAAAAATAATCGCGATTCAGCCAAAAATTGGAGTGGTTTAAATAAACGCATGAGGGGATTATAAGAATTCACGCGAAAAACGCAAGTTTGACCAGTCAGTCATGGGATAATGGCGCACATGACGAATGAGCAAACCATCCGCAACGTATTTGAACAAGACGGCATTCTGGCAGGCCAAATCGAGGGCTATTCTGCACGAGCGCAACAGTTAGAAATGGCACTGGCTATTGAAAATGCCATTCAACACAACAAACAATTAGTGGCAGAAGCCGGCACCGGCACAGGTAAAACCTTTGCTTATTTGGTGCCTGCGCTACTGTCTGGCGGCAAGGTCATTATCTCGACTGGCACAAAAACACTGCAAGACCAGCTTTTTAGCCGTGATTTGCCGAATGTGCGTAATGCCTTAAAAGTGCCTGTGACCGTGGCAATACTTAAAGGACGCGCCAATTACGTGTGCCACTACCATTTGGAGCACGCAGGGCTGGACGGGCGGTTTACCTCGCGTGAAGAAGCAAGTTACATTCCGATTATCAAAACCTTTGCCGAGAACTCAACATCAGGCGACAAAGCTGAGCTGGTGGAAGTGCCGGAAAATGCGCTGGTGTGGCAAAGTGTTACGTCCACGCGCGATAATTGTCTGGGCCAGGATTGCAGTTTTTATAAAGACTGTTTTGTTATGGAAGCCCGCAAAAAGGCGCTAGCGGCCGATGTGGTGGTGGTCAACCACCATCTGTTTTTTGCCGATGTGATGTTGCGCGATGAAGGGGTGGCTGAGTTATTGCCGAGTGCAAACACGGTTATTTTTGATGAGGCGCATCAACTTCCTGAAGTGGCAGGTTTGTTTTTTGGTGAAGATATTTCCACCAGCCAGTTAATTGAGTTGGCGCGAGATTGCACCACGGCCTATATTTCAGTTGCTAAAGACTGCGCTGCGCTGGGCGATGCGATTCCCTTGCTGGAAAAAGCCTGCAAAGATTTTAGACTGATTTTTGCTTACGAAGGCTCGCGGCTGCCCGCACAAAAGGCCCTCGCATTAAAAGGCTTTGAAGAGGCTTTTGGCTTTATGCAAGCCAAACTCGTAGCCTTAACTGAAGTGCTAGAAACGCAAGCAGCACGTGACCCGCTCTTAGAAAAATGCTGGCAGCGTGGCGAGGCGCTGATGGCGCAACTCAGCAACTGGCATCAAGCTAAAAATACCAATTTAGTGCGCTGGGTAGAAGTCTTTACGCAGTCTGTTCAACTGCACGCCACCCCGCTCAGTGTGGCAGATGGTTTTGGTAAACAGTTGAACGCACAACCGCGCGCTTGGATTTTTACTAGCGCAACGCTAGCCGTTAAGAGTGATTTTAGCCATTATCAGGCGCAAATGGGGCTACAAAATGCCGAAACCGGTTACTGGCAAAGCCCCTTTGATTACGGCAACCAAGCGCTGCTTTACGCCCCGGCCGACATGCCCGACCCCAACAGCCCAAGCTATACGGCAGCCGTAGCGGCCGTGAGTTTGCCTGTGATACAGGCCTGCCGTGGTCGCGCATTTGTGCTGTGTACATCACTCAAAGCCATGCGTGAAATTCATGCACTATTAAAAGAAGCTTTTGCTGAAAATGGCATGGAATATCCATTGCTGATGCAAGGTGAAAGCACACGTACTGAGCTGCTGGAACGGTTTCGTCACCATGGCAACGCCGTGCTGGTAGGCAGTCAGAGCTTTTGGGAAGGCGTCGATGTGCGCGGAGAGGCTCTAAGCGTGGTCATCATCGACAAGTTGCCTTTTGCCCCGCCCGATGACCCTGTGTTGTCTGCACGTATTGATAAGCTCAATGCCGAAGGCAAAAACGCATTTATGGAATATCAGTTGCCTTATTCGGTCATTACCCTGAAACAAGGTGCTGGACGGCTGATACGTGATGAACATGACCGAGGCGTGCTGGTAATTTGCGACCCGCGCCTCATTACGAAATCTTACGGCAGGCGAATTTGGCAGAGTTTGCCGCCGTTTAAGCGCACGAGAACGTTGGCAGATGTTGAGACTTTTTTTGAAGCACCATTAACTTAAAAATATGATTCTAATCCCCGAAGATGAATATGAACTCACCGCCATTCGTGCGCAGGGTGCGGGTGGACAGAATGTGAATAAAGTTTCCAGCGCCATTCATTTACGTTTTGATGTTGCCGCATCAAGTTTGAGTGATTGGCTGAAAGCGCGTTTGTTGCACAGCAAAGATAATCGCATCACCTCTGAAGGGGTGTTGGTGCTGAAAGCGCAGCAGTATCGCACGCAAGAAGCAAATAAAAAAGATGCGATTAAGCGGCTACATGAGATTGTGAATGCGGCAAATCAAGTAAAACCAACACGTTATGCTACGCGTCCTAGTTATGGGTCTAAGCAACGGCGGTTAGAAACTAAAACAATCCGCGGGCAAATTAAGCAGATGCGTGGCAAAATAACGGGTGAATAAATATTTTCATCGTCCGTCATTCCAGCGCAGGCTGGAATCCAGGCAACAGACATGCTCGCTAATATCTAACTGTATGAATAAACGTTAAAACTATGGCATTAAAACTATTCATTAAAACTATGGCATTTCATCAATTAAAACAAGCACGCCACAAAAACTTGCACCTTGACTGGATTCCAGCCTGCGCTGGAATGACGGATTTTGAAATTGTTACGTAATATGAATCTACTCGCCTTCGACACCTCAACTGAATATTGTTCGCTCGCCCTACAAAAGGGTGACGAAGTGTTTGCTTTTGACATCAACGCCGGGCAAACGCATTCGCAAATTATTTTGCCGAAAATACAGGCCTTATTGCGTGAGGCTAAACTCTCGCTGAGTGATTTACAGAGTATTGCTTTTGGTGCGGGCCCTGGCTCATTTACCGGCGTGCGTATTGCGGCCGGTATAGCGCAGGGGCTGGGCTTTGGCGCAAACTTGCCCGTGGTGGATATTTGCACGTTATTGGCGTTGGCCGAGGCAAGCGGGGCGAGTAAAGTGATTGCCTGTTTGGATGCGCGCATGGGCGAGGTTTATCATGCGGCTTATGAAAAAACGCAAAATACCTGGCAAACGATATTGGTGCCCGGCCTTTATAAACCTGCCGAGGTGCCATCTGTTTCAGGAGAAGGCTGGGTAGGCGCAGGCAGTGGCTGGCAGGCGTATACTGAACAATTAAGTTTGGTCTACGGTACGCAATTGCAAGCAGTGCAACCTGAAGTCTTGCCAACTGCCAGCGCAATTTTGGCACTGGCAACACCCATTATTGCCAGCGGTCATGCCAAATCGGCGGCTGAGGCTATGCCTATTTATATTCGTAATCGCGTGGCCTTAAAAACCGTGGAGCGCGAACAGGGCTTAAAACTATGAGCGCCATGTTGCAAGGCAAGCTGCAGCCAAACGTGACATTGCGTCCCATGCTGCAAGATGACTTAGATGCAATTATGCAAATCGAGCCGCAAATTTACCCGTACCCATGGTCGCGCGGAAATTTTAGCGACTCACTGAATTCTGGCTACAGCGCCTGGGTGATGCAAGCGCAGGAAAAAATTGTCGGTTACGCCTTGCTGATGATGGTATTGGATGAAGCGCATTTGCTGAATTTGAGCGTGGCAAAAAGCCACCAACAAAAAGGACTGGGGCGTTATCTGCTGGCGCACATGATTGCTGTGGCAAAAAAATATAAGGCCGCCACAATGTTTTTAGAGGTGCGGCCCAGCAACGTTTCTGCCATCGCATTATATGAAAGCGTCGGTTTTAACGAAATGGCCATCCGCCGTGGCTATTATCCGGCCGACCCCAAACAATTCAAATCGGGCCGCGAAGATGCTATTTTAATGGGTCTGGCAATATGAGGGTTACATTATGAATGCGCTGTCCCGTGAAGATGTCTTGCGCGAGCTTGAATTGTTGCCTGTGTGGCAGTTACGTAAGCCATTGCCTGAAGTAGTGCAACCCATTGCAACAGTTACGGCTGTTGAAAAAGCAACTGCGACAGCAGAGTCAATCGTCATAGAAAAAACATCAGCAGAAAATAAACCGATAAAAATCGCTACTCAACTGTTGCGTCATGTTGCGAGTAATGATGGGCGATGGTTGTTTGTGCTAGAAAACCACGCGCTGAGTGCAGATGAGACCACCCTGTTCAACAATATGTTACGTGCCATGCGCATTCAAAGCCAACCTGCGGTGCAAGTGGATAACACAATGGATTTAGTGAAAGCTAACAATACACAGTGGGTGATTGCGATGGGCGAGGCAGTGGCGCAAACGCTTTTGCACTCTACAGCGCCGCTCACAAGCTTGCGCGGGCAGTTGCATCTGTTCCAAACAGCGCAATTGGTCGCCACGTTTAATTTGCAACATCTACTGCAACAACCGCAAGACAAAGCCCGCACTTGGGAAGATATTTGTCTTGCCATGCATGCGCAGCAATTCAGCAAGATTTGATACTAAAAGTAATTGTAAACAATTGAAATGTGCAAATTCAGCACCAATATGGCTCATATAATGCACACTAAACATGGGGCTTTTACATGAAACCTTGTGAGCAGGCCTGTAAGCCTTTATTTACAAGGCTCGCAGGGCAGTGTTTTTTGCTCGGCAGATTTTGTGCATGAAAAGTGCGCTTTTACGCCAACAAAAAAACATGTATTTGATGGCGTAAAAAACGCAAATATTCATATGGCGTTGCATCGCTGGCTTTTAGTGCAGTTACAAATTGAGTATCATCCTGATTGGTTTTTATCTTTTGTCTTAAAAAGGAATGAACATGCAAAAAATATTCTTAAAATTATGCGCGGTGTTGCTGGTGTTGAATTTAACGGGTTGCGGTTATAACGCGTTCCAGAGTTTAGATGAAACCTCAAAAGCGGCATGGTCGGAAGTGTTGAATCAATATCAGCGTCGTGCCGATTTGGTGCCAAATTTGGTCAATGTGGTCAAAGGCTATGCTGAACACGAAAAAGACGTGCTCACACAGGTGACAGAAGCCCGTGCCAAGTTGGGCAGTATGCAAATTACGCCTGAAGTGTTGAACAACCCTGATGCATTTGCCAAGTTTCAAGCGGCACAAGGGGAACTCAGCAGCGCGTTGTCACGGTTAATGGTGGTGGCTGAAAATTACCCCAACTTAAAAGCCGACCAAAGTTTCAGAGACCTACAGGCACAGCTTGAAGGCACGGAAAACCGCATCACCGTTGCGCGGAATCGTTATATCGAAACCATTAAAGAATACAACGTAGCGGTGCGTTCTTTCCCACAAAACTTAACGGCCATGGTATTTGGGTATCAAACCAAACCAAGTTTTACGGTTGAAAACGAAAAAGCCATTTCAACGGCGCCAACGGTAGATTTTAGCGATAAAAAATAAGCCGATTTAATTTTAACTCCTTGTGTTGATTCAGTTTAAAACGCGTGTCAATTTAGGCCTGCGCCTAGTTTGCTTGATGCTGTTATTGGTATCAGGCCTGGTGCGTGCAGAGCCTGAAAGTTCGGCAGAAGCTAAGGCGGCAGACATTGCCGCATTGGTGAATAACGGCATTCCAGCGCTAAAAGCGCATGTCACCGATTTAACGCAAACCTTAAATTCATCAGAACAAAGCGCGCTAGAAGCCAAACTTACTGCTCTTGAAGCTGAAAAAGGCAGTCAAATTGGCATATTGATTGTCCCCACCACGCAACCCGAAACCATCGAGCAATATGCCATCCGTGTGGCAAGCGAATGGAAACTTGGCCGCGAAAAACAAGACGACGGCGTACTGCTGCTGGTGGCCAAAAATGACCGAAAATTGCGGATTGAAGTGGGCTACGGGTTAGAAGGCGCCATTCCTGATGTGTACGCCAAGCGCATTGTTTCAGATATTATTTCGCCAAAATTCAAACAAGGCGATTTTTACGGTGGCATTGACGCCGGGGTTGATCAGCTGATTGCTTTGGTGCAAGGAGAAAATCTTGCGCCCCCAGTCACAAAAGATGCCATGGTCAGCAATTTTCATTTTGGCGAATACTGGATATTTTATCTCATCGGCATTCTCTTTTTAGGCAATTTCTTCACCAAACTGTTGGGCCGATTTTTTGGGTCAACCGCCACGGCAGGCATTGTGGGTGGTGCAACAGGACTGCTTTCCATCTGGCCTTTGGGGATATTTACTGGAATTGCAGCATTTTTAATTACGATGTTTTTTTCTTCACCCACTGGCTATTCCGGTGGTGGTGCAAGCGTAGGTTCTAGCCGAAGTCGTCGCTCAAATAATGATTGGTATAGCGGTGGCCTAGGCGGCGGTGGCTTTGGTGGCGGCAGTAGCTGGGGCGGCGGAGGCGGTGGTTTTGGTGGTGGCGGAGCCTCCGGCGATTGGTGATTGATGGGGCGTGATAGATGAAGAGACAGCATCCGATTATTCGATTTTTCAATCACTTGGTGAGCAACCCGTGGCAAGTGAAGCGCCATTTTCCTGAGACCGCATTGCGCCATATCGAGCAGGCGATTGCAGCTAGCGAAAAAAACCACGCGGGTGAAATCCGTTTTGTGGTGGAAGCCGGCTTGCACCCCTTTGAAATTCTCAATAAAAAAACACCAAAAAAACGCGCGCTTGAGCTGTTTGGTCAATTAAATATTTGGGATACCGAGTTGAACAACGGCGTGCTGATTTATTTGTTGCTGGCGGACCGCGACGTGGAAATCGTTGCAGACCGTGGCATTCACCGCCATGTGGGCAACGATGGATGGGAGCACATTTGCCAAGCCATGGAGGCTATGTTTCGCCGTGGCGAATTTGAGGCCGGCGTGTTGCTCGGCATTGAAAAAATTGGTGCTATTTTAGCGCAGCATTCTGCGTTGATTGGTGAAAATAACAATGAACTGCCCAATAAGCCAGTCATTATCTGATGATAATCAGCAAGCTGAAATACATTTAAAATATCGACCAAAAAAAGCATTTTTAACCGCTTTTTTACACGCATCTCTTTTCTATGCTCTGGAAGCCTTATAAATAAAGGCTTCCAGAGCATTATTTTTTTCTCGGACAAAATTAACCTATTTTTATCGTAATGCTGGCTTACGTAAGTTGTCATTTTTTGACGCATTGAGGTTCACTCAATGTTGTAGTTTCAGGCAATTAAGCAAGTTTGCTGACTAAGTGCTTAATTCTCTGTAAAATTCGCATTTTTCATTGATATTGATTTGAATTCCCATGCGCGCCTCACAATTTTTCTTTAACACCCAAAAAGAAGCCCCAGCCGATGCCGAGTTATTAAGCCATAAACTCATGGTGCGGGCAGGCCTCATCAAGCGCTTAGGCGCTGGGCTTTATACCTGGATGCCGCTTGGCCTGCGCGTTTTGCGTAAGGTGGAAACGATAGTGCGCGATGAAATGAATAAAGCTGGCGCATTAGAGCTATTGATGCCGGCCGTGCAACCGAAAGAACTTTGGGAAGAAACGGGTCGCTGGGCAGTGTTTGGCCCGCAAATGTTAAAAATCACCGACCGCCACGAACGCGAATTTTGTTTTGGCCCCACGCATGAAGAGGTGATTACCGATATTGCGCGTTCTGAAATTCGCAGTTATAAACAGTTGCCGCTCAATTTTTATCAGATTCAGACGAAATTTCGTGATGAAATTCGCCCGCGCTTTGGGGTGATGCGTGCGCGTGAATTTATGATGAAAGATGCGTATTCGTTTCATACCAGTTTTGAATCGCTGGAAAATACGTATCAAACCATGTATCAGGCCTACAGCAATA
>Ga0208694_1003393_pt1 | contig 15395 bp, 12 predicted proteins | sample AD_UKC078_MetaG_FD_184442 | JGI IMG/M metagenome (GOLD analysis project Ga0208694, IMG submission 184442) | Active sludge microbial communities of municipal wastewater-treating anaerobic digesters from USA - AD_UKC078_MetaG (SPAdes) (version 2) | ecosystem: Engineered > Bioreactor > Anaerobic >...
GGCAAGGAAGATAAGATTCGTCCGTGCATCACCTGCCATAACGGCTGCTTTAATATGGCCCATTATAAGGGTGTCGCTAACGATCAGGACTTGCATGACACAATCCATATGTCACGCTGCGCGATTAACGCCGAGACGATGCAATCAAGTAAATACCATATTAGCAAGGCTAAGAAGGTTAAGAACGTCGCCGTCATCGGTGGCGGTATCGGCGGCATGGAAGCCGCACGCGTCGCTCATCTTAGAGGACATAAAGTGACCATCTACGAAAAGAGCGATGTTTTAGGTGGCGTCTTTGTCTATGCTTCTAATCCTTCGTTCAAGGATAAAGAAAAAGACTTAGTCCACTGGTATCAAAAAGAGATTAAAGACTTAGGCATCGAGGTTAAATATAATGCCGAGGTCAAGGATTTGAGTTCGATTCCTGCCGATGAGTATATTATCGCGACGGGTTCAAAGCCAAAGCGGATACCGGTCAAGGGTTTTGAAAAGACGAGTGAAGTCAAAGAGTACCTGACCGGCGAAAAGAAAGTCGGCGAGACGGTTATCGTCATCGGCGGAGGTCTAACCGGCTGTGAAGTCGCCTATGACTTACATCTTAAAGGCAAGAAACCGATTATCGTCGAAATGAAAAACGACTTAATCGCCGTTAAGGGTGTTTGCTTAGCTAATAGTTCGTTCCTTAGGGAGTACTTTGCTTTGCACAATGTTCCGGTTTATCTCGAAACCAAACTGGCGGAAGTCAAAGACGACGGCATCGTGGCGATTGATAAAGACGGCAAGTCCTTTGAAATCAAAGCCGATAATGTCCTCGTGTCAGTTGGCTACAATCCTGCGCCTTTAGTTGCTGAAAGCAAAAACGTCCACCTCGTCGGTGACTGCGTAAGTGTAGGAAATCTCCGCACGGTCATCTGGAGAGCGTGGGATGTAGGGATGAAGTTATAATTTTGAAGTTTCGAATATTAAACGACAAAACCAACTAACCACGGCGTATCAATAAATTTATTACTATTTTTCTGAATGGATTCATTTTTGATCCAATCATTAAGTTGCTTTTCTTCGGTAGATACTGGGTCTATTTTTGCCCAGTCTTTCATAAGGTTGATATTAACTTTTGAATCGCAAAAGCCTTCTTCGCCCTTATATGTAATATACATATACAGCATTGCTCTTGCGACATCTCCCTTATATTCATCAGATGGTTCGAATTGATCATTATCGTATCCGAATTCTTTATCTGACCTTTGACTATTGATGGCGAAATTTGACCATATCACATTATGAAGGTCGTTGACCTGATTTTTAAAATCGAACCACGACTGCGCAAAAATGTGTTCTTTATTATTAGTCAAATCACTAATATCTCCTCCATAGAGAACGTAAACTTTGGGCGGAGTATTATCATATGAATTATTTGGTTCGCTACCATGATTGGCCGCGAAAGAAGGAACACAAAATAGGCTAAATGTGACAATAAAGGCAGAAGAAACAATTAGAGGAATTAGCCAATTTCTATTTGCTTGTTCCTTTTCTTTTTCATCAATTAGCGAGCACCATAAAAGAAATAGAATAATTACAATAAATAAGCCAAACCACCACCATGGTGTTATGAATATCGCACAAATAAAAACAAAAACAGAAGTTGAAAATGTTAACCATCCCGCGAGTGATCTAAAAATATTTCTATTAGAAGAAAACCAAATTTCTTGTTTATAAAGGGCCATTAAAATAACAGAAATTACGGATGGAGCAAAGATGAACCACCACCATCTGACGTCAATAAAGAAAACGGAAATAAACAACCAAAGCAAAGACAAAAACCAGATGAGTAGTACGCTAAATTTTATTGTTTCTTTCAAATTTAAACTTTTTACCATTCTTCAACCTGTTTGGATTTAAATTTAATTAGCGAAATGGGGAACTCATAATAGAATTTTCCATACCCTAAACTAAATACTCGATTTACTGTTTTTAGTTAGGCAAATACTTATACTAATCTTGCTTTGTAATGAATCTTCACATTATCTCTTTTGCCAAAACATTAAATCAATCTTCTTAATTCTGGTGAAATGTTTATATTGAGGAAGTTTCTTATCGAATAACTCCACCATTTCTTCAGCAATATCGCTATTTAATAAAAAAGTATAGAAATTAACGACTTTACGATAGGTCTCAACACATTTATCGATCGTGACATTATATGGCCTTGGGGCATCTATTTTAGCATTTGCTAATACATACTGATCCCAGACAGGCATATCAGGATTTAATGTTGCGAGCATTTTTGATGAAAAAGAAGGCTCAATAGATCCTTTAAATGTGTAGACCTTTTTAATGATCTCTTCAAAAGACACCGTCTTGCCTTTTAAAGATTCCATATAGGAATAGTATTTTTTAAGAAAAAGCTCTTTGTTTCTTCTGATTCGATAGAACCCAGTAAATTTCATTTGAAATTCTTCGTCTTTTGAGACATCAGTTTTAGAGAATTTTTTCATAATAAAATCATATTTGGCGGAACCGATAGCTATGTTTTCAAAATTAAACTCTTTTTCGTTAATCATATTATTTGCTGTTCTTCCTGATTTTTCTTAATTTGGTTTTGATTTCGTTAGCTTGTGGATGATGGTTCTCTTGAATATTTAAAATCCTTAGAAAGGATGACGTGGGTTCGCGTTCAATTTTGCAATCTTAAAAATTGGCATTTCAATTGCATCTGCCGTCATGAAATCTCAGAAATTTCCGTTGGCCTTGTACCGTCATATGTAAAATATAGCGGGCCCTGATAAGATCCACTTTTGTTGACATTTCCTAATCGAGTATATAATTCTCTGACAAGTGGCGACAAATACCAGAGCTTACCTTCAAACATTACTTCGCGTTCATTTTCAACGTATGCAACAAAAGTCTCGTTGCCGACAAACACTATCTCTGAGCCTTTAAAAATACCTCTCTTAAAAAAATCAAAGCGCGCACTAGCCTTTCTTTTAGCTCTTGCGCCATTGCTTTTGTCAACCTGAACATTGTCTCCATAAAGAGTTACTTCCGCATCAGCGATAACATCAGCAACATCAAGCAATATTTCATATACTGTTTCAGGCGCAATATTAAAAAATTCTCGATTAGCCGCGATCCTTAAATTCGAAATCCGATCAATCATTCTATGAAGCATTTTTTCTGCTTCGGCATACTTTTCGGTTTTTAAAGTAGCATATATTTCATAAGGAAGTGGAACTGCGGCGTTGTATAGTTCTTTCCCTCGAACTTCAGGGTCTCTGGCGCTCTTACCAATCTTTACCCAATCATCGCGAAAACTTGGATTGGTAAGAACATAGACATAACCTTTTATTGTTTCACTCATGGTCGCACCCTCCTTATAAATATTTAAAATTTGTCTTATATATTCTAAAGTGTTTTTATCACTTTGAATAGCGCACTAATTTAAATGGGGGCATCATAGTCGATATTTACGTCAAATGCGACCCCCCGTGAAAAATCATCCAGGTAATAGAGATTACATAAAAAGGGGGCTCGCTAATCTAGATCGGTTCGAATCCTTTAATATGACCGTTTGATACCGCCATAGTGGGGTCTGATTCCCACGTATCCGAACTCACTCCTATCAAAATGATGGACGTAGGCGAAGGCATGTCCCTTACCGAGATTCTTACAGTATTCCTCCCAATTAGCACTATCTTTATCAACGTACAAGATAGTAATTATTGGTCCAAAGTCATACGTGTGAGACACATGAATATGGTAGACGAGATAGCCATGCTCCTTTTCAAAGTCATGCACGATTTTAACATAGTTTGGATTGTAATCGAGACAATAGAGAATACCGTCTACGTTCGTACTCATTCTCTCGGAATAATAGAGTCGATCGTCCTCGGTAAACTCTTTAATAACATCTTTGTTGAGGTGGAGAACTTTCATTCTCATGATGGCTTCTGCTTTCATCAATTTTTTTTGATTGTCCATATATTTCTCCTTTATTTTAACGATGAAAGTCTTAAAAAACCATATAATATCATCGGCTACTATAAGATATTTATATCTTATAATTTGCTATTATTGTATATTGTTTTGAAGCATGTTTCAAGCCTATTGGCCTTTAAAACATCAATCCGTTAAGTGACAATTCCACTGCAAAAAGTTAGAGTTGAATGCGAAAAGAAAACTGTGTTTTTTTCTGAGTCAATGATGATCTCTTTTTCAAATTTCTTCAGTTCCACTTTTTATGATAAAGACGGCAAGTCCTTTGATATCAAAGCCGACAACGTCCTCGTGTCAGTTGTCTACAATCCTGCGCCCGTGGTCCAAGAAGGCAAAGACGTCCATCTCGTAGGTGACTACGTAAGTGCTGGAAATCTTCGCACGGTCATCTGGAGAGCGTGGGATGTGGCGATGAAGTTATAGTCGTTGAGCCGTTATTCTTTGTTAACGCCAATAGAGCGATACGCATTGAAAATCAAATCCTTAGCTATCATTAGTCCTTCGCTGTTATCAAAATAGAAACGATAATTTAAAGACCACAAATAACTGTCTGGAACCTTTTCACCACATATCTCTAACGGACTCCCTGGGCTCGGTGCCTTTGTTAAGATTAGAATTGAACTCTTATACAGATGTACTTCACAAATATTGCGCCCTTTTTTGTTTCGAAAAGCAATATAGTTTTTTGTAGCGATAGCGGAAACGTCTGGAAATTGTTCTAAAACACCTGTAAATAATCGATTGTACAAAACGACGAGATCTTTGCTTTTTCCATCTAAATAGGAATCGACCGTAATAGGAATGTTTTTAATTAAGTCCGCTTCTTCTTCGTCTTTAATGTTTTCTTCTGAAGGCTCAACCAGCACCAGGCGATCTTTTGAATTGCTTAGTTCAGCAATTGTTTCTAGTATTGAATAAGCTTGTTCTGCAGTCATTGCATAGAACTCTCTTCTACGAGTTTTGCCATGATAAATTTCGATGCTCCTCAAATTTGGATTAATCGAGTCGATCATGGTATGAATTTTCATGTCGGTCAAACGTTGTTCGACTTTATAATAAGCGTAAACTCTAAACGTAAAAGGAATGCATTCGCTTCTGTTTAATGCTTCTACCCGCTTTTTTAAATCGTTCGCATATCCGATTTTTATGTAATCAGGAAACGATGGGTTAATAAGTATATAAACTACACCTTTTTCTTCCATTTTCTTCTCCTTAATAATTGTTCAGGGTACTCTCTAATGAGTTTTATTAAATTATCGAATTCCAAATCTTGAATAGTTAACAAGTGATTTTGATGTTCATAAGATTCTTTTAGGTTGTTTTTGGCTGATCGCCACCCAACACCATCGGTAATCCAAATAAACTGGCATCCAGAAATCTTGTTAATTTGATCTGCTAATTCTTGATAACTCCTCGCGGTTTCGTTTAATTTGCTACCACCAGAACCATAGAAATTAGTCTCAATCAAATAGATAACATCATCATATTGACAAGCAAAATCAAATCGTTTTTCAGCTTTCTTGGAATAACTCCCGTCGCTAAGTTTAATATTGTCGAGTCCATCAAAATGAAATTTTTCTTTTATTGTTTTTGTTGAAGCTTGACGGATTACTTCAAGATTTGGAATCGATGTTAGATAAGACTCGACTAAAGTCTCCATGGCTGTTCCGGTTCTGTTCTTTCTAGCATTGCTATCGAGCCCCACTTCAACTCCAGTAACATAATCAACTAGATTTTTTACTTTCCCTTTTGAGATTAATTCTTTGAGTCCGGTTTTATCCATAAAGCGCAGATAGGATTCATCTTCATTAGATAGCTTGTCAAACCGATATTCTTCGACATTTCCCTTTTCCAAAACTGGTAATTTGTTCTCTCTAACGGCCAAGAGAATTGGGATGGATTTAAGAACGTCTGGATACTTGTGAATCAAGGAAATAAACCTCTTGTCGAAATCATCGCCGGTATTCAGCAATGAATTCATTAAGTTCAAAGAGATTGAAATCTCCTCGATATTTACAAAAACTTTATTGAAATCAGTATAAAAATCGAAACCAGCAATGGTTGTTTTCAAATTAGAGATAATGTCTTCAAAAGAACGTTTCATATTTAACCCTACTCATTTTTCTTCAAAGACAGATATCTGTCCTTGCTTATCTTTAAATATTCTACAACATTATCTATACCAATATAAGAGCGATTCAAAGAAGTAGACGCTATTCCTGTTGAGCCACTGCCATTAAACGGATCAAGAACTAAATCTCTCTCTTTTGTCGAACACTCAATTAACCTTTTCATAATGGCCAATGGTTTTTGGGTTGGGTGCTTTCCGTGCAACTTTTCTTTTTTAGGTGTAGTAGAGCTTTCAATAATCTCTGGCTCTGCATCGTCAAAAGACCATAAATCTTTCATTTGCTTCCCACCGTTTTTGGTTTTCATTTCTTGATAGTTAAATGTGTGTTTGCCTTTTTTCTTAGGTGTTAGTTGCTTTCGAGACCATATTATTGTTTCGGTCGAGTGAGTGAAACATCTGCACCCAAGATTGGGGGCAGGGTTGGTCTTTTTCCATATAATATTGTTAATAATTGAAAATCCCTCCATCTCAAGAGCGACTCCAATAGCGTAAACGCTATGTAGTGTTGACGAAATCATAATAGTACCATTATCTTTTAGAACATTTTTGCATAGCCTAATCCAGGAACGATGATATTCCAGACGGTCTTCTATCGCCTTTGATTTATCCCACTCACCTTTGTCTACTTTTACTTGCTTTCCATTTTGGCAAGTAACGCCGCCGCTTGATAAAAAATAAGGGGGATCTGCAAATATCATATCAACTGATTTTGGTTCTAATTTCTTTAATATGCGAAAAGAATCTCCTTTAAGGAGAGTAAAATCATTATCTTCAAAAAAAATATCTCTTTTCGTTAACATGCTAAAAATTTGTAATAATTACTTCTTCAACTTTGCCACGACCGTCGCCTTTTGAGTTTATATTTCTTCTGGCCTTGATGACATGAATAGTAAATTCTTTATAAAGTTCGTTAATGAACTCTGTATTTGCATTACTGGCCATAACAAGAACGCCTCTATCACTCAATTCTTTAAAGGTGTTCCTTAATCTTTCTTGTTCCATCTTCCCAAAGCCACCGGCGGTATAAGAGGTGAACGATTGTCCGCCAATCACATCGTATGGCGGGTCAAAGTAGACAAAATCTCCTGCTTTTGCAGTTTTCACCGATTCAGCAAAGTCTTTGCATAAAATGACTGGTTTCCTTTTGTGGAAGTATTTATGCAACGCTCGGATGTTGGCTTCATCGAAACAATGGATTATCTCTTTACCATTGAAAGGAACATTGAATTGTCCTTTACCATTAACGCGGTACAGGCCGTTAAAACATGCTTTGTTTAAGTAAATGCATCGAGCAGCTTTTACATACATAGGCAATTTTGCATAAGCCGTTTTCTTTTTATCCATAGCACGAACTTGATAATAATACTCTTTTGTATGATTGGCCTCGTGTTCTTTACAAGCGTTATAGAATTTGTTGAAGAGTTTCTTGTTTCTCAAACACTTAAAAATATATATAAGTTCTTTATTGGAATCATTGATTGTTGCATGGATTGGAGCAAGTTCTAAAAGAAGGGCGCCGCCACCAACGAATGGTTCATAATAATGTCTAAACTTCTTAGGCTTAAACGCTAAGAGATGATTCATAATCTGACGTTTGCCACCCGCCCATTTAACAAAAGGTGATAAATTGCTCATAAATGCTCCTTTTTAAGAACTTTAGATCTTAAAAGACTATAACACAAAATTGGTCGATTATCTATTGTTATTAAGCAAATCTATTTACTGTAAAGTGGTCTGGCGATATGAATAATATTATGAGCTACCAAGCAATAACCAATAGTAATAAAACAATCTCCGCATTTTATGCGTGCTTTCTGTTTAGAAAGAAAACCAAAAAGGTCGCTGGATTATGTTGGTTTTATGATGCTGAACAAACTTCGCTTAATGCTGTTACATTATTGCCAAGGCCGCTACGTACTGCATTGGCCTCAACCTTGGTGATGTCGACTGATTTTCAATGTACCCAACGTTTTGATATACCTCTTTCGAAACACTCAGCTCAAAATTAATAACTGCCAACAGTCTAAACACATTCAACATATGAGCCTGGTCTTTTGCAAAAATCAGACAAAACCCACATTATGTCCGCTGCAGATTGTGAAGATCCATTAATATAATAAGTTTGCCCTCCACATTCATACATAATACTTTCTTCATTAAAATAGTCTGGATTGGTGGAAATGTAATAGTAACTTGAAAATGGTTTTGGCGTTTTTATATTCTTATTGTTTAAGATGCGTATAACAAAATCCGGTTCTTCCTCCAAAGCAATTTTTAACGCTTCTATTTTTAGGTCTTTCCAAGTATAGGCCTGAAGACTATGGCCCAATATTAATGCATTAAACGGGCGCTTATTTGTTGCTTTGTGGGCATTATCTTTAATCATTCTATCAATGTCTATAGAAATGCCTACAGGTTTAGGAATTAAGTCGGTATCGTAATCAGCTAACATGGTCTCTGCCTCGCCTTTCAACTCATCTTCAATCCAAACACCTACAGGCGACTTAGTAATTAAAAAACGAAAACGATTTATGCGCTCTTTTGTCTCTTCGTCTGCCCATGAGCCAAAGTAATCTAAAAACAGCATATCGCGCCTGCGATTATGAAATTCTTTGTCGAGATTTGGATACTTGCAGTTATGAGGTATCTCACCATCGTTTTTCCTAGCGGAAGCCAAACAAAGCCGACTGTAATCGAGGCTGCTAGCTTCAGAATAATAAAGGGAAAGAGCTTGATTAAAGCCTCGATAAAGACTTGTCATAACTTCTATTTCACCAGCCGTATTTGAATATAGAGCATATAGCTCCTTTAAAACAAAGGGATACATGGCGTTAAGCTGGAACATACGATAATGAATGAGTAAATATTTGAGTTCCTTAGGAAGGCTACGATAAAGAAAACTTCTACCTATCGTTTGGTCATCAAAATTTTGATTAACAACGATGTGGCGGCCGAAAATAAAGGCATATTGAGTTAGCAAGTTGGCAAAATCGAGAATCTCATCGTCGGTCATAGTGACCATTTTTTGATGATAAGCACTATAAATATCACCCTTAATATAGGAAGAATAATTCGCTGTGTAGAAGTATTTTAAAAATTGATTATACTTATTCGTATCGTTTCGTGAACCAAGAGATTTTTCAAGCGAACGACAATAATCATCAATAATTCTTTGCCCATCATAATCAAATTTTAGAAATAAATAGTTTTTAATTTTTTCATAACTTGTAAGAGGAATACCTGCCGTATTTATTCTATCAAATATTGTTTGTGGATCGTCTTCTGACCCCACTTCAATAATTGCGACAACCAGCTTTCCAAGTGCGCGAATAATGTCACTGCCAAAATCCGCGTTTGCCTTTTTCTCTCGAGTGACAAAATCATTTAGTATTGACCAACATTCTTTGAAAGACGAGTTTGAGACCTTTCCACCACTGGCGGTCTCCATAATAATATCCAAATCTCTTTCATCTGCTGAGTGAAGCGTCAATTTCTTTGATGATTTCTTACTGTTTGGATAAAGAACAATAAAAATGTCTTCGCGAAGATTGCTAAAATGCTCAGCTAAAACCCTTAAAAAAACAATTATTGTAGTTATTCTTTGTTGACCATCGATAATTTCAAATGAACCCGTGGCTTTGGCCGCAGAGATGGATGGATCCTTTTTTAGTAAGACAACGGGTCCGAAATAATGAGTTTTTTCATTTTCTGATGAATCAAGTCCAATAAGTCCTTTTAGATCATTCAAAAGTTCCAGAAATTGGTTTTGTTTCCAGCTAAAGTTTCTCTGATACAAAGGCACCCAAAAAAATGTTTTTTTCTTGAGAAGCTCAATAAGTGGAGTAATGTAGGTTTTCACGTCAATACCTCCTTTAATAGCACTATCTAGATGGCCGCTAAGCCACCAATTTTATCGTATTGAACTGGGCGAATAATTGTTTTGAAAATAACTTTCTTATTTTTACTGCAGACAGTATTTATACTTGGCGCTATAAGTCACGGGATCAAGATAAAAATTGTCTTCGATTGGCCCCTTGGCAATATAAAATTTAGGATTAATATCGTTGCATCCATAAACGCGGTAAACGGCGTAATTTTTATTAAGCTCGTGTGACTTATCTAACTCGTTGCGAGAAACATAGAAATTTACATCTCGATTAAGAGTCGTTGTTTTTACTTCAATATAAAGTTCCTTAACGATACCGTTTTCGTCGGTTTCATAAGACTTTATATCATAACCTATCGAATCAGAATCGATGCTTACATGCTTTATTTTATCGGCATATTCTTCAAGGCCAATTGCTTTGAGTCTCTCGTGTTCGTGTTGGAGTATCAAAAGTTCGCCAAGAGAACCAGTGATGGCATCTTCACGAGCTTTTTCTATCCAGTCGGTTTTTTTGACGATTGGCATCGATAATTTGTTAAATTTATTCGAGCGCTCTTTACCTGGAATCATAAGGATTAGCTTTTGCTTTACTCCTGAAGGCACTCGTATTTCTTTGCTTATAGCGTCTTTAATGTCTTGAACGGCTTTTTCAACATCTACAAAGGCTTCGTTTTCGCTAAATAAAATAGAATCAACAAGTTCTTCATACTTTTTCCCAGGAAGCATGTGCTGATGAATAACGTCGTAAATGTCTATGAATTCATTTATCGCTTTTTTTACTGAGTCAGCGTCTAAAGAGGCGTTTATCTCAAACCGCTTTGATGCTATATTTGTCTGTTCATAGCCATACGCTAATGTTCCTCTTTTGGTTTCTAGATTTATTGGTTCATATGACACGCTGTATATATCGCCCAATTCTTCCTGGAAATATTTAGCTACTTTATTGGCGTACTCATATTTTTTGCTTCTATATTTGCTATCAAAATATGTTATTCCTTGATTTAATGAAACATAAAAAGCGCTGAAAGAGGCATTAAATAAAAGGACGACATAGAGTCCTTGTTGAGTCGTGGTTGTTATCTCGGGATTCAAAATTGAGATCCATGGATGCGTTGTCATCATGCCTTTACCAATTGAACCAGTAACTGTATACTCTCCAGTCTGCAGACCATCTCTGATTTCATTAGGAAGCTGTCTGACTATGATATCATAAAGCTCAGAGGCGCTATCAACTTTGCTACCTTTTTTAATATTTGGGAGTAATTTTCTTGCTTTGGCCAATTGTTGAATCATAACATTATCTCCTTGTGAATATTGTATATTATTCTAGCCGTCTTAATTATCCGCTGATTCAAGGCCATAATCGAATAGGCTAATTTTCAGGTCTTCTGTTTCTCCGCAAAGAACTTCAAACATTGAGATAATCAATTCATAGTCTTTAACTTTGTTATTAGAAATTCTGATTAACTTAATGCCATATTTTTTACAGACAAGCTCTTTTTCGCGGTCTCTTTTGGCGACCTTGGACTGCCCAACATGTTCACCACCATCAATTTCAAAAACGATGATTGGTTTAAATGTGCGCGAAAGAGGTGGCTTAACGCGAATCAAGACATCGAATTCTTTATTCCCGATTAATGAGAGGTCTTCTTCGCTGATGGCTTTGATGGCTTCTTTGACAGGAACGTTTCTTGTTACATCATATTTATTGTAGCGACTTTGAAAATATGGGGATATCGTCTCAAAAAAATCCTTTTCAGCCCTTGAATCGTTCGAGAAGTCGGTGATGATGGTAACATCGCTAGGTATGACTTTAATCTCACCATTACTATGTACATAATCTGATAACGATTTTAAGTCAGATGTATTATCTTGGCTCAAGGCATCAATGGCCAGTTTATCGCCAACAAAAATAAATGTATTCTTTGCTCGCGTTATTCCAACATTAATAAGTTCGTGATTATTTTCAAGCCACTTCATCGTTTTCTTGGCGGTCCTTAAAGAAATTGCCGATGACATGATGATTGTGCTCCGCTCGGCACCCTGAAGCGAATGAACGGTGCCGGCTGTCACGTCGGTTATGCCATATTTACGCAGAGCGCGATTAATTAGGCGAGCCTGATTGACAAACGGCGTGACGATGCCAACATCAGTATATTTGCCTTCGATTATCGTTTTGGCGATGGCGCGAGCCTCCGCCACATAGGCATTTCGATTATTCGCATCATAGACATTTTTGACATCGATGTATCGCAGCTCTCCGGGAAGATTGTTCTTGAGGATTAATTTGCCATCATAGAAACGATTATTGGCGAAGTCGGCTATTTTTTGGCCGCAGCGGTAATGATAGCGCAAGAAAATCCTCTTCGAATTATTGTCTTTCAACTGCATTACTTTGAGAATCGAATTATTAATGTAGTTATACTGTGGACTAACGGCGTACTTGCGAATTAATTTTTCATTTAGTTCTTTTTCTAAAACAGTGACGGGCTGGAGCTGGTTAGTGTCGCCCACAAGAAGTAAATCGGTGGCTCTAACTATGGGGATGAGGGCCGTGGCCATGTTGCACTGGCCGGACTCATCCATAATACACAAATCGAAGTGCTGTTTTGGACTCCCCAACTTCGCGGCCGATAAATTCGTGACGACGACGAATGGAAACAAGCCGATAAATCGCCTAACATTTTCGTCTTCTTTTAAATATTTGACCAGCAAACGGCCGGCTTCATCGACATCTTCAGTCAAAATGATGTCACGAAGTTCCTTGTATGTTTTATTCTCAATCCTTCTTAACGTCTCAATCGAGGAATAATACAAGTAATTCATAAATTTGAAGGAGTCTTCTGACGACACGACGTTATTGGCGACATCTTCATCAGATATATCGATCAAGTTCGCCAGTTTTTCTCTTTGCTTGTCAATTTGTTTTTCGATCTCGCTTAAAATAGTCTTGTTTTTATTAATTGTTTTCCAACTTTCAAGCATGGCGATAATCGAAGAGACATCTTGGCGATCCTCATATTCTTTTAACATTCCTTTTAAAGCATCGTATTGCGAGAGCGCGCTTTCTTTTGAGATAGCGGTTCTATTTTCGTCGACAAATAAGTTGGCTTTTTTATCAAGAAAGTTCAAGATGCTCCGCAGCTTAAGAATCGTCTTCTTATTTTCTTCGATATTGCCGACGCGAATGATTGGGAAGAATATCTCCTCATACTCTGTTGAATTAAAAACCTTTTTTCGAAATGAAGACGTCATTTTAGCGAATATGTTTTCAATTGGATTATTGTTATTGGAACAAACAATACATTTTTTACCATTGGCATATGCGCTTAGCAAAACATTAAAAATAGTCTCTGTTTTTCCTGTTCCGGGCGGTCCCTGAACATAAGTAATGTGATTAACCATCGAATTATAGACGACGCGAATCTGGTCGATGTTCGTTTTCTTTTTGTCAAAGACAACAATGTAGGGCTCCTTTGACGTTCCTGACCTTGCATTATTGGCGCCAAAAAAGGCTTTAACGGGTTGCGAAAGTTTCTTTTCACGAGACATTAGATAAATAGCATTGAAAGCTTCTTCTAGTCCTGTCTGAATGCTTCTTTGAAGCAAAAAGATGGAAGGTCGTGTATCTGACCTTTCTCCATCTTTATAATTTTCCTCCATCAACGCGACGTACTGCGTGATGTTCTGATCAAAGTTTTCACAAAAATCATTGGGATCGATTGTTAAATAGCTCCCTAATGTGTATCTTTTTTCTTCGATTAAAAAGGAATTATTTATCGAGAATTTGGCAGCAATCCGCAATGTTTTGTGCTTAAAATCCAGCTGCAGGTCGCGATACGCCACAACATATTGCTTTCCAAAAATATCAATTGAATAAATGTTAAAAGCTAGCGTCCGATGTCTTAATGATTTTTCAGCATCGAATGGATTCATCATTAAAAGAGCATCTAACATTTTTTGAAATTGTTCTTGGCTAAGTTGATATGTCCCAGCCTTCACGAGCTCAGAATAATCGATGCCTGGTATCATGACGGCATCATCAATAAATGGGTCGTTATCGTATTTGTAGCACTCAGATAAATATAGGAGGATGTTGTTGTCAAAAGTGTCAACATCCAACCAGTCAATTTTTTCCTTGTTCTGTTCAATTTTGTCAATAAGAGCTTGCGGAGGGTCGTAAATGCTTCCTTCTACAAGCCTGGCTGATTTGATTTTAAGCCGGCTTATCGGCCGTGGATCTTCGATACACTCTGCTGATTTATAATAGTTAAAAATTTCGCCATAAAGTTTATCTTTATCAAAATCGATGTCTTTTAAAGCAAACCAAAATCTCGAGAATTTGCCATCCTTGCTATCGTAGTTAATATCGAGCCACTTCTGTTCATTTACGGCTTGATAGATGACTGCGCCAATCGATAACTTCATTTTCTTGTATTGATATTTTATCACATGAGGCTGTTGTAACGCATGCCATCAATTACTAAGGCTTGTTAAGTATTAAAAACTTAAATTTATGACGATTTTAAACGCATAATCAGCAAAAAAATGCTATTATCATTCTCGATATGCGCATCAACCTCCACTGCCACTCCAACAAAAGCGACGGCGTAAACACGCCCGCAAGTCTAATTGATATACTGGCCAGAAATGGCCTAGATATTGTTTCGCTGACCGATCATGATTCAATATCTGGTATCGAAGAAGCAAAAATTTGCTGTATCAATAAAGGAATCACACTAATCCCGGGTATTGAATTTTCGGCCTCTCTTGCGGAATCTTCTTTATCGTTCGCGACCAAGCATACAGCCTGCCATATCTTGGCGTATGGCTTTGATATCGAGATGATGAAAGAAAAAATAAAAAGGCACCACCGCCAAATGAAGGCCGGTGTAATCGCCTTGATAAACGTTTTACAGGTAATGGGATATGATGTTAAAGAATCAGAGCTGCCCGATAATGATTTCTGGACGAGTCTTGATGTCGCGCGCATCCTTGTCAAAAAAGGCTACGCCAGCAGAATATGGACAGCAGCCTTTGATGAGATTATTCATAAAGCAGAGCATAGACGTATTTTCTTTTGCGACCCGAAAGAAATAATCGACATGGTCCATGAATGCGGAGGGCTGGCCTTTGCGGCCCATCCTTTCGATATAATCGAAGATGATATGAAAATAAGGGTGTCCAAAGAAGTCGTTGACGAAATGCTTCCGTTTCTCGTCGAGGCGGGAATCGACGGAGTCGAAGGCTGCTACCAACCCTATAGCCTTGAGATGCGCGAGTATTCGCTTGAATTCGCTAAAAAGAATAATCTGCTGATTTCATATGGAACCGACTTTCACGGCGGGCGTCCTTATGAGGAAGCTAAGTATATCGAAATCGCCA
>Ga0208694_1003397_pt1 | contig 15378 bp, 16 predicted proteins | sample AD_UKC078_MetaG_FD_184442 | JGI IMG/M metagenome (GOLD analysis project Ga0208694, IMG submission 184442) | Active sludge microbial communities of municipal wastewater-treating anaerobic digesters from USA - AD_UKC078_MetaG (SPAdes) (version 2) | ecosystem: Engineered > Bioreactor > Anaerobic >...
AGTTTGTTCACTTCGATTTTCTTCTCAACGACCTTCTCTGTCTCAATTGGCTTCATTTTATCCAACTGAGCTTCGGAGAGCGTCTGAAGAAATTCCCTGTCATCTTCGGTCCAGCGACCCTGACTGTTTGCAATCAGATGATCAACCTTCTCTTTGATGCAAGGAGCGCATTCTTTACTCATTTTTACCTCCTTTTTGTTAGTATTCAAATCATTAGTCACATACTCCACCTTACGATGGACTTCAACAGGATTTCCCGTCAATTCAAGTTTCCCGCTCTCAAACGAATAATCCTGTTTATACATTTTGGTAGCACCTTTGCTACTCTTGCTATATATCAAGTAGGTGTCAAACATCTCCTCCAAGTAACTGTAAGAGTCATCCCCATCTACTGCCCGTAACGCCGAATAAACAGCATCCAGCTTCTCTTTGTACCCAGCATCGGCATGATTACCGATTGCCCGTGTGGCAACACCTTGCCTGTTTAGTTCAAGAACAAGATCCTTACCTTTTAATGTGCCTTCGATTGATACCTGTATCATGTCATTTTGTTTGTTGTTTCTTAAACCACACCCATCCTCACAAGAACAGGCCCCAACGAACTCTGTAAGTATGGCAAGGTGATCCGGCCGATAGTTGTATGCTTTTGCTACGTACTCTTCCCCGTTCCAGACACCCTTTTCTTCCTCTTCCTCCGAAAATACCCCCACGCTAACTTCAATAAGTTTATTATTTGTGATGTCTTCAAGTATTTCAGGAGCAATCGAATTAAGTTTCTCTTCATCCAACCAAACTTCCGCGCATAATCTCGTCCCATCGACATTCGTATTATATACCCGTCCAACTGTTCGCTTATCAATAACCTCGGGAGAGTTCGCTGAAATCGGAGTACCGGCCTCATCCTCCGGGTGATCCATCACAACAGGGATACCATTCCAAGCAGCCGGAATTTTCCCAAGTTCATCAATCTTATGTAGAAGTGGCCCATGGCTTCCATTATGCACCCCCTCTACCATCATTACAACAGGTACCACATAACAGGGCCTTTCCTGATGTACAGTAAGCGTTACCTCATAATCCGAGTCAGGTCGGTTCTTGTACACTGCGTAAGCACCACTGTTTGCGTTAACAACGCCGTTTGCCTGTTTTATTGCCTTGGCAGCACACTCCTCATCAGTACCACCTTTCTTCATACACAATGCCAAAGCGACATTGGCAATACGCACCCATTGTTTCTTTTGTTTGTCACTCAAGCCCTTCTTGTGCTTATCTACATCATTTATGTCCCACATAGCATTACCCTTCCATATTTATTTTACTTGAGTATGTTTGTAATAATTCTTTATATTTAAGAGGATCAATCACCTGAATATTTATTTCAGGATAATCCAATTGAAATAAATCAAATCTACTTTTTGCATCTTTTAACCAACATCCTTTTACTTCTATCCACAAATTTAATTCCTTGATATAAAAATCTGGACGGTACGTTCTACCATCAGAAAGTTTGAATGATTTTGGTTCATACTCAATTTTATATCCCAAATACTTATATATTCTATATACATTTGCTTCCCACCTTGATCTTACAAAAATTCCAATATCTTGTCTATATCCACATTTTCCAAATTTAGATTTATATGAATTGGGATGGGTGTGCATTGGATTCTTGTCCCCTGTCAATTCTGGTCTTTTTCTACCTGTTGTAAATCTCCTAATTTTTTCTTTGGCTTCTTTTGTATGATGTCTACCTCTTGATTTATTACCAATCTTTCTTTTTGTTTCTTCAGATAGCTGCCTTCCTTTATTTATATTACGAAGCACATTCTTATGTTCCTCAGATATTTTTTTACCTTTATTCTTTCCTAAACAAGATTTTCGTATCTTTTCCTTTTGTGCCTCAGGCATAACATACCCTTTGTGACATTCACTTAATTGTAATTTATGTTCTTTCGAAAATGTATGACCTTTTAAAGCTTCAGATATTTTATCACCCCAAGTTATTTTCCTTCCTTTTTTATGTATATAAACACCTCTTGGCATCTTTTTATCCTCCTACCTTATTTTATACTTCAAAAGTTCCTCAATATATGGAAGTGCAATACAACGGCATTGTGGATGCTGTGGTATCATTGGTTCTATCTCATCCAACGTGAAAACCTTCCCTTCCAAACTGGCACACTTTGAACATACGCGATCATCCCCAGCCGTTTTCCATTCAGCCTTTACTACAATATTCAATAAACCTTGATTTCTGTATTCTTGTATGGTACCCAAATGGTGTGCCCGAATAATCTCCGTGCGAGCAAGAATCTCAGCCCGTCGTGCGGCAGGGATAAACCTACCTAATGTATCTGTTATGCCTAAATCACCCATTCCTGTACCATTAATTGTCGATACTAACTTACGAGCCAACAATCGCGGACCATCTCCATCCGCTAATCCCTGAGCTAATATACGACTAATTTGTGAATCCATTGCGGAAGTGATCCCTTTTAAATCTGTGAATAGCCTTGTGTACAGTAAACCAAGACGATCCAAATGCATTGGTAACCCCAACAATGTTGCAGCCCCTCCTATCATTTCAAGTGGAGTGAGTTCCATACCAAGTTGCCCCATCTCATACCGCGCTCTGAGGACCCCTCTTTTATAAGAATCGTAGATGTATTTATTTGTCCAAACGGATTCAATTGCAGTACCTATTTGATCAAGATCCTGTATTGTCAAAATACCTAACTCCACCTGTTTTTCTAACCACTTCATAAACGCCGCAATCTTCTCTTGGCTCCGTAAGAACGCATAAGCTTCTCTTGGAGGAGATTGCATTTGGAAGGTATGTAATTTCTCTTTCAAACCAAAGCAGTCGTTTTGGTAAACACCTATGGCAACTACGGCAGCCAACTCTTTGAAACGCCTGCGGAAGTCTGCTGCGAAAGCGTTTCTCAATGCGGTCGTATGCGTAGGATCGTAGTTCTTACGAACGGCTTCAGTATATGTTGCTACTTCACTCATTTTGTTCTGCTCATTGTATTCTTCTTTGTCGGCTTGGCCGGTGTGCTCTTTGTACCACCTGCCGGGGACTGCCCTGGCATTACAACAGGCTCAGGTTCCAACTCTCCCAAAATCTTGTCATACAAGTCTTCTTGTGAAATAAGCTCATCACGTTGCTCACGGATAAGTGTAATCTGTTCCGGGGTCAACCCTAAGAACAAGTCAAAGAAGGCATCCGGCGGAACAATAGCCTCAGACATTGGACTGTAGGTGTACTCTCTTAAAGCATTGGCTCTTGACTTACCAATCTCAACACGGTCTTTTTCGCTGAGGGAGTACAGGTCGTTCCACTTAACCGTGTAATTTTCCGTCTTAAGGCTTGGTAAAACGCCGTATTTAAGGAGCATCCCTACAAGTGGGCGTATTATATTAGTCTCCGCGTGCTCCTCCCTGCGGGCTTGTACGTAGGCCTTCCATTCCCCAGCATCCTGCGAACTTGCTAACTCACCACGTTCACTACCTGTTAACACCCGTACAGGTATTCCAGTCTCTGCCGATATTGCTTGGAGTATTACCATAAAGTGTGGAGAGGGGTCGGCAATTTGTTGTGCTAATGATTTTAATTCAACCCCTTCATTTATGAGGATACGGCGTAGGTTATTTTCATACTCCGATATCTGTGAAATTAAATCTTCCCGCCCCTTAGGAGTCATCGTATATTGAGGATCAACTTTACCCTCATACCCAGGACGGGCACCCCGCCAAAACATCTCAGCATCCCCACCAATAACCTTATCCAAATCCATCAAGCGGTTGTAGATGGATTGTAATCGAGGAATACCGTATATCTCTGATTCTAACGCCTCATCGGTTACATGTAACATCCGTGAGTGGTGAACCTTTGTCAGTATTGTTGCCCCTGTACTGATATTAACCGTTTCAATGGCATACATCAATGGTAATCCAAAACGCTCATCACTTGGATTTGTGACATAGGTAAGTATTTTTGCACTGGTTTCTCCAAAAGGCTTGACATATTTTAAAGTACGAGCCCCCTCCTTTACAGGTCTTTCAAACCCTTCACGTGTGGAAACATCATCAAGTCCAAGTAAAAGAACCCCATATCGCCCAAGACCGGTTAACCTATCAAGTCTAGAAAGCTTTGCTTTTAAACTGAGCTTCAAATTTAAAGCAACCCAGGCCTTTTCAAACTCTGTATCTTTTGTTTCCTCTGATTCAATTAACTCAAGTGGACCTTGCCACGTACCACGAACCGGTCTGTCAATAACAGCCTTCGCAATATCCTGCCGACAATACCTACCGTAATAATCTTCAAATTTTAAATCACTTGTCTGTGGATACCCCAAGGCTTTATAGATATCACGCTCTCCCGCGTATTGCATGCCAAGTGTTGTGGCAAGTTGCATCCTACCAACAAGGTCACCAAGTAATTGGGCGTAGGCTACCAACCCGGCATCTTGTTTGACTATTCCTTTCGTTCGTTCCATCACTTGACAAGTTAATTGTTAGAATAGTTCCGGGGATCTTTCACCCCGGAACTTCTTTACTTAAGCGGCTTTTCGTACACTGCCAAACACTCGTACTTTTGTTGTATTGTACGGAGGAGCAAGGAAAGTACCACCAAGATATGTGAATGCGGCTGATAGAGCCACCTTCCATACGATAGACCAAATTACTACTCCTTCAATAACGAACTGCCCGAATGACTGCAATGCCGCAGTACCAAGGGCAATCAGAAGACCTGATGCAAGGTTTATCCAACTGAGTGCCCCAGCAGGAGAATCAGAATGGAGAACTGCCACAAGATTCTTTCCTGTGTACGTCAAGATTGTACTCACTGCTGTTACAGCAAGAAGCAGATAATCAATAGGGGTTTGGGAAAACGCCGCTACAATCACTGCCATCAGTGCCATAAACAGACCTTTAAAAAACTGTTGTGTTGTCATGACAATTTGTTTTAATTAGACAATAAAGGAATATTTTGCAACATTACATGAATTTCATCATCTGGCAAATAATCATCAAATACAAGTGCTTCATCTACCCCATCAATCTCATCACCAGAAATATCATTTAATTGTGTTCCATGGGAAGAGTTATGCAAAATTAATGTCTGACTAGACCCAATGATTTCATTCTTTAACGCTGCCGGACCATCAAGTGTGGGAATCTGATTGAATTCAAGTTGGTAAAGAATAGCAGCAGCCATACTGAACCACTCCTGCCAAGTCATACCTTTCTCAAATCCACGACGAAGGCCGTAAGACAATGCCCCCATGTACTTTTTGATATCTGAGAAATAAGCATCTGCCGCAGTCTGATTCTCTTGACAAGCACTTATGACCAACCAACGTAAATGACCAGAACGAAATATCTGATGCTTTACCGGCATTCCAATAGGCACGGCAGGATTTGGAAGGAAACGATTTCTTACCGGCTTCCCATTGAACATATCATGCGGATTGCCTTTGGTTATACCCTCAGAAAAACAACTATCAGCTATCACAACAACGGTAGCTCCGGGCTGTAATGAAGCGATTGCTTGGGAAGCAGCCCACTTGTAATTCTTTACCGTAGCCTGATAATCCGTATAACGCCGAACATCCACTTCAGTAAATGCCGAAAGCAGTGGTTGTGGTAAAAGCAAAGAATCATTTACACACCCTTTCAAGCTATTGCCACCACTGTACACATTTCTACCAAAAGTTACAATACGAAATGGGACCGAATCAAAAGGCCGGTCATCAACGCTACCAAACATTTTACCAAAACAAGTCATTGCTGAATAATTAGTTCTGTTTGATTAAGAATAATCTTTCCAGTAGTAAGAGGAATACTTATTGAATCACCATAGAGCAGTTGACCACTACGAAAGAAAATAACCATATCTCCTTCATAGATTCTTGCACCCTGTTGCCAATAACCTCTCTGTTTTACCAACTGCATATCAAACCCTGCCTTCCAATAATCACTCATTGCAATCCCCATATCAAATTCGGTAGGTGTCCCCCACTGCAAACGAAACTCTGGAACGAAGTTGATGAAGTCCTTAAAGTGAGGATTCATTATCATTGAATGAGTGTCGTATCCCAACGCTTGCCATTCGGTAAATGTGTAATGTTGACCCTCTAACGCAAATATAGGATCTCCGTCCTCACACCAATAAATGTTGTAATCACATTCAAACCCTTCCAAACACTCCTCATCCATCACGTTTATATTACGTATTTGGTGACGAGTATAAAAGATGTTATTTTTAATTTTGGTATGAGTAGCCGTCCCAATCACTCCGGCACTTGCGTCCGTATTCATGTAAACATCAATTAAACCTCTCCATGTACCAATACCAGGACTTGTGTAGGTAGAATCTTCAGAATAGAATGTGTTATTATATATCCTGACTCCATTCATTCCTTTAACCACGACTCCAACTGCCGGAGGATTTCGAATAATATTATAAGCAACAACGCCAGTGCTATCTGTCATGCCATTGGATTTACGAATGATTCCCATTGGAACATAATCAAGATAGTTATACATAATACGAGCGTTAGCTTCATATCCTGTAAAAATACCATGCGTTATTGTATTAGCATTCTGATCCCCCGTCCATACAAACTTATTTCCTATAATCTCACTATTTGGTAAGGTATTGACATATTGTGGATAAGTATTACTTTCTACACCTGCCTGAAGCATATACCCACCTGTATTACAGGCTTCCACATAATTGTTCTTAAATACAAATGTAGCAAGATCAGTTCGTGGAATAGATATACCATTCACATTTGTGCAGGTAGTGTCAATAAAGGTCTGTCCAATATATGACAAATTAACCTGTGCTAATAATGAAACTGGAAATAAGAATAGTATGATTAAATACTTTTTCATTTTGCTATGTATGAATCATTTACGCTCAAAAATAATGTAAACCTTCCACCATATCCTGTAGTAGCATGAGCGGGGGATGTTAAAGTGCTCAGTACCTTTTTGTTGTACTGATCTATTGGACGCATGTCTTCTGGAATCCCTGCTGCCTCCCAATCAAAATTGGAATCGAAGAAGGCCTCCTGTTCCGCCAATAGTTTATCAGCAACATCATACATATTGTTAATCACTTCCCAATTATCAGCAATAAGACTGCCCTGTGGAATGATAGTCGGTGGAACGGTATCAACCGCCTTAACCACGAAAGACACCTGAGAAAAGTTGTCAAATGCGTCAGTTGCTGTAATTGTTACGGTAATCTGTGGATTGGTTGCGTTAAGAATAGTACCAGCCACAGGGTCCTGCGTAACCGATTTTATTTGGCAATTATCCTCCACCTTTATGAATTCAGGCGTGGTGTAATCCGGAAGAACTGCCTCACAATTTGTCCCAACCTGTATATACTGTGGCGGAATTTGTGCTAGCATACACGTACAACTGCTTGCAAGAAGCAGCACCATGATAAAACCAATAATCTTTTTCATTTCTCTCTTTATTTGGTTAGTAACTCTTTTAAACGTTCTCTTGCTCGAAGAACCCGCACTCGAATTGTTGAGGAAGGTTCTTGGTACTTGTCAGCAATTTCATGAAATTGCAATCCATTAAAGTAATACTCCTCAACCATTAGCCGAGTTTTACACTTTAACTTTGACACTGCCCGTTCTACCATCTCCATCTGCTGATTGTAAATAAATAAATCCTCTGGCGTTTCTACTCCATAAGAAATAAACTTACAATCTTCAGTAAGGGGAACTTCAGTAATACGTCTGTTCTTTGTTCTTATAAAATCAATACAGTTATTCTTTGCTATAGAAAACAACCAAGTACTAAACTTATTTGTTGGTTGATAATACTTAATCTTTAGGCAGGCATCCTCAAATGAATGTGTCATTAACATTTCAGCATCATCTTTGTTATTGACAAAATTAAAGATTAATACATACAATGACATTTGAAAACGACGAACCATCGCTTTGTATGCTTGAGAATCCCCCTTACGCAAACCTTCTACCACTATATGCTCTTCATATTTCATTCTACAATCTCAAAATGACAAGCATCCCAAAATTTTGTATCATCAACATCATCATCCATATCCCAATCTGCACCAGAACGGATATGATGTGTAATTTTACCTTCAGCAAATAGCATTTCAGCAACACCCATCACAAACCCTGCAAAGTTGGAAGACTGTAATTTCCCCCAATCAATAGCAGTTTTTTCAAATGGTGCTGCATCTACTGCTAAACTCGGCCACTTATTATGCTTGGAAAGCGGCCACGGTTTTTCAGAGTTTCCGGCAGCATACGCCTCATTCTGTGCAATCTCCCCACGATGCCCACAAACGATAGTACAGTCATAATATTTGATGACCTCATTGAATAAAGTCTGCAAATCCTCATGACAAGTTGCCAAACGGCCTTTTGATAATGTTGAATACTTTGGCATTATGATTTCACTATTAGTGCAACAGCAACAGCCGCAATCCCTATGATAGCAGTTATAATGATATTTACCACATTCACAGTATTCATCTTGATACGCTGTTTGAGTTTCTCAGCGGTGTTTACCTCAGCCTGAAAAATTAATAGAGCAGATACATTTGTGTTTAGTGCAGACATTATCTTATTCATTGCTCGCTGCTCATCCTTAATCATTATTAACTCTCCTTTTATCCCAGGATTTCCATTTCCATCAATGTCTTCTTCAATCGCGTCCAATCGTTTACTGATTTGTTCAATCTCCTTTGCTTTAGTACACGGTTCCATACTTCCTCCTTTCTTTAAACATTTGACTTATCTATATCTGACAGTTTACTAATAACGGATTTGGAAATTGTGTACGAATTGCATTATTCTGCTCACCAAGTACCTTCTTTACATAATGCTGAGTCGCACTTAAATCAGAATGCCTCAAATGATCTTCTCAGCTAAGAACATCTCACTAACCTCTGTAAATTTCTTATATTTTCTTAAAACGTTCATTCTAATTTTGGTGGAGTCTATTTGCTACTACGCATTTTGTTTCTTAAATATCCCCATTTAGTTATATTGAGTGCTACTACTCATAAGTTATTACATATCTTATATCAGGATGCTCCACGCCACTATAAATATATAACATACCATCTGCCCAATACCAATCAAACTCTGAATTAACAGCACTTTTTAATGTTTGCTTATTTCCCTTTATGTTATTGAAATAAACATTTGAAGGCTCGCTAGCCAAAGCAACCATAAAAACATTATTTGGATTTTCTTCTACTAAATGCACATCATGACCACTAAATGCGCTTATGGATGGAGACGTTATAGTGCTTGGAAAATCTCCGTATGTCTGAGCCTTATTAAACCAATTTGCACTACCTCCGGCGGTTTTCTCTCTTCGATATGTAGCATTCGAATTTGTTGCTGCCCAGTAATCACCTGCGCTTAATGCAGGAGGAGTAAGGAATTCGAAATCATTCCATGCATTAGAATATATATCTGACCAATCCTTTTCTTCAGTAACGGCAATTAGATCAGTGGGCGCGTTTTCGCTATTCGCATATAAAGCACAACGTATCTTTCCGGAAGATGGTTTTTGATAAGCTGGTAGATAGAGCCTAATTTTATTAGGCGTGCAAGGAGCGGCAACTGTTACTCTGCCGCCATAAATATAATTAGCAGAATAGGCAGCATTAGTTGTGCCTTTTACAGTATCACCATACGCTACGGAATCCTTTTCAAAATTGTCTATACTAGTATGGTTATTTCTTACCGTTGCTTTCGCTAATCCAACACCGTATGGAGCTTCTCTCGCCACATAATATATTTGTGCTATCTTATCCCTACCATCAGTTCCTTCAACAAGTCTAACCCAACTTGCACTAGCTCCTTGTTCTAATACCTTACCTTGTTTTGTCCAATTAACCAAATCAGGAGATGTGGCAAGTCCGATAGCATGTGTTGTTCCATTTGTTCCCCAATACCACATATACCATAAATTCCCAATTCTTACTGGATTAGATGGTCTTACATATGATGAATCCCATTCTCCTGCACTTCCATAGGGTATTATCGGATTAGAGGCTTCTTTTGTCCATGTAATCCCATCAGGTGAAGTAGCAAGCCCTATTTGATATCTCACACCTGAGGGGGCCTTTACGCCAGAATAGTACATATAGTAAATACCATTGTGTTTAATTACGCAAGGGTGATGAATAAGATTATCGTCCCATGCGCCCGCAGCACCTCTCTCTAAAACTGAACCATATTTATTCCAACTCAATCCATCACTCGAAGTGGCGTATCCAAGTTTATCCCAGACATTACTGCCATTTAACGCATCAAACCACATCTTCCAGTTACCCGGACCTTCATATAGCACACTTGGGTCTGCCTGTCCCCATTCATCAAACTCGCCGACATTCCCTGGTTGGAATATTGGAGAGGAAGTACTTGTAAATCGTAAGCCGTCGAAACTTCTTCTAAAACTTATCCACCATAAAACAGGGTTATCGGTTGATTCCTCGCCAAAATGCAGAAAAGTATCGCCTTTTTTTATTATTGTGCGACTTAAATATTCTCCTAATGGATTTTGGGACGAAACATATGGTACTCCTGTAAATAATGTATCCCAATAGGTCTGCCACGAAATCCCATCATCCAATATTACCTGACCTGTTATCTGTATAACAACGTCGGCTGTTACTTTATCATCTGCTGTCATCGTTATAGGTAATTCGATTACTAACCCTTCTATTGTAAATGTACTTGGTTCTAAATCATAATCCGGTAATTGAATTCGATAAGACCGCACCTCATCTGATTCAAAATCCTCTTTCATCAATTCATAGGTCTCTCTTGTAAAGTTCATATCCAGTGTGAGAGTCCCTCCTTCAGCGAATCCTGTAATGAACTCGTTGTATCCTGCATCCGTATCCAATGACGTAACCTCAAGAACGTCCTTGGTCATTCCCGGACCATCAATGGAATTAACCTCAGCAATGTCTTGCCATGCTGCTCCATCCCATCGTTGGAACTTTGTCCCTACTCCTGCAAATGCTTCACTTGCCATTGCCTACCAATCAAATCCAAATGTTAAACTACCACTAGTATAGTCAGCATCATCAGCAATGCCAGCACGCCAAACAACACCTGCCGCAAAATCATTTATCATCACACGGCAGCCAATAGGCCAATCATCAGTACCACCTTTCAAGTAGTTTGTCCATCCTGTATCTCCTGCACATTTGAACTGCAACTTCACAGTCCCAACGGAAGCAGTAGAATCTGGAGATGTCTCACGTATGGAGAAATACATTCTCCCAATGTGTTCACTGCGTGGAGCAACTTCATCCGTGAAGTACCCACCACCACCGGGAGCCAGTGCAGTATCAACTACTGCATATCTGTAAGCATCCCCATTACGTTTAGCATTTGCCATTGTCTTATGATTTTATTCGTTTAACCTTAACAGCTTTTAAACCTTTCTTACCCTCTTCCACTTCGAATTGTACTGCATCATCTTTTTTGATGACATCTAATGTTCCTGATTTGTGAACGAAAACGTCCTTACCATCATCACCGGCAATGAAACCAAAACCTTTTTGTTCATTAAAGAACTTTACACGACCTGTTAAAATTGCTCCCATAATTGTTAGTATTTATCTGTTCTGAATAAGTCGATGATAAGAATAAGAAACATAGCTGCCAATCCTCCGGACCAAGTAAATGTCACATCAGCCATTTCCGGGTTGCCAGGCCCAATCCATTTGTCATAAGCCTCTTTGGCAAATCCAATAAGCAATGGAAGAATCGCTGCAATTACCATTGGGAGATTCGGACGAAGATGTGTTTCAGGATTTCTTTTTGCAAAAAGCAAAACAATCAGCCCACTGATTAGAAACCCAAATGCTGCGTGATAGATTAAGTCCATTATGTTACCCTCCTACAAATTTTCTTTTGCACTAACTTATTAAAGGCTCCGCTCATTGCGTCCACCTGGTCCTTATAAGTAGAATATGGAAAGAAACGAAGTTCCTCAATCAAAGCCTGATTCCAATCACCTCGCATCATCCACACGTTACCATTGTTAACTTGTACGGAGAACGGGTCGGCGCGAAATATCTTATCACCCGTAGGCCGTTCGGCATAGATAGACCACCCGGCCAAATTCCTTATTGTACCCTCGGCTGATTCTTTTCCACCCGATCCCGGCTCCTGCTCTATCCACACAACCACCTCAGACGTGTCCCCCAGGGCGGTGCTCTTAATCCAACGCTCCCGTATATCCGTACCCCACTGACCACGTGTCATGTCTTCCATGAGCCATTTTCCATTGGATAAAGCAGACATTTTCCCGCCCGCAGTAAAGGCCCCGGCACCTTGTGAACCAGCCTTATCCCAATAACGAACGGTATGAATGCGTGAAACTCCGTCTGGAAGTCCATCTACGGTCATTATCTTGTCCACCTTAAACATGCCCCCTCCGGGCGGTACGGGGTTCTGCCCTATCTGCCCTGCATAACCATATTGACCTAAGTCCGCCTCCAAGTCTTTCAATACAGACCAAGGCATACGAACAGGATCAAGTAAATTGTCTTTATAATATTGTAACAGTTGATGCGGTTTTACTTGCTTCTGAAAATTTAGACTTTCCCCTGGCAGAGAAATGTGTTTGACATTGCGTTTGTCTTTGGCAAGCAGGTGTCCGGAAGGATCGTCCTGGTGCAGTCTCTGCATTATAAATATGGTAGCGGTAATTGCTTTGTCCGTCTTACGTGTGGAAAGTGTTCTCTCACACCAATCGTTTGCCGACCGCAGTAAGGTGTCTGACACGGCCTGTTGCGGATTCAACGGGTCGTCCACTATCAGTATATCACCGTGGAACCCTGTCAACGTACCTCCTACTGACGTTGAGTAACGACTCCCCCCTGATAATGTCTTCGGCATGTACCCGGGTGTTGATGGAAGACGCTTGACAACCTTGAAGTTTGATTTCGTATCTTTATCTTCCTTGATGTCTATTTCGGGGTACATTTCTTGAAATGCCGTACTGCGTATCAAGTCGCGGCAATATTCGGCAGATTCCATCGAGAGTGCCGAAGAGTAAGAGGCACAAATAAAACGCATCCAATGCCAACGGGTCCAACACCAAGCCGGAAACATAATTGAGCAGGTAATCGTTTTGGTTGACCCCGGGGGTACATTTATAATTAAGTCATGTTTTCTTGGCAAATGTGCCGCAACACGCTCGGCAACCTGTTCAAGCTCGCGACACATCAACTCAATGTGCCAGTTGCCGTGAAACTTATGAGCAGACACAACAGGCCAAAAGTGTTGTAGAAAATGGTAAAGGGAGCGATTGTTTAGCTCCCTGGTGACGGCGGTTGGGTTTTTGATGGCTTCTAACAACATTTCGCTGCTGGCTCTCCCCCGCCTTGGTATGGCACGTTTCTCAAGCGTATCCGTTTGACCCGGCATCTTAGTTCTCGCCAGCATATTGCGTAAGTTGTTTGATACCTAATTTCTCGACAAGTTTGAGTTCGTCAGTTGACAACCCTGACAAGTCAAGTTTAAACACATTGACGTTGGTATTGATTGCCTCTGTCTTATGCACGTCAGCCCACAGGGCCCTCTGTCGTATCGTCAGCCACTTGGCAGCGGCCCAAGGATTGGGCGGGACAGTTTTCTTAATTCGCCGCACAACGGCCTCACCCTTAATCATCACCACGTGCTCCTCATAGTATTCGTACCCCATGGCACACTGAAGGAGGGCTTTGGCAACCTTGGCGTCTGTCATCATTCTTCCGCGATGGACAGCCTCCTTGAATTCCGGCTTCGTCCTAATCCAATAATCGATTGTCTGTTCCTTGACTTCGAAGACGTCTGCCATCATCTTATTGGTAGCCCCCAACAATGCCAACTCGTACGCTTGTTGCGGCCGCTTGTCATTCCATTGCTGTGGTGTCTTTCTGTCCATTGGGGAATCTAATTTATGCTCCTTAAGTCATCCGAGCATTACTGCGTTTACGCAGTAAAGTTAAATGACATTTTCCACACCACAATGTGACACCCACAATTATTTTTAAATGAATTTTTACTTCATTAAGGCTGAACACGTTACACGGCCAAAATTTTTTTCCCCCTCCCAGCCGTGTCAAGAGGTGTCAATAGCCGTGTGACACCTTGTCTATTTTTCCGAAATATTTTTTACAAATTTTTTCTGCGATGCTGCGAAGGCATCAAGCCTATGTCGCTTGTCAATTTCGCATACTCCTTGTGACACCTTTTTACATTCCCCTATATAAACACTTGTCGAGGGGGCTGACGGGCTTGTCAAGAGGTGTCACTACAATTATCAAAGGGCATCAGGGCAACGGTGTCAAGGGGAATCGCGTTAGGTGTCGAGGTGTCAATGTCTAATGTCGTGTGTCTAATGTCAATGTCAAGGGGAATTGATGTCTTTATCAAGGGGAGTCAGGGCAGAGGGTGGGGCTTGAAAATGTCTAATTTTACGAAATAGATTTGGACAATTATCAAGGGGTACTTCCGCCGCAGCCCTGAATTACACACGTCAAACGCCCGGGGGGGTGTCAAGCCACCGCCCTGCCTAAAGCCCTGACACCTAAGCGAATAGGGCAACCGCCCAGCAGCCACATGTCAAATGTCAACGGGCATAACACCTTAGGCATCAAGGCATTGTATCGGGCACCTAATGTCATTAGAAAAGGCTGGGCGCCATTCAGCGGCCCGCGCCCAGATCGCCCCGCCCCCTTGATGCCCTGACATTGACACCCACCTTGACACCCACCCTACCTTATTAGCCTTATACATGCCTTGCCTGTGACATTGATGCCTTTGTTGTATAGTGATACCTTAGTAATGTGGTATGCCATTACGTACATGGATAGATAGCCATACATTGATATACTGTCTTACTGTATTGTTATTGATAACAGGACATTAGGCAGGGATTGACACCTATTGAATTAGATATGAACTGCTTATGTCAATTGTTATTGGGTGAGGCAGGCAGTTGGGTTAGTGGGTAACATGTTGGGTGACAGGGTGATAGTGTGAGGTAGGCAGACCTTAATTTGTGCCTATCAGTATTGTTATTGGGTGTAACACCCTGTCTATGTGTGCCTTGCCAATGCCTTTAGACACCTTACCAATAGCCCATCAGTGTCGTATGTCAGTGCCTCACCCACCTACCTCATGTGTGCCTGTACACATACCCGCCTATTTCGCCTGTGTGACACCTTTCCTTGCCTTTTCCTTATGTCTATAGCCTGTTGCCTACTATACCTACCTTGACACCCTCGATGTGACTATACGGCATGGTACATAGCCTTATTAGCATTTAGACACCTTTCAATATTGTTTGATTAGT
>Ga0208694_1003402_pt1 | contig 15355 bp, 14 predicted proteins | sample AD_UKC078_MetaG_FD_184442 | JGI IMG/M metagenome (GOLD analysis project Ga0208694, IMG submission 184442) | Active sludge microbial communities of municipal wastewater-treating anaerobic digesters from USA - AD_UKC078_MetaG (SPAdes) (version 2) | ecosystem: Engineered > Bioreactor > Anaerobic >...
GTTTTAGATGCTCATCCCAATTGGTCAGCTAAGTATACCTTAAAAAATGAAGACCAGCGCTATGGTAATATTATTTATGTTTATCCCGGCGAGGTAGTAACAGTAAAAGATTTGTGGGTTGCCAGCTTATTAGCTTCAGACAATACTGCTACCGAAGCCTTAATTCAGGCAGTTGGATTAAATGACGAGATTTATTATCAAAAAGTAGAAGAATTAGCTAAAAAACTCAATATTGATTCTGATTTACGCCTAATTGAGCCTACTGGCTTAAACCCAGATAATCAGGCTAGCGCTCGGGCTATGGCGATAATAGTTAATGCCGCTCTGTCTCAGCCAGACATTAAGGAAACATTATTATTAGATAAATATGAGATAATTACCCAAAAAGGTCGGCGGCAGTTGGTTACCAATACCGATAGCTTTATTCGTGGGTCGGTGGCAGTGCCAGATAGCTGGCAGCTTTTAGGCGGCAAGACTGGCTATTTAGATGAAGCGGGCTATTGTTTTGCTGCCCTGTGGCGCAATGATCTAGGGGAAGAACTGGTAACAGTTGTTTTGGGAGCCCCAACTAAAGAGGGGCGGTTTACTATTACTAAAGACCTGCTAGATTATATTACTGAAAAATATTATTAATTGGTTAATTTGGCACGGTGTGTTAAAATATTATATATTATCAATTAGATAAAATTATATGAAAAAATTAATTATTGGCAACTGGAAAATGGCCTTAGGCTATGAAGAAAGCTTAAGGTTGGCGGAAAATTTAGTTTTAAGCCAGCCATATAAGCCGCTTTCAGCAGAAGTAGCCGTTTGTCCCAGCTTTGTTGCCTTACCTTCGGTAGCGAATATTTTAGAAGGCACTGCTATCTTTTGGGGGGCGCAAGATGCGACTCAATTTGAGCCAGGACCGGTTACTGGCGGTACCAGTTTAGAAAGCTTAGTGGAATTAGACTGCCGTTATGTTATTTTGGGCCATAGTGAGCGGCGTCAATTATTTGGCGAAACCGATGAATTAGTTAGAGATAAGCTTAGGGCTACATTAGAGCGGACGAATTTAATTCCAGTAGTCTGTGTCGGTGAAACCTTAGCTGAGCGGGAAGCTGGTCGGGCTGAAGAAACGGTGCTGGGACAGCTTAAGGCAATTTTAACTTCCATAGTAATGCCGGCAGACCATAGGGTAGTTTTGGCCTATGAACCTATTTGGGCTATTGGCACAGGAAAAACTAGTACCCCCGAACAGGCTGAAGCCATGCATAGCTTTATTAGACAATTTCTGGGCACATTAGGTTTTAATGGTGTTCGGATATTATATGGCGGCAGCGTTAAACCAGAAAATGCTGGTAAATTATTATCTCGACCCAATATTGACGGCCTATTAGTTGGTGGAGCCAGTTTGTCAGCCTCTAGTTTTTGGTCTATAGTATTTGCTTAAATTGTATGTTTTTGGTGTGGCTGGGGGTTATTTTGCTTATTGTTGCTTTAGCTGTCGTGTTGTTTATTATCTTGCATAAGATGCCGCTGTTAGCCAATATTGATATAGACAATCTGCCAGCCGAACAAGCGGCAGCTAAAAAGGAGGCCATTATTAATGATCGGATTCGTCGGCAATTGACTAGGTGTGGTTGGTGGTGGCGCAATATTTTATCTCCTGTTTATGCTAAAATTAAGGGATTTTTTGGGCAAGGTTATGCTAAATTGAAGCGACTTCATCGGCAACAAATAAAAACTAAATTACAGTCGCAGGGTCTTAATGAACAGCGAGCTAAGGAGCTTTTACTTGAGGCTCATGAGGCTTTGTCTCAGGGGCGAGTAAATGAAGCAGAACAGTTGGTGCTGGAGTCATTAGAATTAGACCAGCGCCAGATAGATAGTTTTGCTTTTTTAGCTGAGGTATATAATGAAGCTAAAAAATATAAAGAGGCGCAGGAAGTTTGGCAATATATTGTTAAACGTTTAACCCAGAAATATAGGGCGGAAGAATTACGGCGACGTCCTGAAACTAAAGATACTAAACAGAAATTAGCCGATTATTGCTATTTATTGGGGCAATCATATTACCGCGATGGTCAGTTAGAGCGGGCTGATTATTATCTAAAACAAGCCCTAAAATTAGCGCCTAAAAATCCGCGCTATCTTGACACTATGCTGGCAGTTAGTATAATGAAAAAGGATCGAGTTACGGCGGTTATTATTTTAGACACTTTAACTGCTGTAGATCCTAATAATGGAAATTTGTCAAATTATTTAGAACAAATAAAACAATTATAATTTTGCCGTTGTAGCTCAGCTGGTAGAGCACTTCCATGGTAAGGAAGGGGTCTCGGGTTCAAGTCCCGACGACGGCTCCAAGGTATTTGGGTCGGTACCAAAGCGGTCAACTGGGGCAGACTGTAAATCTGCTGACTTATGTCTTCGTAGGTTCGAATCCTACCCGGCCCACCAGAATTAAACTTCCAGAAAATTTAACAACAGCTCGCCAAAACGTTCGAGGTGAAAATACGGCGTAATAGTTAAGATTTTTTTAATATGACGAGTTTCAGTGGAGGGGCATATATAATCTAGACTTTTTAGATTTGCCTAAAAATAAATCTTGTTGTATCATTATAACAATGCGTAGGCAATTAGTGTAATAAATGTGTCAGCTTTTAGTGTTAAAGTTAATAAACTGATAAATAATTATTACCAAAGTTCAGGGGGGATAGCTATTTTTTAGAAGCGAGGGCAGAAATTAAAATTTTTGTCTAGTCAGGACATTATTACTATTATCTATTTTATTTTTTAAAATTATTTTATGCCTAATTTTGGACCAAAAACTACTAAAAATTTACAGGAGGCATTTGCCGGTGAATCGGCAGCCCGTAATCGTTATACTTATTTCGCTTCAGTGGCCCGTAAGGCTGGCTTTATTCAAATTGCTAATATTTTTGAAGAGACCGCTGACAATGAAAAAGAGCACGCTAAATTATGGGCCAAGGCTTTAGAAGTGATTGGCGATACTGCAGCTAATTTACAGTCAGCTATTAGTGGTGAGAATTATGAAAATCAGATTATGTATCCCAAAATGGCCGAAGAAGCCGAGGAAGAAGGTCATAGCGATATCGCTGAATCATTTCGTAAGGTTGGCGAGGCCGAAAAGGCTCATGAGGCGCGTTATCGGCAGTTGTTAATTAATGTGGAGAATGATAAGGTCTTTAAGAAAGACCAAGTAGTTCGCTGGAAGTGCAATAATTGTGGTTATATTCATGAAGGTCTAGAAGCGCCAACTGAGTGTCCTTCCTGTCATCATCCTCAAGCCTATTTTGAGATGTTTGTTGAAACTTATTAAGTTAGATAATTGTTTATTTTATGTCTCAGGACAACATGATTAAATTAGAATGTACGGTTTGCAAGTCTATAAACTACTTTTCCCATAAAAACAAAAAGATAATCAAAGACCGCTTAGTGATGAAAAAATATTGTCCTAAGTGTAAAAAGCATACCGAACATAAAGAAACTAAATAACCAGTTTCGGTTGGCCTTCGGGCCTGCTGCGGGATTAGTATAGTGGTAGTACAGGACTCTCCAAAAGTTCTGGCGGGGGTTCGATTCCCTCATCCCGTGCATTTAAACTTCGAATATAAAATAAAGTATTAGCTAATCATTGGTTTATTTGATGATCATTTTATTAGGTCAACATTTATTCCATAAAAAAATTTATGAAAAAAAGTAATTTGGCTGTTTCTGGCCTGCTCAATGCCTTTTTGGCTGTGGCTTATATCTCGCTAGTGGCTGTAATTATGTCTAATGGTGACAAAATTTTTGGCAGTGGTCCTGATACTTTTGTCGCTCCGATCATTTTTTTACTGATATTTGTCATTTCGGCCGCGGTAACCGGTTATTTAATCATTGGACGGCCGGCGTTGCTATATTTAGATAACCAGAAATCAGAGGCCAGGAAATTATTTAAATTTACTGTGTTGTTTTTAATCTTATTTGCCCTGGTGGCTTGGGGCTTAAATTTTCTTGTTAGCTAGGTTGTTGGGAAAATAAGTTCACTCCCATTTTGGCTAAGGTATAAACCTTAAGGTTATTGTGCTATAATATATTTATTATTTATTTTACTTTATGGTTATGAACCCAAAAATTAGCAAGGCCATCATTTTAGTGATAGCCATAATAGCGATTGCGGGTTTTAGGGCTCCAGCTTTGGCCGCCAGTCCAACTTTTCGGCTGATAACTCATAGCGACACGGCTGATTTTATTGGGCAGGGAGAGTCATGGAATTGTAGTGATGGCTCTAGCTATCAGGTGAGTGTTGGAGAAGCTAGTAGCAGCTTGGTCAGATTTCATATAACTGGTCCAGGCACCTTTTCTCTTGATCTTGGTTTTGCCAGTCCTAGTGATCAAAACCTTATTCCTGGGCTTTATTCTCGGGCTATGAGGCTGCCATTTCGCGGTACGGCTAGCGGTTTAGAGATTAGTGGTAATGGTCGGGGCTGTAATTCTCTTACAGGGTCATTTTATGTTCATGAATATGTGTTTGCTAATGGGACAGTACAAAAAGCAGCTATCGACTTTATCCAGATTTGTGACACCGCTGGTGATGACATTAATCAGGCCAGTCCTAGATTAGTGGGTTCCTGGCGTTATAATTCAGCTGTTCCCGATGCTTGTACCACTGTTAATTGTGCAGTCGCCTTAGCTAATTTACAGGTAACTTCCGGAGGAAATAATGCTACCAGTAGTTCCGGTATATCTACCAGCACTATCACGGTCAGCGAATTACCCAAAGCTGATGCTTATAAAGCTATTGTAAAAATTAAGACTTTTGTGCTTGATGATGATTATTATTTGGGGAACATTAGCGAAGGATCGGGAGTAATAATTAATAGTCAAGGATTAGTACTTACTAATTACCATGTAGTTTTACCTAAAGATAATAATAGCAACCCCTTGCCTGATGCCGCTTATAATATTTGTCTAGTGAGCGACCCAAATCAACCGCCAGATTGTTCTTATACTGCTAGATTAGTGGCCGCTAACGAAGATACTGATGTTGCCTTATTGCAGATAGAAAATGTTCCTGGCTTAAATACTACTAATAATTTCCCCTTTTTAACTATTAATACGCAAAATAATCGTTCAGTTGGCAGTGAAATTATTGCTTTAGGTTTTCCAGCCACTGGGAGAGAGACGATCACCATGACTAAAGGTATCCTTAGCGGTCAGCTGGATGAAGCTGGTATGAAATGGCTCAAAACCGATGCTGTGATTTCTTTTGGCAGTTCAGGCGGTGCCGCTATTGATGAGAATGGCCAATTAATCGGTATTACTAGCGAAGCCAGAGCGGATGTTATTGGCACCTTGGGTTATATTATTGATATAGGGTCGGTTGCTCCCTGGATCAATGCTAATAGAAATAATCCTCCTAGGGCTAGCGCCCTGGCTGACCGGATGATTCAGCTTATTCAGAAAAATAAGGCCCTGGCTAAGACTAATAAATTTGAAAATAATAATCCACCCTTTTCCATAACTAAGCCTAACGATTGGCAGTTTACCTATGACGGTGAGAATGTTTTAACAATTGATAAGAAGACTGATGAAGCAGGGGGTATGGTGACTATTAAGTTTTTCCCTGTGCCTTATGCTATGGATGTTAATAATATTGATGCTTTATTTAGGCATCTTTACTATGGTGATATTTTACAATCAATGCTTGCCGTCTCTAACGGTGAAGAGGTGGTAATTAGTGGTCGGCCGGCTAAAAAATTTGTCTTAAGTGTAGAGGATGAATCTGTGTTTTTAAATTTTATCCCGGTTGGCTCTTATATCTTTCAATTAAATTCTGATTATGGCCAAGATAACCGAGATAAAGCCACGGTAGATAATATTATTAAGAGTTTAGTCATTGGTACTCCGGCTGCCATACCTGAAGTTACTGAATATGCAAACGATGATCTTAAGATTTATCTTAAGGGTGGTAATGGCTGGGTATTTGAAAAGAAAAATAACCCCCAGCAGCTTTTATTGATTGGTTATAAGCCTAATAAAAAGACCCTGGCCAATTTGAACATTACAACGAACACTGAGGACATTAAAAATCTTAGCAACGAGGAATATGCCCAATATTTAAAAAATACCATTACTAAGGGCAATCTCGTGTTGCAACTACTTGGCTTGCAAGTTGATTGTCTTAAGTCAGACCCTCAGTTCGTCCTTAACAGCGAATTAAAGAAGGTGATTATGACAGAAGCTGTTACCAAGTCAGCTTCAGCTGATCAGGCCTTGTACTATAACCGCACCTATTATATTAGGCGGGGCGATAAAATCATTGTTGTAACTTTAAATTATTATGGCAATAATAAAAACGAGTATAATGAAGTAGTCAGCAAGTTTAATAAGATGTTATCTTCCTTAAGTTTTCAAGGCTTGACCGCTGTTTCTTCTGGAGACAATTCTACAACCGCTGGAGTTAATAATTCCGCCCTCCTTAAAAAACTCAAGGGCCAGATTATTCTTAAAGTTGAAGATGCCGGTCAGGCATATTATATCAATCCACGGACATCAACTATGCATTATTTGGGCCGGCCGGACGACGCTTTTAAGATTATGGTTAGCCAAGGGGTAGGTATTAAGAATGTTGATTTATCCAAAATACCGGTTGCTCTGCAATATCTGTCTGGTCCAGATAGCGACCAAGACGGCCTGCCCGATGATTTTGAGGTGGCGGTCGGTACTGATAAAAATAAAAAAGATACTGATGGTGACGGTCATGACGATAAATCAGAATTAGCCAACAATTATAATCCTTTAGGGCCAGGTAAAGTATCCATTGACACCAAGTTTGCCAATAGCCATAAAGGCCAGATTTTTCTTGAGGTAGAGCACAAGGGAGAAGCCTGGTATGTTAATCCTAGTGATGGCCGGCGATATTTTCTTGGTCGGCCAGCCGATGCTTTCAATATTATGCGCCGTCTGGGATTGGGTGTCTCTAATAAAGATTTTGCTAGTTTAGAATAAAAAAATTATGAAGAAATTTTTTCTTATTCCACTTTTGGCCGTAGTCTTGCTGGGAGCTGGTTGCGCTACTAAAAAGGCAGTTAGTCCAGCTAATGAGGCGAATAATAACCTGAATATTCAGAGTGATGTTCAGGAGGTTAATGGTCCAGTTATCCAGTTGGAGGAGCCAGCAGAGGACAATGAGACTCAAGATTTGGGTACAGTCAGTGTTTGTACCACTGAAACTAAAACTTGTCCTGACGGTTCAGTAGTTGGCCGGGAGCTTCCAGATTGTCAATTTGCGCCTTGCCCAGGAGAATAACCTTAATAGTATTATGGCGCTAGACAATGATTTAATGGCCCGACAAGAATTAGCCGCGGCTTTATTTCCTAACATCAAGGAATCTCCTAAGATGGTTGAAGCGCGTTATCCGCAACGTCAGCTGAAGCCTGGGGCGATGGTTACTAGAATTGCTCCTAGCCCTACTGGTTTTATGCATCTGGGAGGCTTGTATACCGCCCTGATTTCTGAGCGATTAGCTTATCAATCAGGGGGTATTTTTTTCTTGCGGATTGAAGATACAGATAGCAAGCGGGCAGTACCTGGGGCTTTAGAGCTGATTATTAATTCTCTTAGTCATTTTGGCCTGACGCTAGATGAAGGTGAAATAGAACTAGGCCGGGAAACCGGGGCCTATGGACCATATAAGCAAAGTAAGCGAGCCTCTATTTACCAGGCATTTGTTAAACAATTAATAGTAACCGGTCAAGCCTATCCAGCTTTTGAAACCATAGAAGAGCTAGAAGAACTTGCCAGGAAACAGGAGGCGTCTAAAGTGGCTCCAGGTTATTATGGCCCCTGGGCTTATTGGCGGGATAAAACGCCAGCTGAGGCGCTAGCCATGTTAAATAAGGGCCTTAAACCAGTTATTAGATGGCGGTCTAATGGTGATCAAGAACGCCGCCTTATAGTTAATGATATGTTTAAGGGTCGTTTAGCTTTGCGTGAAAATAATCAGGACATTGTCCTTCTGAAGTCTAACGGCCTGCCAACTTATCATTTAGCGCATGTTATTGATGACCATTTAATGGGGACAACTCAGGTTATCCGTGGCGATGAATGGTTATCTTCCTTACCGCTTCATCTTCAATTATTTACCACTTTTGGTTGGCAGTCCCCAACTTATGGTCATTTGGCGCCTATCCAAAAATTAGTTGGCCAATCGCGGCGTAAATTAAGTAAACGTCATGATCCGGAAGCCAGCGTAACCTTTTATGATGAGGCTGGTTATCCTCCCGAGGCGGTAATAGCTTATCTTCTTAATTTAGCTAATCCCAGTTTTGAAGCTTGGTTTATGAGCCATCCAGATAATACTTGGCGGGATTATTTATTAATTATTGATGAATTAAAAAAAGGCGCTGGAGCTTTATTAGATTTTCAGAAATTAGATAGCTATAGTAAAGAAATTATTAGCCGTCTTTCTTTGTCTGAGCTTGTAGAACAATCTTTGTCCTGGGCTAGAAAATATGATCCATCCCTAGCGCAGGCTATGAGTCGTGATTTAGCTTATACTACGGAAGTTTTAAATATAGACCGTCAAGGTGAGCGACGGCGGAAAGATATAGCTAAATGGTCTGAACTGCGTCAGACAATTGGTTATTTTTATGATGATATCTGGGCTGCCACTCCCCTGGATTTGGCTGGTCAGTTAGGTGATTATCCGCTTGCCCAGATTAAAGCTATAGCTAAGGCTGTAGCTACTAAATATAATCCTCAAGATAGTCAAACTGATTGGCTGGCTAAATTGCGTCAACTTAGTCAAGTTTTGGGCTATGCTCCGGATACCGCCAGCTATCGTCAGGATCCTCAGCGCTACCGCGGGAGTTTCGGCGATGTAGCTAAAATTATCCGGGTTCTTTTAGTGGGCCGTAATCAGTCGCCGGACCTTTATGAAGTGATGCGAGTTATGGGCCGGGAACGAGTAAGAGAACGGTTAACTAAGTATTCTTGTCTAAGCTGAACTGGTATTGACAGCATTAGGTTTATGGTGTATGTTCTATTTTAGACGCACCAAGCGTCATGATGTACCTCGTTTGTTCCCTCCAGGGTCTAATGACTTTGGAGGGGTTTTTTGTTTCCAGTTGGTTTTTCCTTCTCTTTTTGTTATGATGGATATAATATTTTAATTATTTTTGGATAATATGCGTCTGCCTATTCGTAAGGGTGGCAAGTATACTTTTATTAAGCCTGACCCCTATTTAACAGAGGCTAAGGCCGGGGAATTAAAAAATAGACTAGAGTGGTTAGAAAAAGTGGCTCAGCCTCGAGCCATTCAGGAGGTTAGTCGTTTGGCTGAAATGGGAGATTTTTCCGAAAATGCCGCCTACCAAATGGCCAAAGGTAAGCTTCGGGGGATTAACCAGGAGATTATTGAACTGCGCGAATATTTAAATCAGGCAATAATTATTAAGCCGTCTCAGAGCGGCCGGGTGGAGCTTGGTAGCCGGGTAGAGGTAGATATGGACGGACAAACTAAAAGTTTTCTTATTTTAGGTTCGGAAGAAACTAACCCTAGTGAAGGCATTATTTCTCATCACTCTCCCTTAGGCGCCACTTTGCTTGGCCGGCAAGTTGGCGATGAGATTAACCTTAAATTGGCCAATCGTTGGCTAAAAATTCGCATTATTAAAATTAATTAGTTTTTATGGCTCTCCCTACTAGTCTGTTGGTGGTTATTATTATATTATCGTTTGTTGTTTTGTCTTATGGCGCCGACATGCTGGTAGCTAATATTAAAATTCTGGCCAGCCAATATCGGTTAAACATTTTTTTACTGGGTATTATTTTAGGTTTTTTTACTAGCACCCCAGAGCTTATTTTAGGTTTAACAGCGGTACATTACGGAGCAGCCAGTCTGTCTTTGGGCAATCTGCTGGGCGGTATTATTGTATTATTTGGCTTAATCTTGGGACTTGCTATTATAGTCCATCGCACCATTAAAACTGACGGCCGGCTTATTACTATTGCCCCGAGCATCTTGATTTTGCTTTTGCCTCTAATATTAGGGCTTAAAGGTTGGCTTAATCGCTGGGACGGCCTGGTGATGATTATAGCCTATATTGTTGTGGTGCTATACAGTCTAAGGACTGAACCGTCAGTGAAACAGAAGCGATTCTCTAAGCCGCCTCGTCTTGCCAGTCGCTATCCGTTTTTTTCATTATTGGGTTTTGCTCTCATCATTGTTTCTAGTCAGGTAATTATTAGTGCGCTGACTGAACTTTTAGAACGTTGGCAATGGCCACCCCTAGTAGCTGGGGTATTATTATTAGCCATTGGCACTAATTTGCCGGAGATTGTAGTAACTATTAAGGGTTTAGTTAAACAGGCGAGTGATTTATCTATCAGCAGCTTAATTGGTTCGGCAATGAGCAATGTAGTAATTGCTGGTATATTATTACAATTTGGCTCATTTTCTACCCGGCCGTTTATTGCTTTTGCTGTCGTCGCCAGCGCTATCTGTCTACTTAGCATCTGCTTACTGTTGTTTTATAAAACTCAGAAGCAGTTTAGTCGTTGGGAGGGAGCTATATTACTATTTATCTATTTATTATTTTTAATAGCTGAGCTGAAGTGGGCAATTTACTAATTTTTTGCTATAATAAAGCTAATCTATTTATTTAGCTTATTTTTATGAACAAACATTTGTGGTGGCTTAGCGGTTTATTTACTCTTGGTCTGCTATTTATTGGTGGAGGTCTAGCCCAAGCCTCTACCGATATCTCTGGTAATATTATCAATACTAATTGGACAGCCGCTAACAGCCCGTACATTATTAAAAGTCAGGTGGAAGTAGCTCCGGGAGCTACTTTAACTATTGGACCAGGGACAGTGGTGAAGTTTCAAAAAGGCGCTGGCCTTACCGTGCGCGGCACCTTAAAAATTAGAGGTGATAGTCGCAATTTAGTAGTGTTAACTTCAGCGGAAGCTACTACTAGCCGGCAAGATTGGACCGGTATTACTTTTACTGATGAATCGGCTGATGCGCAATTTAATAGCGCTGGCAATTACGCCGCGGGGAGTATTATTGAATACGCAGTTATAACCCATAGTGAAGGCTTGAAATTAGATAACTCTTCACCCTATATTGCCAATAATAATTTATTAGATAATACCGTGGCTATTACTATTAGCGGCGAAGTAACTGAAACTGCCTTAAATCCAGAAACTACTTCAACTCGTTTGTGGATAACTCGCAACAATATTATCAACAACACGAAAGGCATAGTTGTCAATAGGGGATATGTTGCTAACCAGCTAGTATTTGATCCCAGTGGTCTTACGACTTTATCAGCTACGGCTAATATCATTATTGATGGCAATGCTATTAATTATAATCAGGAAGGTTTGTGGCTGGAACGGGGCGAACGAGTAGCGGTTATTAATAATCAGCTTAATTTTAATAATGGGTATGGTCTAAAAATTGCTGCGGCTTCTCCTCAAGCTATCGTTCAGCATAATACCATTAACTATAATAATATTGGGCTAGAAGTGGCGGCGCGGGGCGCAACTATTAGCAAAAATGCGCTTGCCTATAATAATCAGGCTGGTTTAATTTTACTTAACGCTACCAATGTCATCAGCGATAATAATATCTATGGCAATTTAGGAGTAGATCTGTCTAGTCCTTTGCCGGGAGGAATTGTGACTAACAATTATTGGGGGCCAGGAGCCACTATAAATAGCAGTGTGCCAACTAGTTCTACTTTTAATTTTGAGCCGCGGTTGACTGAACCGACAGATATTGCTAGTCTCTCACGGCCGACAGTGAACGAAACTGTTAAATCTACTATTTTAGATAAGATTCTGGTTAGCGGCACGAAAGATGCTAACGGCAATTTAATAATTAATGGCGAGACAGTTATTCCTTGGGATAATGAAGTAACCTGGAGCTATAATTTACCTCTTACTTTGGGAGATAATAAGTTTACTATAGTTTCCCGTGACCGGACAGGTAATAGTAGCCAGGAGATTGAGTTTACTATTACCCGCCTAGAGAATAAATTTGTGCCTACGCCAACGATTAATAGTTTTAAGCTGACCACTAGCGAGGCTACTCAGGTGTTAAGCGGCGGCAAGGATATAAACACTGCTATAATTATCAATGGACAAGAAGTCGTACCGCTTAATAACGAAACTACTTGGCAGGCGACTGTGGCTCTGCATTACGGCCGCAATACTTTTTCCATTGTAGCTCGTAGCGCTGTGGGCTATGAAAGCGACCCGCTCTCTATTACTATTGAGCGGCCAGATACTAAGGGGGAGGCGACTATAGCGGCGGAAAAAGCGGCAGCGGCAGGGGTACCTGTTGATGAAGCTTTAACTAAAAAATTAGCAGGCTATATTCTTCTTCAGGTTGAATCTAAGGGTGAAGCCTGGTATGTTAATCCGTTAGATGGTCAGCGTTATTTCTTGGCTGGTCCCACTAATGCTTTTAACTTGATGCGTCAATTTGGCTTAGGGGTCAAGCATAGCGTTATTACAGCTAAGACTATTGATCCAAAACTTAAGGGTCGGATTTTAATTGACACCGAAGACAGCGGCAAAGCCTATTATGTTCATCCGCGGACCAGCCAATTATATTATTTGGGCCGTCCCGCTGATGCTTTAGCAGTGATGCGCCAAGTAGGCCTGGGGATTAGTAATAAAGATTTACGTAAAATTAAATTAGCCCAATAATACTAGTTATTTCTTATTATTTTTTGTTGGACCCTTGTCTTTATTAGTAACTCTTGTCATCTTTTTCATAAAGGTATATAATTACAAGGTAAATGGCAGGTTACTGCCAGGTAATAAATAAATTGTCTATGTCTATGACTAAGGCTCAATTAGTTGAAGGCCTAGCTAAGAATTGCAAGCTTAGCAAGAAAGCCGTCAACGATGTCCTGAACGAGATGGCAGCCATGGCCTACAAGGAAGTCAAGAGGAATGGCGAATTCATCGTTCCAGGCATTGGCAAGCTCGTCAGAGTGCAGCGCAAAGCCCGCACGGGCCGCAATCCAGCGACTGGCGCTCAGATTAGAATTCCGGCCAAGAATGTCGTTAGATTCCGCGTGGCCAAAGCGGTTAAGGATGCGGTAGTTTAGTTACTGCTGCAAACTGTTATTACCAAAATTACCGACCTCCATAGGGGGTCGGTAATTTTTTTATTAGTTCATTATTTGTTTTAGTCTATCCAAGTTTCTACATATTGTCCTAGTCCAGCCTTCTGTAGTTTATTATTTAGTTTAGTTCTGGATCTTAAAAAATTAAGCAGAGAACCAAAATCAATAAGATAGCGATTGCCGCGGATGCGGTAGGTAATAAGTCCGCCGCTAATAGCTCGGCGGATAGTTTTAGTCTGTACTCCGCCTAGCTTGGCAGCTTCGGAGACTGACACCCAGATAGGATTAGTAAAACGAGAGGAGGGGGCAGATACCTTTAGGGGAGCTGTGGGGTGGTGATCGGTAGTGGCGTTTAGTTTGGGCATATAGTCTAAGAATTACTAGACTTTAAAATAGATGATTTTTAATTTTTAGTCAACTATGGACTTTAAGTCTAAAAATATCTAGACTTAAGGGTTAAAGATGCCTTTTTAATCATTTTTTAAGTCTAGTATTTTCTAGACTTAAAATCACCATATTCCTAATTTTTTGTCTAATAAAGTCTAATTTATTCTGGACAAATCTTTAGGATTCCCTATTGTAAACTACTATCTAAAAAAAAGCAAGACCTAAGTTTTTGCCTTACCTTATTAAATAGTGTATTATGAAAACAATAAGCCGGGGAGTGATCTGACTAGATAAAAATAGGGTTTATCTGGTAGTTCACCTGTACCCCAGCTGTTATGAGACATTTATATTAAATTTCCTTGTTTTCTCTTCTGGTTTATGGTAGATTATATCATCCCCTTGCCAGGGGGTGTAACAATTATTCATTTTTTTCGTCTATATAAGTGAACCGTAATGACGTCAACCTCAACTTCTAATAAACAACCCAGTGACCGTTTGCTATTTTTACGCTTAAAGACTAAGGACCAGGCGGCTTTTATGCGAGCCTATGAGGCCCATCGAGCCGGAATTTATCGGTTTATCTATTTTCGGGTTAATTCTGAGGCTGAAGCCCAAGACTTAACATCTACCGTTTTTCTAAAGGTATGGTCCACAGTCCAGGCTGGTAAATTAAAAGATTATCGCAGTCTTAAGAGCTTGCTCTATACTGTGGCCCGTCATGCAGTAATAGATTATTATCGTCAGGGTCAAGAGAGCGAGGTCTCTTTAGATGATGAGACTGTTCAGGTTGAGGTGATTGATAACCGGCTAGACATGCAGGCTTTAATGGAGCAAGACAGTGACCTTAAGCTTATATATAAGGCTCTAGACCAGCTGAAACCAGAATATCGGGAAGTAATTATGCTCCATTTTGTCAGTGAACTATCAGTAAAAGAAATGGCCCAAGTTATTGACAAAAAGCCAGGCAATGTCCGCGTCATTCTTCATCGGGGGTTAGAGGCTTTACGTAAATTAACTCAAGATGAAGAAGAGAAAGAAAACGGGCGAAAAATTATCTAGACAATACAGATAACAAATAATTAGATTATATGAATGAGTCGGTGATTGTTCAAAAATTAAAAAAATTACAGAGCATCCAGCCTAGTAAGGAATGGGAGGCTAAGCAATCAGCAGTGATGGAAGCTCAGGTGTATAATAGCAGTGCGCCAGCCGCTAAGCGTGAGCTGGGCTTTTTTAGTAATTTTTTACTACTTTTTAAGGCCACTTTTAGTCAACCCGGCATTATGGTCGGCACTATTTTGACCATCATTATAGTGGGCGGCGGTCTGGCCACTTATGTGGTCGGCCGCCAGGCCAAGCCGGGAGATTCATTATATTTTGCTAAAGAAATTAATGATCAGGTTAAATTAGCGCTACGTTTTGACCAGGAAGAGCAAAATAAATTGAAATTAGCTATGGCTCAGGAGCGAGTAAATGAAATGGCTAATTTAGATCAAGAAGCTGACAAAGAAAAAGCTGAGGCTATTAGTAAAGAGTTTAAGTCAACCTTGAACGAAGTTAAAGAGGAATTAGCTAAAGCCAGTCAAGACAAGAGCGCGGTTATTGCTGCTAGAAAAAATAATGAGACAACTCCTGTCGCCAGCGCGGTGGTTAGCAATGATAACAATAACAAGGTAGACAATAATAAGTTAACTCCAGAAGGCCAGGAAGATAATACGGCCAGCACTTCTTCGGAAGAGGGGACCTTTAGTGTGGCTACTGGTCAAACCAAAGATGGCCGGATTGAAATTAGCGAACCAGTTAATGTTAGCGCCCGACAGATGATTGA
>Ga0208694_1003408_pt1 | contig 15339 bp, 11 predicted proteins | sample AD_UKC078_MetaG_FD_184442 | JGI IMG/M metagenome (GOLD analysis project Ga0208694, IMG submission 184442) | Active sludge microbial communities of municipal wastewater-treating anaerobic digesters from USA - AD_UKC078_MetaG (SPAdes) (version 2) | ecosystem: Engineered > Bioreactor > Anaerobic >...
CTTGCTCTTTAAATTCTTTGTCATACCGTTTCATCCTTTTGCTCCTTTAATTGTATTTTCGGATGTTTTAGTACTGAACTTTTATTATACCCTTCCACAACGTGGTGGAAGCCCTGTATCCAGTTGCTTAGTTGTTATAAGACTCAACAGAGGTATTCTGAGATGGTAGAGGTTTATAGGGTTTGGATTCAAAATAATGGTAATCAACTTACAAATCACCAATATCTTGGGTATGGTGCGGCGCTGGAAATGAATGGGGAGACTGTGAAAGCAAAGGAGAAGTATATACAGGCTTGGCTTAACCTTCAGAGTAATCAAGCTGAAAAGAAAAAAATAACAGAAATCGAAATGGTTGCGGGAGTATACGCAGGGTTTCTTTCCGGCTTGCTTACAATTGATCGTTATCCGATCTATACAGATTGGTTCGGTGGGAAAACTTCATTGTATGAGTTTGTTTTATTTGACTGGAAGAACTCAGCTCGCGAGGAACTTTTGAAGAACTTTGCAGGGTACTAAGATCTACTGTGCTGGGTCAAGAAAATGTGTATAAAATAACAAGAGTTGAGATTTTTACAGTCAGCTAAGTGTTATTATGGAGGTTGCGGAAATGAAAAAAGCAATATTTTTTACTTGTATTATTATGTAGTATTATCACATCAATAAGCTGTTTTGAACCTGATTTATCGTTTGCTGATTTAAACCCTCTCTTTCTAGGAGCCTTCCCGAACAGGGAAATCAATATAAATCTTATCAAGGGGAAGGTGTTTCACCAGTTCTCTGAGGATTATGATCTGGATCAAAACGGTAGACGTAGTTATGGGGATACTTATACTCCTACTTTTAACCATAATTATTATTTTTTCGATTCAAATGGAAGAATATCCCGTTGGTTGAAAGAAATGATACAAAACAATCAAGTGATTTCATCAATTGATTCTTTGTATTCTTATAATCGAGATGACATACATGTAAATGTCACAAAGTATCTTGTTGGTTATCAGCCAATAGTATCTGAGTATAGTATTGCTAGTAATAAACAAAACGAAACAATTAAGTTTGAGAGTAAGATAATCTCTGGAATAAATTTAGATGGACCAGGTTTTAGTTTTTATAGTAGAAGTGGTGGGATTGGTGGAGAGGAAACGGAATTAGTCAAACTATTATCCACAAAAAGAAATTATTGCACCCTAGCCTATCTTCCAATAACCATTTTTTCGAGCACCTACTCTTTGAAGAACGCCAAGCTCTTTTAGTTTCGCTATATTATTTTCAACAGCAGTTTTTGAAATATTAATTTTGTGAGCTATTTCAACAGCTGTTATAAAAGGATTTTTTTCAATTTCTTTGAGAATGAGCTGTTGATTTATACCCAACTTTATACCCAACTTTATACCCAAGTCCTCGAAAGATGATTTTTTCTTTTTTCTTTTTATGTTTCTGCTTTCAATTATATTTTCAAGAGTAAATTTTATTATTCCAAGCATAAATTCAATAAAAGGATTCGCATTATGTTGCTGACTAGAAAGCTGCAATGCTGTGTAATATCCTTGTTGATTTTGATAGACCATCGTTTCAATTGGTATCCATTGAAAATTTTTATCCCAACTATGCAAAATAACCGTTTGCCATAATCGCCCAATGCGCCCATTTCCATCTTCAAAAGGGTGAATATATTCAATAATAAAATGAATAATACAACTTTTAATAATTGCATTAATATTTGAGCCTCGAGCCCAGTCAAATAGCTCTGTCATAAGAGACAAAATTTCTTTAGGTTTTGCTCCAGCATGAATGAGTTCAAACCCTTTGTACACATTTACCTGCATTGTGCGAAATACACCAGAGTCTTTTACAAGTTGATTTGATAATAAAGCATGAGCTTCTAATAAACTTTCTAAAGAAAAAGGATCATAGTGCTCAATTTTTTCATACGCTGCCCAAGCATTTTTTACTTCCAAAATTTCTCGTACATCTCCAACAACTTTTTTTCCATTTATAATATCCGTAACTTGTTGAAGTGAAAGTGAATTAGCTTCGATTGCAAGCGACGATTGAATAGACTTTAAACGATTATCTTTTCGTAAATGCAAAAACTTCTTATCAGTCCCAAGACTACTTAAATGTTTCATCAAATCAACAATCTCAAGAGCAAGCGTTTCCATTGTAGAAGTAATTTTAAATTCTGGAAGTTTCATACTATAAGTTTATAGCTAATAAGCCCATAAATCAAGAAGCTTGTGCTGGATAGTTTAATAGACACAATAAAGGGTAAAACTCAATTTTATTGTGCTAAAAGAGGGGATATTTTAATCCAAGGTTGGCGAAAAAAATGATGTCATTTCAGATAATTAGATTTAAAGACATAAAGCTTTACTTAAAATGATACCTTGTGATACAATGACACTAAAGAACCCACAAGCTTAAACGGAATGCGGATATGGAGAATACCTTTATCATGGCAAATAGCTGTAGATAGAAATAGTGAAAAAAGCCAATACAAAATAGACTATCCATTAATAGATGTGTTCTAAAATAAAAATTTCAAAAAAATTATAGTAGGATGGGGAGGTTTATAATTGGATTATTTAACTGAAAACAATATATATGAAAAAATAAGAAGTGAAGTTGAAAAAGCACGTCAGAAAGTATATGCTACCGTAAATCTCACTATGGTTGAAACTTATTGGAATATTGGAAAACAAATATATGAAGCACAGGATAAAAACGAAAGAGCTGAATATGGAAAGGGATTATTAAAATTTTTGTCTCAAAAGCTTACAAAGGAATTTGGCAAAGGATTTACTATTACGAATTTAAAATATATGAGACAATTTTTCATGGCTTTTCCAAATAGTCACTCGTTGAGTGACCAATTGAGTTGGACACATTATCGCATGCTTTTAAAGGTTGAGGATGAAAAAATCAGGAATTTTTATTTGGAAGAATGCGAAAAATCAAATTGGAGTACAAGACAACTAGAACGACAAATAAATAGCTTTTATTATCAAAGGTTACTATCAAGTCAAGATAAAGATAATATAAGAGATGAAATTCAAACATTAGAAAAAGGGCTAAATGCAAAAGATATAATAAGAGATCCATATGTACTTGAATTTCTAGGGCTAGAACAGACACCAAACTTATATGAGAAAGATATAGAACAGGGCTTGATTAATCATTTGCAAAAATTTTTGTTGGAGTTAGGACGAGGATTTTCATTTGTAGCAAGGCAAAAGCGTATTTCATTTGATGGAGAACATTATTATATAGATTTAGTTTTTTATAATTATATTTTAAAGTGCTTTGTGATAATTGATTTGAAGTTAGGGAAATTGACTCACCAAGATATTGGACAGATGCAAATGTATGTAAATTACTATACCAGGGAATTAATGAATGAAGGAGATAATCTTCCAATAGGCATCGTGCTCTGTGCAGATAAAAGTGATTCTGTCGTTAAGTATACTTTGCCTGAAGGGAATAATCAAATTTATGCATCTAAATACAAATTGTATATGCCAACAGAAGAAGAATTGAAGAGAGAAATTGTTAGGGAGCAGGAAGTATTAGAAACAGAGAAAGGATTAGAATAATTATGAAGAAAAACTTTGAGTGAGATAGTAAGAAAAAGAGGCAAATAAATGAAAAATAAAAATGCCCTTCTTGCACAATTGCGAGAAGAAAAATCTTCCAAACTCTCAGGTGGTATATATCACAAAACTCAAATTGCTTTGTTAAAAAAAAGTTGCTTCCGTAGAAGTAATGTTAGATTGACGCTACGAGCAAGATAAAAAAAGGGGAGTATCTGTGGAGTTGCGTTCAAATAATGACAGAGAAAAAAGTGAAAGTCAAGAATATATTGAAATATTATGTAAAGAATACATAGCTAAACATATAAGAGAGCAAGAACGAGATGAACTTATTTATGAAAACAATATAGAAAAACGAGATATTAAAGGCTATCACGGAAGAGAAATTCTTGAGTTGTTACAAAATGCAGATGATGCATATCAAAAGAGTATTGACCTTGATGAAAAGCCTAGTTGCGATTTAGAGGTGCTTATAAAGTACAAAAATAATATTCTTACTATTTCAAATACAGGAACATACTTTGACAAAGCAGGAATTAAAGCTATTGTCCAAGGAAACAATAGCTCAAAGTCAGGTAATTATATTGGAAATAAAGGAACTGGTTTTCGTTCAGTCCTAAACTGGGCTGATGAAATTAGAATTTATTCTGGTGAATACAATGTAAGGTTTTCTAAAAAAATTGCTAATGAAAAATTTCAAGAAATTAAATCTGAAAAGCAGATAAAAAGACAATTATTAAGACAACCAGATTTATATATTCCGATATTAGCTGTTCCTCAAAATATCAAAGCTCCGAATAATAATAATATGACTTCTATTGAAATTTTTGTAAATGAGAATAAAACAAAGGATGATTTTGGAGTAACAGATCAATTAGATAATATCGATTTAAGGATTTTGCTTTTTTTACCCAATACAAAGAAGATACAAATTGAAACAGAAAATAAGCAAGTAATTTATGAGAAAAAACAAATCAAAGAAGACTTTAAGTGCATTACTTTAAAAAAATATGTAAACAATGATATTCAAATAGAAGAACAGTTTTATTTTTTTGAGAAAGTAAAAGAAAGTGCGATTGAAGAAGATGATAAAAGAAAAGATATTCGTTTAGCGATAGCAGTTCCAAAGAATTTTGAAAGTTTTGAAGCTGGTAATATATATTCTTTTTTCCCTTTATTAAGTACAAAATCTCCTTTTAATTGTGTGATGCATGCAACATATGTTTTAGGAGACCATCGAGATACTATAAATAGAAATGAAGTGAATAAAACTATTATTGCTGAGCAATTAAAGTTTTTAATTGAAGTGGCTGAAAAATTCGCGTCTAAACAATATGCTGATACAGCGCTACGTCTGCTAACTCCCGTTGATTTTAGAAGTAAAAACTGGAAGTTCCCTCCTGCGTTCTCGCAATTTTCAGTATTAGAAGAAGTCTATTTGAAGATACTTGAAAGTGCGAAAATTTTACGAACAGTAAACGATGAGTATATATCTGTGAAAGATGTTCCGATAATGTTTGATTGTGATTTTCCGCAACTCTTTGTAGGTGAGGAATTTAAAACATTACTAAAGCCTGTCGGCAATGAAAGTGCTATTTTAATTCAATGCTTGTCGAATCGTTTGAATCAAAGCCTAAATGTCGAAGAAGATGATTTGTTACTAATTATAAATCGTTTGACAAATAGCTGGATGATATCTGAACGGATTAAAGTATTTAGCTGGTGGAATCGTAATTATAGTAATTCTCTACCCAAATTGTTAAAAACCCAAAACGGAAGTTGGCTGGGATTCGGAGATGAGTGTTATTTTCTAGTCGGAGATTTTGCTAACAAAGGACTTCCTTCCTGGGTAAGTGTACCGTCATTGGATAGTGAATATCAGCAATTATTATTTAAAGATGCAGAACAATTGCCAGAGATACAAAAGGTCAAAGAAACTGATAAAGAAACACATATTTCTCGCTTAATCTCTCAAAGAAACATTTATCCATTAGTCAAATTTACTTATCGAGATCGTAGCAACATTATCTCTACAGTAAATAGTTCTGTAGATAGCTATAACAAATCGATAGATTTTGTAAAATGGCTTTGGAGTAATTATCGAGAAGAAGGTGAAGGTTGGACACCCCCAAAAGGTTCAGAGCAATCTCCAATCAGATACAATTTCCCAAATGCAAAAGAAAAGATAGTTCAAGACAGCAAAAAATTATATTTTGGACATGCATATGGGAATGATTTATCGGAAAAATTATTCGATGAGACTTATGAAGAAATTCCTTCTACTGATCTTTTTTTAGTTAGCAAAGAAAAAACGAAAAGCTTTGCTGACTTCATATCAAAATTTGGAGTTAAGAGATTTCCTGTAATAGAAAAACAAGAAGTTAGTCCATTGGATTCATACTCAGTAAAGTATGACAAGATAATCAAAAAAAATGGAGATATTGGGTCCTCATCTTATTTATATGTTCGATATAAGTTGCCTTTTATAACACATCTCGAGGATAAATTAAAAGCATTAACCACATTAGAGGTTGTGAGGTGGATTCATGAGGACTATTCACTAAAATCATATTTGAATAATCCGTTTTATTCTGAAAATGCAGAGATAACATATTGCGGGAATTTACAGCAATACTATAGAACCTACTATGGTCAAATACAAAACTATCTTCTGCTCGTTTTTAATGAGGTCAAATGGGTTGAAATTGATGAAAAAAGATATGCACCGAGGCAAATCATAAAAGATATTAACTCAAGAAATAATCGAAGGTTCTCTGATTTAGTACCGATTTTAGACGCTAAATTAATACAGGACATGGCCTATAGCCTGGAAACGGAATATAATGAAGTTCTTGAAATCATGGAGCTTTTTGACTTTTGCGACAAGGTCACCGATTTAGGATCAGATGATTTTTATAGTTTTATGCTCAAGTTGCCCGAGTATGATTTTCAGAAAAGTATTGATTTGTCAAAATCAGTGTACAGGATCATTGAGCAAGCAAATTTTACAACAAGATATGAGGATTCTGAAAGTAAGAATAGATTCTTTGATGTTGGCAAGGTGTTAGTTCAGTATAAAGGAAAACTCCAATATTATTCAGCGAAAGAATCATACCTGCCAAGTACTAAGATTATTAGTAAACAGAATGTTCCAATCGTAGAAAAGGGACAGCGTACGAATAATGACAATTTTATTAGAACGTTTGGATGTCAACAATATAATAAGGAATACTCCATTCAAAAAGAAACTATTTCAGAGAGTAAGAGCAATCCGAATTTTCAACACTATTTTAGTGAGTTTATAAAATATGCGGGAGCTTATAGTGAGCGAAATGAAAATTTTGAACGTGATATTAGAAGACTTTCTATTATATTAGTGGATAAAATCTCTATTGTCGAAAATGATCAAGTGGTAAAAATTACAGATGAGTATATCTGTATCAGGGAAAGCGCTACAAGTTGGTATATTACAGTGTTCGGAAATGATTATGAAGTAAATCAAATTTCTGAAGCAATAGAAAATATTTGTGCTAACATTGCAAATACACCAGGATTTGAATCTGGAAAACTCGGCGAGTTATTTAGAGCGAGAGAAAAATCAGATAGAGAATTTCTTATCAAAAAGGAGTTTGGATCGTTAGATGTAATTGCGGATGAATCATATAAAAATGAGGTTAGAAACAATTTTATCGAAACTATTCAGAAAATTAATAAAAACTATCCTGTTAATGAAATAGACATTGACTTTGAGAATTTTTCTAGTGAGCAAAATTCTGAAAAGTTAATAAAACTGCTCTTAAATATTGGAACGGATGTAGACCACTTTAAGAAAGCAGGTTTTGTATACGCAGTAAATTTAATTCCATACTATAAGGTGAAATTAACAAGATTCATTAACAACGAAAAAAGAGGATTTAAAAACAGTTTATATACTAAGGCAGTTATGGACGAAAGTTTACAGGGCATTTTCTTATCTACTGTAATGAAGTTTGAAAACTTTGAAATTGATAAATATGAGAACTCAATTTATTTTGATGTTAAATCAGTCGTAAGAGAGTCCTTTGCTAACTGGTACAATAACGAGTTGGGAGGTAGCGATTTATTAGACTCTGATGTTGAATATTCGAAAAAATACGAATTACTTAACCCAGACAGACTCTTTGAAGATGAAATTGCAAATAATTCAAATGTCCAACAAATGATTTATTTTAATAAAGCAAAGGAATTTGAAACTTGGTTAGCTGCAAAAGAGGATGCTCAACAATCAAATACAAACGAACCGGCAGATGCGTATTCAAAATACAAGGGTGTTATTCCTCAAAAAGAAGAACCTGAATTCAGTGATCCAATTAGCATAAAAGGGGCAAATAAAAACAAAGCAAACGGCAGCTATACCCCAGGTTCAGCAGAGCGTAGAAATAAAAACCAAAAGGTATTTGGTAACAAAGGCGAATTGGTTATATATAATCTATTATGCGAACAATTCGGGGAAGAAAATGTATATCCGAAATCGGAAGCGTTTGTTGAAATTGGTATATTAAAACCTGGTCAGGCGAGTTCTGGGCAGTATGATCTTTCCTATATGGATAAGTCGGGAACAGAATTTTTTGTTGAAGTGAAAACAGGTGATGGGAAATCTTTCATAATCAGTCCTGGTGAGTTGGATTTCGCAAAACAAAACCCGGATCAGTTTAAACTGTTTCTAGTATATGAGATTAATAGTGAAACCCCTAAATATATTGAGTTACCTAAGAAGTTTTGGGAAGATAAAAGATTCCGTAAAACTGAAATTATTGAGAGGATAGAGTTTGAGTTTTAAAGCACCTGTAAAATAACTCTTTAATGTAAAATGAAACCTTTATACCCAAGTTCTCCAACCCAGATTTGTCAATTGACCTCACTTCACTTTCGCTTTATACTTTAATTATCTTTGTTGCTTAACTGCACAAGACAAATACAAAAGATATCTCGATTATTTTCGAGTGAGATATTAAAAAAAATGAAATTGAATATGAAAAAATTATTAACTTCTGTATTAAGTCTTTTTATTGTAAGTTTTCTTTTTCTGAGTTTTTCGTGTAAAACAAATCAGTTCAAAACCTTTGAGCAAATAATAGAAAGAGATGATTCAAACGATTTTGAAATTGAAATAAAACGTCCACTTTTTGCGAATACAGAACCAGATGCAGACTTTATCAATAGTTTAATTGATGAACGTATTATTGAACAAAAAATAATATTTAAAGAAAAAGTGCGAGACTATGTAGAAAACGGAGACAGTTTTAAACTTTCCCTTATTGGAAACTGGAAACTTTCACAATACGATGAGAGCGTTTTTAGCTGTTTACTTACTTTTTACGCATATACAGGTGGAGCACATGGCTATACTGTTTTAGCGCCAATCAATATTGACTTAAAAACTGGAAAAAAAATTGAAATAGAAAATGTAAATGACTCTATTGCAAAAGTCACTAAAAAAAGTAAAAAATCATTGGCTTCTATTTTACAAACTGCTTCCAAACTGAGCCAAGAGCAAATCTCTTTACAAGTTAAGAAAAAAACAAAACAGGACCCAAAAGATATTTTATTTATGGAAGGTTTTCAAGCAAAAAAAGAGAACTACGCTCTATTTACGCTCACTAAAAAAAATATCATTTTCTATTTTAATGAATATCAAATCGCTCCTTATGCTTTTGGGTATTTTCATTCCGAAATACCATACGAAGCATTTTACAAAAACTTTTTGAATCAGAGCACTTGCATTTGAATGTTAAATAGATACAATGAAGGATAAAACTTTATTTTGAATCAGAGGTTTTTATTTTCAAGTTTTTTTTCTCCTTAATAAAAACCTCAATTTTTTTAGAAATCTTTTCGCCTTAAAACATTCCGCCAAAGTTATTCATCATCTTTGCTTGCATGCCTTTATTTTTAGAAACTTTTTTCATAGTAAGGCGTGTTTTTTCAAATTGTTTAATAAGGCGGTTTACTTCAGCAACAGAAGTGCCTGAGCCTTTTGCAATTCTTTTTCGCCTGCTCGGCCCAATGATGAGATGATTGTTCCGTTCTTTTTTGGTCATCGAAAGAATTATTGCTTCTTGATATTTCATACCACTTGTGTCAATATCGTCTTCACTTATTTGCCCTGCAATCCCTGGCATCATTTGTAAAAGCGATTGCATAGAGCCCATTTTTTTTACCCTTTGCAATTGATCGAGCATATCTTGCAAAGTAAACTCATTGCTTGCCATCTTTTTTTGCAAGGCGAGCGCTTCTTCCTCATCAATTGTTTCTTGCGCTTTTTCAACTAAAGAAACAATATCGCCCATGCCTAAGATACGGCTTGCAATTCGCTCAGGATGAAAGGGTTCGAAGTCTTCAGTTTTTTCTCCTGTACCGATAAAGAGAATTGGCTTCCCTGTTATCGATTTAAGAGAGAGGGCGGCTCCACCTCGAGCATCGGAGTCAAACTTAGTCAATATAATGCCAGAAAGTTCCAAAGCTTCATCGAAGGTTTTTGCAACATCGACGGCCGTTTGTCCAGTCATTGCATCTGCAACAAGAATGGTTTCATCTGGCTTGAGTGCTTTTTTAATGCTCTTTATTTCTGCCATCATGTCTTCATCAACTTGCATTCGTCCAGCTGTATCGACGATGATGGTATTTAAGCCATTTTTCTTTGCAAAGCCAATTGCATTTTTTGCAACCTTCAGTGCATCTTTTGTATCTTCTTTGTAAACAGGAACAGAAATCTTTTCTGCCAAGATCGAAAGTTGTTCAACAGCAGCAGGGCGCACTAAATCACAGGCAACAAGAAGCGGTTTCCTACCCTCACTTTTTAAACGGGCAGCAAGTTTTGCAGCTGAAGTTGTTTTACCTGAACCTTGCAAGCCCAAAAACAAAATAATAGATTCTGTGTCAGGACCTTTGAGTTGTAAATCTTGCTTTGTATCACCGAGAAGAGATACAATTTTATCATGTACTATTTTTATAAATTGTTGACCAGGATTAACAGATCGTAAAACCGTTTCGCCCTTTGCTTCTTCAATGGTGCTATTTACAAACCGTCGTATAACGCGTAAATTAACATCGGCTTCAAGAAGGGCCATTTTGATTTCTTCAACCGCTTCCTCTATATTTTTTTCACTTATGCTGGCTTTGCCAGAGATTTTTTTAAAAATGTCACTAAAGGTATGTGTAATTTTTTCTAGCATGGCTTAAAACAAAACCTCCTTTAAAAAATCTATTGGCTCTATTTCCTTATTTAAGATTTTATATAAGCCATTGCAAATAGGAAGGCGTAAATTTTTAGCTTCCGAAATTTCTTGAATATATTTACAAGCGACAAGTCCTTCAGGAAGGTAGCCAATTTTATCTATGTTATCGATTATATCATTGAGATTTTTAAAATCTTTTAAACTATTGTTTAGAATAATTTCGCGCCCAAACTTTCGATTTCGCCCATAGGGACTTCGACAGGTTACGTCGAGATCACCAACTCCCGCAATGGAAGTAAAGGTTTCGGCATGTGTTGCGCCCATCGCAAAACCAAGCGTTTGAATTTCATTTAATCCTGCAGCAAGTAAAAGAGATTCTGTATTGTCTCCAAAAAAATCTGAACTTTCAGTAACCGCATCAAGGCAACCAAAAACAACCGCAACGGCATTTTTTGCAGCAGCACAAATTTGTACACCTATTACGTCAAGGCTAGAAAAAACCATGAGACTTTCAGATTTAAGCAATTCCCTAAACCGTATTGCATTTTTGGGGCTTTCGCTTGCAGCAATCAAACCAGTTAGTTTTCCCGTTGCAACCTCTTCAGCATGACTGGGACCAGAAATATACACAACACTTTTTTGATACACAGCAGGCAAGACAGACTCAAGTGTTTCAACGATGAGTTTAGGACCAGTATCTGAGGGGATAAAGCCCTTTGTCAAAACACCTATACAAGTCGTCCCATTTTGCAAACTTTCTAAATGCGCTATTTTTTTTACCGTACTTGCCAAGTATAAAGAAGGACTTGCAAGGATGAGATATTCTTTATCCTGCGCAACCTCTTCGATAGACTGACTCGCAGTAATATTTTCATGAAGCTGAATTCCTTTTAGAAAAAGGGAGTTTTCATGCCGCGTATTTATTGTTTCAACGACTTCTTTTTCCATTGCCCAAAGGACAACCTTATTTCCATTTTTTGCCAAAACCTGCGCTATAGCTGTTCCCCATGCGCCAGCACCGAGTATACCGATTTGTTTCATTTTATATCCTTACATACGATGATTTTAATACCAACAGCCTGCATCATCTTTCCAAACACAGATCTCTTCTTCATTGAAAAAAAGGGCGACTTCTCGTTCTGCGTTTTCTTTTGTGTCAGAAGCATGAATTATATTGTGCGGAGTATGACAGCAATAATCTCCACGTATAGTACCAGGTGCTGCCTCTGAAACAAGGGTACTACCGACAAGTTTTCTCACAAGCATAACGCAATCGTCTGCCTGCCAAACCATAGCAATAACAGGACCAGAAGTAATATATTGCAAAAGATTTTGATAAAAAGACTTTCCCTCGTGCTCTTTATAATGCATTCTCGCCTTTTCTTCATCGATAATAAGCATTTTTATAGCAACTAAGCGCAAACCTTTTTTTTCCAATCGCGAGATGACATCACCAACAATTCTTCTATTAACGATGCCTGGTTTCAACATAACAAAACAGCGTTCCATTTTTTCTCCTCTACATTATATAAACTATTGATAAAAAAGTATATCATAGTTGCACTTAAAATACTATAGAATACATTTATAAATAAATCTTTGAACTGCCTTTATGGACGAAAGTAGGCAATTTTGATATACTACTGCAAATGGGAGCAAACATGACCAAATATATCTTTGTAACAGGCGGAGTGGTTTCAGGACTCGGAAAAGGTATTGCAGCAGCATCCTTAGGCTTACTTTTAAAAAGTCGCGGGTTTAAAGTAATAAACCAAAAACTCGATCCCTACCTCAATATAAACCCAAGTAACCTCAATCCCATAGAACATGGCGAAATTTATATTACTGATGATGGCTATCAAACTGATCTCGACTTAGGTCATTATGAGCGTTTCACCGATGTTTCTCTTTCAAAATACTGTAGCACTTCTGCGGGAAGAATTTATCTCGATATTTTAACTCGTGAATTGAACGATGGATACAATGGAAAAACAGTGCAAGTAATTCCTGCTGTTACTGATGAAATAAAAGAAAAAATTTATCATACTGCAAAAGAATCCAAAGCTGATATTATTATAACTGAAATCGGTGGGACTGTTGGAGATATAGAATCCCTTCCCTTTATCGAAGCGATTCGCCAAATTAAATACGAAGTTGGATATGAAAACTGTGCATATATCCATCTCACGCTCATGCCTTTTATAAAAAAAGCAAATGAGCTTAAATCCAAACCAACACAGCATAGCGTAAAAGATTTACAAGGGCTTGGAATTCAACCTGATATAATTATGCTTCGAAGTGAAGTACCTATTGATTTTTCTACTCGAGAAAAAATTGCGCTTTTTTGTAATGTAAAAAATGAGCATATTATACAAAACCTCAATGTTGAAACCATCTATGAACTACCTCTGCATTTAGAAGAAGAAGGTATGGGGAAGGCTGTCCTTAAATCTTTGGGCTTAAAAGAAAAAGAAGCTGACTTAAGTGAATGGAAAGAGCTTGTAGAAAAAATCCATAAGCGAGAAAAAGATATAACAATAAGCCTCGTCGGAAAATATGTCGAACTTCAAGACGCATACCTCTCAGTAGTAGAATCACTTATACATGCTGGTATTGAAAAAAACACCAAAATTAATATTAACTGGATAGACGCAAAACAAATAAAAACAAAAGAAAAAGCGAAGCTCCTTTTAGAAAAAAGCGATGGCATAATTATTCCCGGGGCCTATGGTGACAATGGATTTAAAGGGTTGCTTCTTGCAAGCGAATTTGCCCGTGAACAAAAAATCCCGTATTTTGCTATTGGACAGGGTATGCATGCCTTTATTATCGAATACGCACAAAATGTGCTCGCTATAAAAAACGCCGCATCTATAGAAGTTGACCCCAAAACAAAGTCCTCTCTTTTTACACAAGTAAACAATACAAGCGATACAAAATATTCGCGTGCTGGTGCTCTATCCTGCAAGATTCAAAATAAAAGCATCGCTTCAAAAGCATATGAAGCAGAAGAGATTTTTGAAAGACACCGCCATAGTTACGAACTATCTTTGAATGAAAAAAAGTTATTTCAAAACACCGAATTACAAATAACAGGATATAATGAAGATTTAGATTTTGTACAAATCGTTGAACTTTCACAAAAAACACATCCATGGATGCTCGGAGTTCAGTTTCATCCAGAATATTTATCTCGTCCAAACAAAGCACATCCGCTTTTCGCCGATTTTATACAGACTATTTTAAAAAACAAGGGAAAAAAATGAAAGAAAAATTATTAGTATTAGATTTTGGAAGCCAATACGCCCACCTCATAGTAAAACGCCTACGTCGACTCGGCTACTACACTGAAATAGCGGCCCCCTCGATTTCGATGAACCAAGCAAATGAAGCAAAAGGAATTATTTTCTCTGGTGGACCTGCAACACTCACCGGTGATTTTTTTCCACATTTTAATAAAGACCTTTTAAACATAAAAACACCCATTCTCGGGTTATGCTTTGGGCATCAACTTTTAGCAAAAATGAATAATGCACAAATAGGAAATACAAACCCGGGAGAATTTGGTTTAGCATCAATCCAAAAAGAAAACAATAGCCCCCTTTTTGACAAAGTTCAATTTCCAAGCCAAGTATGGATGAGCCATCAAGATGCAGTAGAATCTTTACCCGATGGATACGAATGCATTGCATCTACAAAAGATTGCTCCTATGCTGGCATACAAAACCTTGAGCAAAAACGTTTTGGCCTACAGTTTCACGTAGAAGTCAGCGATACAATTGCCGGAAATACAATCCTTGATAACTTTGCTCAGTTTTGTAGAATGGAAAAAAACTGGGACAATAATACTATGAGTAGTGAAATTATTGAAAAAATAAAAAAAGAAGCAAAGGACAAACAGGTACTACTTTTTTTATCCGGTGGTGTAGATTCAACCGTTACCTTTGCCTTATTGAATAAAGCCCTTGGACAAGAAAAAGTTTTAGGCTTACATATCGATAATGCTTTTATGAGAAAAAACGAAAGCGCTGTTATCGAAGAACGATATAAAAAAGCAGGTTTTGAAAACTTTATCGTTGAAGATGCAAGCGATTCATTTTTAAAAGCAGTTGAAAAAATTACTGACCCGCAATTAAAAAGAAAAGCAGTCGGAGAGCATTACTTAAAAGTGCGAGATGAGGTAACAAAAAAACTTTCGCTTGATGAAGAATCCTGGTTACTCGCACAGGGAACGCTCTATCCTGATATTATAGAATCCGGGGAAAGCAAAAATGCACATATTATAAAAACACATCACAATAGAGTGGAAGGTATTCAAGCCCTCATAGCGAAAAAGTTAATTATTGAGCCTTTAAAAGACTTATATAAAGATGAGGTTCGTATAATTGGAAGACAAATAGGATTATCGGACGAACTTATTGATCGACACCCCTTCCCTGGACCTGGACTTTCAATAAATGTACTTTGCACCACAGGAGTACTTTCATCTGAAGAAGAAAGAGAAAAACAAAAAGCAGAAAAAAAACTTTTAG
>Ga0208694_1003420_pt1 | contig 15299 bp, 18 predicted proteins | sample AD_UKC078_MetaG_FD_184442 | JGI IMG/M metagenome (GOLD analysis project Ga0208694, IMG submission 184442) | Active sludge microbial communities of municipal wastewater-treating anaerobic digesters from USA - AD_UKC078_MetaG (SPAdes) (version 2) | ecosystem: Engineered > Bioreactor > Anaerobic >...
TGCATTTCGCGGCATATACACGCTGTCCTCAAAATGATCGACGATATATCGAAGGATCGCGTTGATCGCTCGAATGCGCCGTTCAATCCCGTGCGTATGGCTTGATTTGTGTATGCGATAGTGGCGGAATGGTTTGTTGATCGCTTTGGTACGCAAGCCCATTCGAAGATAGTGCATGGTGTTGATCGTGTCCACGTCGCATCCGAGATACTTGATATAACCGCGGCGTTTTAAGAAGGACGCTCTCATCAATCCTTTCGAAGAGAGCACGCTTGACCCGTGCCGTTCGAAGGTTCGCCGTACCGCGTCTTTCGCTTCATAATCCTCAACCGGCCACATCTCCGTCGGCCGCCCGTCTTCGTAATGCACGCAGCAACCCGAGTACACGTAATCGATCCGTGGATCCGATTCGATTAGCTTTACCGATTCCGCTATCGTGTCCGGTTCGAGCCAGTCGTCCGCGTCGTAGAAGTAAATGTACTTGCCTTTCGCCTCTTCTATCATTCGATTTGTGCCTTCCAACACGCGGCCCGAGTTCATATCCGATCGAATGATCTTAATGCGATCGGTATAACGGTTCAGCACATCGCCGGATTCGTCGGTCGAGCAGTCGTCGTACACAATGATCTCGAGATTGCGGTGTGTCTGGTCAAGCATCGAATCGATGCACTGCGCGAGATACCGCCCGTAGTTGTAGTTATTGATCCCGACCGTAACTAACGGCGCCGTTTCCATTTTCTCGCCTTCTCTTCTTTTGCCGTTTCTTTTGCGGTGATCCCCGCGTAGAATCCAAGGCCGAGGCCAAGACCCACGCCGATGATGAATAGTATGATGTGCATTCTCTTCACTCTCCCAAACAAAAAAGAGCCTTCCGGCTCTTCTTTGTGTTTATTATTCACTTGGTGAATGTTTAGTATTGATTCAGCACCGAGAGTATCGTCGCAATATCCTCCGGCCGCTGTTTGCTTGATGTCTTGAGGCGTGTATCGTTGATGTTCTTGTACTGATCCTTACGCTTGGAATACTTCGTGACCGGCTCGAGATTCGAACGGCAGTTGACGTGCAACGGCGGCGTATTGGATGCGATTGCGCCCGTATCGTGCGCCGGTATGAATATGTCGTTCCGTTCCCTGCATATATCCGTGGTAAGCATATCCAATACCGCGTTGAAACGATATCCCTCAAGTATCGTGCTGCCCTGACACTCTTCGAGCGTCCCGACGTTGTAGGCGCGCGTTGCTTCTGTGATTGCGATCGCCTTCGCCCGTGCTCGCGCAAAATCCGTAATCTTGTTGCTGATGTAGGCCGTTGCCTGCGACTCGCTCATTCCTTGCTCTACCGTATCTTTGATAAGCCCTGATACGTATTTCAGCGTGTCTTGCGCTTCAATCCCTGCGAGCTGCACCGTGTACTGGCTCATAAAGGCCATTGCCTTCTCGCTCGGCCGGAAGTATTCGTCGAACGCTTCCGCTTCATTCTTAATGAGTTTCGTCCCGATGATTCCGAGCAATCCCTTAATGAGTTTGGCGTCGTTCTGCAAAATGATCTTGAGCACGGCCACTGTCTGGCTCCAATCAGGTGTCGCAAATCGCCGGTTAGGCGCGCGCGTGAACTTGCCCCGCGCCTGCTTGACAATATCGCCAAATCCGCTGATACGCCCGTACAGGAACGCCGTCATCACGCCGCTCATAATTGCGTTTTGGAATTCCGGGATGATGTCGTAGGTTATGGATCGATTATCAGTTACCGCCTGCCGAAGCCGTTTCCACGGGCTCATCAGGTAGTGTGTTATTCGGTTCTCCGCGTAACTGAGCGCCGTCTTGGTCATTATCGCCGTCGGCATCCGGTATCACCGCCCCTTCGTATTCCGGGATAGATAGCATGTCGCGAATCCACGGTTCCGTGGGATCCACCACGCCGCCGCTTATCAACGCGGTTATATATCCAGCCATCGCCGTCTTGTCATCAACGCTCGGTTGCACGTTGATCGCGAACTCGCCATAATCCTCTTGCACGCCGAAGTTGTACTCAACAAGCCGTGTTATCAGCTGGTCAAGGATTTGGTTCGCGTAGTTCGTCGCCTGCGAACGCATCGTGTCTTGAAAGAGCTGCATGTGCGTTTTGCTCATCGCGTACGCGCCGGTATCCGAAGACGATGATATCAGTTGAGGCACTTGCAAGCCTCGGAATATAAGCGTGTTCAGATACTCGATCGAGTCTTGAAAACTCCGGGCCATATCGCTCCCTGGTTGAAGCGTGGATATCTTGTCACCGATCGGCACCGATACGCCGGCCTTCGAGAACCACGATGCGAAGATTGCTCTCGCCGCATTGGGATCCGCGCTCTCGGCCACCACTGTTGGAATCGCGAACTTCTCCATCGCCACCGCCCACCACTTCTTGAGCGCGGTTTTGAACTGCCAGCTCGAGAATACGGGGCGAAGGACGCTCTCACCGTAGATGCCGCCTCCGTTTCGCAGGATAAGACACTTTTCAGGAGGGAGTATAATCTTCCCGTATTTGATGGTAGTGTATTCAATCGCGAGCGATTCGTCATCTTGAACCTTGAACGCGCATTGATACGGCGCGAGCCGTGTGATGTCGGCCACCTTTGCGATACCGTTATCGATCGTGTAGATGATCTCTCCGACCGCATAACCGTAGCCTTGAGCCTCATAGATCATTCGCTGGAGCACGTTGCCGATAGAGGTGTTCGAGAAGTCTATCGCTTGGTTGATTGTCTCGTCTATCCGCTCATCCGGATGCGTGTATCTCCCGATCGATGAGTAGATCATATTCGTCGTGTACATGAGCCCTGCTTTAATCGTCTCGTCACGCGTGAGCATCTTTTCTTTGTCTTCGTTCTCGAGGTCATCTTCGTTCAGTATCACGCCGAGAATCTCCCAGAAGCGATCCAGGAGGCTGATATATTGCGTTGTGTCTATTTTCTGCTGTTCTGCCATTTCATCACCACGCCGTGTATTCGGATTTTGTGCCTGTGTAGAGGCCATAACGCATCGCGTCCATCAAGTGATCCTGGAATTTTACCGGTTCGTCGAGCACGCGCCCGTCTTTGTCTTCCCGCCATTTGTACGATTGCAATTCTTTGATCAGGTTCGAACTCTCCGAGTAGACGCGGAGCTTTCGGCTCTTCGCAAAGTCGATCCCTTTGAGCACGTCTTTCTTTGCCGGCATCGCGGTTAAGCCCGCCGCCCTCAGCTCTTGGATACGGTTTGGTTCGGCGCTGTCGCAATAGATGCGGCCCAATACGTTGAGTCGCTTTATCTTGTCGATCAGTTCCGCGTTCGTGAGGTGCGTCTGATAGATTAGTTCCCGGAGGTATATCTCGCCGTCGTACTCGCGTATCTCCACGAGCGCCGTCGGGTTGTTGAACCCAAAGTCGAGCCCGTATGTAACCGTTCCGGCTTTCGGCATCTCGTTTGTGAGCCGCCAGTTAGTGTAGATCAAACCCTTTGGGGATCCCCATTCGCCCAGCGCGTAGATTTGGTAATACGTCGGGTCTTGGTCTTTGAGCCCTTCAATCACTTGCTTGTAGTCGTCTCCGAGGAATCGGTTGTCTTTGTACGTTGTCTTGAGGATCGAGGCGTTCTCGACGTGTTGATCGAAGAACCGCTTCTTGAGCCAGCTATACTCGGACACGGGGTTAAACGATAAGATGATTTGGTTCGGATAGTTTGATTGGGTTCGGAGCCGAAGGTCGAGCTGCATAAAGTCTTCCAGCGTTATCTCGCTCGCCTCTTCAATCCATATGTCCGTAATGCCAGCGATGGATTTGAGCTTCTCAACATCGTCGAGTCCCGTAAAGAGTATCTGGTTATCGGATATGCCTTTTATTTGCAACGTGATGTCGAGTTCTGTTTTGTCGATTTTGAATATCGGCTGGAGCTTCCACGCGGAGATGACGCTTCGGAACAGGTCGTATGTGCTATGTCTGTTGGTTCGCGCAACCTTCCGAACTACCAGATATCGATGCCCGCGTTCCCGGAGCATCCGATACAGTATCTTCTGCGCGATGAAGTGGCTCTTCCCAGAGCCTGCACCACCGTAGTAAACCTCGTAGCGGTTGCGTGTGTTTAAGTACGGGATGAACGGTGAATTGAATTCTTTCGCTTTGCTTTTGAATTGGATATCAATAACAGTGTCACTCTTCATCGTCCTCAAATCCAATACGAATTTGGAACGATCCGGAGTGTTCGATGTCCATATTATCGCGCTGCCCGAGTATTTGCTTGCCGAGCCATATCAGAATCGTTCTGTCGCCGGATTCCGCAAGTTTCCATTGCATCCTCCGAAGACTTGCCCGGCCGAGAAGTCGCGCTTTGTTATATAGCTCGTTAAACCTTTTGCTTCGCTGGAGTGTGTCAACAGACATTCCGAGCACGGACGCGATTTCTTCCTGCGTGCAATGTATTTGGGCGAGCTTTTCCGCAAGCTCGAAGTCTATTTCTTTTCTTGGCCTTGCCATTCTAATCACCTGCTTTTATATGCACCGCAAAACGTCATGGTGTCTTTTTTTCATAAAGTTCCCCGTTTCGCTTTATCGTGATGTTCGGGTCGAGCTTCCGCATCCGGTCGATGATGACGCTGCAGTATTTCGAATCTATCTCCATTCCGTAGCACTTGCGGTTTAATTGATGCGCCGCGACCATTGTTGTGCCGGAACCGAGATAAATGTCTGCCACATTGTCTTGTTCTTTAGAATTATTCAACAGCGCGTTTTCAACCAATTTAACCGGCTTCATGGTTGGATGTTCCTTGTTCGATCTCGGCTTGTCAACCTTCCATACGCTTGTCTTGTGTTCGCCTAACCCATAAAACTTGTGCGTTTTGTTCCACGTCAACAATATTGGTTCGTGCTGATATTCATAATCAAGTCTCCCCATCGAAAACGTAGGAGCGTTTTTATACCACATTAAAACGTGCCGCACAGGCAGTCCGGCATCCCTCATCATCATCATCATCATCATTCCCAATTCTCCGCCTTGCGGAGCAGTAACAAAATATGTACAACAGTCATTTGAATAGTTCTTTAGGTTTGTGAACGCGGATACGAGTTTATTATAAAGTTCGTCACGAGAAATGTTATCGTCTTTAATATCCTTTAAATTCCCTCCAGCCTTCTGGAAGGAATTTAAGAATCGGTTTTTTTGCGCCAATCTCTACCCCATACGGCGGGTCAGTAAACACCATGTCCGCCTTCTCCCCGTTCATCAGCTTTGCCATCTGCTCACTATCCGTGCTATCCCCACATAACAAGCGATGCGGGCCTATCTCGAACAAATCGCCGAGCGCAATGTCGGTTTCGATTTCGTCTGGCACTTCGTAGTCATCTTCTTGCGCTTCTTGCTTCGGCATCCAATCTTCCGGGAAGTCGATGCCCCAATCTGGAAGTTTTGGAGCGTCCCATTCGTTGGCTAAAATATCCCAGTCCCAGTCGCCGTAAGGAACGTTATCAGAAATGATGAACCGCCGTTTCTGCTCTTCGGTCAACTCATCGGCTCTTTTCACCCACTCGTCCGGGATTTCTTTGAATCCGAGATGTTGAAGCGCTTTATACCGCATATTGCCGCCCAATATCATCCCATCGGCATCGACGACTATCGGGCGCAGCTTCATCATCTCCGGGAACTCTTCAATGCTTTTAACGAGCTTCTGGAACCGCGCGTCTTTGATTATTCTTGGGTTCTTTGGGTTGACTTTTATCTCTTTAATTTGCATTGTTCCTTCCCGAAAAATTCGCAACAAAAAAGGGCCCGTAGGCCCTTTTTCTATGAAATATTCGAATTCTTATAATTCTCTCACTGTATCAATTTTATCATAAAGCTGGGGAATTGTCAATATGCAAAAGTATTTTTTCAAGTGAATGCCTAATACTTTTATAAATCGTTTTTTTGTCTACCCCGCAAAACACCGCAATTCTCCTAAAGGAAACGGTCTTGTACTTCATGAATCCTCTTTCACAAAACACCGTTTCTTCATAAAACGATTTCGGTTTCTCAAAATCGTGGTTAATGTATCGCATAAAAACGGCCTTTAATTCGTTATTGTTAAGAATTTGCAGCCAGCCATCCACTGTATCTACTACCAACCCGGCGCGATATTGTACATCAAACAACGGTAAACCTTGTACCGATTTGCTGACAAGAATATCATCAAACTTAGGGGACGCCTCTTTTTTCTCCCATGATATATCGCCTTGCTGAGAGATATAAAGATGTACAGAGTATCCAAGCAAGCGCTGGAGATAACCTTTGTATGACTGCAACCAACGAATAACATCATATTCTGTAAATCCAGATATGTCTTCTTTTGAGCGCAATCAAACCCCTCCTGCCGCTGTCACTCTCTTTTTGAGTACCGTTCGTTCGATTCATGCTGCAAACCCTCGATAACTTTCGATACCAATTCTTCGATTGTTTTTATACTTGATTCGAGCGGCAGATTTGATTCGATCAAATCGATCTCTTTGGATACCCCCGCCGGGTAATGTTTAACTCGCTGCAATAACAAACGAACGCTTTCTGTTGCCCCTTTAAGGTTCCATAGGTGGTTATCAAGGCTTCTGAATATCGTCGAAACTTCGCGAAACTGGTGTTCATCCAAACTTTCATACATTGTCATTATGTGCCCTCCACATTTTGTGAGTTATCGGAAAATGCTTTTTAAAAATTCCTTCCATCTCTTTTGCAATACCCTTGATTTCATCCTCAGCTTTAGGATGAAGTCTTTGGCTCAAAAAGTGTTGTAATTCTCGAATATTGACTAACCAATAAAACTCGGTAACAGAACAAAACGGGAACAAGTCTCGCGCATCTTCTCGCTTTTCTCTGTTACACTTAACCTGAAATTCGTATTCACTGACCGCTTGTTTCAGATATGTTTTCGCGTACCCTTCCGGCATCATCTCTTGTAACTCCGGAAACTCCACATCCATCGGAGCGACTCTTCGCGTCGATCGCGTCAAACGGCTTGCCATTCGATATTGCAGGAATTGCGAGTGACAGGATCGGGAACACCATACATAAAACCAAATCGAAGCGTATTCGAAGGGCGTTTGTTCGTTGCCAACAATCAGTCTTCGGATAATTCGTTCAACCTCTTCGAAATTTTTGATTATAGTTTTTCCGTAACTGATCTTTGCTGCAAGGGCTATTCGTTCATCTCCACCGTAGACCATTACAGGACTCGCGCCATAACGTTTCCCATGAAAATCTCGATTGAAGTTTAGCATCCTCTCGTAAGCAGCCCCAACCATTCGCCCCAGTCTTCCACAATACGTTCAACGCAAAACTTCGACCATGACTCAAGAGGATATTTCAACAAATCTTGTATGCTGACATAATCCCATGACACGATTTCATTCGAGGGTTTGAGAATTCCTTCATATCCGTAGACCAATCGCGCAATACCTAAATGAACACGATCAACATCCGATTCGTTTAACTCAATATAAATATCTCCAAGCGTCTTCCGCGGAATAACGCCAAGTTCTTCTTGTGCCTCTCTTCTCATCGCATTATTGATAGCTTCCCATCCAAACCCATCTGAAGGGTTAACATGACCACCGACACCTATAGAATATTTATCCCGAAGTCGCGTTTCTTTGCCGATCTTTGTTCGTTTGTAAATTAAAAAACGCTGAGAATCATTATTGAAAAAAATACAGTACGGAATTATTTGTCGATAATTGTCATCTGTTTCTGCTTCTTCCCTGGAAATATATAAACTTTCAACATCGACAAACCTTTCAATATCTTCATAAGACATATGAGCAGGAATACAAAGAACTTTTTCATTCATCACACCCTCCAGAATTTTTAAATAATGAAGATATAAACATCCCAACAGCTGTTCCGATAAATATTCCGATTATGATTCCGAAGAACATCCGAACAACCTATTCTTAAGCCAAGTAATTTGAGCTTCCTCATAACTAATAAGCGTATTCGCATGAAACTCACGGCTAAAATTGACATCAATATACCAATCACCTTGAAAAGTTCCCGCAAAGGCTACACTATACCTTATCTTAGGATATTCTACGGCTTCAAATTCAACTTCATTGAACATTTGATCCGGTCGAAAGTCGATTCGCAAAGCAATAACACAATACGATTCCGGCTCTTTTTCTCCTCCCAAATCTCGAATATCACATACAAGATCACCTATTCCAAAAAGCTTATATGGACATGAATCGATTGCTTTTTTAAAATCCGCTAACTTAATACAAGTACCATCTTCTGTCAATCTATTGCGCATTTTTTACCTCCTAACAAATCCTTTACATCTTCAATAGAGCGTGCAACCAACACCTTCGCCCCTGATGCTTCCCAAGAGCAAAGTTCTTTTTCTTGTATTAAGGTCAACCCGGTGTTTGTCTTAACTTCAATCGCGATGAACTGCCCCTCAACACAGCAAAGAATATCCGGCGTACCGCTCCTTGAGTAATAACCCGCCGGATATTTCACCGCTTTACAGCCGGGGAGCGCGTTAAGATATTGCATGATTTGTTTTTGTAGCGCAGACTCCTTCACCAAATACCACTCCACTCCACCGCGTTCGGCCCACTGCTGTTGCACAGAACAAGTTTTTCTTTTGCTCGTGTCATCCCCACATAAAAAGTCCGGTAAATCGCGTTCTTGCCCTTTGCGCTAAGAAAACTTTCTGCGGCTTTTTGGGAAAGGTCAGGAAATAGGTACACAATATCCGCCTCACCGCCTTTTACACTGTGAATCGTTCCGACGATAACCTTCGGGGTTTCTTTTAGCTTTTTGAATCCGTGCTTCCTCACGATGGACATCGGATATTCGTAGCTTTTGCGTTTTGAAGCCATCAACGTATCCAAAAACTCATCAGTATCATTCATGTCGAATAATTTATTTAGTTTATCCATGTTGAAGAATTTGCAAAAGTGATACTGCGAAATAGTTGCTTCTGCGTCAGAGTCCCTCAGGCTTAAAAATTCTTTTTTTCTTCCGTCCAAAAACAATTTTTTCGATTCCATGTGCTCAAACGCAATTTGTAAATCTTTGACCGTCCACCTCCGCGCTTCTTTACCCCAAATATTCCAGTCAGCAAGAGTCCAAGCAAGTATTCGATCAACTGCCGAGATACCCTTGCGAGTTAATGGATTCCAATCTCCGCGATTTTTTCTGTATGGATTATGGTATAGAATCCCTTCTTTTCTCAGAGCTGAGATGATCGGCTGAAGCATATATCCACAAGAGGTGAGGATCATCGATCGTTTTCCCTGCTTCTCGTTCTCTCGGATCTGTTCAAGTAATCGATATTGATATTTGTTCATGCAATTTATCCCGGACGCACGCTCTACTTCGCCCTGTGCATCTTTTGGTTCATACTCGATCGGTTCCCGGTCTTTTATCTTCTCAATCCATCGTTTTGCTACACGATGGATCGCTTTGGGTACACGCCAAGATTTTTTCAGAACACGCCGATTCTCGGGTGTAACCCATTCTTGCTTGAACAACTCAGGATCCGCTCCTCGCCATTCATACAATAATTGATCAGAATCTCCGGCGAGGATAAATTTTTCAACCGTATCTCGTTCGCCGATCTTCCTGATCAACGTCATCTCAAGTTTCGAGTAGTCCTGTACCTCATCGGCGATGATGACCTTCTTGTCCGGCACACTGAGCGCTTTTATCCCGTTCGCAATCAAATCCGTAAAATCCATGAACTCGTTTTCTTGTTTCCAGGCTTCCCACCGCTTGCTGAATTGCTGACATTTATCCGGCCAAGCGGATTGATCGACCATATATGCTCGAAGAAGATTCACTTCCTGCAAAAGGGCATCTGCGACAGTATTATGTGAGGCTTCATCGAGCAACCCGTCCGAAACATCCTTACCTTCCGGCATAGACAATGACTTGTCCGGGTTGTCTTCGTTCCATTTTTTTATATTCAACTCCGCTATTTTAGGGCTCCCGAGAGCTCGAAAGCAAAACGAGTGAAGCGTTCCCACATTCTCTTTTGGGATCGGCAGGTCTCGCCCGGCAATCTCTGCCGCTGCTGCCCGTGTAAGAGAGGTAATCAGAACCGCCTCACTTCCGTACTCTTCACAGGACCGTGCGACCTGCTTTGTCAAAAAAGTGGTTTTGCCTGTCCCCGGAGGGCCAATCACTTGAAATTCTTTTTTCATTGTGGCCTCCAAAAAAGTGTATATAAGAAGAAAAAAAATATGATGTAAACGTGCACGAGCACTTTTCAAATTGTAGGGTGTCATGGGACACGTGGATGTTCGTGTGTAAAAACGAGAACATTGAATAATTGAGTAGTCGTACACAATTATTGTTTAATAATTGTGTATAACTCTTTATTCGTAAGGAGTACGAGAGTGTAAATAACTGAATAACTATAAAATTTAAAAAAGTCTCGTGCACGTAAACATCAATATTTTTTTCTCCTATATACACTTTGTCAATTATTGTCATTGGTTGAAAAATTCCCGATAGGCATTTTGACCCAAAATCCAAATCTGAAATGTTTGCCCCCCCCGTGTGATCCTTTTTGTTGTGCACCCTATTTCGAGCATTCGCTTGCCATAATCGTCCTTTTCAAGAGAAGAAAATTTCTGGGCTCTTACCCATTTTCTAAAACTTGCGCTGGGTATCCATATCTCTTCGTGGGATGATAGAGGCGTTTCAGGGTCAACAAACTGTTCGTCGGAAGCGACGGAAACGTTCGATAAATAAGTAGAAATCCAGCTCATTGTTTCTCCGATTCTTGTGTTTTCTCTCCCCGGATCAGCTTCTCTTCTTGCAGTTATTAAACTTTGTACTATTCCGTCCCATCCGGGTGTGCTTTTCGTCTTTTTGATAGTGGCCGGATATAAACCGATCGCGTCAATTATTTGCGCCTGGAATTTTCTTTGATTCAACAGATTGTCGATTCTTCCGATGTCGATTGCGTTCCCTCCGACAGTTATCTGATACGTTGGCGGTGTTGTTGTTATCTTTACAAAATCCGACACACTCAATTTCAGCGCTTCGGATACGTCTTTCAGGATAGCTTCTTTCGAAGTATTTTCGATGTCTATATTTACGGGTGGTTCTTCCACCGAGGCGGGTTTCATGGCATTTGAAATTGTTCTCGCGTAATAATCCGGCCAGGAATGTTTGTCAAGCGTCATCGGAGAATACTTTTTTCGGTTTTCGTAGAGCATCACCGCGATCTCGCTTGGTGTCCAGCCCGCATCGGATGCGAATGTTGCAAGTGACATATCGTAGGCGCTTTGGGACTGGTCCTGTGCGCGTCGTTTATGTTCCCAAGATGTTTTGAATTTGTCGATATTAGATTGCAAAACGTAGAATTTTTCATAAGGAAACGGAGTACCCATATCAATAGAGCCTTTATCAACGATCGACTTCCCAGAAAGCGGTTCCGCTTCGTCCTCGGATAAAAACATCTCAAAATCGGATGGGTTATACCGCTGATCAGCGGTTCGGTATATCCAGACCTCGGAATTATATTTGAGGTTTTTCGTGCCCGGCATCCGAAGTACCCTCGAAAGGTCGTGCGTTTTGTCCATATCCCAGCCAAACGATCGGGCTTTATCTCTTAGGTGATTTTGAAAATCTCTCAGCAGCCGGGCTGCGTTATCACGTTCTTCAGACTTATCGAAAACAAGCAATTCGTTAAAAAGCCAATAACAATGAAGCCCACCGCCAGAGTGAACAATGATCGACGGTTTGTGAGATTCTGGAATAATCTTCAACGCATCATCGAAAGAACCCGGCAGATTCTTCTTTTCGTGACCGTCGCCTTGAATAAAATCAATATCGGCCCAAAACCCGGGGATCGCTTTGACCTCGTTCGCTTCGCACCGGTTGAACCGTCCACAGTCTTTACCGGATAACCCGAGACCGAAATACACATCCGCATTCGAAAGGCCCCTTGCGTAGTCTTCGGCCTCTTTGGCGCTCTGGAACCAACGCGATTCCTTCGAATCTCCTTTCGACCAGATCAGCAAAAACAATCCCGTTGAATCAAGGTCAGGGTACAAAACATCTAAAAACATCTCGCACCTCCTCGCGTATATGGCGCCCTCCTGAGAGGGCGCGACAGGGTATGAGGCACATTTACTCCTGAGCTGATTCCGGGAACGCCGTAGACCGTTTTAACGCGTTTTTGAAGGAATCCGCGTACCGTTTGACTTTGTGAGTTAACTCCTTTGACAGAATCTCATCAAGGGCAGGCACGATGACAGAATATTTAATTCCGTTTCCGTTTTTGGCTTCTGCGAGAGTCAGTTTCGTTTTTACGCCGAAGTACGGAAGATTTTTGCTGGTAAGTCCCATGAAGTAAGCCTTGAAGTTCTTTAAGCTGGACGGCGGAACCGACACGACGATCGGAAGGATATCCTCTTCCTGGAAAACGAACAGGACCATTTTCTTCGAGCACTCTTGGCCTTTGCCGCCATTCTTGTCACTGCCCCATTGTGCAAGCGGGCATTTATAACACTCGCCGCCGGGGTTCCCGATACCAAATTCGCCGTCGTCAGAATAACAATTCGGTCGCGTTGACTCGCTTGATTCTTCGAGCCCCTTAGACCAATAGGAACGCGTTATTTTCTTGAATGCTATAATACCTTTGAGTTCTTTAGTTTCTGTGTTCTTATCAACGCCGGGGATGGTCCAAGTTTTTCCCTCGATTTGAACTTGTCGGAGGTCAAATTGAGAGATGGACTCACCCCCTAAGTTTTCGGTAAGGATTGAACGAATATCGGAATCGTCCATATTTGCGATAGCGTACTTGCTAAAAGAAAAATCCAATTCCTCGGCAGTTGGTTCAATAATCGTTTTCATAAAAAGATACCTCCTTTAGGCTTTTCGAATGCGTAATTCGAATGTCTCCGTGATCTTCATTGCGTCCTCCAACTCTTGCGGTAACTCAAACCCGTTATTTCGTTGTTCCTTTACATAGGCTTTCAACGTGTTTGTATTAAAATTCTCTTGCACAAACTCATTAAGCCCTGTGTTTTTCAGCGCGGCGATCAACCGTGGACGATCACCATCCTTCGGACTTACGAACAGTTGCGGGGCGATAAACACGTTTGCGCCGAACGCCTTGATGCTGCTTATTCCAGCTTCAGCGAATTCTTCGAGTATTTTTTCCTCCAATTCATCGATATTTGTTTTCACGCGGTCCAGTTCTTCGTTTAACCCCTTCTTCTGATTGTTCAAATCGATAAAACTCTTCAGCAACTCAGTATTCATGTCAGACCTCCTTTTGAAGTATGGCTTCAACGATCTTCTTCTTTTGCTTTAACGCCTTATAGATACGAGTGTCAACCGTATTTTTAGCCAAGATGTGCAAGTAAAAAACATTTTTTGTTTGCCCGGGGCGATGGACACGAGCCAGTGATTGCTCATAGTCTCCAAGATTGAAGCCCACGGAGTAATACACGCAATATCTCGCTTTTGACAGATCAATACCCACGCCACCGGCTTGAATCTGCACGCCCATCACATCGATCTCGTCTGGAAACGTCGCGTGAGGCGTGAGGTCTTTTCGCGCGCCGGATATCTCACCGTATCGGCGCCCTGCATTTTCAGCGACGCGTTTGATTACCTCGAGGTCATGCGTGAACTTTGAGAACACAACAATCTTCTCAGCCGTGGTGACATCCTCTATAAAATCTGCCAAAACCCGCTCTTTTGAATCATCCATAAATACAATATGTTCATCATCAGTTCGTACAAAGCCGTTCGCAATCTGCTGTAACCGTAACAATTTAGTTAATGCGTTATTAGTAGTCACTTCTCCGTTATCAAGCTGAATATAAAATTCCTCTTCCAACTCACGGTACTTTCGCATTACGGCCGGTGACAGTTCGCACTCTCGCGACTCGTGGATCGCTTCGGGGAGATCAAGAACATCCTTTGTTACCCGATATGCGATCGAATACATTCTACGAGAGAGATCATCTTGATTTTTATTCCACGCGACGGTATACATATCAACAGGCGTCGAATACCAAGCTTTGTAGCGAAAATAGGATGTCCCAAATACGGAGGGATCCAAAAAACGATATTGCGCATAAAGGTCGCCGGGGTTACCGGGCATAGGGGTACCAGTTAGCAACATCCGATGTTTTGACCTCTTGCCCAGCAAAGCCAAAAACCGTGATGCGATTCCCCCGGGCGCTTTGATACGGTGAGATTCGTCAAGCACGATCAGGTCCCACGCGGTATCGAGCGCAAATTCTTTGAACTTAGGCCGCCAAATCGACTCGTAATTGATAATGCACACGAACGCGGAGTTTTTTATTTTCGCGATCTCGAGGCTTACCTTCGCGCGTTCAGCCTTTTTCTCAACGGACCCGTCGTACAATGGAATGACCTGATAGGGCCGTGTGCCGTGCTTTTCGAACTCGCGGGGCCAAACGCCGACGACGGACAACGGGCAAACGATCAGGATATTTTTGTATGGCTTATTATTGATAAGATCAATTGTCACTTTCGATTTACCTGTACCCATGTCCATGAACAGGGCAAAATGATCTTTCTGATACGCGGTCCAGAAAGCTTGTTTCTGATGTTCCCACGCGGGGAGAATAGCATTAGGGATATCGGGAGTTTCAATCAATGCGGTTTCCATGTTAAAATCCAAGGCGCGTTTTCAATGAGTTATATAAATCTAACATTTTGTGGTATTCATCGACATCAAATTCATCCGGTGTGATAGGGTTATTTTCTAAATCTTTCATAGTTTTACGAACGACAACTCCAAAAGAAGCTTTTCCGTCTTTGTCTAAATCAAAGAGGGTTACCGTAAGAAAAGATAAGTAAGGATCAGTTGTCATTGATACCTTGTAATCCCGACCTGATAGTGATTCCCGCCAATTATCAAGCGAATCTATCATATCGATAATCGATTTTTGTTTCCAAGAAAGATTATTCATCACATACCTCCTCATCTTCTCCATAAAATTCTTTCACAATCTCGTCGAACGTCACGCCGAGCGCGTATGCAATGCGGGCCACGGTTTCGTACGATACGCGGCCGCCGCCCTCGGCTTTGGTGATCGTCGCGCCACATATATTTGCCTTTGCCATCAAATCCAGTTGCGTCATCCCGAGTTCACGCCGGCGCTTTTTAACGCCTTTGAGGATAAAACCCATATCCTCCGGTTCGACGCCATCTCGGATGTACTTATTGACAGGCGTGTGCTTCTCAGGCAACCCTTCCACAGCGCCAATCGCGACGTACCTACCGAATGTGAGCAACAGCTGGCCGACATTTATGCGAGTTGGGAA
>Ga0208694_1003421_pt1 | contig 15297 bp, 13 predicted proteins | sample AD_UKC078_MetaG_FD_184442 | JGI IMG/M metagenome (GOLD analysis project Ga0208694, IMG submission 184442) | Active sludge microbial communities of municipal wastewater-treating anaerobic digesters from USA - AD_UKC078_MetaG (SPAdes) (version 2) | ecosystem: Engineered > Bioreactor > Anaerobic >...
ATTTAGCTTTAAAGGCTTTTTCTCTCACCGTGAGCTCGTGCTCGTAAGCATTACTACGGCTTTATTTTTTATCCCGTTCAATATCTACTTTGTTCACATGGGCAACTGGCTGATCTATCGCATAGGATTCACTCCCGATAGTATGGGCCTTATTGAAGGTGTAGGGCTTATAGCCGCAATGGCGCTGGTCATACCTGCCATAGGCCTTATCAATCGGAATAAAACGCCTCTCGTTGCAGGAATTGCTATAATTATCGATATGATTGGCCTTTGGGTAATTTACCTATTTGTTCGTCCAGGTATGGTAGATATCGAAAACGTATTCTCCACAAAAAATATTGTTTTGTTTTTAGGCGTATTCCTTGCTGGCGGAGGTTATGTACTCATTGCGCAATGCATGACAATGTGGGTAAAACAGCTTTATCCCGAACAAAACCGAGGCCAGTTCGAGGGTGTCCGAATTACATTCTTTACACTTATCCCAATGATTATTGGCACAGTTATTGGAAACATCATAATCAAGACCGGTTCGGGCACATTTCTCAATGAATTCGGAATCATGGAGAATATTCCAACCGAGGCGATTTATCTCTGGGCAGCGATTCTATTGGTACCAGCGTTCATTCCTCTCGGCTTTGCTTCCCGCGATTATCATCGACGAGTAGAAGAGAACGCTGCAGTAAAAGCCATATAGCCCTTTCTTTAGGGAAAAATATTATATGATCGAATTATTCGTTGCGAGCATATAGAGAATCGATTATTGCTATGAATGATAAACACAAAGACGAAATGCGCCAGCTCTATACACGCTGGGGACAAACACTGGATAAGAATCACCCACATTGCGAATATCCCCGACCGCAGATGAAGCGCCAGGAATGGCTATGTCTCAATGGAATATGGGAATATGCGATCCAAGAAGCTACGGAAAAGGAGCCTTCAAATTATGATGGGGAGATTGTGGTACCATTTTCTCCCGAAAGTCTCTTATCTGGTGTGGGGCGGCAGCTATTGCCCAGGCAGATGCTGTGGTATCGAAGAATAATAGAATTCGAGAACTCGAATGGACGTCGTATACTACTGCATTTCGGAGCGGTCGACCAATGCTGCGTGGTTTTTTTGAATGGCATAAGGGTAGGGGAACACAACGGAGGTTATTTGCCATTCTTTTTCGATATAACTGAGCTTGTTCGGCAAGGCGATAATACGCTTGTTATTTGCGTCACCGATGATTCGGACACTGGTAAACAAGCCTATGGCAAACAGAAGCTGAAACGTGGGGGCATCTGGTATACAGCGCAGAGCGGTATATGGCAGACAGTATGGGCGGAATATGTGCCTTTCGAATATATTCGCAGTCTGCGCATCATTCCATCTTACCATGAATCGACAGTTGATTTCGAAATCGATTGGGTTGGAGTGGCAATTCCAGAGGGCATCATAAGCATTTACGCTAATGGAAAATTGGAAACTGAGGAGCATTTTTGCAGCCAAAAAGTGACAGTTAAATTGGAGGGTTTTCGAAGTTGGAGCCCGGATGATCCTTTTCTGTATACGGTGCGCATCGATGCAGGAAAGGATAGTGTGGAAAGCTATTTTGGCATGCGAGAGTTCTCCATCATACATGACGAAAATGGTCATGCCAGACTAGCATTGAATGGAAAACCGATTTTTCAGACAGGTCTATTGGATCAGGGTTATTGGAGCGACGGGCTTTACACCGCACCGAGCGATGAAGCGATAATTTGGGAACTGACAGAGATAAAGCGGATGGGCTTCAATATGCTGCGTAAGCATATCAAGATCGAACCTTTGCGATGGTATTATCATTGCGACAGGCTAGGCATCCTTGTCTGGCAGGACTTCGTGAGCGGTGGAGGACCGTATAATCCCATAGTTACACAATGGCTGCCATTCATTGATGTTCATCTGCACGACAACCATTACCGCTGCTTCGGGCGCAGCAGCACGGAAGGGCGCGCAATATTTGAAGCCGATATGAAAAACACGGTGATGTTACTCTATAACACCGTGAGCATTGCAGCATGGGTCCCCTTCAACGAAGGCTGGGGTCAGTTTGACGCATGTCTCATAACAGAGAAATTGCGAAAAATAGATTCCTCGCGACTTATCGATTCGGCAAGCGGTTGGCATGATCAGCATTGTGGAGATTTCCAAAGCCGTCATGTTTATTACAAGAGATATCGCCTAAAGCCCGATAGATATGATCGCATTCATGCTCTCACAGAGTTTGGTGGATATAGCTGTCCCATCGAAGGCCACATGGCTTCAGACAAGCTATTCGGTTACCGTATGTATGCTGATCCACAATCTCTTACAACCGCTTTTGATGCACTGTATCGCAGTGAAGTACTTCCTTCGGTGCAGCTTGGATTATCGGCATCTATTTATACACAGGTGAGCGATGTAGAGGATGAGATCAATGGGCTTTTTACCTACGATCGAGCTTCAATAAAGCTGGATTCCAAAATTGTTAGTCAAATCAATGCAGAAATGCGTAAATTGGGAGGATGATCATTAGCCCAAGCCTTTTCTTTTTGAGGTAATCCAGGTTATCGAGTTGAGGCGATTGTTAAAATTTTCTGCTTCCAATTATTGCATAAGACTACAACTTCATGAAATTCTTAAAATACTCAAATACCGATCTATTCATTTCTAAGGCGAATTCGGACATATACTTCCTTGCACAAAATGCCTTCATATACTCATTATAATCGAAACCATCCTCATCATGTACTTCTTGAAACATATCTTTTATTTGATTTTCATTCATCGGTGAATATCTATTCTTTTGAACAATATATCTGCTATTGAACCTTTTTGGTTTTGGTCTGTTGCGCTGTTGCTCTGTCGGATATCCAAATATTAGCATGGTTATTGGGAGAGTATATCTATCGAGATTCAATAGTCTTACCGCTTTTTCTTTGTTTTCCAGGATATCACCAATATAGCAAGATCCAATACCAAGCGATTCGGCGGCAATTACTGCATTTTGAGCTGCTATTACCGCATCTTCGCATGCAAGAAGAATATCTCCAACGCCTGGTTCTCTTGCGTCTATTCCTGCTAGTATATATGCATCGTACCATTTTCTACAGTCCGCAAGAAAAACCAACACAAATGGTGCCTTTTCAATGAATGGCTGATTATCACAGATAATAGATAATTCATGTTTGATCTTATTGTCGTCTATATCAAGTATCGTATATAAGACTTGATTCCCAGCGGTTGGAGCCTGGATTGCCGCATCTATGATCAGCTTCTTATCTGATTCCGATAATTGCTTTTCTTCGAAAACTCGTACCGATTTTCTGTCGTACAATGACTGTATAATCTGATTCAACGTCAACTCCTTAACCTATCGTATTTCATTTGATCCAAACTTTTCTATAGTTTTTATGCTTCTATCGGGTCTAAATCCATTCTTTCCATAGAAACTTCTTCTGAATTAAGTCTTTTCTAATACCTATCAGTAATCCCTCCATCAGCGCGGCATTAGTGCAAAGACACCCCAGCCAAGGTATTCACGAGTATAAGCGGCATAGCGCTCTGGTTCCGAGCTAAGTGCGTCTCGAATATCTTTAGCTAACTCGTCGTCTGGATTGGCTTCAAGCCATCGGCGCATGGTGAGCCATTTTGCTGCCTCGTATCTGTCCCAGCTGTCTTGATCAGCCAGAACCATTTCAACTACATCGTAGCCAAGCTGTCTTAAAGACGTGAGAAATTCTGGAAGCAGGAGAAAGTCGGAAATTGAGCCAGCAAGACAGCCCTTAGCAACAGCTTCTGTCGGCGGCAATTGTCGCCAGTAGGGCTCGCCTATGAGGATGATCCCTCCGGTTCGGAGGCTCCGCGCTAGAAGCTCAATAGTGCCGACGACTCCTCCTCCAATCCACGTGGCACCGACACAAGCTGCCACATCGACTTTCTCGTCAGAGACATATCCTGCAGCGTCGCCATGGATGAATTTGACCTGATCGGCCACCCCGAGCTCTTCAGCGCGGAGTTTCGCTTGCTCAGTGAATAACTGGCTCATATCGATGCCGATGCCAATGATTCCGTAATCGCGTGCCCAGGTACATAGCATCTCTCCAGAACCGCTACCGAGGTCGAGCACCCGCATACCTTTATCCAGACGCAGCGCCGCACCAAGAGTAGCTAGCTTTTCTGGTGTGAATGGATTATGAATGCGGTGAGCGCTTTCGGTGATGTTGAAAATACGTGGAATATCCATTGAAAAACCCTACTTATATTTGCAAATAGATCGGCCACTGCCTAACGTGCGCTTAACCAGCGAGCCTGAAATTGGCGCGGTTTGTGCTAGCATCGAAGCAACGCCGCACAAACCATGACAGGCCGGATTATCCGGTTGAAGCGAGTGTTAGGCTCCTACAATCTATGCTTAATACAAAAAACATTATACTAAATAAAATATTTAGTCTTGAATTAATATTTATGTTTTTCCAACTAATTTTACGCGAATTAAAAACGGTATCACAACATTTACGATATTATAATATATTCCAATTCAATTTCATCGCGTATTGGAATATTATAATATCCTTTCTGTGGAATATTCGGTTTAATTTTCCTCGTTTCGGCTATTTCATTCCTATAAATATCTTTCAATATGAAATTCCTCTTTTGATAGAACCTAAGAGCATCAATATTATCGTTGGTAGTTATTAACCATATCCGTTTCAAATGCTCTTTTATGCCAATTTCGAATATTTTATTGATTAGGGCAGTCCCTATGCCTTTGTATTGTTGAAATGCTTCAAGAAAAGATATTTCACATTCATTATTCGCAATATTATATAAGCATAATCCTATTGATTGGTGATCATTTTCAGCTATAAAGCCTTTTAGTTCTTGTACGAAATACACTTTCCGTTTTGTAATAATTGATTCCCCACCCCAGTTATTGACTAGCAGATTTGTTATCCAACTATTATCAGAATCATTCTTTTCACGAATATTTACCATGTTACTCTTTATCCTCCTCTTTAAGAAAACAGCCATAACACAATTAACAATCCATAGCGAGCCTAGCGTGTGCGTAACTTGCGAGACGCGTCCTGCGTGAGTGAGCAGGTTGGTGCGGAGTTTGCTCAAAAGAGCGAAGCGAATGCAGATTGCGTGACAGGCCGGGGAGTCATGTTGAAGCGGGTGTTATGCATTTATTACTACTTATTATTTCTTGCAAACGTATATTTGGAATCTATTTTTATCACTAAATTCGCCAAAATCATGATCCCCATACATTTCTATAATCTTCATTCCATTTATCTTAATATAATTTTGAATTTCTTGTGGGTAGAACATTCTCATATCGAGGTCTTCTATCCATTTTTCACCCTCATATTCGTAAAACCATTTTATATGGTTAATTTGCTCTATTGAATCATATTTATTAGTCTCTGTTATCTTCAGCCCTCTTTCATCGATCACTGGATAATGAGTATTTTCATCCCTGCAGAGATATTTTGCGCTTGGTATAAAACAATCCAAAACAAATACTCCATTTGATTCAAGATGATTTTTTACACAAGTCAGCATATTCGTTATTTCGAAGTAGCTAAATAAATGGCAAACACTATTGAATCCTAAAAAGATTGTTTTAAATTTTTTTCCAAGATTAAAGTCGGTCATATTTTCATTGACAAATTCGATGTTTTTTATTCCTTCTGCTTTCTTTATTCCTTGTCTAAGCATTTCTTTTGATAAATCAAGTCCTGTTATTGAGTTCCCTTCTTTTGCAATAGGAATGGTAAGTACTCCAGTTCCACAAGCCAATTCAAGGACAGGATCTCCATATTTCCGCACAATTTGCTTATAGAAATCTATATCATCACGATCAAATGAGTTTTGAATATCGTACAATTCACCGTCATCGTAGATTTGCCGCTTTTCCATAAAGCATTCATCCTTGTAATAACTATAACTGCGCGCGCCTCAGCGCTCGTCAAATATTTACTTGACCGGTGAGCGCGTCCTGCTACTGCAGGTTAGCGTCGTTCTTGCTCACTTATTACAAATTGCAGTTTTCTTCTTAATCTTGTTGTAGCCCTGCAAGAATGATGCCAAAGCGCGAATCAGGTTGAAGCATGTCTTAGCCGAATCTTTTTATTAACTTTACAATAGAGAAAGACATCCATAATCCTTTCTTGTTAGTAGTATATTAATCCATTCTTTATCAAAATACTCAGAATCAAAATCATCTCCTATCCATGATTTCATTTCTTTATATTCCTCATTCTCTGGATCAGCTATTACATTCAAAAGGTCCATATATCCATATGGCCCACCACAATCTTCTGGTGGGCAATTCCTTTTCCCGGCCACACAAATGGGATTTTCAATAGTCTGGTTATTAAATATCTTTTCTAGAACAAGTTCATGTTCCCATCCGTCTCCAAAATCATACTCATATTTAATTTTTTCTTTTTCAAAGCTTAATACGCTTTTCAGCATTAACTTTCTATAATCAACTATTTCTTCAAATGAATCTTCATCAGGTTCTCCATAAAATCTTTCCTTGATAATAAATTGATGAAGATGAGAGTTTGTCCATCCCATTACTGTTTGTATGACCTTATGAAGGTCTGGTAATTTGATGCTATCTTCTACTAAGAATCTCCGCCAAATCATTGGTTTTATATACTTAAGGCTTATTTTTATCTGATATACGTTCTTATTGGCACCCATAGTAAATCCCCTTATTATAGTATTTCAAATAGACTATACAATAATAGCGCACGAAGAGCGTCCTGCTAACGTGCGCGTGACCAGCGAGCCGCCACTTGGCGCGGAGTTTGCTCAAACGAGCGAAGCGGGTCGCAAACTCCGTGACACCAGGCGAGTCTGTTTAAAGTGGTTGTTAGGCGAAAGTTTACAAAATTATTATTCGATTTAGTCGCTTGGATTTAGTTTCCTAAATCTTATTGAGTATTGTTTTATGCTTATTTTTCTCATTTTTAGTATGTGTTGTGTGATATTATTTCTTTTCTATATTCCTTCATACTTCGTACTAAGTTATGTGTTAAAAATTACATCGTCCGAAGCTAAGCATTAGAAGTCTCTTTCGTTTTCGACTCCTTGAGTCTTCCCGTGACATACTTGTGGAGAATACTGGTCACGAGTGTCTGATAAGGAATGCCCTCTTCTAAGGCTTTTGTCTTTAATGCTTCAACATCACGTTTGGAGATGCGAACATTGATCCGATAGTCTTTTATCGCGGTTTCCGCCGCCGCTTTCATGAGGTTCTGTTTAATCTCATCAAAATTAGAGACACTTGTCCATTCATCATTTTCTATGGACTGCATAAGTTCCTTTTCCTCATTTATGGTCATCTTGTTCTCTCCTTGTATACTGCTTTGTATATTTCCTGCTCGGGAAGGCCGTTTTCAGGAAATAGGTGCCATTGTCTTCTGGGATGCAGGGAACACAGAAGGCATAGCCTTCAATCTCAACTACGAGAATGATTTGGTTGCCATATTTCTGTCTATTAGGATGTTCCAGAACATCGAGAAGATGACCTTCTTCAATGGCAACCACAATTCGTTCAAAAGAGATGCCTCTCTCTTTTTGCAAGATGGCATTCTTTTCTTCATTCCAGTAGAAGCTCATAGGATAAATATAGTATTATGTGTGCCTGATGTCAATACATGGTTTTAAAAAAGAGCTATTATAAAAGAGAATGAATCATGGATAAAGGGAGAAGCGCCGAAGGCGTCGCTCTAACGAATGTGTGACTTGCATTGCGTCATTGGCGCAATGCTTGCTCTTAGTGAGCGTCAGTTACCTTAGCAAGAATCGTGACATAGCCGAGTCAGGTTGAAGCGGTTGTTCTGCATCTTTTATTGAGCAAATACATTCTCTATTTTTACTTTTCCTGGTAATCTATATATATCAAAATCTGAGTCTATGCTTATTATTTTCTTTATCCCTGTTCTTTCTGCTGCTATTACTAATGTTGCGTCAGCAAAATCCATTGGCATATCTCTATACTTTTTTGTTAATTCTATAATCCTACTTATATCTTTCTGTTGTATCTCTTGAAGGAGTACTCCCTCTTTCATTATCCATTCTAAAAAATCTATTTGTACATTTACATTAAAATCAAGCATATGTTCTACTTCGGTAATTACCGATAATGTTGTAATAAATTTATATTTTCCTTCTTTAATAAATTTTTTCATTCTGTCATGATAGTTATCATCCCGGTCAAATAGCGCTATTAATGGTCCAGTATCAATGAGAATGTAATCTATCATTAATCTTTCCTTTTATTTTATCCTTGTACGAGACAGATAAAGAACCATCGCCGCTACCATATCTTCCGAAATATTCTTCTCCTAACTCGTATGAATCTTTTTCAGATTCTTCTATATAAAACAAATTTTCGAGAGCCTCTTTTATTAACTCTGTCTTTGATTTATGTTTTTTCCTTGAAAGGGATTCTAATCTCTGTTCAATCTCTGAAGGTAATCGAACCGTTGTCATAGCAACCTCCGTGTATTACACAATGTAATACACTAGTATCAGATTGTCAATACTTTTGCTCGCGTAAATGCGCAAGTCCGCAGAACGTGCGCATGAGTTGCATTGCGCTATTGGCGCGGTTTGTGCGGAACGAAGCGACAAAGCACAAACCGTGACAACAGCAATGTCAAGTCAACGCGGTTGTTAGACGGATTATTTTTCTTTCCAATACTTTCTCTTCATACCATCATTGGGTTCTTCAAATCTTGACCACATGAACCCTTTTTCTATAAGAAAATCATGGGTCGCATTATCTTTATCAATATTCCCCGGGCATAGAATTATCATTCCACTCTTTTTTGTGACTCGCATCAGCTCTCTATATTCTTTCGCCAATTCATCCCCAAAGACATGTCCCGCAATGGTTATATCTGAAAAATTTTTAGGGAATGGTATTGAAGTTATTAAACCATCCATCACAAATATATTATTCAGTCGTTTTTTATTCGCTTTCTCTTTTATATAGTCTCTTAAATTGCTTACAGGTTCGATGCAGAATATTGTTTTTGCTTGATCCGCAACGGTAAAGGCTAGTCGACCTGTCCCAGATCCTATATCAAGAACTATCTTATTGTTGTAGTCAGTAATCGAGGTTAATTCATGAGAGTCCCATTTGAGAAATTCCAGATTATCATAAATCTTAGGATCAGTGGCATATACAATCCAATCTGCAATGCGCCTTAATATCGATAGCTCTGCTTCTCTTATCTCATTATTAGATGCTTCATGATTGTGATTCTTTAGTATGTTCTTCATTGTATCGGTGATTTCTGGGCACTTTTTCTCAAAATACCATTGAATAAGAGGATGTGCCCAGAGTACCGTGCCGATATCCTTTTCGCGAATGAAATCAAACAACCATGCAATTTGCACTTTTTCTAATAAGAGTAGGTGATAAATACTGAGATCACTCACATCAATCCAATTTGCTGCCATTGTTTCCATTCCTATGGATGTACCGTATAGATAAAATTATACTACTTGACATTTTTTAATGATTGTACATACATTGTAACTATGAAGGAATTATCCTTCGTATGGGACCCAAGAAAGAACCTCATTAATCAAGCAAAGCATGAGGGGATTGATTTCGATGAAGCAAAAACGGTCTTTTACGATGAAAATGCTCGTTTGATCTTCGATCCCTTGCATTCTTCGGAAGAAGATAGGTTTGTTATTCTTGGGTTGAGTTCCAAGTTACGACTTTTAGTCGTATGCCATTGCTACCGTGAGTCGGAGTCCATTATCCGAATCATCTCGGCAAGGAAGGCAACAAAGAAGGAGGAAACCTCCTATGAACGATACCGACATGCTTGATGAGTATAATTTTGAGAAATCCATAAAGAACCCGTATGCAAGCCGACTTAAGAAATCTATTACGATTCGATTGGATTCTGAAACAATAAGTTATTTTAAAGACTTATCTAAGGACTCTGGGATTCCTTATCAGACACTCATCAATTATTTTCTCTCACAATGTGCCAGAGAGAAGAGGAAACCTGAGGTTGTGTGGGACTGATGCGTTTCTTTTGGTTTATGAAACAGAGAGATTTACAACTCCATCGCTATTTTTATGCCCGCAGGGCCCGTCTAACATGCGCTTAACCAGCGAGCCGCGAATTGGCGCGGAGTTTGCTCACACGAGCACAGCGAGTCGCAAACTCCGTGACAACAGGCGAGTCTGGTTAAAGCGGGTGTTGGGCGCCACACATTTTATGGGCAAATTAAAGAATAGATTCTCGTAATAAATAACCATGTATTGAACCTCGTTCAATCATAAAATCAAGTATTGGGATTATTTTGTTTTTCAATCTTATTTCTTCCTTTATCTTTTGTCTATTAATGAAAATATATTTTCTTAAAAACTTCTCTAAGTAGAACATTGTTTTTGATTCTAAATCATCAAGGTTTAAAGAGCTGTTATTTACCACAATTGTATGAACCCAGTCAATGCCTTCATCTTTAAAGTTGCTTCCGATAGAATTCAAAACTTTGACAATAGAATACAATATTGCAGGAATATTCCCTATTTCCTTAGAAGCGTTTGCATAGAGAGACAAATTTTCACTTTTTAAGCTACTCCATGCTTCTATACCCTCACGCCACCAAGGCCACGCTAATAAATAGTTTATTATAATTTCTTTTAAATGATATCCACATGGATTTACACATAGTTCTTTTATTTTTGGATACAGGCTGTTCCAAATGTACCAAAATTGTTCATGGTTATTAAGGTAATCTTCAGCACTAATAAGTTCTCCAATAAAAGAAGCTGTTTCTTCTGTTGAAGAAAATGAATCAATAAATGGTTTAAGAAAAGTGTCAATTTCGGTTTTATCTCTTTGTAAAATAAAGTACGCAAACCTTTTGAAAGCACGTAAACGTAATGAATAAATATTAGAATCGCCTCCCGAATCATCTTTATAACTTCGTCTATCTTTAAGTAAATGTGAAGCCAAAAATGGCAAAGATTTCTCGTAAATGTCTAAGTGAATTTTATCTTTTGTATCAGAAGGAATTAATTGAAGGACTATTTCCAAATCATGAATGTCAAGTGAAGAAATATCGTTTATGTCAAACGATATTTCTTCAAAGGTGAAATCAGCATTTGTCTTCTCTAATTCTTCTAAAATAGAACTTTTAGAAATTCGACCCCAACCTATTTCTTTTCTTTTTTCGGCAACAATATTTTTGTAAATAGGTTTGAGTTTTATATATCCGAACAAAATTGACTGTGCAACTTTTGAATTTTGTTTCCATAAATTTGATTTGTGTATTGATTCAATGACGTAATCACATATTCTTTTGTATCCACCAAGAGGTGTTTCATCGAACAGAGTCAGAACCATTATTAAAATATATTTTTCCGTTTCTTCTGGATATTCATTTATTAATGCTGGAATCGCATGGAAAGATGCCTCAACTCCGTCACTTATTTGGTAGTCGTAATTATCGGCAAAAAGATTTGATATTGTTGAAAGAACGATTTCTTTGCAAAAAGCCTTATCTTCTTTCGAAAGTTTATCTTTGTGTTCAATCAATAATTTAGAACATGAAAACGCAGGTATGGAATAATCAAGCATACCTATTCCTTTTCGTCCCGATTTCAGTTCTTCAACAAGTTGTTTTGTTTCTGATAAAGCTAAAAGAGGATTGTTGTCATATTCCTCTTGTTTTGTGGTTTTAGTTTGATTTCTCGCACCAATCAAAAAATCTGCCCAAATTCTAAGCGAAGAATATTTAAAAAAATCTTGGTATTGATTTAACGCGTCTTCGCTTTCCTTTTTAAGATCATCAGAAAGTTCTTTAGGGGTAAATTCTATTAGCAAATGGTTGTCGTCATGTTGTGATACTTTTGGTATTAGATTTCGTCTGTCCATTCTTGCTAACAAAATTCCGTAAGATTTACTTGTTGAATCGTTTAATTTATGTTGGTCAATTATCTTATATAGTTTTTCTATGAATTCAGTGTTTTGTTCTTCTGTAAATCCTTTTACGCCAAAAAGCTGATAGTTCAAGAATAATGATTCTAAATTTAAGTTTCTATGTTTATCTTCACATGTTTTTAGTCGCTCGTCTGCGTATAAGGCATCTTTTAATTTATTCATTCCATAGCCCATAGAATAAAGCGATTTAGCATAGAACTCGTTTGTACATCTGATCGTGTCTATATGAAACAACTCTATTGTTTTGAATAAAATCAAAGCAACATCATAGAATTTATCAGGATTTGCAAGTACAACGCTACAAACAACAGAAGTAAGAGAAGCCGATTTTGATTGAATAAGAATTCTTAGAAGTATGTTCTGAAGTATTTCTGACTTTAAGATTCGAGAAAATTCTAAAAGAGTTTTTTCTAATGCCATATGTATTGATTGTAAAACATATGGAACAACAGGACTTCCGTTCCCTCGATACATACTCCAAATTGCCCAACTCAAATATTGAGTTACTTCCTTTTCATTAATGTGTAATGTTATTTTTACGACATCTTCTTTTCCAAAGTCAGATTGACTATAAGATTCGACTGCCTTATTCGTAAATTCTATGATAAAATCAAGCGTTTCATAGAATGCTACTTGCAATAACCATTTTATTGGTGTTTGATTGGCACTTGAAGGGAAATAGTTGAATTCATGTTTTTCTGCTAAGCCATATCGGCTTTCCATTGTATCTCTATCGTAATAAAATCTTTCATTTTTTCTAGGCTGTTTTTTCCAAAATAAATCACACAATTGAATAACGGATAGCGGAAGTGTTTTAATTAATTCAATTGCGATGTATGGCTTCTCTATGATTTTAGAGCAAAGTCCTTCGTATGGGTCTCCGTGTTCAGTCCATTTATTTGAAACGACTTTGTCAAATATTTCTTTTAGTTCTGATTTTAGTTCATAGGCTGAATTGAAAATCACTTTAAAAATATTTTCTTCTGCAACTTCGTGTATGTAGTAATTTTCTTCAGTTTCAGTTTTTTGTATTACACTCAATGCTAACAAACCTGCGTATCTTGTTGTCTCTCCTTTTTTGTTGTACTCGCACCAATCAGTTAAAACCGGTAAAACAAGTTTTAAGTTGTTGTCGAAAAAGTCAGGTTTATGTTTGTAAATAAAGGCAATTACTTCTTCCCAACCTTTGCCCTTAGGTTTTATAATTTCAATATTTTGAAGTGATGAAATATCGGTGCAGGTAATTCTTAATAAGAACAGAATACGTTTTAGTATTTTAAAATCATCTGCAATGATTTCTTTCTCGAAAAACTTAAAAAATGTTTTTGAATAATCCGACAATAAAACAGAAATTAAAATTTCATCTTTCCAAAATTGTGTAATATCAGGATTTGTAAATGCTTCTTGAATAAATCTTTCTATTTCTTTAGAATTTTCAGATAACTGGTCGGATAACCACAATCTAAATGCTCTGCGAATGGGTAATGAGTTTCCTAAATCGTCAAAAAACTCTTTTACATTTGAAGAATTTGAAAAACTACAGGAAACTATTTTGTCCAATGTCCATTCTTCATAAATGTCATGAGTAATAAAATATCCGTTATGAGTATCATCATAACCAAGTATTTCGTCTTGCTTTAATTGAAACAATGCTGATTGTGGCAAATTATCAGCATTGATATAAAATCTTCCTGTTTCACACCTTTGTTTGACAATATTGATAATACACCCTTCTCTTTCAAGATGTAAGTTGTCTTTATGAACTGTATTTTGAATTCGTTTTTTCCAAAGTAAGTCAATGAATTCTCTATAATTACCCTTTTTGTCAATGTTTGAATATTGTTGAACATACTCTCTTAGATAAAACAAGTTTCTAAGACGATCAAGAAATTTTCGATTAACAGGAAGGGAGAACTTAAACTCCTCTGCTATCGATTTTAATTCATCAGCACTTATCAATGAAACATCAATCACCTCAAATGGTAACTGATAATTCTCCTTGATGTGAAAAGTTAAATCGTTAAGGTAAGAGTAGCGTGTTGTAAAGATGATATTCCAAGCATTCTCTTTTAACTTTTGTATTAATATGGTAAGAATGTCGTTGTTAGAAATCTCTGCAAGTTTTTCTGCGGAATCAATTACAAATATTTTTAGTGGCTCATCTTTGTAAGCATTGAGAAACTGTGTAAATGTAAAATTGTGGTCAAACTGAAATATGTCATTAATGTGATTAACATTCAATTCGTTTGCTTTAAACACACATATAGGTATAGTCTTAAAATTAAAATTATAAAACTCCTTGAAAATTGCGGTTTTACCGCAACCACCTTCGCCTGAAATAATTATATTTTTACTCTTTTGAGAAGCATCAGCTATAGTTTCAATAACAGAACTCCGGTCAATCTTAATTTGTTTGGCTCCGAATGATATTTCTGTCTGAATTGCTTGTAAAATATTTTCGTTGTGTTTAGAAATTTCATCAAGCAAATCTCCTTCGTTTGGGTCAAGGCTGAAAAAAATGTCATTTATGTATTTATTTTCCGGCAAAGACAATTGTAATTCAAAATGACTTGGAACTCGCCATTGAATATTTATTCCTTCTGTCTTAGCTGCTTTCTCAATGTCTAATTGATATTGAGGTTTCTTTTTGCTTTTAGTAGTGCTTTCTGAAAGTTCTTGGTTGATGTAAAGAAGTAATTCGTCAAGTTGTTTATTTTTAGATTTAGCTTTTTTGATTGAATCAATAATATCGTCTTTATTTTCAGCAATCGAGTTAGTATAAAATTTTGATTGAAAACCATAATATTTTCCGTCTTTTTCGATTGGCTCTGTCTCGATCCCTGTCTGGTTTTTGTAACGAAATAGTCCAACTCGATTATTGAACTCTGCGCAGAAAAGCAAATAACACATTTGTTCAAATGCCCCAGGCTCTCGCTTATCGTATTTTATACCAAATACTTTCCAATTCATTTCTACATCCTCTTTGTCATCTACTAGTGAATATTGTTGACAAGTCTTTATTGGCGCCGAAGGCGTCCGCCCAACGAATGCGTGACTTGCATTGCGCCATTGGCGCACTTTTTGCTAGAGAGCAAAGCGACTCGCAAAAAGTGTGACATCAGCAATGTCAAGTCAACGTTATTGTTAGGCGAAGCCTATTATTCTTTCTTTTTCAATCTTTTATTCTCTAATAGAAGATGATTTTGATAATCAATCCATAATTCAAATTACACTTTTCGTTTCTAAATAGAAAGATTAGGCATCATTCTGATGTCTTCGAATCATTCCT
>Ga0208694_1003422_pt1 | contig 15295 bp, 10 predicted proteins | sample AD_UKC078_MetaG_FD_184442 | JGI IMG/M metagenome (GOLD analysis project Ga0208694, IMG submission 184442) | Active sludge microbial communities of municipal wastewater-treating anaerobic digesters from USA - AD_UKC078_MetaG (SPAdes) (version 2) | ecosystem: Engineered > Bioreactor > Anaerobic >...
ACTCTTACTTCAGCAGATTGAAGACAAGAGTGACTTTGTATCATCTCAGACAATAGTCATCGAGACAGACCTTATTATTCGTGAATCTACCCAAAGGGCACCTGCCAGGTGATTTTTCCCCTGCGGACCGGAAGGGTAAAGCCGGCACCTGTTCCTGTCACTGAGGTTACCGTGGCGGTATAGACCTTTCCGGCATCGGTGACGGGCACGAACACTATCTGGTTATTTACTGCAAATCCACTGTGACTGTAATGGCAACCTGTGCCTTCGGCAGGAACTTTAAAGCTTTCAGAAATGGATACCCTTGTGATCTTCAATCCTCCCTCATCCGAAATAGGCGGATATTCCTTGCACCCGGCGAAGGCGGCTATTGCCGCAATCAAAAGCAGAAATAACAGTTTCTTTATGGCAGGCATGCAATTCTCATTTTACAGGTTATACCCCAGATCCGCAAGTATCTCCGGCGGGCTCTTTTCAGTTTTAAAGGCACGAACCTTCCGGGTATGATAGAAATCTACTGTCAGGTCAGTGCGGTTGGTGATCATGCCGTCAGTGAGAGGGGAGGCTTCCTTTCCATCACCCTGTCCGAAATACTTCTCCATCTGTTCAACTGTATTGAATGAGTATACATTTGACTTAAGACCTGCGGCACGGATCTTTGCAGCAAACTCCGGCGAGAGGCCGTCATTCTCATCCCCGAGATTGGTGCCTATAAACTGTGCGCCGCACTTACGTGCAAAAGCCACTATGCTGTCAGTCACAGCCTCCTGTGCAAAGAGGTTGGCTTTTGTATTGCCGATGAGATAGCTTGCCGGTACCTGTTCGCGAAAGACCCTTTTGATGTTCATCATTCCCTTCTGTGAAAATGTCTGCACAAGGATTTTTCCCCTGGTGTTGCCGACGTTGACCCTGTTTCCCTTCAGGAATGGTTCATCAGCTGACGGTATAGCACCCTCAAGCGGATTCCATCCAATCCTGGTCAGTTCATCGTAAACCTGTTCTTCGATGAGAGGGTATTCATCAGGTATTTTGAATTCAATATATATTCCGGGCCTGTGACCGTTGTCTGCCGGATCATCCTCATACTCAAAGTGGTATATTCCGGTTTCATCTTTTGTAAAGAGGCGGCTGCCATCAGGATTTCTTTTTATCCGTTTGCCTTCGGCGATGCGGAAAACGTCTTCAAATGTCAGTACCTCCTGACCTGCGAAGCTCTGCCGGGCCTGGTCAGGGTTCTTTTTGTTGAAAGCACTCCCGTTATCGAGCTGCATGATCTCTTCCCAGGTGAAGGTGCCTATGTTATCGTCTTCCCTGCCGGGAAAGATCTCCGCCACGTTGGTGGTACGTTTAAAGGTTCTGTCATGCATTATTACCAGTACACTGTCCTTTGTCCGGTGCAGATCGAGTTCCATGTAATCAGCGCCGGTGTTGCGTGCCCAGCGGAAGGCTGATTCGGTAAGCTCGGGAGCCCAGTATATGGTTCCGCGATGCGCTATGACCGCGTTGTCAGGCATGTATTCCTGCACTCCTCCCGTTACGGGAGTGTTTTTGCCGGCACATCCTGCCAGCAGGGCAGCAGTAGCGGCCATTGAGAAAAGTACTCTTATTTTCATTGTGACTGATCATTTAGGATTTGCCCTGTTTTCTCTGATCTTCCACTCTTCAGTGTGGAATCTGACCTTAGGGTCACGCACATCATTGCACCTGACAATCAGTGCCCCTTCCTTCTCCCAGTATGCTTTCACCGTATAGCCGCTCATGGGACCGTCCTCCGGGCCGCGAACGGTAACATCATCCGGATTGACAACAATCTTCAGTCCTGCCGACTCGTTCAGCATATCCATGTCGCCGCGGCTGTTGCCTCCTACAATCAGGGGCCTTGCCTTGATAAAGGTCTCTATGGTATGAGCCTTACCGTCATCCTGCGGGAGGGGAGGGATGATCTCGCCGGTGGTGACACCGTCCTTTACAACGCACTTGGCGCCCACAACGTTGGTGACAGGAATGCCATATTCCTCTGACACGAACTTCTGGTAGAGAAACTCAGGCGATGCTGTCAGTATGTAGACCTCGAAACCATATTCCTTCAGGTTTGCAACCAGCTGTTTCATCTCCGGGTAGGTTTTACTGCTGTATGATTCCCGGTAGCATTCATATCCTATCATTTCTATCTCTCCGGGTGTCAGACCTGCCAGGAAATGAATCCTGTTTTCCACGTAGGGTTTCCCTACGTTGTTGCCGTCTTTGACCATTCTTTCCAGGATTTTCAGTTTCTCCTTTGCCTCACGGTCCTTTCTCTCCTTCAGAACCTCGTCAGCATAACGGTAGAGTGCTTCGTCAGCAAGGTAATAAGGCACCTGGCCGAAGGTGGTCCCGTCACTGTCAAACACCGCCACTTTCCTGATGTTCATGGTGATGGTTGAGTTGAGGAACCCTTCAATCTGGTCATTGACATCCTGTGACCAGCCGGAAATATGCCGGTAGGTCTGTGCATTAACCGTCAGGTTAAGGCAGAATGCTGATGCAAGAACAGTTACTATCAGTCGTTTCATTATAATAAAATTTTGATTTTAAAGGTATTATGGAACCCATATGACTGAGAATCATATAGACAGGTGTTTGACTGTTTGATACATGTGGGTTTCATGTTAATCATTTTGAGTGTCCGAGATATGTCTCCTTTTCCTTTTTCCATGTTGTTGCCGAGAAGATGGCAGCCAGTATGCTGGCAGCAATGAAGATCCGGAAGGTTGCACCCCAGCCAAGGCTTACGTTGTCGGCCACTGCGCCTATCAGCACCTTCGAGAGGAGGGCATCGCCCAGGAGGTATCCGAAGAGGCCTACGAAGCCGGCAGCAGTCCCTGCAGCGTTCTTCGGTACGAGGTTGACGGCCTGCACTCCGATGAGGGCCACCGGGCCATAGATGAAGAATCCGATGGCTATCAGGGCAGAATAGACCACCGTGACCCTTGTGGCATCAGGATCAGTGCCAAAGGCATTTGCAAGAAATGAAGCCACGGGCAGGGCCTTCCAGTAGAGCAGAATGCTGAGCAGCACCAGTACCATATAGATGACGTTTGCCGGAGCACAACGACCCTTGAACACCTTTGAGGAGACCCATCCGATGAGCACCATTCCCGGTACACCGGCATAGTTATGCAGTGAAAAGGCCATCTTGCTCTGTTCGCTGGTAAGCAGCCCTGCTTCCTCACAGTATGTGGGTGCCCAGTCGCCTATGCCGTAACGGATGAGGTAGACGAAGACGTTGGCAAGAGCAATAAGCCACAGAATTTTGTTGGTGAAGATGTATTTAACAAAGAGCTCCTTCACCGGGATCTTCTTGTCGGAGCTCATATTCTTCTGTGCCGGCACATCATTTCTGTATTTGTCTATGGCGGGAAGGCCGCATGACTGAGGTGTGTCACGCAGTGTCAGCCAGCAGAAGAGCGCCAGCAGCAGTGCCACTGCACTGGGGAAGATGAAGACTGCCCTCCAGCTCTGCTCAACGGTTACTCCTCCTCCGAGGTCAACCAGAAAGAGGCCGCCAAGGAGCATGGTGCCCCAGGCTGCCAGGTTACCCATCAGGCCGCTGCCAACAGTGTGGGAGGTGTTCCATATACCCATCTTGAAGCTTCGCTCATTGTGCGAGAACCAGTGAACCATTATGCGGCCACATGGTGGCCAGCCCATACCGCCAAGCCAGCCTATGACAAGCATGAAGAGGAAAATTATCCATACTGCGCTGGTGGCGAAGGGAAAAACCCCGACTGACATCATCAGGAGTGAAGAGAGGATGAGACCCGTTACGAGGAACTTCCTGGCATCTGACCTGTCAGAAAGAGCTCCCATGATGAATTTGCTGAAAGCATAGGCAATTGATATGGCCGAGAGGGCTATTCCGAGCTCCAGCTTGGTGTAACCCAGACCGCCGTTCTCAACTGGCTGGATCATCCCGGGAATGGCCAGAGCCAGATTCTTCCTGACAAGGTAATATGCTGCATAGCCAATAAAAGCTCCCAAAAAGACCTGCAGACGAAGCCGCTTGTAAGTTTTGTCAATCTTCTCCTCAGGCAGGGGTTCCTTGTATGGGGGTGGTTTTAAAAAGTTTATCATCGGTGAGTTGTTTGTCAGGTTGCTTTGTCAGGTTTTCTGTCAGATATCATGACATCACATACCCTGATGCCAGATTCGTGTATTCCTCAACCTGCTGCCTGATCCAATCCTTGTCGCGTCCCAGTTCCCGGGCCATGATTCCGGCCACCGCCGGAGCGAGGGATATCGACAGCCTTGCATCAAAGTAGAGGACCCTTACCCGGCGGGCCAGCACGTCATCAACTGTGCGCGCCATCTCTTTTCTTACGGCCCATATAACCTCGCCGGCAGTGAAGTCTGACTCTCCGTTAAGCTTCTCAGCCCATTCGGGATTCTCCTTCTGCATCTGCATCAGTTCATCAAGGTCGCTGCCGTAGATGTACATCCTGTTTGTTCTGTCGGGATTTTCATACCAGCCGTGGATCTTAAGGTCCCTGGTGCGGCACGGTCTGAACGGAAGCTTCTTTGCCCTGATACCGGCGTTAACCGTATCTTCCGCCATCTTGCGGTAGGTGGTCCATTTGCCGCCGGTGATGGTAACCAGGCCTGAAGGTGATACAAGCATCTTATGGCTGCGCGATATCTCCTGTGTTTTGGCTCCGTCTTTGTCATGCCTGGGTGCCGCCAGCGGTCGCAGGCCGGCGAAGACGCACAGCACGTCACTGCGCTGAGGTTTTTTCTCAAGATACCTGCCCGCTGTCTCAAGGATAAAGTCAACCTCCTCGTCGAGGGCCCTGGGTTCAAGTACGAACTCCTTCACGGGAACATCAGTGGTGCCGATGATAACGCGGTTGTGCCATGGCACGCCGAACAACACCCTGCCATCACTGGTCTTTGGAACCATGATTGCGTCATCACCTCCGAGAAAACTCCTGTCAACAACAAGGTGAACACCCTGGCTCGGTCTCACCATAGGCTTCTCTTCCGGGTTGTCCATCCTGATTATGCTGTCGACAAAGATGCCGGTGGCATTGACAATGCATTTCCCCTCGGCGGTGAATTGGGTGCCGTCAAGCTCATCCACGGCCACCACTCCTGAAACCTGGCCGTCAGGGCTCTTGAGCAACTGTATCACCTTTGTATAATTGACAACTGTTGCCCCTTTTTCGATGGCTGTCTGCATCAGGTTGACTGCCAGCCGGGAGTCATCAAACTGGCCGTCATGATAAACGACACCTCCCTTGAGTCCTTTACGGACAATCTGCGGGATGGATTTGATGACACTGCTGCGGCTCATGGGCAGGGAGCGTCCCAGGCTCATCCTGCCCGAGAGCAAGTCGTAAAAGGTGAGCCCGATAGTGTAAAAGGGTTTCTCCCACCATCTGTAGTTACTGATTATAAAACGCTGGTTCTTAACCAGGTGTGGGGCATTCCTGAGGAGGTAACCCCTCTCGCGAAGTGCTTCCCTGACCAGGGCTACATCTCCCTTCTGAAGGTAGCGAACACCTCCGTGAACAAGCTTGGTGCTGCGCGACGATGTGCCCTTTGCAAAGTCACTCTGTTCAAGCAGCAGGGTCTTGTAACCCCTGGTGACAGCATCTGCTGCCACACCAAGACCGGTAGCACCTCCTCCGATGATAATGAAATCCCACTGATGCTTTTTGTCTTTCAGATCCTTTAAAAAATCTTCTCTTTCCAATGTTATAGTGGCTTAAATATGATTATTTTCAGAAAACATGTCAAAACTATGACATTGATTTCTTAAATCAAAGCAGAATATTAAGCAACAGAGCGCAATGATTTGGTCATTTATGTTCTGTGATTCTGAGAAATCTGGCGTGGCACCATAATATAATAGTGGCGGAACCTGAGAAGAACGGTTATATGAGATTGCATGATCTCAGCTTACGCCTGGTGGTTCCCGATTGAACACCTATAATGCTTTAAGCCCTACAGGATATCCTGGTCATGCTTCTGACTGCGGACTGCTGCTGCCTGCTGAATTTGTATAATCTCCCATTATTTTTTATCAGGCTGTCTGTCAGCCGGAGAGGTTTTTTGTGTTTGTATCTGTGTCCCGGTGAACCTGATTTAATTGCAATATCAATACCTTCAGGATGATTTTTATATTTGTATCAGTACACCTTCAAAACCTCAACCTCTATGACAGGTAATTTCTCATTCAAAGTACTTGCAGCGGTGATGACAATTGCCATTGCCGGATGTGCAACCTCGAAGAAGACCGTAACAGGTGATCCTTCAGGCCGTACACCAGGCGCCGAGCGGGAATTTCGAGCAGCCTGGGTAGCCACCGTTGCCAATATCAACTGGCCCAGCAGACCAGGCCTCTCAGTTGAGGAACAGAAGAGCGAGGCTATAGCTCTCCTTGACCTGCTTTACAAAAACAATTTCAACGCGGTCATCTTCCAGGTCAGGCCACATTGTGACGCCATGTACCCCAGCGATATCGAGCCGTGGTCATACTACCTGACCGGTGAGGAGGGCAAAGCCCCTGATCCTTACTATGACCCTCTGCAGTTCTGGATAGATGAGGCTCATGCAAGGGGCATTGAACTCCACGCGTGGCTCAACCCTTACCGTGCACACAGCCCGGCCGGCGGACCGTTAACAGATGTCTCAATTGTCAGAAAACGCCCTGACCTGGTGCTTAAGCTCGAGGTGGAGAACTACTGGTGGATGGACCCGGCCCTCAAGGGCACGCAGGATCACTCATACAATGTGGTGATGGATCTGGTACGCAGATATGATCTCGACGGCATCCATTTCGACGATTACTTCTATCCGTACCCCGACTACAACAACTATAAGGATTTCCCTGATGACCAGAGCTGGCAGGCCTATCAGGCCTCAGGCGGGAAGCTTTCGCGCTCTGACTGGCGCAGGGAGGCTGTAAATACCTTCATCGAACGGCTCTATAAGGGCATCAAGGCCGAGAAGCCATGGGTCAGGTTCGGGCTCAGTCCCTTCGGCATCTGGCAGCCTTACAATCCTCCTGCCATCGGCAGTGGCTTTAACCAGCACGAGACACTTTACGCTGATGCGAAGCTATGGCTTAACAAGGGATGGATTGACTATTACTCGCCTCAGCTTTACTGGCCAATCAACCAGATTGCCCAGAGTTTTCCGGTGCTCCTCGGATGGTGGAAGGATGAGAACCTCAAGGGGCGTCATCTGTGGCCGGGGATCAACATTGGGCTGTCGCCTGCATCGAGGGCTGCCGACGAGACCATAAACCAGATCATGGTCACGCGGGGTCTCCTGCCCGGAAGTCCGGGCGTGATTCACTGGAGCATCGGGCCACTGGTCAGAACGCCGGGGCTGGTCAGGGCTGTCGCTGACGGGCCGTACCGCAGGCCTGCACTGGTGCCTCCGATGCCATGGCTCGACAGGAAAGCCCCGGCACCTCCCGTGGTAAGCAGGAAGGCTGAAAACGGTACCCTGAAGTTGACATGGACCCATCCTGATCCTGCTGACATAGGACGCTGGGTGGTATACTACAAATACGGTACGCAATGGAACCAGCATATCCATGGCAGCGCCACAACTGAAGATTCCCTGCCGGCTTTCACACTTAACCGCACATATCTGGCCCGCACCTCCCGTGACAAGGTAACAGGGGCAGATCAGGCTTTCACTGCTCTTGACTCTGTAGCCGTTTCAGCAGTTGACCGTTTCGGGAACGAAAGCATCATTATCACGATGGGAGTCAATGAATTCACCCTTGCCGATGCGCCTGATCCTGAAAAAAGCCTGGCAGAGTTCTATGACGGGATGAAACAGCCACCGGTACCTGTGCCGGCAGTGACTCCGGGAATAAATGTACTTTTGGACGAATATCCCGACCTGATCATGGGCAAAAGGGTGGGTCTCATCACCAACCCGTCCGCGGTTGGTATTGATATGCGAAGCACAGTTGACATACTTGCCGCCACTCCGGGAGTTAACCTTGTGGCTCTCTTCGGAGCGGAACACGGAGTCAGGGGAGCACAGCACGGGCGCATCTTCACTGACGGCGAAAAGGATCCTGTTACCGGGATTCCCGTCTATAGCCTTTATGGCGAATCATGGGCACCAAAACGTGAGTGGCTCGACAGTATAGATGTGATGCTTTTTGACATCCAGGGAGTGGGATCGGCATGGTACACCTACAAGTTTTCAATGTCTCATGCCATGGAGGCATGTGCAAAGGCGGGCATCCCCTTTATCGTCCTTGACAGGCCTAATCCTCTCGGTGGCCGTATTGTTGAGGGCCCGATGCACGATACAATAAGCATCTACCGCCATCGCCTTCCGCTGAGGCATGGGATGACTTACGGCGAGCTGGCGAAGATGTGGAATGAGACTGAAGGCTACGGAGCTGACCTCACTGTCATCAGGATGAAGGGATGGAACAGGAGTATGATGTGGAGCGAAACGGGACTTCAGTGGGTGATGCCGTCACCCAATATGGATAACTGGGAGACAGCAGTGGTATACCCGGGCCAGTGCCTCTTCGAGCGAACCAATATGTCTGAAGGCAGGGGCATGACCAAGCCTTTTCTGGTAACAGGTGCCCCATGGGTCAATGCCGAACAGGCTGCTGCAGACCTGAACGCGAGAGGAATAGCGGGGGCATACTTCAGGCCTCTCTATTTCATTCCCAGGTCATCAGGTCCTGTCATTACCCGCACCAGTAAGCCATGGAACGAGATGTGCGGGGGTGTTGAGATAATACTCACTGACCCTGCTGCTTACCGTTCGGTGGAGGCTTCACTGCATATAATTGATGCCTACAGGAAAACCAACCCCGATTCGCTGGTATGGAATCCACCAACACTGATAAGGCGGTTGAATGAGCCCGGGGTCACCGTTGAGGAGGTGGTGAAAGCCTGCCAGGATGATATAAGGGAGTTCATGGAGACAAGACAGAAATACCTGCTCTACAGATGACGAAGAACCTGTTTGTTATAGCCCTGGCAACGATGTTGCTCATTGGATGCGGCACTACCGGGAGGACAGGGAAGAGTGGGGTTGAGGACCCGGCGGCCACAGCTGAGAATGCAGTTGCAATTGCTGCCAGGCCCACAGCTGAGAATACGGCTGAAATTGCAGCCAGGGCTGCGGAAACGCTTGCGGCAATACCATGCCGCTGCGACAGCATCGGAAACAACCCGCCTATGGTTAAGTTTCTCAGGCTTCCGGAGCCACTGACGCACCAGCCTCAGTTCGACATCCTGTGCAAGAGTGAATACCCTGCCACCGTAAGTATAAACGGTCAGGTCGTGAAACAGTACAAAACAGGAATATTCTTTAAGACTGTTACATTCGATGAAGGAGTGAACAGGATTACGGCAGAGGCGGTCTGGCCCGATGGCCGGAAAGCTGTATGCGAGCATGTGGTCATCTATGAAAAGAGAGACCTGAGCCGGCAGCCATTCCCGCTATGGATCGAGAAGAGGTCATTCGAGCCGTCTGCTGATATGGAAGTGCTTCCCGGCGAGGTGGTGAAGGTGAGCTTTCGCGCCTCGAAGGGGCAGGAGGCATGGCTGGATATCAAACCGGGAAGGAAGAGAATTAAATGCCTGCGTGAGGATTATAATGACTACAGCCTTTACCGTGCAGAGGTGCCGGTGAGGAACTTCGCCGCAGGCGTGCCGCATACCTTTGCTGTCAGGCTGGTGCCTGCAGCCGGAGGAGCCCCGGAGGGTCTCTTCAGGCCTGATTTATCAAGGAGGGTGACAGTCCGGAACCCCGAGGATTTTCCGCTTGTCCGGGTGAAAAATGATTATTCGAGGCTTGTTTATAACCTTGGGGCCCCGAGACTGGGCGGACCGATAAGGTCAGAGCTGGGACCCGGGGTGATTCTCAAGACCAGCGGCAAGATTGGCAGCAATTACAGGATCAGGCTCAGTAATACCGAAACAGGATTCATCAGCGAGGATGATGTAGAGATTCAGGGTGGCAGCAAAATGCAGCCTTTGTACAATGTCACCAGCATGTCATGCGGACCATCGGCCCGGGGTGATGTTGTGACCATACCTTATCTCGTGCCGGTGCCTTATGAGGTCCGTCCCGATCCTGATAGTAAACGTCTTGTTGTTACGCTTTTCGGGGTGGAGTCGGCTGCCACCTGGGTCACCCACCGCACCGGATGCCGTGTGGTTGACAAACTCACATGGGAGCAGAGCACCCCGGAAACCTTCCGGGTTTACGTGAACCTGAAGAGCGAAAAGATCTGGGGTTATGACATAAGACCTGCTGGCAGAAGCCTGATCCTGACCATCAGGTATGCCCCGGTATTTGATCCGGCAGGGGAGAAGCCGCTGGCCGGACTGAAGATTGCCATCGAGGCCGGACACGGCGGATCAAACTCAGGCGCAATCGGATTGTCAGGTCTCGTTGAGAAGGAGATTAACCTTGACCTGTCATTCAGGCTCGGAGAGCTTTGCGACTCCATGGGCGCCGAGGTGCTGCAGGTCAGGGAGAGTGATGTGGACATGACCCTGCCGGATAAGCGCGACAAGGCCATAAAGGCAGGCGCAGATATGCTCATCAGTATTCATGCCAACGCGGGAGGGAGCGGTTATCTCTCGGTGGCAGGCACCAGCACCTACTGGCATAATCCGTTCTGGGCACCGCTGGCAAAGTTCATCTATGACAGGATGCTGGAGACAGGACTGGAAGAGTTTGGCGTGGTGGGATCATTCAACTATACCGTCACCCGTACATCACAGATGCCTGCAGTACTGGTTGAGCAGGCCTTCATGAGTCATGCTGGAGACGAAGAGAAACTTGCCGACCCGGAGTTCCGCCAGCTGATGGCGGTCAAGATTCTTGAGGGGATTGTGGACTACCTGAAGATTATGCAGGAATAAGTCTTTGCTGAGCAGGAAGGCATCGGGAAGATCATATTCAGAGAATGTCCACGACATGCCAAGCAATCTTCTTGCTATCTTTATACCTTGTTCCGGAGAAGAATTTCTCCGGATTAAAAATAACCTGCAGCATGGAGACACCCGGGGATAATGGCATTGATTTCAGACATCCTGAACTATGGGATGAGCCGGATTATATCCGGAAGGAGATAGCCTGTACAATGAGCCATATTTACAGGTATGGGCTGACTACCACCTCAGGGGGAAATATATCTGTCACTGACAGCCTTGGAAACCTCTGGATCACCCCGTCAGGCACCGACAAGGGATCACTGAAGCCCGGTGAGGTGGTGTGTGTCACCCATGACGGGACCTGGGAAGGTCCGTTCAGACCATCCTCGGAATATCCCCTGCACCGTAGCGTTTATGCTGTGAGACCTGACATCAGGGCTCTGATACATGCCCACCCGCCGTTACTGACCTCTTTCAGCATTGCGCACCGGGTTCCTGACACATCGGTGGTGGGAGCGTGGAGGGAGACCTGTGGAGCCGTTGGGTATGCCGGGTATGCAATTCCGGGCAGCGAGGCTATGGGAGAAACAGTGGCCCGGGAGTTCATGAAGGGTCACAATACCGTTATTATGGAAAACCATGCTGTGGTTGTCGGCGGCAGGGACCTGGCAGAAGCGCAGGCGCGACTCGAGACTCTGGAAAAATGCGCCATGACAATACATGCTGCCGGATTTCCGGGAAAGCCAGTGATCACTGAAAATGCCAGTGGAGCGAATCCTGAATTCAACTCCGGAAATTATCTTCCGAAAACCGGCAGGATGCTGCCCGGGGTAACAGACAAGGAGATGAGTCCTGATGAAGAACTGCTGGCGGAGGAAATTTGCCGTACGGCAGCACGGGCATGCAGGATGGGACTGATTTACGGTTTCTGCGGGACTCTTTCTGCAAGGAGCGCAGGAGACAATTGGCTCGTTACCCGTGAGAAGGTTTTAAGATGCAATATCGGGAAAGGTGACATTAATGTTTACGGAAGCCCGGGAAACCACACCATTCCCGGTGAAAGGCTGCATGCTGAGATCTATCGGAGGTTTCCTGCTGTCAGGGCGGTGATTGTTGCCCGGCCTCCCTGCCTGATGGCTTTCGCGGTTACAGGTAAAGAGGTCAGTGTCAGAACCATCCCGGAGAGCTGGATTTTACTGCAGGAGATGCCTCTCGTACCCTTCGGGGCACTTTCACCTGGCCGGGAGGAGATATTTGAAAAGCTAAGTGCGGGTATCCCTGTTGTGCTGATAGCCAATGACTCGGTATTGGTAACCGGTGACAGCCTGCTCCGGGCATTTGACCGGCTGGAGGTGGCCGAGATGACTGCCATGTCACATATACTCGGAAAATCACTGGGTAGCGTCAATCCGATTTCAGATAACAACATCACGGAGCTGAAAAGGGTCTTTTTCAGCAAGTGATTTGCTAATGACAGCGGGAACAGTTATCCTCCGAACTTTTCAGAAAAACGCAGCCAGATAGGACAGTTATTCTCCCAAACTGTCAGGCAAAATGCAGCCAGATATGATGGTTGTTCCTCCGAATTTCCCGGCAGAAGGCAGCCGGATTTGACAGTTGTTCCTCCGAATTTCCCGGCAGAAGGCAGCCGGATTTGACAGTTGTTCTCTGAATTCCCCGGAGGGGCAATTATTCCCCTGGGAAGCCGACACTCTGTGCAAGAATTATTACCTGCAGCGGCTTCAGTTCCATCTCTGGTGCCAGTTTGTCACGCGGAACCATTGCCCTTATGACGCATGACAACCCTTCAGAGGCACACCACAGGTAGACATTCTGTGCCATAAAACCGGTGTTGGACCATGACGACAACTTGTCGGTGTCTGTGACCTGCTGTCCCTCTTTAAGGCCTCTTTTGGCAAGATCAGCAACAAACACCAGGTTGACAGGGGCTGTTGCGGGGAAGTCCTGAGTGCCTGTCAGGGCACGTATATCCCTGTTGTGTATCTGCTTCAGCCTGCAGGCAGCGGCATCATAGAGGTACAGGCCGCTCCTGAGAGTCACATAGACATCCATCTCCTGCCTGTTATGCGAGGAGGGTGCAGTACGTTTGCCATCCTCGCGGTTGATTCCCCAGGCCGCCCAGAGGAGGTCGGAGAGCTGCTGCAGTGACAGATCCTTGTCCGAAAAAAGCCTTGCAGATACCCTGGCGTCAAGGGCTTCCATCAGCGGCATGCCCCCTTTCCGTGATGGAGAAGGCAGAGAAATATCCTGTGAGTATATCATGACCGGAGTGTTTAATGAGTACATTATCAGAATGACAGCAAAACCAATGATTCTTTTTTTCATCTTTACCCTGATTTGCGGTGAAGTTAACAAAAATGTCAGGAAAATTCACTTTTCCGGCGGTCAGCTGTCAGGTCAATGCTGACAATTGACCGGAAACTTCACCTTCCGGTCAGGAAAAAGTGATAATTTTATCCGGCCGGCAGTAGGATTTATATACGGCATTGTGAAACAGGAATCTGAAAAACCGAAGAGTCTATGAGTATAGAATTAAGAAAAGAATATGCCTGCTCATTGCTTGTTCCCACGAGCATGGGTGTGCGCATCACCCCGTTAAACCACCAGCCGGTCCATTCAAGCGACACCTTCTTTATGCATGTGACCAGCGCCGAGACAAACGTTGCAAGCATAGCCAGTTACCTGGGGAAGCCGGTTAAAGTACTGACAACATTTGTCAGGGACAGTCCCATTGCTCAGCTCATTAAAAACAACCTCTCAGGCCGGCGTATGACCTATGAGGGCAGGGAGGTAGAGCAGGGCGGACCCTGGGGATACCGTCACCAGTTCAATGTTGCAGACATGGGTTACGGTTCGCGTGGTCCCCGGGTGCATAATGACCGTGCCGGCGAGGTGGGGCGCACACTGAATGTGAAGGATTTTGACCTGGAGCGCATCTTCGGGAAGGAGGGGGTGCAGATTGTTCACCTCTCAGGCCTGATAGGGGCGCTGTCACATGAAACCAGCATCTTTTGCCTTGAGATTGCACACGAAGCGAAGAAGCACGGCACACTTATCTCCTTTGACCTCAATTACCGCGCTTCATTCTGGGAGGGTCGGGAGAAGGAGCTCTCAGGAGTCTTCCGGGAGATAGCTTCCGTGGCTGACATCCTCGTGGGCAACGAGGAGGATTTCCAGCTTTGCCTGGGAATTGAGGGTCCCGAAACAGGAGGGAAGGATATTGGCGCCAGGATGGAATCCTTCAGGCAAATGATTGACAGGGTCAGAAAGGAGTACCCGGGAGCATCGGTTTTTGCCAACACCCTGCGCGAGGTGAAGAGTGCTGATTCCCACCTCTGGGGTGCCATAATGTGGGAGGGAGGAAACTGGCATATCATTGAGCCACGTGAGATACGCGTCCTTGACCGCATTGGCGGCGGCGACGGCTTCGTGGGCGGACTGCTGTACGGCATCCTCAAGGGATGGGAGCCGGCAAGATGGATTGAGTTCGGATGGGCCTGCGGTGCACTGGCTACAACCTTCCTTACCGATTATGCCCAGCCCTCTGACGAGGAGATGGTGTGGAGCATCTTTGAGGGTGACGCGAGAGTCAGACGCTGAATGATGATTCAAATAAATAACAAAGGCAGGGTTTAATCTCCCTTCCCTGCTCTCCTGTTTGTGGAAGAAGGAGCCTGTGCACATACAGACTACCGCCATGGAATAAGAAAGAGGGTGCCCTTTTGAGACACCCTCTTTCGAACCAAACCTCACTTACTGATTAAAAAGTCGGATTTTTGTCAACTTAAGCCAGCAGGAGGGCAAGTATAAGTGAATGAAATCCCTTCCGGCCGGTTTTGAATTTAACATAATCTGAACCCTTCTTCCAGTTTTAAAGTTTCTGTAGTCTAATCCCATCCCGGATTCTGTTGCAGGCTGGGGTTAATTGAAGTCACACTGTATGGATAGGGGAACCATTCGTGTTTGCCGGCCACGAAGCCACACTGCTTGTCAGCATTGGGCTCTGAGTATGTGACATAGCCTCTGTGGGTAGCCTCTCCGTCGACAAAGAAGGCATCTTTGAGTGAAGGAATATGCTTTCCTGCATTCTTTGCCTTGTCAAATTCACCCCAGCGTTTCATATCAATCCATCGTGCGCCTTCACACCACAATTCATAGTTTCTTTCTTTCTTCACTTCATCCAGAGTCAATGAAGAGCTGATATGTGCTGATCCAGCACGCTCCTGAACCTGCCGGAGATACTGAAGGCCATCAGGATCATTAGTCTGGGCACAGGCCTCGGCATACAGAAGGAGGATGTCAGCATATCTGGCAATGATGAAGTTGTTATACCGGTATGAGAAAGTTGTCAGCAC
>Ga0208694_1003423_pt1 | contig 15294 bp, 12 predicted proteins | sample AD_UKC078_MetaG_FD_184442 | JGI IMG/M metagenome (GOLD analysis project Ga0208694, IMG submission 184442) | Active sludge microbial communities of municipal wastewater-treating anaerobic digesters from USA - AD_UKC078_MetaG (SPAdes) (version 2) | ecosystem: Engineered > Bioreactor > Anaerobic >...
CCAGTCAACTTTGAAGCCGCGTATTACAAAAGTATTGAGGGGATGGGTGTCTGATTTTATGACTAGGTCCAGCTAGCTAAGGGGCGCGACGTTAGGAGCGTCCCTTTGAGCGCCATGTTAGAATTTTTTACCAAGGTAATGAATTGCATTTATTTTTGTGCCTGTCATGGTAGTTGCCTCTGAGACTGAGCAAATTATTTCGTCAAAAATAGCCAATTCTTCAGAAATCTCATTTGGAAGAAAATGCTTCATTTCCACGTTGAACGATGAACTGAACGTGCCGAACGGGGAATAATTTATAGCGTCTGATTTGTGGAATTCGACACAATAAAAAATTCCGTCTTCATTCAAAGCCTCATTCACCGCTTCGGTGATTTTTAGCCGGCATTCTCTGTTTGGAACGCAGGTTAGCACGGCACAAAGTAGGATTACGTCAAACTTTCCAAGCCCATCTGGTATTCTGTAACTTTCTATGTATTGCAGATCAAGCATTGGATATTGTTTTAATCCACGCCTAATCATTCCTATTGAGGTATCTACTCCCGTAGTATTTTTGTATCCATCTTCGTGCAAATTAGCCGTCACTCTTCCATAGCCGCAACCGTAGTCTAGGATTTTTGCATCTTTATTAATTAAAGTAGCCAACTTTTTCAAGTCCGGCTCAAGTGAGAATGAAATTTCACTTGCCACTTTATCCCATGTGTTCCGTTGTGTATCGACCATAGAATTCTAACGTTTGAATTAAGGGGCGCCGTTAGGCGTCCCGCTTGAATGATGGGTTGGGCAGCTAACCACGCATATGCTCCAGAATTTGGAGAACCCTGAAAACAGGATTGCGTGCATCGTGGGTCGTTTCGGAAGCCAGTTTTCGGAGCTCTTCTACTCGACGTTTATATTCTCCATTTATTACAAGTTCAAGGTCTGGTAGATGTGAGAGACCCTCAGTAATAAAGCCTATTGGCACCACAGGTGACCAAAACATGTACTCGCATTTGAATTGTTTTAAGTAGTTTGTACCGTACCGTTTTTGCCTATCGTGTTTTTTCTTTATGCGTTCTACCGTGGTTCGATTATCGACATACAGAAGACCTCGAATGTGTGTTGTGACCTCGCAGAGGTAAGCTCGTTGTGTCTTTAAGTTGAGGCCGATAACATCCATTTCTTCAAGACCTTCAAGGCCGCCACCTGGAGGGCGTACGTTGTAGTCTACAACGTCGCAATCAAGCTTCAATTGTAGATAAGCACCCACAATGTATTCACCAATGTCGGTCAGCATTCAGATTCCTTAGATGCCCAACGTGGAGTTGAGGCACCTGCGCGGCTTTTCGCGCAGGTCGCCTCGAACGCAGGGTTATGCATCATTCGATGATCCCCTTCGCTCGCAAAGTTTCGCGAGCAATTTTCTGCCGCAGCGGGAGAGCACTTTGATCGGGGGTATCCATGTTCATGGCAAAGAACCACGTTCCCTTTCGTGTTTCGACGTAGCCAACATACCAGCCAATTGGTGGGTTGGCCTTCGTTGCCCAGCCTGTCTTGGCGCGAAGTGCATATTCCGAATTTTGTTCGACGAGCATGAATTGCCGAAGCGAGTTGTAGGACGAATCGTTGAATGGAAGTGATCGTCGATAAACCTTCTTGAGAAATTCGACTTGCTCGACGGCGCTGATTTTCAAAGAGCCGTCCAGCCAGAATGTCGTTTCGGTAAATGGCTCGTGAAGTTCGCCATAAGCCGATGCAGCCAGATGGTGTCTATATTTCGCGGTTCCAACTCTTCGGGCAAGTTCCTGAAAACACCAGACGCATGACGACCTAAAGGCACTCTCAAGAGACTGGTCACGATTCCACTCGGGGATTTCTCTTGAAATGCCATCCCACTTCAGGGTGTCGTTGACCGAGATGACATTTTCTTCAAGCGAGACCAGTGTGTTAAGTATTTTGAAGGTCGAGGCTGCCGAAAACCTGCGGCTTGCACGCAGATCGTCGTGAACAAACGTTTTCCCTTCATTGAGTGGGGAAATGACAATCGTGCCGGTGACTCCCATGTTGGAAAATAGCTTCGCGAACTCTACGTCTTCCGCCCACGCCTGAAATGGGACGAGAAAAACGAAGCATAGAAGACTCAGTGTGCGCATGAACTCATGATGCATAACGTAAAGTAGACACCAAAATCGGTGTATAACTTTTTATAGATTGGTGTGAAATATTTAGCATATCCCATTTAACCTATTGAACTATATTTCATATTTTAAATAAACTGTAAATAAAATACACCTGAAATATACAGCCCGTAGGGCGGAATAACGAAGTGTATTCCATCGCATGACGTTACTTAACCACTTCTTTCAACTGTTCCAAAATCGCTGGATTGTCCAGTGTTGAAATATCTGAAGTGATTTCTTCGCCTTTGGCTAGTGTACGCAATAAGCGGCGCATGATTTTGCCAGAGCGGGTTTTGGGTAAGTTGTCGCCAAAGCGAATTTCATCAGGTTTGGCAATCGGGCCAATTTCTTTGCCCACCCAGTCGCGTAGTTCGGCAACGATTTTTTTTGCTTCATCACCCGATGGACGTGCGCCTTTTAATACCACATAAGCCACCACGGCTTCACCTTTGACATCGTGCGGTTTGCCCACCACGGCCGCTTCTGCCACCAAGTGGTTAGAAACGAGTGCAGATTCAATTTCCATCGTGCCTAAGCGGTGGCCAGAGACGTTCAGCACGTCGTCAATACGCCCCATGATAGTGAAGTTGCCGGTGTTGGCATCGCGTACTGCGCCATCGCCCGCAAGGTAGGTTTTGCCACCTAAGTCTGCTGGGTAGTAGCTGGTTTTGTAGCGCTCTGGGTCGTTATAAATGGTGCGTATCATGGAGGGCCAAGGTTTTTTAATCACCAGTAAGCCGCCGGTTCCCCAAGGCAAGTCTTTGCCGGTTTCGTCCACTACGTCAATATCAATACCGGGGAAGGGCAGCGTACAGGAGCCGGGCACGAGCGGCGTGGCACCTGGTAATGGCGTAATTACGTGGCCGCCAGTTTCAGTTTGCCAAAAGGTATCGACTATCGGGCAACGGCTGCCGCCAACATTCTCAAAGTACCACATCCATGCTTCTGGGTTAATTGGTTCACCAACTGAGCCTAAAATGCGCAGGCTGCTAAGGTTGTAATTTTTGGGGTGTACGTCAGGCGTGGTTTCCGAGGCCTTTATCAGCGAGCGAATGGCCGTTGGCGCGGTGTAGAAAATCGTCACTTTGTGCTTTTCTATCATTTGCCAAAAACGTCCGGCATTCGGGTAGGTTGGAATACCCTCGAATATCACTTGTGTGGCACCAACCGCAAGCGGCCCATACGCCACATAGCTGTGGCCGGTAATCCAGCCTACATCGGCGGTACACCAGAACACATCATTTTCTTTAATGTCGAAAGTCCAGCGCATGGTGTTGATGGCATGCAGCAAATAGCCAGCGGAGCTATGCTGTACGCCTTTTGGTTTGCCGGTAGAGCCTGAAGTGTAGAGCAAAAATAGCGGGTGTTCTGCATTCACCATCACCGGCTCACAAGTATCTGACACGCCTGCAATGAGGTCGCTCCACCAGATGTCATTCCCGTTCCAGGCAATGTCTTGGCCGGTTTTTTTTAGTACTATGATTTTCTCAATCGAGTCACAGCCACCCATCGCAATACCTTCATCCACAGCCGCTTTCAGTGGCATGGTTTTACCACCACGAAATTGCCCGTCAGAGGTAATCACCACTTTGGCGCCTGCATCAATAATGCGCTCATTCAGGCTTTTGGCAGAAAAGCCGCCAAAGACCACCGAGTGAATCAGGCCGATGCGCGCGCAGGCTTGCATGGCAACTACAGCCTCAATGCCCATCGGCAAATAAATAATGACGCGGTCGCCTACCTGCAAATTGAGTTTTTTTAGGCCGTTGGCGAAAGTGCATACCTGATGATACAAGGCTTTGTAAGTGACGTTTTTGCTGGTGCCATCATCACCTTCAAAAATAATCGCGACTTTATTGGGAATGGTATTTAAATGCTTATCTAAACAGTTGGCCGAAACATTGAGTTCGCCGTCTTCAAACCATTTGTAGAAAGGGGCATTCGATTCATTGAGCGTTTTAGTGAAAGGTTTGTGCCAAATCAATAACTCACGCGCTAATTTGGCCCAGAATCCTTCATAGTCTTTAGTAGCTTCAGCACATATTGCCGCATAATTGGTCATGCCAGACACATTGGCTTGTTTTACAAAATCTGCACTTGGTTCAAAAACGCGGTTTTCATGAAGAACTGATTCGATTGACATGCTACCCCCAAAAAGTTTTTAAGCTTAAAATTTAGTTAGAATGATGTTTTAAGCGCCATATTACATTAAAAAAACCGAAGCAAACACCCATGCAAACATTAAGCGATCGCCTGATACACCCTGAATTTTCTGCCTTGCAACGTTCTTATTTGCGTAGGCTTGAAGTTTGCAGTCCATTTGTGAGCAGAATGCTCGCGAAAGATGCCAACTTGCTCGAAGATTTGCTAAAAAATCTGCACATTCCCTATACGTTAGAAGCAATGCAAAATTTCATCGCAAAACAAGCCATTGCCGATGAAAATTCGTTAAAAAAATCACTCCGATTGCTTCGAAAACATGTGATGGCACGCATGATTGGCCGCGATTTAAATGGTTTTGCCGATTTGCAGGAGGTGATGCACACAACGTCATCCCTTGCTACCTGTGTGATTAACACCGCGATTGATTATCTGAATACTTGGCAGGTTGAGGTGTATGGCCAGCCAGTGGACGAGCAAGGCTATCCGCAACATTTAATTGTGATTGGCATGGGCAAACTGGGCGGTGGTGAGTTGAATGTTTCATCCGATATTGATTTGATTTTTGCTTACGCGTCAGAAGGCAAAACTAAGGGCGAAAAATCAATCAGTAATCAAGATTTTTTTGTACGTTTGGCTAAAAAGTTGATTGCCGCGATTGATGAAATGACTGAAGACGGCTTTGTGTTTCGCGTGGATATGCGTTTGCGCCCATTTGGCAGTGAGGGCGCATTGGTCAGCAGTTTAGATGCATTGGAGGAGTACTACCAAAACAATGGCCGCGAGTGGGAACGCTATGCGTGGATTAAAGGCAATGAAGTTACGGGCGGCAATCAAGTGTCAAAATTGCTCAAACCTTTTGTGTTTCGTAAATATCTGGATTTTGGTGCGTTTGCCAGCATGCGCGATTTAAAAATACAGATTCAGCGTGATGTGAATAGCAAGGGCATGCACGATAATATTAAGCTAGGCCGCGGCGGCATTCGTGAGATTGAATTTATTGCGCAAGTATTTCAGTTGATTCGCGGCGGGCAGGATGTCAGTTTGCAGGTAAAGCCAACACTTTCTGTATTGGGTTTATTAAAAAACAAAGGCTTACTGCCTGAAAAAACAGTGACAGAACTAACAGAAGCCTATATTTTTTTACGCAATCTGGAACACCGCTTAATGTACGTGGAAGATGCGCAAACGCAGGAACTGCCAAAAACAGATGAAGCAAAAGCGCGCATTGCAGAGGCGATGAATTTTGCTGATTGGAGTGAATTCTTAACCAAGCTAGAAGGCTATCGTGGGCAGGTGCAACAGCATTTTGATGCCACATTTAACGACGATAAAACGGATAAAGACGCACTAGAGTTCGAAAAATCTGTGTGGAACGGCAGCACAACTGAAGCAGAATCAACTGCCATTTTGCAAACATTAGGCTTTGCGGATGCGGGTGAAACGTTGCGTCGTCTTAACACTTTGCATCAAAGCAGCCGATATGTGCAGTTGCCGGAATTGAGCCGCCAGCGTTTTGATGCGGTAATGCCACATGTGATTTCACTGGCGGCAACCATGCAAAATGCCGATATCACCTTAACGCGCGTGATTGATTTGCTCGAGAGTATTTGTCGCCGTGCCAGTTATTTGGCACTGCTGGCCGAGCATCCTCAGGCAATGAAGTTGCTGGTGAAATTATGCAGTAGCAGCCCGTGGCTGGCCAATTATTTAAGCCAACATCCCATTTTGTTAGATGAATTGTTAGATACGCGCAGTTTATATGCCGCGCCCGATTTTGTGGCATTGCGAAAAGATTTGCTCGCACGTTTGGCAGAGGCCACAGGCGACATTGAACGGCAAATGGACATTATGCGCCACTTCAAGCATGCCAATGTGTTCCGCTTTGCCGTGCAGGACATCAATGGTGAATTGGCGCTGGAGAAAATATCAGACTATTTAAGTGATTTGGCTGACTTGATTTTGAGTGTGAGTTTAGAAACCATTTGGCCGAATGTGCGCGGCAAACATCTTGAAGTGCCTAAATTTGCCGTGATTGGCTATGGCAAATTAGGCGGCAAAGAGTTGGGCTACGCTTCTGATTTGGATGTTATCTTTCTTTATGATGATGAAGCGGCTGAGGCTGGCGAAGTTTACGCGCGATTTGCCCAGCGTATTAATAACTGGTTTAACAGTTTGACTTCGGCCGGGTTGCTTTATGAAACCGACTTGCAATTGCGCCCTGACGGCAATAGCGGGTTGCTGGTGAGTAGCGTGACGGCTTTTAGAGAATATCAACTCAACAAGGCTTGGATGTGGGAACATCAGGCGCTGACGCGCGCCAGATTTGTAGCGGGTAACAGCGCGATTGGCCGGGCATTTGAAAACATTCGGATTGAAGTGATGACGCAAGCCCGCGATGCTGACAAGCTGAAAAGTGAAGTATTGCAGATGCGTGAAAAAATGCGCCAGGCACAACATATTCAGACCGGTCAGTTTGATTTAAAACATAGCGTAGGTGGCATTATCGATGTGGAGTTTTTGGTGCAATATCTGGTGCTGTTACACGCATCGCAGCACCCAAGTTTAACGGGGAATATCGGTAACATTGGCTTGCTTAAATTAATGGGGCAACTCAATATTATTGACGCGGAACGGGCAGAAAACGCAGCAAAAGCCTATCGAGAATTCCGTCACACGCAGCACATGCTTAAGCTACAAGGCGCAACAAATTTGTTTGTGGAATGGAATACCGTGATTACGCAAGCAGATGCCGTCAGGTTTTTGTGGCTTGAAGTATTTGGTGCTGAGAACGCGCGAGTTAGATGAGCGATTAAATCGCCTATTTTTTTAGTTTTATTTGCTTGAAATGATATATAACCTTTTTCGATGCTCTGTGAGCCTTTATTTACAAGGCTTGCAGGGCAGAAAAATTTTCTCGGGCATTTTTGTTGCGTTTTAATTAAAAAAACGGCGCTAAATAAAGTAGCGGATTTAGGCTAATTTTCCCCAAAAAAGTGCCAAAGCAAGCTAATCTAAAATAACTCAATATCGCCTTCTTTTTTATTGGCTTGTAGCTCGCCTGTGGCCACCAAATGCTCAAAACACGCAATCTGATTGCGGCCATGATTTTTAGCAAAATAAAGCGCGGAATCTGCACGGTCTATTAATTGGCTGGAATTGTCAAAATCCTGAATTTCGGTATAACCCGCGCTGACAGTGACTTTGCCTACCTGTGGAAAAACGAACTGCGCCATTTTGCTTCGAAAGCGCTCTAAAATAGTGTTGATGTCATTGACGTGGTTACAGCCAAAAACGCCGACAAATTCTTCGCCACCAAATCGAAACAGCGGGTCAGAATCACGAAAAGATTGCTTCATGAGCTGCGAGAACATCAATAACACTTCGTCGCCAATCAGATGGCCAAAATTGTCATTCACGCGTTTAAAGTGGTCAATATCAAAAATTGCCAAATAATAAAATTGCGCGGATTTATCTTCTTTGCGCTTGGCTACGGTACGCATTTGCGTGATGATTTTATTGATTTTGCTGTCAAAGGTTTTTCGATTGAGTAGGCCTGTGAGTGTGTCGCACTCATTGTCATTCATGAGTTTGGTAAAGTTCTGGTAAATTTCTAGCATCATGACAATTGCGTTGTCAGCGTGCGCATCAAAATGCCCTAAATTTTGTTGCGAAATGGTGATTTCAATAACGGAGACCACTTTTTCGGCAAAATCTTTAATGGGGTAGAGTTTTACTTGATCTGCATTGGCAGGCTGGTAGAGGCCAATTTCACCCTCAGTAAAGCAGCGCATGACTGCCTGCTGATGTGCTTTTGACAGCTTGATATTGGTTTCAAGCTGGTGTTGCGTGTGTCTGGAAAGCCGCTGCTTTTCAGGGTGAATCAGGTGGTAAATGGCAACAGTGTTTTCATGACTTTTTGTAGGTGCCACAAAGTCAGACAACAGACCTAGCAGTTTCATTTCAAGTGAAATTTCATCGCCGCCATACGTGAGCGCGACGAGTTTACCTAGTAAGGTATTGGTTTCTGCGGTTGTTTTCAGGCTGTTCATTTAGGTACTACACATTTAAGTTCTAGGTGCGTTGTTTTAATGTGAAATGTTTAGGCCATTGATTCTAGCCTAAAAGCTGGCCATCACTAATAGCCTGATTGGTTACATTTTCCATCTGAGTGCAGGGGTATGCACCGGGCTATCCCAGTGCTGCTTGATTTCGTCATCGAGCAAACATAAGGTTATGGATGCGCCAGCCATGTCGAGAGCGGTAGTGTAATTGCCGACCAAAGACCGCGTAATACAGATGCCGTGCTGTGTGAATAATTGCGCGGCTGTGTTGTAGAGCAGGTAGAGTTCCATTAACGGCGTTGCGCCAAAGCCGTTCACCAGCAGTAACGCCTCACTTTGTGCTGTGCTGATATTTTTGGTTTTGAAGTCCGCTAAAATGGCCTCTACACAGTCAGCAACAATGGCATCGGCTTCGCGCAAAGCTTCTCGTCTACGCCCCGGTTCACCGTGAATTCCCACACCCATTTCAAGATCGGCCACGCTCAAATCAAAGGTCGGACGGCCAGCCGCAGGCACAGTGCAACTTGTTAAGGCTACGCCTATACTTGCGGTGCGTATGTTGACTTTATCTCCTAATGTTTTGCAAGCGGTTAAATCCGCGCCAGCTTCAGCAAGGCTGCCCACACATTTTTCTACAATTACCGTACCTGCCACACCGCGGCGCCCAGTGGTGTAAGTGCTGTTTATCACTGCACAGTCATCGCTGGTGAGCACGGTGGCGTTTTCGAACGGTAGCATTTCAGCCGCCATTTCAAAATTCATCACGTCGCCAGCGTAGTTTTTAACGATGAACAAAATACCCTTGTCTGCATGCACGGCGGTTGCCGCCTCCAGCATCTGGTCGGGCGTGGGTGAGGTAAACACGTGGCCAGGGCAGGCGGCATCAAGCATGCCAACGCCAATATAGCCGGCGTGCAAGGGTTCATGGCCAGAGCCGCCGCCAGAGATAATAGCTACTTTATTACGCGCTTTATTTTTGCGCGTTAAAAAATTAGGGTTTAAGTTGAGTGCGACTAAGTCGGCATGCGCTGTGGCAAAACCGGAAAGACTTTCAACTAAAATGTCATCGACTTTATTGATAAATTTTTTCATCGCAATGTTACTTTCTTAAACAAGTTGCATTCTTAAACAATTTGACAGACCGCTTCTATCATCAATTGGCAGCTTTTAGCCCCCGGGTCAATGTGGCCAATCGCACGTTCGCCCAGGCCAGCAGCGCGGCCCTTGGTTGCAATCAGGTCTTTCGTGCTAAGCATGCCTGTTTCAGCCGTTTTGCTAAGTGCATTTGCAATAAATTTCGCATCATGGCCCAAGACTGCGAGAGATTCAAATTGTGCTGCAACGGGAATGAGCACATCCAGCATCGTCTTTTCACCCAGATTTGCCTTGCCTCGCTGAGTGATAGCTTGTACGCCAGCAGCAAAAGCCGCCGCGATTTTTGTAGGTGAATCATCCCCATGTTCTTTGAGGCTTTTACTCATACTCATAAAAAAACTGGCGAGCAGCGGCCCTGATGCCCCGCCTATCGTACTGAGTAGTTTCAAGCCAATTTTGTTGAGTGCAGCTTCTGGGTTGAGGCTGGCTAATTCAGCTTGCATCTCTACCACAGTGGACGCGCCACGCTTCATGTTGATGTAATGGTCACCATCGCCGATTTCGCGGTCGAGGGACTCAAGTGTATGCTCATTGGCTAGAATGGTGCGTTGAATGGCAAGCGCGGCATCGAGAATAAATTCTGTTTTCATTGGGTGCTCGTCTAATGGGTTTTTAACTCATGAATAACACTATATTGCGATTTTGTGAAACTTGTTAAACTCTACACATGTTGCATTGTCATGACAACACCACAACACTATAAGTGAATGGAAGTATGAGCTTAAAATTTCGTCTAAATTTGTTGATTACGCTACTGTCGATCGCTTTTATTTTAGTGGTGGGTTCTATTTTAGTGAACGATACGCGCATTTCAATTCGCGAACGTGTCGAGGCTGCCAGCCGTGTCACCGTGCAACTGCTCGATACCGTCATCGTGAGCTCTGCACTTAACCCTGAGTACGGCCCCACGCATAAAGTGTTGCAGAGTTTTTTACAATCGTTGGGTTATGTGCGTAGCAGCCACATTGTGTTAAAAGATATGCGGGATGAAATTATTTACGAATCGCCAGAATCCACCTACAAAGACAAAGTAAAGCCACCAGATTGGTTTGTGCATTTAGTCGAGCCTGCTACAGAAAAGGTGGAACGTAAAATTCGTTATGGCACCCTTATTGTGACCTCTAGTGCGGCAGGTTCGATTCGAGAAGCTTGGTCAGGTTTTAGTCAATTGATGATGGTGGGTTTAGTCTTTTTTGTGGTGCTGAATGTGATGGTATATGCGTTATTGAGCCATTCGCTACGGCCTGTCAGCCGCATTTTAAAAGCCATTAATAATATTGAGCGGGGAGATTTAACCACGCGCTTGCCAGCCTTTAAATTGCCCGAGTTCGACCGCATTGGGCATAGTTTAAACCGCATGGCCGAATCGCTGGCTGTTGAACGTCAATTGGAAGAAAATCGCCAGCTTACCCAACTCATCCAAAGTCATATTGAAGACGAGCGTCGTAGTTTAGCGCGAGAGTTACACGATGAGCTCGGTCAATACGTCACTGCCATTAAAACCTTTGCTGTAGCGATTGTGAACAAAACCAAAGAAAAGTCGCCCGATATTGCCGGCAATGCGCAAACCATAGTGGCTGCGGCAAATCAAATTTACGATGGTATGCACGACATCATCCGCAAATTAAGGCCTGGCGCACTAGATAACTTGGGGCTTGCCGAAACCCTGCGTGATGCTGTTAATCATTTGCAGAGCCAGCACCCTGCGTTGAGCATTGGCTTGCAATTAGAGGGTGAATTGGATAACTTAGGCGAAACGCTGAATATTAATCTATACCGTATTGTGCAAGAAGCCATGAATAACGCGTTAAAACACGCACAAGCGCGTAAAATTGACATCAAACTTACCGTATGCACCGATGAATATCAGCATAAAAATATTGTACTCACCATCACAGATGACGGGGTAGGCATGAATATGGCGGCGGTGGACCAAACGCAGCATTTTGGTTTACTGGGCATGCGCGAGCGTGTACAAGGGTTTCATGGCAGTTTTAATCTGATTTCAGAACCGAATCAAGGCACAACGCTGAACATCAGCATACCGCTGAATGAAGCACCTTAATATGTATCAATAATGAAACACAGGATATTTAAATGAGTTCAATTCATGTAATGTTGGTTGACGACCACGCGGTGGTACGTATGGGTTTTAAAATGCTGCTTGAATCTGACCCGGACATTAAAGTGGTGGCAGAAGCTGAAAGTGGTGAACAGGCGATTCAGCGTTTTGTTGAGTTTAAGCCGCATGTGGTCGTGATGGATATCACCATGCCGGGTATTGGCGGCTTAGAAGCGATTGAGCGCATTTTAGCCAAAGATAATACGGCAAAAATTTTGGTATTATCCGCGCATGAAGATTCTGTGCATCCCAAGCGTGTGCTGAACGCCGGGGCGATGGGCTACTTAACGAAGCGCAGCGCGGCTGAAGAGCTTATTAAAGCGATACGCGTGGTGGCGACTGGAAAAAAATACCTTGAAGCCAGCGTGGCGCAGCAAATGGCGATTCAGCAACTTTCAGGTGACCAAAACCCGGTTGACGTGCTGTCGCCGCGGGAGTTTGAGGTGTTTATGGCACTCGCCAAGGGAAAAACTACCAATGAAATTGCTGAAACCTTGTTTTTGAGCCCGCGCACGGTCGGCACGCATCTGTATAACATCAAACAAAAGTTGAACGCCAATAACTCGGCAGAAATTGCCCTCATTGCCATGCGCAGTGGCTTGTTGGATGCTTAATGGAATTTTAGGTTGAGGCGATGATAACCACTTAATAAGAAGCTAGTTCTAATCGCCAAGATTAATTCAAACTGTAGCGCGCCACACTGAGTTCATTTGAGCGAGATAACTCCACCATTGCCTTTGCGCCGCTGCGCATTTTGCCCATTTCTGGTGGAATTAAAAACGTAATAGGTTGATTGGACTGGTTAGACGCCCCCGTGGCAATCTGCCATTGGCGCCATTCATTTTTAGGTGGAATTTCTGTAGAACCCCGCAAACGGGCGGCTTCCAGCACGTTTTGTTTTTCTTCCCCCGCGAGTAAACTCCAAATTTCTACTGGCACCAGCTTGGTTTCTTGCATCATGGGCAGGTCTTGTTCTTCTTCTGGCAGCGCTTCAGGTAAAGGTTCAATTTGTGCGGTAACAGGTTCAAAGCCGGCATTTAAAAACGCAATGGTGTAGGGGTCAGGTTTGGCGTTTTTTTTAGCAAGCGCTATCTGATTACGTTCATGCGCGTCCATCGCGCTGGCGGTGGCTTTATCTGCCCCTTGCAGCAAAATGCTTTGCACAATCTGCTGACCGATAGAACCGCCTAAACAGCCGGTCAGCAATAGCGTCACGGCCACAGTTGTTAACCATGGATACGTGGCAAAGCCTTTGATTTTGTCTGGTTTCGGTGTCATTTCTGCAATTGTAAATTCAATACAATCAATCAGTTAAATGCGGAAGGTAAGATTACCTCTAAATACTACGTTTGTATAGTAGTTTAGAAGTTTGCAACACAGGCGCGAATCTGTTTGTTGTATTTGAGCGAAAACGATAGTGTTTAATTGCAAACAATTTATTGGGGTAAAAAGGACATTTTTTGAGATGACTTTCGGACGTAAAAAATAGGCATTATTCACCTGTTTTAAACATCAACCTTTTTTGATGCTCTGGAAGCCTTGTAAATAAAGGCTCGCAGGGCATAATTTTTTTCTCGAAGGGAATTAAGTCGTCAATTGGGGTTGAAAGCTACCGAAGTTAGGTCTAATCATCACCCTAAATTTTGTTAATTTTTGGTAGGCTGCACGGAGGTGCTGCGCACGCTGATAATCCCGCTTAAAATAATCAGGCAGATAGCAAGCCAAGACTCAACGTTAAGGTGCTCGTGCCACCAGAAAACGCCGATTAAACTTGCGAGTACCACCGTTAAATAAGCTAAACTTGCGACTACCAAGGTGTTGCCCGTGCGGTAGGCGCGCGTCATGGCCAGTTGAGCGATGGTTGCGGAAAGGCCTAGTCCTAGCAGGATTGGTAGATCTTGCCAGTTAATAACATGAAAACTGCTAAACAACATCCAGCCGCCTGCGCCTATGGTTGAAATAAGCGTGAAATAAAACACCGTGCGCCAATCCGGTTCGTTCAGATTGCCCAGTTGTTTAACATGCACGTAGGCCCAAGCAGCACCCACGCCTGACAATAAACCAATGCTGCCTGCCAGCCAATCGTCCGAATCTAGCGTTGGCTTTAAAAGTAAACTGATGCCTACAAAGCCCATGATTAATGTGAGCGCCAAGGTTTTTTTAGGCGGCTCATGCAGTAAAAATGGCGTCAAGATGGCTAAAAAGAGGGGAGACGTGTAGTTAAGTGTAATGGCCGTTGCGAGTGGCAAGTGCGCAATCGCATAAAAAAACAGCACCAGTGAAACAAAGCCCACCAGCGCGCGTGAAACTTGTTTACCAAGGTAGGGTGTTGCAAGCGGCTTTTTTTGCTGCAGTATATATAGCCAAATGACCAAGAGCCCAAATAGTGAGCGATAAAACACCAATTCGCTGCTGCTAAATTTTTGCGCGCCGATTTTCACCAGCGCCCCCATCACGGCAAACCCAACCGCCGCCACTAGCATCCATAGGCTTCCAAGTTTAGGTAGGCTTTTTTGCGGCAAAAGAGTAGGTATTTTGATGATAATTGGCCGTTAATTTAGTTTAAAAAAATTTAAAGTGCGATATGTGGAGCAAGTTGTGCGCGATACCACTGGTGAAAATGGGCTAAACCGGTTTCCATCGGGTGTTGGTAAGGGCCGCGCTCGTCTAAACCTTGGGCAAACAGCGCACGCCTGCCATCATGCATACGCTGACAAATGTCTTGGTCTTCAATGGCGGTTTCATTATAGGCAGCTTTTTGCGCGGCCACATATTCACTTTCAAAAAGAGCAATATCTTCTGGGTAGTAAAATTCGACCACGTTCATACACGCATCAACGCCTTGTGGAATGATGTGCGACACCACCAGCACATTGGGATACCATTCCACCATCAAGAGTGGATAATAGGCCATCCAGATTGCGCCGTATTTGGCAGGAGTTTGTGCTGTTACGGGTTGACGATAATTGCGCACTGCCTCTTGCCAGCGCTGGTAAGCAGGTGTTGCGTGCTGGTGCGGCATGGCTCTAAAGCCTACTGTTTGCACACTATAATGCTCACCAAAATCCCATGCTAAATCGCCGCAATCGACAAACTGATTCAGCCCCGGGTGGTACGGGCCAACATGGTAGTCTTCCAGATATACTTCAATAAACGTTTTCCAGTTAAAGTTGTAATGCGCAATATCTACAGAATGCAGTTGGTAGCCGGTAAAGTCAAAATCTGTTTTGCAGCCAATTTGATTGAGTTCATCGGCAATGTTGCGCGCGCTATCAAATAATAAGCCTTGCCAGTTTTGTAGCGTTTTTCTATTCAGGTGCAAACAAGGGTTTTTGTCAAACTCTGGCGCGCCTAGTAGTTCACCTTGCAGGTTATATGTCCATCGGTGCAATGGACACACAATGTTTTTGGTGTTGCCATGGCCTTTGAGCATAATCGCTTGTCGATGGCGGCAAACATTGCTGATGAGATGCAAGCCTGAGTGGTCATGCACTAAACTGCTGGCTTCATTGGCCCAATCAAGCACACGAAAATCGCCCACATTGGGCACCATCAGTGCATGGCCGATATATTGAGGTGTATGGCTAAATATGTGTTTTTGCTCCAAGGCATAAAGATTGGCATCTACATAGCA
>Ga0208694_1003441_pt1 | contig 15221 bp, 14 predicted proteins | sample AD_UKC078_MetaG_FD_184442 | JGI IMG/M metagenome (GOLD analysis project Ga0208694, IMG submission 184442) | Active sludge microbial communities of municipal wastewater-treating anaerobic digesters from USA - AD_UKC078_MetaG (SPAdes) (version 2) | ecosystem: Engineered > Bioreactor > Anaerobic >...
TAATGAGATTTCCGAAAAATTTGGAATTAATTTGAACTTAAAAATCGTGAATCTATTTCCAAGTCAATGGGAAGAATGTTTTATTGAAATGCTGAAAGTTGTCCCTGAAAAGTTCCACCCTTCATAAATCAATTCTATCTTGTCAAGGTAGTATTTTCTGCGAGGGGGTGTCTTTAAGCTGACGCACAACGTTTTATTTACGTAAGTCCTTATTTATAACATGCGTAAATGCAACTACGTTTAATTTCAAACCGCTTTAAATGAGCGTTTTAATTTTAATTGTGTTTTTATTTACGTAAGTTGTTTGTTCTGTTTACTTAAAAATCTCTTTGTATAGTTTTTCGAGACCTGCGGCGTTGGCTTTATTAATTTTTTGTAATTCGGTTTTCATTTGCGCATCGTTTTGTTTGCGTTGCGTCATCTCTTGTTGCCAAGTACGGCCAGGTTCTATATCGCGTAGAAAACGTGAATGGACGTTGTAGCTAAGAAAAACAGTTTTACCACTTTTTGCGCCATCTAAACTGTATTCAAATGCCGCTAATAAATCGTTGTAGCCAGCAGCACCGCTTACGTCAAAGTCTGATTTTTGAAGGTTGGTTTCTACCACTTTTTCGTAGCTATGCCATACGTAAGTAGGCGCGCCACCATCGAATGAGAGGCGGTAAAATCCTTTTTTAGGGTTGAGCACATCGCCAATGGCGAAGTTGTTAGGATTTTGATCGGTCGGTGCGGTGGGACGTGTTTTGAAATTCGATTGATTTACGCTCGCATAATCGCCAAAGCGTACGCCGTCGTTCCAAAAACGGTATAAACGATCGAGTACAACGTCGGTTTGTGCTGGTACTTGTTCTATAAAAGAGACTGCAACAATGTATTCTTCGTGCGATTCCCAAGCTTTGGCACCGCAATTTTGCAATGTTCCTACTTCAAATCGAATCCATGAAGTTTCGGTTAACTGATATATTAACCCAGCCGTTGCTAAGCGGCTCTTTTTAAACAGTTTTTTTGTGGCTTTTTCAGTCAGTAGAACTAATCCTTTTTTCGCGGCCAATTCTTTTACTACTTCTGGTCGGTAGCAAACCCAATTTTGCATTTCTGTCAAAACACATTTATAATTGGTTTTTTCCACATTACCAGGCGCATAAGCGTAGTAGGTTCCTGGTCCGTAGTTTTTACTTTTGAGTGTGTAGCCAGCCACGTCAGGTGCAAATCCGCACACAGGCAGTGGTGCTAAATCGGGCAGTGGTTTGTACAAGGTAAAGGTACTTTTACCATACGTTACTTTTTTTTCTGCTTGTACATTAACTACAGCTAACGTAAAAATGGCGATTAAGGCAATTTTTAGATAATGTGTCATCGGTGGGATTTTTAAAGTGATTAACTATTGCATACGTTTTATGTTTGTAAGGAACAATTTTATTGAACTTAGGTGAGCCACAAATATACACATTTTTATGAATTACCTACTAAAATTCGCTGGTAAAATGGAAGCGAATTTTTTCGAAATCCGATTGTGCCATTTGGAGCAAATAACCACTTTCGGCTAAAAATACGTCGCGACCATCTTTGTCTTTTGCCATGTATTGGAATTTACGTTTTTTGAAGTTTTCGAGCTCTTGTGCATCGTCACTTTCAATCCAACAAGCTTTGTAGAGCGACATAGGTTCCCAGCGAACTTGTGCGCCATATTCGTGCAACAAACGGTATTCAATCACCTCAAATTGCAGTTGACCTACGGTACCAATAATTTTGCGTCCATTGTTTTGGTGTGTGAAAATTTGCGCCACGCCTTCGCCCATCAATTGTTCGAGCCCTTTTTGCAACTGCTTGGTTTTCATTGGGTCCGCATTTTCCACATATTTAAAGAGTTCAGGCGAGAAACTTGGTAAGCCTTTGAAGTGCAACTCTTCGCCCGATGTGAGCGTGTCGCCAATTTTAAAATTGCCTGTATCGGGTAAACCTACAATGTCGCCAGCGAAAGCTTCGTCCACGGTCTCTTTTTTCTGCGCCATAAAAGCAGTAGGGCTGCTGAATTTCAACTGTTTGCCTAATCGTACGTGTTTGTAAGCCACGTTACGTTCAAATTTACCAGAGCAAATTTTTACAAATGCGATACACGAACGGTGATTGGGGTCCATATTGGCATGGATTTTAAACACAAATCCAGTGAATGGTTCTTCGTTTGGTTTTACTTCGCGTTCTTGGGCATCTACAGCGAGTGGCGCTGGAGCAATTTCCACAAAGCAATCCAACAATTCGTTTACACCAAACGTATTCAGTGCACTGCCAAAAAATACGGGTGCAATATCGGCTGACAAATAGGTATTTACATCGAACGGATTATACACGCCATCAATGAGTTCCAAATCGGCACGTAATTTTTTGGCATCCTCTTCGCCTACAAATTTGTCCAAATGGGCACTATTCAAATCGACAGGCACTGTTTCGCTTACTTTTTGCTTGTTGGGCGTGTAAAGATTCAGTTTTTCTTGGTAAATGTTGTACACACCTTTGAATTTTTGTCCGATATTGATTGGCCAACTGAGTGGACGTACGCCAATGCCCAATTCAGCTTCTAGTTCGTCGAGTAAATCGAATGGATCTTTACCTTCGCGGTCCATTTTGTTCACAAAAATCATCACGGGCGTTTTGCGCATGGTACACACTTGCATCAGTTTGCGTGTTTGTGCTTCCACACCTTTGGCAGCATCTACCACAATAATAACGCTATCCACCGCGGTGAGTGTACGGAATGTATCTTCGGCAAAATCCTGGTGACCAGGTGTATCGAGAATGTTGATTTTGTAGTTGTTATATTCAAATCCCATCACCGAAGTGGCCACCGAAATACCACGTTGTTTTTCGATTTCCATCCAGTCGGACGTGGCGGTTTTTTTGATTTTATTCGATTTCACCGCACCAGCTACGTGAATAGCGCCACCGAACAATAATAATTTTTCGGTCAAAGTGGTTTTACCAGCATCAGGGTGCGAAATAATTGCAAAGGTGCGTCGTCGTTGAATTTCTTGTTCAAAAGCCATAAGTGGAATGCGTTTTTAGTATGTCGATTTTTTAAATTGCTGTTTTATAACGAGTTATAATCTTTTCGTGACGGTAAAAATTAACTCCTATTAAGGGTTGCAAAGGTATAAAAAAAATGAGCGTAAACAAATGTTTCTCAGCGGCTCATCTGCTCTTTTTTGTGTGTAAAAAAGCATTTTCAAAAACGCAAAAAAATCACTACTTTTGTGGGTTCAAGTGAACATAACGTTTTTTGCTCAACTAATTTATAAACTCACAATAAAAGATGAAAGATTTTAAGCGAACACTTATAACGTCGGCACTGCCTTATGCCAATGGTCCGGTACACATCGGTCACTTAGCTGGTGTGTACGTTCCAGCCGATATTTATGCCCGTTATTTACGCCTCAAAGGTAAACCTGTTTTGTTTATTGGAGGTTCCGATGAACATGGCGTGCCTATTACGATTAAAGCTAAAAAAGAGGGCGTTACGCCTCAAGATATTGTCGATCGCTATCACGGCATCATCAAAAAATCGTTCGAAGAATTTGGTGTTTCGTTCGATGTATATTCACGTACCACGTCGAAAATGCACCACGATACGGCATCTGAATTTTTCAAAACGTTGTATGATAAAGGCGAATTTGTAGAAAAAACATCGGAACAATATTACGACGAAGAAGCTAAACAGTTTCTTGCCGACCGTTATATCACAGGCACGTGTCCACATTGTAATAATGTAGGTGCTTATGGTGATCAATGTGAGGCGTGTGGCACCAGTTTGAGTCCGCTCGATTTGATTGATCCAAAATCGGCTATCAGTGGTAGTAAACCTGTGTTGCGCGAAACTAAACATTGGTATTTGCCGCTCGATAAACACGAAACGTGGTTGCGTCAATGGATTGTGGAAGATCACAAAGAATGGAAAACTAATGTTTACGGACAGTGCAAAAGTTGGCTCGATATGGGTTTACAGCCTCGTGCTGTAAGTCGTGATTTGGATTGGGGAATTCCTGTACCCGTGCCTGGAGCCGAAGGTAAAGTGCTTTATGTGTGGTTTGATGCGCCCATAGGTTATATTTCAAATACGAAAGAATTGTGCGAAGCTCGTCCAGAATTAGGTTCTTGGGAAACATGGTGGAAAGATGAGTCAACACGTATGTTGCATTTTATTGGTAAGGATAATATTGTGTTTCACTGCATTGTATTCCCTGCGATGTTGAAAGCCGAAGGCAGTTATATTTTGCCTGACAATGTACCAAGTAACGAGTTCTTAAATCTCGAAGGCGATAAAATTTCTACGTCACGCAATTGGGCGGTGTGGTTACACGAATATCTGCAAGATTTTCCTGGCAAACAAGACGTTTTGCGTTATGTGTTGACGGCTAATGCGCCAGAAACAAAAGATAATGATTTCACATGGAAGGATTTCCAAACGCGTAACAATAGCGAATTGGTGGCTATATTTGGCAACTTTGTCAATCGTGCGTTGGTGTTGACCCAAAAATATTTCGATGGCGTAGTGCCAGTGTGTGGCGAACTGACCGATTACGATCAACAGACGCTCAAAGAGTTTGCCGATGTGAAACAAGAGGTTGAAAAATTACTGGACGTGTTCAAATTCCGTGATGCACAAAAAGAGGCGATGAATTTAGCCCGTATCGGTAATAAATATTTGGCCGATACAGAACCATGGAAGGTTTCAAAAACAGATATGGTGCGTACGGCAACTATTCTACACATTAGTTTACAAATTGCAGCAAATTTAGCCATTGCCTTTGAACCATTTTTACCTTTTGCAGCAGAAAAATTACGTTCTATGCTCAATTTGAAAACCTTTAATTGGAACGAATTGGGGCATATCGATTTATTGAAAACAGGCGATAAACTCGGTACGCCCGAGTTACTATTTGAAAAAATAGAAGATGCTGAAGTGGAAGCACAAGTTCAAAAATTGCTCGATACCAAAAAAGCGAATGAATTGGCAAATTACAAACCTAATGCGGTGAAAGAATTAGTGTCGTTCGACGATTTTATGAAACTTGATATTCGTGTAGCCAAAGTGCTTGAATGTACCAAAGTGCCAAAAGCCGATAAATTACTTCAGTTCAAATTGGACGATGGCATGGGCGGTCGTACTATTTTGTCGGGCATTGCACAAAGTTATCCAAATCCAGAAGAGTTGGTTGGTACACAAGTGTGCTTTATTGCTAATTTCCCTACACGCAAACTCAAAGGCATTGATAGTGAAGGTATGATATTGAGCGCCGAAAATTCTGATGGCAAATTGGTATTGGTGTCGCCAAGCAAATTGGTAACGAACGGCGTAAATGTAGGTTAATACGAAACCATCCAAACTAAGAAATTTCTTTGAATGACAACAAATTATAATACTCCGACAGCGATTGGAGAATTGTTTACAAAAAGTGGGCAAGAAAAGGCAGCGATGCCAATAACCAAATTTATAGTAATGGCCTTATTAGGCGGTGCGTATATTGCTTTTGGCGGTTTGTTGACCGTGATAGTAGCTGGCGGCATGCCCGAAATTGGTGCTACCAATCCTGGTTTAGTTAAGTTAATCGCTGGCGCGCTGTTTCCTGTGGGACTTATTTTGGTGGTTCTAGCTGGTGGCGATTTATTTACCAGTGATTGCGCAGGCATGACCTTGTGTGTGGTTCAGCGCAAAAACAAATGGACGGCGTTAGTGCGTATTTGGAGTTTGTCGTATGTGTTCAACTTTTTTGGTGCGCTATTTGTCGCTTATGTAATGACATACAAAGCGGGATTAATTGTTGCCGAGCCATGGACGACTTATTTACATCATTTGGCAGAAACCAAATTGTCGCACGATTTTTTAACAACGTTCATCAAAGGCATTGGTGCTAACTGGTTGGTTTGCTTAGCTGTATGGTTTGGTTATGCGGGCAAAGACGTAGCGGGCAAAGCGTTGGGATTATGGATTCCAGTGATGTTGTTTGTGACGTTAGGTTACGAGCACTCCATTGCCAACATGTTCTTTATCCCAGCCGCCATATTTACAGGAGCACCTATCACGTGGCTCGATTTTGTAACCGTTAATTTAATTCCTGCCACGTTAGGTAATATTGTGGGTGGTGCGCTTTTTGTAGGAATGGCGTATTGGTATGTTTATTTGCGTCATCGCGACTAACGACTCTTTTACTAATTATCAATCATAAAATCAACTAATTATGGAAAAGAATGAATTTGCAAAAGCATTAAAGTTTTCGTTTGCCGACAGTATTAACTATGCTGAAAAGGCCGTAGTGAGTAAACATGTACTGAAAAAAGAGACTGGAAATATCAGCTTATTTGCTTTCGATAAAGGTGAAGGTTTGAGTGAACATAAAGCACCTTTTGATGCAGTGGTGATGATTGTGGATGGGAAAGCAGATGTGATTATTGACGGCAAATCTCACCTGTTGTCGACAGGTGAAACAATTATAATGCCTGCCAATATTTCGCATGCGTTGAGAGCCGTTGAGAAGTTTAAAATGGTACTTATAATGATTAAAAGCAATGAATAAACCACTCAAAAAATCCCGCAATAAAGTGTTATCAGGCGTTTGCGCTGGTATCGCCGACTATTTTGGTTGGGATGTAACACTGGTACGTGTTGCCTACACTTTTTTAACCATCTTTACTGCGTTTTCGGGCGTTTTAGCTTATTTAGTGATGGCTATTGTGATGCCAGAAGACGAAATTCAATAGATAGTATGCAATTAACAACGACAGAAATTTACGAAGAACGCGCTGTGCTTGTAGGTTTGATTACCGCTTCACAGAACGAACAAAAGTCGAAGGAATACCTCGATGAGTTAGCTTTTTTGACCGAAACTTCAGGAGCTACTCCTGTGAAACGTTTTTCACAACGTTTGGACTATCCCAATCCGCGTACGTTTGTGGGCGAGGGCAAATTGGCTGAAATCAAGAAGTTCTTGACCGAAAATCCAGAAGTTGGCATGGTTATTTTCGACGATGAACTGTCGCCTAAACAATTGCGCAATATCGAACAGGAATTGGCTGTAAAAATTCTCGATCGAACGATTCTTATTCTTGATATTTTTGCAAAACGTGCCCAAACGGCGCATGCTAAAATTCAAGTGGAATTGGCGCAATGCCAATATATGTTGCCACGCTTAACACGTTTGTGGACGCACTTGGAGCGTCAGCGAGGTGGTATTGGTATGCGCGGTCCCGGTGAAACACAGATTGAAACCGACCGTCGTATTATCTTGACCAAAATTGCGTTGCTCAAAGAAGAGCTGAAAAGCATTGATAAACAAAAAGCGATACAACGTAAAAACCGTGGTAAAATGGTGCGCGTAGCATTGGTGGGTTATACCAATGTGGGCAAGTCGACCTTGATGAATTTGATGAGTAAAAGTGAGGTTTTTGCCGAAAACAAGCTATTTGCCACACTCGATACAACCGTTCGTAAAGTGATAATTGACAATTTACCATTTTTATTGACCGATACTGTTGGTTTTATACGCAAGTTGCCCACGCATCTTATTGAGTCGTTTAAATCGACGTTGGACGAAGTGCGCGAAGCCGATTTATTGGTGCATATTGTCGATATTTCACATCCTAATTTTGAAGACCAATATGAGGTGGTAAATGCCACCTTAGCTGAAATCAACACAGAATTGAAACCATCTATTTTAGTGTTTAATAAAATAGATGCCTTTACGTATATACCTCAGGACGAAGATGATTTATCGCCTAAACAGCGTGAAAATTACAGCCTCGAAGAGCTTCAAAAAAGTTGGATGTCCAAACTTTATGGTGATTGTATTTTCATTTCTGCACGCGATAAAGACAATACTGACGCACTTAAAACGTTGTTGTATGACAAGGTGAAAGAGATTCATATTACTCGTTTCCCTTACAATGATTTCTTGTTTCAGAAATTTGATGAAGACGATTTTTAATATTTTTGTTGGATTACTATGGTGTAGTATCACATTGGCAACTCCTGTGGATTCTATCCAAGTGGTTACAACTGATGACGTAGTTCGTTGGTTAGAAGAGTACGCAGGCGTAGATACGCTTGTGGTTGACACTTTAGTGGTAGAAACGCTTCAAGATACTGCGATAGCTCCCCGTGTTCAGTTTAAACCGCTAGAGCCACTCCCCGAATCTGATTCTAATAAAATACATATCGTTTCCCGACCTATTATAAAACCGATTCAACCAGAAGTAACTCCGATAAAACCGGTAGAATGGTTGGATACTATTCCTATGACTTTAGCTGACTTTATAACAAAAGAGGATTCTCTACAAATTCGTAGTAAAGCCTTGGATAGAGTACCATATAATCCTTTATTTATGGAAGAATGGGTTTTTTCTACGGCTAAAAAAACTGCCAAAATGCCTGAAACAGAAGCTGAAATTATTGCCTCTTTGCGACAAGCTGCGCAGGCGGAATTGTTTAAGGAAGATCCAGCCATTTACACTTATCATGAATCGCAATTGCCTAATATTGCTGAAATTATTAACCGAAGAATAGAGTTCTCAACTGACGAACAGCCAAAACTGAAAGTAGATCGTATAAAGCTCAACACGGCAGATCAAATTAAAATGTTTAAGTTGGAGGTTAGTCCATGGACTTATAATGCAGATTTACAAGCGCAAATATCTCAAAGTTATATTTCAGATAATTGGTATACTGGTGGCGAAAGTAACTTGGCGACCCATTTCTTTATCAAAGGGAATTTGAATTATAACAATAAGAAAAATTTGCAATGGGATAATCAACTCAATGCTAAATTCAGCTTTAATACTGCTGGTTCCGATACGTTGCGTTCGTTTCGCACTAATGATGATTTGGTAAAACTAACTTCCAAATTAGGATTGCGAGTAGCCAAGACGAAAAACTTTTTCTATACGGGTGAAGCGGAATTCTCAACGCCTTTGTTTAACACGTATGTCACTAACAACTACCAACGAGTAGCCGCTCCGTTTTCGCCAATTCGTTTTTATATGTCGCTTGGTGTCGATTACAAACATGATAAATTATCGGTTTTTTTATCGCCGTTGTCGTATAAAATGATTTATGTATCTGATACAACTAAACGAGCGGGCGTGTCACTCAGTATTGCTGATAAAGTTGGTGTTGAAACAGGGCGAAAAGCAAAACATGAGCTTGGTAGCAAGTTGAAAGTGAAGTGGGAGTATGAGTTTTCCACGGATATAAAATTAGAAACAAACTTCTCGTTTTATACTAATTATAAGGGTGTTGAGGTCGATTGGGAAATTATTGGTAATTTCATTATCAATCGTTTTATGTCGGCGCGCATTTCGCTTAATCCACGCTTCGATTCCACCATTGTTTTACCAGATAATGAAAAGCCGAAATTACAATTTAAAGAATTGATCAGTGTTGGTTTTCGTTATAAGCTCTAAGTTCATCGTTGAGTTCTTGAGCGGTTTTATGAAAGATGGGATGTTCCCATGTAGGTAAAATTTCGCACAAGGGAGTTAATACAAACAAGCGCTCGTGCATGTGTGGATGAGGTAATTGCAGGTGATTTTTTTCTATAATTTCTCCATTATAATCAATCAAATCGATATCGATAAGGCGATCGGTGTAGTGTCCATCTGTTGATTTCGTAATGCGCCCTAATTCCTTTTCTATCTGTTGAGTTGATGCTAAAATAGCTTCAGCTGACAGCGTACTGTGTACAATAATAATTTGATTAACAAACGGATATTCTGACACAAATCTCCACGGTTCCGTCTCAACAACACTCGATTGTGCAATAATTTTTCCAATACGATTGCTAATGAGCGCAGTTGCTTTAATAAGATTAGTTTGTCTGTCACCAAGATTACTACCGAGTGCTAAAATAGTTGTTTTTATCTGTGTCATAAAGTGGTTGGATACTAAAAACCTTCCAAGTAATTGGAAGGTTTTTTATTGTGTATTTGTAGAGTATTACCCGATTAACGCTTTATAAGCTTCTGCATCTAATAATGTGTCGAGTTCAGCTAAATTGCTAACAGAAACTTTTATCATCCAACCATCGCCGTAGGGATCGTTGTTTACAAGTTCAGGTTGATCTTCGAGTGCTGCATTCATTTCCAAAACTTCACCAGACATTGGCATAAATAAGTCGGACACAGTTTTCACCGCTTCAACAGAACCGAAAGTATCATTTTCGGCTAACGTTTCACCAACGGTTTCAATTTCAACAAATACGATTTCACCTAATTCACTTTGAGCAAAATCGGTAATGCCAACGTATGCAACATCACCTTCGACACGAATCCATTCGTGTTCTTTGGTATACTTCAAATTACTTGGTATATTCATGTTTATTTAAATTAAGGTTTTTTATTTTCACAAAGATAATGTTATTTTTTCTATTATCAATTATCTTTTTCTTTTTCAAGTGTTCTGCCTGGATAAACTTCGAGGGCTTTTTTGAGTACAACGAGTGCTTGCCGTAAATCTTCTTTGTCTAAAACGTAGGCAATACGTACTTCTTGACGTCCATCTTTTAGCGAAGTGTAGAAACCCGATGCAGGCGCCATCATAACGGTTTGTCCTTCATATTCAAAGTCAGATAATAACCACGCACAGAATTTATCCGAATCATCAATGGGCAAACGTGCAACGGTATAGAAGGCACCCATGGGAATAGGTGAGTAAACTCCTGGGATACGATTTAGTCCATCAATTAAGAATTTACGTCGTTCAACATATTCATTGTATACTTCGAGTAAATAATCCTCTTCAACATCAATAGAGGCTTCTGCCACAATCTGTCCGATGAGTGGCGGACTTAATCTTGCTTGACAGAATTTTATGACGCTTTCTCGAATTGTTTTGTTTTTGCAAACTAATGCGCCAATACGAATACCACATTCACTATAACGTTTTGAAACGGAATCAATTAAAATTACATTTTGTTCAATGCCATCTAGGTGAAATGCCGAAATATAAGGTGCGCCAGTATAGCAAAATTCACGGTAAACTTCATCGGAGAACAAGAACAAATTGTGTTTTTGTACTAAATCGCGAATTTGATTCATCTCCTTGCGTGTATACAAATAGCCTGTCGGATTGTTCGGATTACAAATGAGAATTCCTTTAGTTTTAGGTGTAATCAACTTTTCAAACTCATTGATCGATGGTAATGCAAATCCCTCTTCGATGCTGGAAACTACTGGACGAATCACTGCACCCGCAGCAATTGCAAAAGCAGTATAGTTGGCGTATGCAGGTTCTGGAACAATGATTTCATCACCCGGATCGAGGCAGCTCATAAAGGCAAATTGTACAGCTTCTGAACCTCCTGTAGTAATGATAATGTCTTCAATGCTAACATCGATGTTGAATTTGCTATAGTAATTCATCATCTTCATACGAAGACTTTTAAAGCCATTACTTGGGCTATATTCCAAAATGGTACGGTCAATTGTTTTTAACGCATCAAGTGCAACCTGAGGCGTTTTTAAGTCGGGCTGACCAATGTTCAAATGAAATACTTTTACACCACGTGCTTTAGCTTTATCTGCTAAAGGAGCAAGTTTTCTAATAGGTGATTGTGGCATTAAAAGGCCACGTTGTGAAGGATTGGGCATATATTCTGTTTTTATGGATAAACTCTTAAAATATCACCGGCTATAACCACGTGATATTGTTTCATAGGAAAGCGTGCAGGACCTTTTACTGGAAATCCTTGGCTATAGCCAATGTCAAACGTGGATCCACATTTTGCGCACACGGCTTGTCCTGCCATATTTACTGAGACACGTGTAGTGCGTTCTACCTCATGTGGACAGGCCATATCGAAAGCGACAAATTCGTCGTCGAAATTATGAAAAATAACAATACCGCCAAACCCCAAATATTGATAAGGGCGAAAAGTTGATGTAAATTCAACAACGCCACCAATCGTATTGAGTTCTGGAGCATCTTGTAAGATGTTTATTTCTAAAGCAACTGCAGAATTTGGTATGGGCGAAACGACGTTGCTTATACAAGCAGTTAAACTCACCATCAGCAGTAGTAAAACAATGATTTTTCTCATTGAAAAAGTCCATTATTATAATAAAGGTACTATTTTGGTCAACCCGATACCATTGGAACCTTTGATTAAGAGCGTTTTATTTTGCAAAGGTTGTTTTTCTAAAAAAGCGATTAAGTCAGCTGTTGTTTCAAAGTGTTGGAATTGATCGGCTACTGCTCCAAAGTGTTTGCCAACTAAATAAACCGATGTAAACTGACCTTGTTTCAAGAACTCCACAATATGACGATGTTCTTCTTCACTTTGTAAACCCAATTCGAGCATATCACCCAGAATAACACCCTTGTTGGAAAATTCCATTGTTTTGAAATTTTCCAAAGCTGCCATCATACTTGTAGGATTGGCGTTATAAGCATCTACGACTAACCGATTATGTTCGGTTTCTACAAACTGCGAACGATTATTCTGTGGTCTGTACGTTTTTAAGGCATGATTGATGGCTTGAGGTGCAATGTTAAAGTGCAATCCAACAGTAATTGCAGCCAACATATTTTCGGCATTATAGCTACCAACAAAATGAGTATCAACTGTGTGTGGGATTTCACCTTTTTTATGCCACTTGATTGACACAAAAGGCGAACAAGCAGTGACTGAACCTTGTATATCTGCGTTGCCGCTAATAGCGTAAGTGGTAACGTTTAATTTATGCGCAATCGACTTTAATAATGCGTTATTTGAATTTATGAATACGTGTCCGTTGTGTTCACGTAGATAATCGTATAGTTCACCTTTGGTTTTTAATACACCGTAGAGTGAGCCAAATCCTTCGAGGTGAGCTTTGCCAATGTTGGTAATTAAACCACAATCGGGACAAGCTATATTGACAAGTGTTTTAATTTCTCCAGGATGATTTGCTCCCATTTCAATTACAGCAATATCGTGTTCTTTGGTTAAGCGCAACAGCGTAAGCGGCACGCCAATATGATTGTTTAAGTTACCTTGTGTGTATAGAACCCGATATTTTTCGGAAAGTACCGCTGAAATTAACTCTTTGGTTGTGGTTTTTCCATTTGTTCCAGTGATACCAACAATAGGTGTCCCGAGCGTTTTACGATGTAAAGTGGCCAATTGATGTAGCGTGCTAAGAACATTTTCAACTACAATAAAACGGTCATCAATAGCATAACTCTTGTCGTCAATAATGGCATATTGACAGCCTTTTTCGAGTGCAGAGAGTGCAAAATGGTTCCCATCAAAATTGTCGCCCTTTAAGGCAAAAAAAAGTGAACCTTCAGGACAAATTCGACTGTCGGTGGTTATGGTTGGGTGTTGACAAAACACCTCATATAATTCATTGATTGTAAATTGTTTCATTAGTGTGTAGTTAATGCGACAAAGGTAATAAATAATTTGTTATTATATAGAGTGGATTTTGGTTAGGATTTATCAAAAAGAATAAGAGGTTGTCTCATTAGGCAACCTCTTACTTGTATTAGTTCAATTAAATTTCTAAACTATTTTTAGAAATAGAACATCATGTACAATTTACCTCCAATGTTGTTAGTACCTAATTCAAAGGCATTGTTTCCCGGAGAAATAGTTTCGATGCGTTCTTCTAATTGACCGGTAGTAGCATTCCAACCTTCGGTTTTCATCCACTCTTGTGCACCCATTTTTCCGTACATGTAATAAGCAACTTCGCCACCTAATGATAGATTAGAAGCTAAGAAGAACTCAACACCTAAACGTAGGTCAACACCTAAGAATTGGTTGTGACCTTGGTTGTAATGTTCCAAAACGTAAGTTTGAGTCCAGTCACCGTTTACTACAGGAGGAGTTACAATAAATCCTGCACCAGGTCTAGAAGGAGTTTGATTGATATCGGTAATTTTGTTACCGTAGCTGTAGCGATCAGCATTTTTGGTAAACCCGTATAGCAAATCAGCACCAAGATATCCTTGAATGCGTTTGTATCCTCTGCGATATTCAGCACCTAAAGAGATTGCAGCACCTGATCTGTTAGAAATACGAGTGTCTATAACCTCTTTTTCAGAAAGCGGATCTAAGAATACAGCAGCATCGTCTTGTCTATATTCCAAAGTTTTTGTAAAACGATGTTGTATACCAATATTAGCGCGTGCTGCGATATTATCAGTTACCATGTATTTTACTAAAATAGATGCTGTTGGATTCATAAAGGCATCGCCAGTATTAACGTCCCAAGTTTCACCAGCAAACTGATTTAAACTACCGTTTACCGAGTTGTTTAACAACTTACCAACATAATCAAAAATGGGAACAATGTCAATTCCAAGCCCTACATCGCCAGCCTTAGGTCCAAAATCTTGAGCCTCTTTTTCAGCTTGAGCAAATGTAACAGTAGTTGCTGCAACAAGCAGCAATACTGTCATGATTATTTTATTTATTTTCATAATTCTTAAATTTTTGTTCTACAAAAAACTTCCTTAATTAGTTAAAATGAGGATAAGGATAAATACCTGGTACAAACCAATAGTTGATATCTGTACCTCTGTCTTTTAGACGTAAACCACGAATGATATCTAAGTTTTCTGGAGTAAATTTCATTGCAGAAACGTCAACTTTTAGAGCAACTACACTGTTGATAGGAGCTACTGGTTTGTTAGTAACTTTTGTTTCTCCGTAAACACCAGATAAGTTTTGAGTGATCCATTTTTTACTGTCGTCCGTAGGCACTGTGTAGTAGTGTGCAAAACCTTTAGTGTCAGCTTCATTTTCTGAAACGAAGAATGCTTCAGCAACAACGTCAACTTTAACATCTGAATAATCCCAAGTGTCAAAGAAAACAGCTTCTACAGTGTAGAAACCTTCTGCATTAGAAGATGTAGAGTATTTCAACTCACGTTTGTCGAATTTTTCAAAATCAACCATTTTACTGTTTCTTAAAATAACAGTTACTTTTGGAACACTGATTTTTACATTGTCGGCTAATAAACCTTGAAGAGCATCGTCTTTGTCTCTCTTTTTCAAAGCATTAGCATAAATATCGCCTTTTACAACTAAAACTTGAGAGCGAGCATTTTGATCTAAATCTTCAAGTGTGCTTACCAAGATGTTGCAAATTTCAATTTTACCATTTTCAAGAGGTAGGTTTTTTGCACCAGCAGTATAAACTACTTGATTAAACACAGCGTTTTCTATAGTTTTAATTTCGCCATTTACTTC
>Ga0208694_1003444_pt1 | contig 15216 bp, 10 predicted proteins | sample AD_UKC078_MetaG_FD_184442 | JGI IMG/M metagenome (GOLD analysis project Ga0208694, IMG submission 184442) | Active sludge microbial communities of municipal wastewater-treating anaerobic digesters from USA - AD_UKC078_MetaG (SPAdes) (version 2) | ecosystem: Engineered > Bioreactor > Anaerobic >...
AGCGAGCGGCGATGGGCCGTGTTGAGGATGTGGGCCGCCTCCTGCATCTCCACCAGGAAGGTCGATTCTCCCCGCGCCAGGTTGTCCGCCGACCCTACGCGGCAGTAGAGGCGGTCGACGATGCCGAGCGTCGCCTCCTTGGCCGGCACCCAACTTCCCATCTGGGCGAGGATGACGATGAGGGCGTTTTGGCGCAGATAGGTTGACTTGCCGGCCATGTTCGGGCCGGTGATGAGGCAAAAGCGTTCTCCACCGGGGTGGATGGAGAGGTCGTTCGCCACGAATTGGCCGACGCCCAGATGTTGCTCCACCACCGCATGGCGCCCCTCCTTGATGATGATCTGGTCCTCATCGGTGAAGGTCGGACAACAGTAGGAGTGCTCGATGGCGCACCACCCCATCGAAGCGAGGGCATCGAGGTCGCTGAGGAAGGAGCTGACGTGGGCGAGGAGGTGATGCGCGCTTCGCGCCCGCTCAACGAGCTCATCATAGACCTCCCGCTCCCGCTCCTCCGCCTCCCCCGCGCTCTCCAGGATTCGCTCTTCGAGGGCGATGAGCTCATCGCTGGTGTAGCGTTCGGCGTTGACCAAGGTCTGCTTGCGGTAGAACGTGGCGGGCATCTTGGAGGCCTGGGTTTTGGAGACTTCGAGGAAGTGGCCGTGGATCTTGTTGCTGGAGAGCTTGATGGTCGTGATGCCCGTCTCCTCCTTGACCGCTTCCAGGTAGTGCGCCAACAGCTCCTTGCCGCCTCTCTTCAAGGCCCGTTTCTCATCCAAACTGTCGTCATAGCCGTCGAGGATCACCCTCCCCTCCTCGAAGGGACCTTGGAGGCGATCATCGATGGCGCGGTCTATGGTCTGGGAGAGGGAGACGAGGGTCATCAACTGATCCTCTGTGATGGATGGGTCGAGCAGTGCACTGTAGCGTGCCTCCATGATGGAGAAGAACGCCTTGACCGTGATGCTGATACCCACCAGATCCTTGGGCAGGTGCCGGCCCATGCTGATGCGGCTCGAGAGGCGCTCAAGGTCGAGCGTCTCCTTGAGGTGGGTGCGGACCCGGTTCAGCTCCGCCTTGTCGCTCACGAAGAGGGAGACCCACTTCTGGCGGGCAAGGATTTGCTCCAGGTCGGTGAGCGGGCTCGCCATCCACCGCTTGAGCTTGCGCGAGCCCATGCTGGTGCGGCTCCGGTCGATGGCGGAGAAGAGGGAGAAGCGCGCCGATCCATCCACCTGGTTGGAGAAGAGCTCGAGGCTGCGCCGGCTCGCCTCGTCGATCCTCAGGTACCGGTCCTCATCGACGAGGGTGTAGCCGTCGAGGTGGGAGAGACTGGTGCGCGCCGTCTCGCCCAGGTACCAGATCAAGGCACCGCCGGCTGCAATGACCTCCTCATCGCCTGAGAGGCCGTACCCCTTGAGCGTGGTGGTCCCCATGTGGGCGGCAAGTCGTTCCCTGCCCTCCTTTCGATCAAAGTGCCAGGAGGGGAGCTTGGTGACCATGGAGGGGGAAGCATCCACGATCTCCTTGAAGCGGGTGTCGGCGAAGTACTCATCCTCGTTGACGAGGATCTCGGTGGGCCGGATCTCCTCGATGAGGGCGGCCAGTGCGAGATAGCGGCTGTCGCGCTCGATGGAGCGGAGGAAGAACTGGGCGCTGGAGAGATCACTGTAGGCGGTGGCGATCTCCTCCTTTGCCAACGAAATGGCGAGGATGAAGGAGTCGCTTCGGCTGTCCAGGTAGTCGTCCTCGACGACGGTGGCCGGCGTGATGACCTGCACCACCTCCCGCTTGGCCAATCCCTTGCCCCCTTCGCTCAGTTCGGTCTGCTCACAGATGGCGATCTTCTTGCCCTCGTCGAGCAGGCGCTTGATGTAGCTTCTCGCCGCATGGTAGGGGATCCCGCACATGGGGGTGTTGTTGCGCTTGGTCAGCGTGAGGTTGAGCAGGGCGCTCACCGTGATGGCGTCCTCCTCGAACATCTCATAGAAGTCGCCGAGGCGGAAGAAGAGGATCGAATCGGTGTGCTGCTCCTTGATCTGACGGTACTGGACCATCATCGGAGTGGGCTCGCTCCTCTGATCCATGATCAATACAGCGTCGTCGTGATGGCCAGCACGAGGCTGAGGCCACTGGTGTCACCCTTGCCCTTGAAGAAGTTGCCCCCTATCCAAGAGAAGGTATTGTCCATATAGCTTGCGGCCTTGACCAGGTAGAGGCCCAGTGGGAAGCCCGGGACCTTCAGCTTTATGCCCGCCCCGGCGCTGAAGTACCACGCCAGGTCGCCGAAGCCGACCTTCTTGAGATCAGCGCTTACCCCGGTGGCACTTGCGTAGACCTCGGCGGAGAGCACGTTCTGGGCAAGCGGCCAGCTGATGGAGAGCTGGGTGTCCCACAAGAACGACTGGTCGAAGACGACGCTCTTTATGCCGCGGCCCATGTTCATGCCGTCGATGTAGAGCATCTCATAGCGCGTAGCCCCCATCTTCGCGTCGTGCCATTTCAACTCTCCGGTGTCGGCGTTCCGATAGAACTGCGGCAGCATCGCGCTGACGGTGGTGGTCGCCCCGAACACGACGTTGGCGGGTTTCTCACTCAAGGTGTACGACCAGAGGGTCATGTAGGCGCTCGCGCTCGTCGAGGAGCGGATGTAGTTGGAGAGGCCGAAGAGGAAGCCACCGGCGTAGGTGAAGTTCTGGCTGAGGTAGTAGCCGCGACTGGTGTTCTCGATGAGGTCGCGCCCATCCCAGCTGAAGGAGAGGGAGAGGCGGTTGGAGAACTGCCACCGTTGGTGGTAGCGCCAGATCAGCCTCTCGTACGGGTCGTAGATCTTGTCATCGTAATTGGCGTAGTTCAAGCCGATGCTGAGCCCACCCCCGATGGTCAGGGAACCGGGGACGAACATGAAGGTATAGCCGGTGCTGTACCCGAGCGTGATGCTGTAGTAATCGTACTGCATCAAGTGCTGGCTCTCCGGAGAGGCTTGGCCGGCTGCCTCGTAGCTGGCAGAAGAGAGGTAGCCGAGCGGGTATGCATCCTCATCACCGTGACCGGTGTAGTAGGCGCTGCCTACCCCCCGCTGCAACGCGTTGCTCTTCTGGCTCCGCTCGAAGCTGAAGGAGAGACCGTTGGACCATCGGCGGTCGCCGAACCATCCGTCGCTGAAGGAGAGGGAGACGTTCTGGGTATCGGGGCTGAGGTTGGTGGAGATGGCCAAGTCCCGTCCAGTCCCGCCGAGGTTCTTGTCAGACCACTGCAAGAAGCCGCTGACGGGGAAGCCATCGACGTTGCCGCCGAAGGTCGCGCCGAACTGGATGTCCATCTGGTTGCCCTCGGTGACAGTGAAGATCGGGATGACCGTTCCCTCCTCCGTGCCGCTGATGATGTCGAACTGGACATCGGTGACGATGAGGGTGTTGTAGATGTTCTGGGCGCTGCGGATGAGCTTCTCCTTGCTGAAGACATCCCCGACACCGAAGACCAGCTCGCGTTCAAAGACGTACGCCTTGGTCTTGGTCAGCCCCTCGATCTGGATCTTCTCGATGATGGCCTGCTGGTTCTCCTGGACGATGAGGCGGTAGGCGATGGTATGGGTATCCGGGTCGCGGATCTCCTCGGTGTTGATCAGGTTGAAGATGTAGCCGTTGTTCCAGTAGAGGTCGGTGACCTGGGTCATCTCATTCTGTACCCGGCTCAGATCGAGGGGAGATCCCTCCTTCATCGTCACCAGGCTGGCGAACTGCTCGTCGCTGAAGACCGTGTTCCCCACCACCGAGATACCGCCGAAGAACCACGCCTCCCCTTCGTCCACGACGTAGGTCACGCTGATGCGTTCATACTTCTCGTCCTCACCACTGATATCCGCGCTCCGCACCTCGGTCACCACCGCATCGACATACCCCTTGCTCTGGTAGTAGGCGACGATCTTCTCCTTGTCGCTCTCGATGGTGACGGGGTTGTAGTAGCCGCTGTTGAAGTAGCCGACCGGCTTGGAGGTGAGCTGCTTGGCCAAGACCTCCCGGCTCACATGGTCGTTGCCTTCGAAGGTGATCTCTCCGATTCTCTTCTGCCTCCCCTCATCGATGGTGAAGGAGAGGAGGGCCAGGAGGGCATCCTCGTCGACGATGCTCTCGCTCTCGATGGTCGCATCGGCATACCCCTTCTCCCGGTAGACGCATCGGCATACCCCTTCTCCCGGTAGAGGGCGAGCACCCGCTCCTTGGAGAGGGCGATGACCTGTTCGTCGAGGAAGGTCCCCTCCTTGGAGAGGAGGGCCCCGTCGATGTCCTTTGTCTTGATGCCGCTGTTGCCTTCGATCGTCACGCCCGTGATGTACGGCTTCTCATAGAAGGTGAAATCGATGGCCAGCTCGTTGTCCCCCTCGCCGGTCCGATTGGCGTCGGCGAGGAAGTAGAGGAAGCTGTCCAGGTCGTAGAGCTTCGATTGCAGCTCATCGAAGAGCGCATCGGTGAACGGTTTGCCCAGATACCCGTATTGGAGGTCGAGGATCGTGCTCTCCTTGACATGGACCAGGTTGTGGTTGGTGAACTGTGCTATGCGTTTCCCATAGTACCACGGCTCGTTGTCACTCCCACTGAGCAAGGCGAGCGACATGGTGAGTAAGACGATGATGGACAGGAACAAGCGCCGCGACTCTCTTCTCATGATAATTCCCCTTCTGCACCGTTAACGAAGCACGATTCGTTTGGTTACACTAAAGCCCATGGTATCCAAAATATTTGTGAAGGACAACTCGCTCGGCTGGGTGAAGAACGAGATGGTCGCGAGCGGATTCTCCCAATCAAGCGAGAGCTCCAGGTCGATGGAGAGGTCCGGGGAGAGGAAGGATGAGCCTACCTTGGAGCGCTCCATGGCACTGAGGTGGACCAACGCCTGGAGGAAGAAGTTGGTCCCGATGTACTTGCCCATGAAGATCGAGGTGTTGTGCAGGTAGCGGGCGATCGGGGAGAGCGTGCCCATGACCCCGGTGACCGGCAGGGCATCAAAGAGGATGTTCTGCACGATGTTGCTGCGGATGGAGAACATGTCGAGGCCGAGCGAGATGCGGATGGTCTCGGTCAACTGGGCAGTCTGCGACAGCTCCAGGAGCCCGAGCCGTTCAGCGACATCGGTGGCCGCGGCGGCGAGGCTCGCCACACTGTACAGCCCGATCTCCCCGTAGGCGCCGGTGGGCAGGATCGACTGGCCGAGGATCTCCATGATCTCGTTGACCTCCTTGGTCGGGATCGACTCAAAGTATGGGTTCAAGGAGGTGAGCGTCGAATCGCGCAGCACGAGGAAGATATCGACGCGGTTGCCCACGCTGTCGAAGTCGGTGACCTTCGCCCGGAGGTTGATCCGTGGGATGACGGCACTGCTCCCGCTGATGGCGTCCGTGTGGAGGACCATCGAGCCCTCGGTGATGAAGAAGTTCTTCTGGAAGTAGTAGATCTCACCGCTTCTGAAGGCGAAAGTCCCGTCCACCTCGAACTCGTCGGTGAGGTGGTCGTAGGTGAAGCTGAACGACTGGTTCTCCGTCAATGTCGCGCTGATGATTGGGTTTGGGCTGTTGGGATAGAAGAATTTCACCCCCTTGCCGGTCTTCACATTGAAACTCGTCGATGTCACATAGGCAGGCTCATACCAGTAGGGCAACCCTTTGATGCCCATCGTCATGCTCATGTCGCTGATGGTCACGTCCCCATCGAGCCAGGTTTCGAAGCCGATGCCGAAGAGGTTGAAGGTCCCCTGCGCATAGCCCTGGATGTCCACCTCTTGCCCAGCCATCGGAATCCAGAGGAAGACCGGGTGGTCCACATCGTCGGCATGGATCTCGTAATTGAGTAGGCTGAGGCCATCGAAGTGCGCCGAAAGGTTGCCGAAGCCGTGGACGGTCTGGCCCGTCTTGGCGTTGGTGGAGAAGAAGGGGACCCGACCGGTGGTCGCCCGGTTGCCATCGATCGTCACGCTGACGCCCTTCATGTTGATCTGGTCGTCGGGCAACCAGAAGACGAACATCTCAGTGGCATTGACGAAGAGCTGGCCGTATGGCCTGATGGCATCCTTGGTGCCGCCGAGGGTGATCTCCCCTTCCCCATAGCCGCTTTTGAAGAGGAAGATCGGCTTGAGGAAAGTACGGTTGAGCATCACGAGCGGCAGGCGGATGTTGGTGGCCACCACGCCGAAATCTTTGGCGGAGAGGCTCCCATATGCGTTGATCCCGATGCCGAACTCAGGATCGGCGGAGAGGGTGAAGTGCCCGCTCTTCGTATCATAGGAGAAGGTGAGCAACTCACTCTCACCGCTGAGCGCCCCATCTTTCCACCTCAGGTGGTAGAGACCGTCGGCGATGCCGCCTTCGCCCAAGAGCAGCACATCAGTGATGGAAAGCGTTGCGGCCAGCTCCTCGCCCAAAAGAAGGCCTCCCTTCTTGACCAGGTCGAAGAGGGTCTCGGTTTGGGGCAATTGGAGAGCCGCGGTCACCTTGAGGTGGGAGCGTTGATCGATGTAGGAGAGGTGGCGCACATGCTCGGCGATGAGGGCGGCGCTGATGGCCCCCGAATCGAAGCGCAACTTCTCACCGTCTACGGTGAACTCCCCGGCGCGGAAGGCGGTATCGAAGAGCTCAAGGTGGCTCTCATCGGCGGTGAAGCGCGTTGAGAAGGAGGCGGTGTCGTTTTGGTAGGAGAGCGAGCCATCATAGCTCAAGAGCGTGGTGAAATCAGTGGCACCCACCAAGGAGAGGGAGAGGGATGCGTCGTCAGCGGTATTCATCAGGCGACCGAGCGGCAAATTTTTGATGGAGGCGGCCATCTCCAATCTCCGCTCATCACCGATGAGGGAGAGGGAGAGGAGGTCGTCGATCTGCAAAGCCACCTCGTATGGGGCCACAAACCCCGATGCCTTGAGTCGGGCGAGATCGAAACCCCGGTAGAAGAACGATCCGGTGGAACGTGTCCCTTCAACACCGATGGTGAAGGTGGGGATCAGGATCTCGGCGCTGGAGGCGCTGAACGGGGCGGTGAGGCTATAGCGTCTCCCCTTGATGGTGACGCTGTCCAGGGCAAAGTCGCTGCTGCGGGCCGACCAATCGAAGAGGTTGGCATAGCGGGCCTCGAGCGTCCCGCTGAAGCTGGTGCTGGTCCCGGGGACGAGGAAGCGGTCGGCCTGCATGACAAGCCGTTGCGGCGGGGCCAAGGAGGCGTGCAAGAGAAGCCGCTCTTCTTGGACCACGGAGAGTTCTAGGGTGTCGGTGGCCAGGTCGAAGGTGAACGGCACAGCATCGTCCAACATTGTGAGGAGTCCCTGGCCCGTCAGCGAATTGGTCGTCTGTTTGCCGACCAGCCCATCAACGGTGATGATCGGCTCGATGGCCGTCACCAGGGAGAACTCATAGCTGGAAGGAGGACGATCGACCATCGTGGCATGGGCCAAGAGCTGTCCATCATCGGTGCGGGAAAGGGAGAGCTCTCCGCGCGGCAGCCAGTGACCGACCTCGGTCTCCCCGCTGAAGGCGAGGCGGTAGCCGCTGGTGGCAAGCGTCATCGGCGAGACCGTGAGCCGGTCACCATCGAGGGTGCCGGTGAACGTGAAGCCGGCGTCCAGGTCAAAGTTTCCGACATGCGCCTCCAGCAGGGCAAGCTCGGTGGAGAGCCGTCCCTCCCGCCCTCCTGAGCCATCAGAACCGCTGAAGGCGATATTGCCCGACAGGCGCGTATCATCATGGATGTATGGCTTGAGGAAGGGGGTGTATGCGTCCATCAACTGCCGGAAGGTGCCGGCCCTGAGGTCGGTGAGCCGCCCGCTCATCATCACCGTCCGCTCCCCATCCCCCTGGTTGTAGAGGGCGGAGAGTTCCGCTTGATCGGGGATGACGACCTTCGCTTCCACCTGCGCCTCCTCTCCCCGGCCTTGGAGGGAGAGGTGGACATCCACCGGCGAGGCGAGCAGGGAGCTCTGCGCGTCGATGAAATCGACCGTGGCGGTGAGCGCCGCGCTCTCCCGGTGGAGGGTAATGTTCGCCACAAGGTCCGTCTCGATGGTACCCAACCCCTCTGTCAACACCATCTGCAGGCGTGCAGTGACGGAACCAGCGATGTCGACTCTCTTGGCGTCCACGTCCGAGAGGGAGACAATCACATTGTGTGCGGTCAATTGCTCATCCCAGGCGAGGGTGGCAAAGGTAAGCTCTCCCCGGATCGTCGAGGGAACTTCATAGATGAAACGCCCACCAAGGGTATTGGCGTTGAATGTACCCAACAGTTCTGATTGGAAGTGGAAATCCTCATCGCTCCGACTCGCCACCGCGAGGGTGTGAGTCCCGCTCTCTGAACGCGAGCCGCTTGAGGCAAGGGCGGGGGCTGCGAAAGACCAGGACTGGGAGGCGACATCGAGCGCTGAGAGCGAGACGGTGAACTCAGCCACTTCCCCCTCCTCTATGGCGGCATGCACCACCACTTGGGGAGAGGCGACGGCCAGGTCGCCCATTTCAAGGCGCAGTTCGTCAGCGGATAGGGAGAGTCCCCCCTGCTGTTGGGCTGCCATCACCAGATTCGAGGTTTGCAGAAAGAGCGATGGGCTCGACCAATCGGCCTTCTCCGCTTCCAGGGCGAGACGCCCCGTCTCGTCGATGCCGTAGCGGAGCTGTTCGACCCTCCCCTGCCCGTCATTCTGTGAAACGGAGAGGACGTCAGCGCTCCCGGCCACGGTGAGATTGGCCACTCCTCCGTCGATCATCGCGGTGAAACCGCCCCCTGAGAGGTGGGCTTCGAGGGATGGCAGGGCGAGCGCGATATCGGCATCCGCTGCCTGAATGTAGAGGCGGAGGCGTTCCAGAGGGCGGGAAGGAGCGGAGGAATCTGCAGAAAAGAGGGCCAATGCACCCTCATCGAGGGAGATAGTGAGCCCATCGACCTCGATATCAAGCTGTGTGCCACGCTTCAGGAGCGCCAAGGCGATACGCCGGGCACCACCTGAGACGCGCAGTTCATCAAAATGGGCGATCTCATCCCCTTCGATCGTCACGCTCACATCGCAGATGGTGAAAGTCCTGAGCCAGTTGCGGGCGACGGAGCCGACCGTGATTTTCATATCTCCATCACCGTCGATCCGCTCCAGCAGATAGGCTGCGAAGCTCTGGCTCGGATTCGTCATGCCGAGGTTGGCGACTCCCCACCAGACCACGACGGTGCAACTGAGCAGAACGAGGATCGCGACGACGATGTCTTTGAGCGTAGTATGAAATTTCACGTTGCCTCAGTATAGCCCAATCTCACCGCCTTGGGCACCACTTTGTCTTGTACCTTGCGGTGTATTTATCGTACAGTAGGGTCAAGGAGCGGACGATGGCAACGGTACTGGAGAATTTCATTGTGTTCGAAGGCTTGGATGGATCGGGGACAACCACCCAGATGCAACTGCTGGCTGAGAGCTGCGACCGGAGCGGAAAACGGTGCAAGGCTACCTTTGAACCCACCGACAAACCGCTGGGGCGCTTGGTTCGATCGATCCTGAAGAAGCAAATCGTCACCACACCGCTGGCCCTCGCCATGCTCTATGCCGCCGACCGGGAGGACCATCTCCACAATCCGATCTATGGCTTGGTCGGAGAGCTTGAGGCGGGCAAGATCGTCATCAGCGACCGCTACCTCTACTCCTCGCTCGCCTACCAGAGCGTGGAGTGTGACTTCAAGATCATCGCCGCCCTCAACGACTTCCCCTCCCCCCAATATGTCTTCTACATCGACACCCCCATCGAGGAGTGCATCAAACGCATCAATTTGCGGGGCGACGAGACCGAGCTCTTCGAGCGGGCCGAGTTCCTCTCGTTGGTACGGGACAACTATGAGCGGATCTTCGCCCAGCTCGATGAGGGGGTGACACTGGTGCGCCTCGACGGCATGAGGGGCAAGGAGGAGATCGCCAGAGAGGTGAAGAAGGTGCTCTTCAGCGAATGAACATCGCATCCCCATAGCTGAAGAAGCGATAGGATTGCTCCACCGCATGGCGGTACGAGCGCCCGATCGCCTCCCTCCCGGCGAAGGCGCTGACCAGAACCACCAGCGTCGATTCTGGGGTGTGGAAGTTGGTGAGCAACTGGTCGACGACCTGGAAGCGGAAGCCCGGCATGATGAAGAGGTTGGTCCGCCCCACCCCAGGCCTCAGAAGTCCAGCCTCTCTGTCCCAGGCGCTCTCCAGCGTCCGGACACTGGTCGTACCGACGGCCACCACCGGTCTGCCGCTCCGTTTCGCCTCGGTGACCAGATGGGCGCAATGCTCTGAGACCTCATACCGCTCCCAGTGCATCCGGTGCTCCTCAAGCGTCGCCGCCCTCACCGGGAGGAAGGTGCCCGGCCCGACATGGAGGGTCACCTCGGCGATCTCGATGCCGCGCCTCTTGATGGCCTCGAGGATCTCGGCTGTGAAGTGCAGGCCCGCCGTCGGGCTGGCCACCGAACCCTCGTTCTTTGCATAGATCGTCTGGTAGCGGCTCTCATCAGACAGGGTATCCTCCCGCTTGATGTACGGCGGCAGCGGCACATGGCCGAGGGTCGTGAAGAACCCTTCGTCGATCACCTCATCGAAGCGGAGGGTACGCGTCCCATCCTCATGCTCGGCGACGATGGTCGCCTCACGCCTCCAGACGCCTTCTTCGTCTTCGAAACGGTAGCGCTTGCCGACGCGCTGCTTCTTCGCCTTGGTCGTCATCACGAGCCAGCTGTGGTCCAGAAGCTCCTCGAGAAAGAGGAACTCCACCGTCCCGCCTCCTTCGCCCGTGGCATAGACGCGGGCCTTGCGGACCTTGGAGTTGTTGACGACGAGGAGCGACCCTTCGCTCAGATAGTCACTGAAATGGGCCATCATCTCATCGACGATGGCACCGCTGTTGCGATCGAGCACCAAGAGCCGCTCTTCACCACGCTTCTGCGTCGGATACTGGGCGATCAGGTGCTCGGGCAGGTCAAAAGAGAATTCCTTGATTGTCATCGAGGTTCCTTGTGCAGGGGATGTTGAGCAGCTCATAGGCGAGCTTGGTCGCCATGCGACCACGCGGGGTCCGTTTCAGAAAGCCCTTCTGGATCAAATACGGTTCGTAGAAGTCCTCGAGGCTCTCGATGGCCTCCCCCACCGAGATGGAGAGCGTCTCCGCCCCGACCGGGCCACCGTCGTAGAACTCGATGATGGTGCGCAGGATATTGCGGTCCTGCCGCTCCAAGCCCATCTCATCGATGCCGAGGCGACCGAGGCCGAAGTCGACGACCTCGACGGTGATGTGCCCATCGCCGATGATGGAGGCGAAGTCGCGCAGTCTCCTGAGCAGCCGGTTTGCGATGCGGGGCGTGCCCCGGCTGCACCGGGCCAGTTGCCTGATGGCATCCTCTTCGATCTCCACCTCCATGATGACGGCGCTGCGCTCGATGATCTGGCTCAGCTCCTCCTCGTTGTAGAACTCGATGTGTGCCGTGATGCCGAAGCGTGAGGCAAGCGGGCTGGAGACGCTGCCCGCCTTGGTCGTCGCCCCGACGAGGGTGAAGTGGGGCAAGGGGATGCGCATCGTGCGGGCTGCGGGCCCTTGTCCGATGACCCAGTCGATCTCAAAGTCCTCCATCGCGATGTAGAGCATCTCCTCGAGGGCCGGCTTGAGGCGGTGGATCTCGTCGATGAAGAAGATCGACCCCTCGGTGACGTTGGTCAGGATGCCGGCCAGGTCCTTGGGCTTGTCGAGCGCCGGGGCGCTGGTCATACGGATCTCCGCCTCCATCTCGTTGGCGATGATCGAGGCGAGGGTGGTCTTGCCGAGTCCCGGCGGGCCGATGAGGAAGGTGTGGTCGAGCGCCTCACCACGCCCCCGTGCGGCCTTGATGAAGACGGCGAGGTTCTCCTTCAGCCTGGCCTGGCCCTGGAAGTCGGCCAGCAGCTTCGGCCTGAGGATGTTCTCCTGCCGGTCGGCATCGGTCTGAAAGGAGGTGGAGACGATTGAGCTCTCCAACAGATTCTCCAACGTATGGCTATTCTCGTCCACGGTATGCTCCTATCCCAACAGCTTGATCGCCTGGCGGAACAAGAGTTCCTCGCCTTCGTGCTGGCTGATCTTGGCAATCGTCTCCTTGTGAATCTCCGTCTGCTCCTCGATGAGTTGCTCGACCCGGCGCCGGTCGTACCCCATATCCACCAGGGCGTTGGTGATGTCGCTCCACTGGGAGCGCTGAATGCTTGTACCCTTCTTGGCAAGGCTCTCCTGGTCATCGAGGACCAGCATGTTCCTGAGTGCCAGGATCATCTTCTGTCCGGTCTTCGGCCCGATGCCGGGGATTGAGGAGAGCAGTTTCACGTTGCCGCTGTCCAACGCCTCGGCGAGGTTGCGTACGCTGATGCCGCCCAGAATCTTGAGCGCCTGCTTGACGCCGATGCCGCTGACCGTCTGCAACTGCAGGAAGGCGTCGCGTTCGGCCTCCTCAAGGAATCCGATGAGGGTCATCGAGTCATCGCGGTGGATGAGGACGGTGAGCATGCGCACTTCCCGCCGTTGATCGCCGGACAAGTTGCTGAGTTTGCTCGCCGTCTGGGCGGTGATGTTGATGGCATATTCAAGGCTTCCGGCCCGGATGATGGCCTCGCCCTCCGAAACGTGGATGATGTCTCCGATGATTGCGTTGATCATGTGCCGAGTATCCTTGTCTGGGTGGAGTGGTGAACCGCCAGGCAGATGGCTGCACTGAGTGCATCGGCTGCGTGGTCGGGCTTGGGAATCGTCTCGAAGCCGAGGATCAAGCGCACCATCTCCTGCACCTGCTTCTTGTCGGCGGCCCCATAGCCGGTGACCGCCGTCTTGATGGTCACCGGGCTGAAGAGGTGCACCGCGATGTTCTGGGTGGCCAGCTGGTGGATGCAGGCTCCGATGACCTTGGCCACCGGGATGGCGCTGGAGATGTTCTTGGTGAAGAAGATGTCCTCCATGCCACAGATGTCGACCTCCTGCTCTTGGGCCACCTGGCCGACCATCGTGGCGATGCGATGGATCCGCTCGGTGTCGCTGAGGGTGGTCGCCGTCTTGATGACGCCAAAAGAAACAGGCCGGCTTTGCTGCCCATTGGAGTCAACAACGCCCCAGCCTGTTTGTGCGATCCCTGGGTCAATGCCGAGGATTCTCATGCTTCTTATTCGTCTTCCTCTTCGAAATCGTCGGGAAGCTCGAGGTTCGTCGATACTTGCTGTACATCGTCGAGCTCCTCCAAGCGGTCGACGATCTTCAGCACCTTGCGTGCCTTCTCGGTCTCGAGGAGCACCGTCTGGTCGGCGACCTTCTCCACCTCCGCGCTCATCGGCTCGAAGCCGGCAGCCTGCATCGCCTCCAAGACGGTGGCGAAGTCCGCCGGTGCGGTGATGACCTCGATGATTCCATCCTCGGCCACCACATCGTCGGCCCCGTTCTCCAGGGCGACCTCGAAGAGCTCCTCCTCGGAGTACTGCTCCCCGTCGTAGGTGATGATTCCCTTGGTCTGGAACATATAGGAGACACAGCCGGTGGCCCCGAGGGTGCCGCCGCCCTTGGTGAGCGCGGCACGCACATCACTGGCCGTCCGATTCTTGTTGTCGGTGAGCGTGTCGATGATCAGGGCCACTCCTCCGGGGGCGTACCCCTCGTAGGTGAGCTCGTAGAAGACGGCGCTGTCCATCTCGCCAGAGCCTTTTTTGATCGCCCGGTCGATGTTGTCCTTGGGCATGTTCTCCGCCCGCGCCTTGATGATGGCGGTCCTGAGACGGGCGTTGGATTCGGGATCGGAGCCGCCCATCTTCGCCGCTACACTGATTTCCTTGATGAGTTTGGTGAACTTCTGACCGCGCTTGGCGTCAGCAGCTCCCTTTTTGTGTTTGATCGTTGCCCATTTACTATGGCCAGACATGCTTGAACCCCTTGGTCTATTGTTAGAATGAATACACTGGTATGACTTGTCTTACGCTATCACAACCGCTGTACGCGGTCAAGGCTTTACGGAATTTCCATCACGAGGCGCACCAGGATTTCGTCCAACACCATCCACCCATCTTCTGTGATAGCAAAGTTTTGTGCTGAATCGATATACCAGGTTGGCTCACAGCGAGCGACCGCCTTCGAGAACATCCGATCGAAATCGAGACCGAAACGTTCAAAGAACCGCACCTTGTCTATGCCCCAGGTGGTGCGCAGAGCCATCATCAGATACTCTTCAGCCTGTTCCCATGTGTCCGTCTCTTCCTTCTCATAGCCGTCAAACGGGTTCGCCTCAGTGTAGCCGATCAAATCCTGGTTCTGCTGCCAATGGAACGACCCGATCGTCGAGGCGGCCCCGCTGCCGAGCCCGAGGTAATCACCGAGGCTCCAATAGACGCAGTTGTGGCGGCTGTATCTCCCGTTCTTCGCGAAGTTGGAGACTTCGTAGTGTTCAAAGCCGAGTCCATGAAGGTGCGCCCACAGTGAACGCAGGAACGCCTCCTGCCCATCCTCGTCCGCCACCGTCACCGTCCCGTCCTGGACCTGGCGCGCCAGGGCGGTCCCCTCCTCCACCGTCAGGCAGTAGAGGGAGAGGTGTTCAGCCTCGCAGAGGGAGAGAACCGTCTCGATGTCTCTGATCGCTCCCGCTGCCGTCTGGTTCGGCAGGGCGACCATCAAATCGATGCTGAGGTCGACCCCATACCGCGCTCGCGCCTCCTGGGCAAGGGAGAGGGCGCGTCGATTATCCGCGGCGGTCGCCCTCCTTCCGATCACGGAGAGGAGCGCCTGATCCATCGTCTGGATCCCCATCGAGAGGCGGGTGACGAGCCGCTCCTCGAAGAGGGGGAAGAAGGACTCATCAAAACTCTCCGGGTTGACCTCGACCGTCACTTCGCGCGGTCTCCCCGCTCTCTGGGCGGCAGTCAAGAGGAGGCGCAGGTTCTCCACCGTGAGGTTGGCGGGGTCCCCGCCCCCGATGTAGAGGGTGTAAAACGGCGCATCCCGTGTACCAAGCTGATCGATTTCAGCGACAAGGCGCTCGGTATAGGAAGCGACCCTCCCCTCCCACACCGCCGTGGGCTCGGAGTAGAAGCCGCAGTAGGAACAGCGGCTCTTGCACATCGGGATATGGAGGTAGAGGGAGAGGTCGCCGGGAGGCAGGGAGAACACTACTTGTTCCCCAGATAGGCGATGCGCCCGAGTGGCCAGAAGCGGAGGCGTACGCTGCCGTTGATTTTCTTCTGCGA
>Ga0208694_1003449_pt1 | contig 15189 bp, 16 predicted proteins | sample AD_UKC078_MetaG_FD_184442 | JGI IMG/M metagenome (GOLD analysis project Ga0208694, IMG submission 184442) | Active sludge microbial communities of municipal wastewater-treating anaerobic digesters from USA - AD_UKC078_MetaG (SPAdes) (version 2) | ecosystem: Engineered > Bioreactor > Anaerobic >...
CATGTCATGCTTACTATAAAATCCATTTTTGATAAAACCACTTTATCGAAATAAATTAGGTAAAATCCAACTTTAATCTAACTTCAGTCCAAAAAACCATGCTCGTTCACCCACAGTTTGACCCCGTTGCAATTCACATCGGCACGTTTGGCATCCATTGGTATGGGCTGATGTACCTCACGGCATTTTTAGCTTTCTTTAGCCTTGGCAAATGGCAAATCAGGTATCGCACTTGGCACAGCTGGACCACGTCAATGCTGGACGACGCCTTGTTTTTTGGCGCGCTGGGCGTAGTGATTGGCGGACGCTTGGGTTATGTGTTGTTTTATCAGCCCGGCCACTTTATTGAAAATCCGCTAGATATTGTTAAAACCTGGCAAGGCGGTATGAGTTTTCATGGTGGTTTTTTAGGCGTGCTCGCTGCCATGTGGATTTTTGCGCGCAAGTATCAGCTCAAATGGCTGAGTATTATGGACTTTGTCGCGCCGCTCGTGCCGCTGGGTCTAGGTGCCGGGCGAATGGGAAACTTTATCAACGGTGAATTATGGGGTAGACCCACCGATTTGCCTTGGGGCATGGTGTTTCCCCAAGCAGATGCACTTGCGCGACATCCCTCCCAGCTATACCAATTTGCCATTGAGGGCATCATCATGTTTACGGTTCTGTGGTGGTTTTCAAGCAAACCACGCCCCATTGGCGCCATTTCAGCACTATTTCTCATTATTTATGGTACGGGCCGTTTTTTGGTGGAATACGCACGTGAGCCTGATAGTTATTTAGGCTTGCTATCATTAGGCTTTAGCATGGGGCAATGGTTAAGTTTGCCCATGATTGCCATTGGCATTTGGATGTGGCGGCGGGCCGCACAGCAAAAGTTCGCTTAAATTTCAATTTAAACTGTCGAAGAGTTGTCATCCTTATTCGCAGGATGACACTTTTTACTTAATCTTTCGACTGCGTTATTTTTTTTCAAATAATTCAATAAAATTCAATGGGTTAAAAACTCATAAAGCACTGTTTATCTCAAAATATGTTGGCACAGGCTTTGCTTTTCTATTGGTAGAGTCAAAAAATAATTGACTCAATATTGTTACAGCCAATGTGTTTTGAGGAATAAACGACCATGAAAAATTTAATTGATAAAATCTTTAAAAAAGAAGCCGAGTTGAACTACATTTTGCCGCAATATCAGCCTGCACAATTTGACTTAATCAGCACGCGTGTCGTCAACAAAGAATATGATTTAAGAGACCCTGTAGCATTGTCTGAAATCGATGAGATGCAAATTGATAATATTTATCAGCGCATGTAAGTTTGATAAGCATTAGCGATGCAATTTGTTGTGTTGCGGTGATTGGTGTCTGCTCACGCCAGCAACCCGCAAATGCAGATGCTTGGTGACTTGTCCACGTGTACGTTTACGCCAGAGTTTAAAAGAACTTGGTTTTAGGTGACTACGCATTAACTTAATCACAGCATCTTGATTGAGTTTAAATTGGTATTCGATTGCTTCAAACGCCGTCCGGTCTTCCCAAGCCATTTCTATAATACGTGATACGTCGGCCTCACTTAATGCGCTTTCTAACAGCACCGTTTAATACCTTTCCATTGGCTGTCTTGCCACATTTTAAAAAAATCTTTACGTGACAATGGCGGCGGCGCATCAGGTGAGGACTGATGAAATTCCGCGTGATGTTTCAAATACACCTCATAGGCATCATCACCCGTGAGGCGGCGCACCAAGTGCCATAAATGTTTTAATCTTCTGAGCATGGTTTACGTTTAATCTCTCACCCATGTATTTTCTAATTGTGTGACTTCATGCGGCGCTTCTGATATTGCCAAAACCGGCTTGCCAGCTAAATATCGAACGCACAAACGCAACATATCCAGTAACACCACCCACAACACGACCACAAAAAACAAGGTTAAATACGCATCCAAATGCTGATTAAATATCAGTTGTGGTGCCACAGCTGCTTTTTCTGGTGGCAATACGCCAGCGCTTAATTTGGCACTTAAATCGTTTGCCGCTGCAAAAAAACCAACGCGAATGTCATCACTGCATATTTTTTCATAGGCTGCCGTAGTTGTAATAATCACTAACCAAAACAATGGCAAACCCGTGACCCATGCATATTTCAATTTACCCGATTTCACTAAAACGCCTGTTGCTACGCATAAGGCAATGGCTGCAAGCATTTGGTTCGCAATACCGAATAGCGGCCATAAAATATTCACGCCGCCATTCGGGTCTATCACGCCGATATATAAAAAGTAACCCCAGCCTGCTACCACAACCGCGCTGGTTAAAATCACCGAGGGCATGTAAGAAGTTTCACCAAGTTTTTTATTAAAATTCCCTAGCATGTCTTGCAACATAAAACGCCCCACCCGCGTACCTGCATCCAATGTGGTCAAAATAAAAATCGCTTCAAACATGATGGCAAAATGGTACCAAAGTGCCAGCATGCCACGCCCAAAAGCACTGCCAAAAATACTGGCCATACCAACCGCCAAGCTCGGTGCGCCGCCTGTGCGGGCAAATAAACTACTCTCTCCCATATCTTTGGCTAGCTGGTCCATTTGCTCTACCGTCACGGCAAAGCCCCAACTATTGATTTTTGCTACCGCATCAATCGCTTCTTTACCGACCACACCCGCAGGGCTGTTGATGGCAAAAAACACTCCAGGCTCTAGCACTGTTGCGGCAATCATCGCCATAATAGCCACAAAGCTTTCGAGCAGCATCGCGCCATAGCCTATCATGCGAATATCGCGTTCGTTACTGAGTAATTTTGGCGTGGTGCCCGAAGAAATCAACGCGTGAAAACCAGAAATTGCACCGCACGCAATGGTAATAAACACAAACGGAAAGAGCTTTCCACCAAAAATCGGCCCAGTGCCATCAGTAAATTGCGTCAACGCTGGCATATGAATATCAGGACGCAGTATCACAATCGCAACGGCTAATAATGCAATGGTGCCTAATTTAACAAAAGTTGATAAATAATCGCGCGGCGCAAGTAATAGCCACACGGGCAGAACTGCAGCCGCAAATCCATAAACGATAATGGCAAAAGCGAGCGGTAAGCCATCGTGGTCAAAAAATGTACGTAAGGTCTCGTGATGGTCAATCCAGCCACCCGCAAAGACTGAAAACAATAGTAGCACTACGCCAAGCGTTGTGGCCTCCAAAACGCGACCGGGACGAATATTACGCATGTAAACGCCCACAATCATGGCGATAGGAATCGTAGCCGCCACCGTTGAAGTCGCCCACGGGCTGTGTTTCATCGCGTTCACCACCACCAAGCCCAGCACCGCAATGAGAATAATCATAATCAAAAATGTGCCCACCAACGCGGCCGTGCCACCGATTGCGCCAATTTCATCTCGTGCCATTTGCCCCAAACTGCGACCATCGCGGCGCGTTGAAATAAACAACGTCACCATATCTTGCACGGCGCCACCCAATACGGCACCAATTAAAATCCAGAGTGTGCCTGGCAGGTAGCCAAACTGGGCCGCCAAGGTAGGTCCTACCAATGGGCCAGGCCCGGCAATAGCGGCAAAATGGTGCCCAAACACCACCCATTTATTGGTTGGAATAAAATCACGCCCGTTATTTAAGCGCTCAGCAGGCGTTGCACGCGTCTCGTCTATCACCAACACTTTTGCCGCAATCCAGGCTGCGTAAAACCGGTAAGCAATGGTATACACGCACACTGCCGCCGTAATCAGCCACAATGCATTAATGCTTTCACCCCGATTTAACGCTATACCTGATATCGCAAATGCGCCCAGCAGGGCAACGGCAACCCAAATCAACATCCTGATATATTTATTCATGATTGATACCCAACACCTATGCTTAAATTTAGAAATAAGTTTACAACAAACCCTGCTCTTTAAACGATAAGGTCTGATTACCCGCCACAATAAAATGGTCTAGCACGCCAACATCAACAAGCGTGAGTGCCTCTTTCAGTTGCTTGGTTAATAGCTCATCCGCCGCGCTTTGCTGGGCAATGCCTGAAGGGTGATTGTGTGCAAAAATCACACTTGCCGCATTATGGTGCAACACCCGCTTGATAACCTCTCGTGGGTAAACGCTCGCTTGGCTTAACGTGCCACTAAATAGCTCTTCGCTGGCCAGCAATCTATTTTGTGTATCTAAAAAGAGTGCCAAAAACACCTCTCTCGTCAGACCAGCCAATTTAAGCACCAAATAATCACGCACTTGCTGTGGCGAACTCAACACATCGCGCGCTTGCAGTTGCTCGCTCAAGGCACGTCGGCTCATTTCAAAAATGGCCTGCAGTTGTACATACTTGCTCGAACCGATGCCATGCACTTGGCTTAACTCATGTTCGGTAGCCGCAAAAATAGCATTCAGACTGCCAAACTGCGTCAATAAATCTCTAGCTAAATCAACCGCGCTTTTACCAACCACACCCACGCGTAAAAAAATAGCCAATAACTCGGCATCAGACAACGCACCAGCACCCAGTTCGATGAGTTTTTCTCGCGGGCGCTCTGCAGCAGGCCAATCTGTAATTGCCATTCTAGATCCTAAATGAAACACTTTGCATAATATGTTACAGAACTATTCGCAAAATTTTATTTTACCCAGCCAATTTCTTTTGCCGTCACTTCACCAACAAGCGTTTGCACCAAACTTTTAGGAATTTCAGCCTTAGACTCACTGATTGGCACACGCCCGCCCATCAATTCTGCAACATCCTGTGGGTAACGTGGTGCTTTATTGGGCTATGCATAACCTTCAGGAAAAATTGGCAACGTTGTCGCCAAATTATATTTATCGGTTGCACCCAGTGTATGCAACATTTCATGCGCGAGTATCACCATATTTTGTCGATGATAGGCCTTACTACCAAATAAATTAACATAGCCTACACGGCCCTTACTGAGCGCAGTAGAATGAGAAAGCCCTGAATGAGCAGCGGGGTCAAAATATAGCAAATACATCCGTATTTTAGGTTTTACTGCGACTTTAGGGCTATTGTTCCAAGCGAAATATCGAAACTTCAAACTCCATATCATCACTTCAAACGCTGACGCAACTTTGGGCGGTGCAGGAGGCTGGCGCAGTACCTTAGCACCGAGTTGCACCTGAAATGGTCGCCGCATTGTTAAACCAAACCGTTTTGCTTCTTCTGAAAAATAGTCAGCAATCGGCTCAAAATCCTCTTTTGTTAACGTGCTGATGTAGCTATCTACCACAGCCGTGCCATCCGCATTAATCGGATATACCGCCACATAGAAATTCTTGCTCCAATCTAAATCCGACTGCTCAATCATGGTTTGCTGTACGACCGCCCCAAGCACGAGTAATAAAACAAAAATTCTAATTTTTTTCCACATCGTTAATCCTGCTGATTCTATTCAGTTTAAGACAGTTGCACACACCACAATCTCACATGATAAACTAAAGCCTGTTAGCATATTTAATGTGTATTTCATAAACTCAAATCTACCATGACGACACCTATCAACACCAACATCAGTCGAAAAAAACTCGTTCTGGGCATCACCGGCGGCATTGCAGCCTATAAAGCAGCGGAGTTAGTACGCCTGTTGGTAAAAGCTGAAATTGATGTACAAGTTGTCATGACATCGGCCGCCTGCCAGTTTATAACGCCAGTCACCATGCAAGCGCTTTCGGGTAAACCTGTTTTTATAGATATGTGGGATAACAGCACTGGCAATGGAATGCCGCATATTGAGTTAAGTCGCAATGCCGATGCCATTTTAGTGGCTCCTGCAAGCGCAGACTTTATGGCAAAACTGGTGCAAGGTCGTGCCGATGATTTACTCTCTACGCTATGTTTAGCCAGAGATTGCCCATTGTTAGTTGCCCCAGCCATGAATAAACAAATGTGGGAAGCGCCATCTACACAACGCAATATTGCGCAACTGAAAGCTGATGGAATCACTATTCTTGGCCCAGATAGCGGTGTACAAGCCTGCGGTGAAACTGGTTTAGGGCGTATGCTAGAACCCGAAGCACTACTCGCGCAAATCAATAGCCACTTTACGCCTAAGTTATTAGCGAATAAGCGCGTGTTAATAACCGCTGGTGCAACAATTGAAAAAATTGACCCTGTTCGTGCAATTACCAATTTAAGCTCAGGGAAAATGGGCTATGCCATTGCCAAAGCGGCCGCAGACATGGGTGCAGAGGTCACTTTAGTCAGCGGCGCAACTACGCTCGCTACGCCCCATAACGTAACGCACATTGCGGCGACCAGTGCAGAAAGTATGTATCTCGCGGTGATGAAAAACATCGCGGCTTTAACATTTGGCCCCAAAGATATTTTTATCAGCGTTGCGGCCGTTGCAGACTACTCCCCCGCGCAGACAAGCACGCAAAAAATCAAAAAAAGTGAGCAAACACTTACAATCGCACTCAAAAAAAATAAGGATATTCTCGCTGATGTCGCCAGCCTACCCAACGCACCGTTTTGCGTAGGCTTTGCGGCAGAGAGCGAACATTTACTTGAATATGCGGAAGCTAAACGCAAAGCCAAAAAGCTACCTTTGATTGTGGCAAACCTAACAACTGATGCGTTGGGTAGCGATGAAAATCAAGTCACGTTAATTGATAAAAATGGCGCACATCCTTTAAACCGCGCATCGAAAACGATTATTGCCCATCAACTGCTAAAGCATGTTGTAAAAATGCTATAACAGCAAAACTTTCATGAAGCTTAGGCAATGTAGTTGATTAAGAAATCATGTTTTTCTTGATTGCCCATGTGCTAGACGCAATATAAAATCTAGCCCTCCTCTAAACAAATAAGTTACCCACCACCATGAAAAGAAAACAGTTATTTTTATTGATAGCGGCCATTGTCGCACCACAAGCTTATGCAGAAGATGTCATTAATTTGGCGCCTGTTGTCGTAACAGCCACTAAAAATGAACAAAACAGCTTTGATTTACCTGTTGCCATTGATGTTGTGGAAAAAAAAGACATTAAAAATGATCAACTACAAATGCTGCTTTCAGAAAGTTTAATTCGCGTTCCAGGTATTACCGCGCAAAACCGTAACAACCAAGCGCAAGACCCTCAAATATCCAGCCGTGGCTTTGGCTCGCGTTCAGCATTTGGCGTGCGTGGCATTAGAGTGTATGTAGATGGCATTCCGCTCACTATGCCTGATGGTCAGGGCCAACCAGGTATTGTCGACTTATCAGCAATTAAGAGCATTGAAGTGATGCGCGGTCCATTCTCAGCGCTTTACGGCAACTCATCTGGTGGCGTCATTCAAATGCTTTCTGATGACGCACCTGAAACACTTGAAGTGGGTGGCACTGTGATGTTTGGCAGTGACGATACAAAGCGCCAAGTACTCAATGCCGCCGGCACTTCAGAAAACATTGAATATTTACTTAATGTTTCCAATTTCGAAACTGACAGCTATCGCGACCATGGTGCAGGAAAAAAAGAAGCGGCAACTGCTAAATTTAAAATTAATATCAGTGAAGCCACAAAACTGACTGCTCTAGTGAACTGGTTTGACCAAAAAGCACAAGATCCGCTTGGCTTAACTCGTGCCATCGCGTTTTCAGAGCCAACCTCTGCTGGTGTAGGTGCAGTCGCTTCAAATACTCGTGTCTATAGAAGTCACACTCAAGTTGGTTTTAATTTGTCGCATACTTTTAGTGAAAATAACGCAATTAATTTAATGACATACGTTGGTACACGGGAAAATGAACAGTATTTATCACTGCCTTCAGCGCCACCTGTAAATGCAAATGGTCGCGCCAGCGAAATCTCTCGCGACTTCTGGGGTGCAGATTTGCGTTGGGATAATAACGGCAAGCTATTAAATCGTCCCTACAACATTAGCCTTGGCTTGAATTACGGAAAATCAAAGGACGCAAGGCGTGATATCAACGCAGTAAATGGAATTAAAAGACCAACTAATATCCCTAACAATACCAATTATGGGCTAAATCGCGATGAAGATAATATATCGACAAATTTCGACCAATATATTCAAGGTAAACTCTCTGTATTGGACAATGTTGATATTCATGCAGGTGCTAGACATACTAAAGTTAAATTAGAAGTTAAAGATAACTTCATTACTGGCACCAGCGCAATTGGCGATAATAGCGGTAGTGTTGAATATCAAAAAACAACTCCTGTCATTGGTGTTGTTTGGAAAGTAACTCCACTTTTAAACCTTTACGCCAATTATGGTAGAGGATTCGAAACACCAACTTTTATCGAAGCTGCCTATAATTCAACCGCTGCAGGCGCTACACCAAACTTAAGCTTAAAACCAAGCGAAAGCCGCAATTACGAATTGGGCGCAAAAGCATTTATTGGCGACAATACACAAGCCAATCTAAACTTATTTAGAATTACAACTGAGGATGAATTAATCATAAGTGCCAGCAACGCAGGTAGAAATGTATACAGCAATGCAGGTAAAACTAAGCGCACAGGTGTTGAGTTATCTATAGACTCTAAATTTGCTAATAACATTTCTACTTATTTCTCATATTCACTATTGAACGCTAAGTTTGACTCTGATTTCACCAGTACTGCAGGCTTGGTTGAGTCCGGCAACAGAATTCCTGGTACTTATAAAACCCAGCTCTATGGGGAAGTCGCTTGGAAATATGCGCCGTTGGGCTTTAGCACAGCTTTTGAAGGCCGACATAACAGCAAAGTTTATGTAAATGACCAAAATCAAGACACTGCACCCTCTTACACTATATTTAACTTGCGTGCCGGCTTCGAACAAAATCTCGGAAATTGGCGCTTAAGTGAATACTTCCGCGTAGAAAATATGTTTGATAAAGACTACATTGGTTCCGTTCGTATTGGTGATGCTAACAATCGCTTCTTTGAACCAGCCGCAGATAGAAATTATTTATTAGGCCTAAGCGCAAACTATAAATTCTAAACCCACTTTAAACGTAAAGATTAAGCCAGTAAGTAACGCTTACTGGCTTTTTTATTACCCTAAATTAGTGTTTAATAGCGCATTCAATCATTTCTCAAAAAGTGTACGCTTTATGTCAGTGCTCATCGATTTAAAAATTTTAGACGACCGTATTCGTAACCAGTTTCCAACTTATGCAACACCTGGCTCCGCAGGGCTTGATTTACGCGCCTGTATTGATAGTGCAATTACATTGCATCCGGGCGAGACTACGCTAATTCCTACGGGCATGGCAATCCATATTGACAACACTTATTATGCAGCTTTGATATTGCCGCGCTCGGGTCTTGGTCACAAGCACGGTATTGTGCTTGGTAACTTGGTTGGGCTGATTGATTCCGACTATCAAGGTCAGTTGATGGTGTCTTGCTGGAATCGCGGTAATACTGCATTTGAACTCAATCCGATGGAGCGCATTGCGCAGCTTGTCATTGTGCCAGTGATGCAGGCTGAGTTCCATGTGGTGGATGATTTTGAATCATCCAAGCGCGGTGAAGGCGGCTTTGGCAGCACGGGCAAGCACTAAATAGCAAAATGTTTTTAAATTGAGGTAATTAAATCAATTTTTCACATATTTTCCTTGAGAAAATAATCGCTTTCGTACTATAATTGCGGTCTTTCTAAAAAAGCACAGCATTTAAGCAAGCGTTAAGGATGAATTATGGCACGTGTATGTCAAGTAACTGGCAAAAAGCCGATGGTGGGTAACAATGTTTCTCACGCACAAAACAAAACAAAACGTCGTTTTTTACCTAATTTGCAAAACCGCAAATTTTGGGTTGAATCTGAAAACCGTTGGGTAAGCTTACGCATTACTAACGCGGCTTTACGTACAATTGATAAAAACGGTATTGACTCAGTTCTCGCTGATTTACGTGCCGCTGGTCAAAAAATCTAAGCTCGCTGAATTACTTCAGCCTAAACAAGGAAAGCCATCATGCGCGAAAAAATCAAATTAGAGTCTAGTGCCGGTACTGGCCACTTTTACACAACCACTAAAAACAAACGTACAATGCCAGGAAAAATGGAAATCAAGAAATTTGATCCAGTGGTCCGTAAGCATGTTATGTACAAAGAAACAAAACTTAAATAATTTTATTTGAGTGATAAAAAAGCCTGCAGATTGCAGGCTTTTTTATAGGCGTTAATCTAGTGAAATTACGTTTTAAATACCTCGAGAAAAATTTTATGCCCTGCAAGCCTTTATTTATAAGGCTTGCAGGGCATCGAAAAAGGTTGCATCAAAAATCAGGCTCAATGACGACTTTTTTATGATGAAATTAAATTAATTCTGCACAATTTTTACTTCGCGTTGCGGGAAAGGAATCACAATATTGTTGGTTTGGAATGCACGCCAGATATCTAAATAAATTTCCGATTGCAGCAGCGCCGAGCCTTCTTCCGGGTCTGGTATCCAAAACGATAACATCAAATCAATGCCGCTTTCACCAAAGCCTTTTAGTAGCACGCGTGGCTCCGGCTCTATCAGCACGCGTTCATGTTTAGCTGCCGCCTCATTCACCAAACGCATTGCAAGCTCTAAAGGGCTGTTGTAGCTCACCTGTATCGGCATTTGCACACGCGCTTTATGGTCGGTAAATGAATGGTTAATCACCGGGCTGGCAATCAGCGTTTCATTGGGAATCACCACTTCAGTGCCGTCTAGCTTTTTTAACACCAAATAACGCGCGCGCAGATCATTAACCACGCCGTAATGGCCTTCAACGGTGATCACATCTCCAATATGCATGGAGTCATCCAGCAACAATATAAAGCCGCTAATGAAATTACTGGCGATTTTTTGCAAACCAAAACCTAAACCCACGCCAAGGGCACCGCCAAATACCGAAAGTAACGTGATGTCCAACCCTATGGCAGAAAAGGCAAATAGCACTGCAAACAGTGTTAGCACAATTCGTAACACCTTACTCAGCACCACGCGCATATTCGGGTTGAGATGTGTATTCAGCATTAGCCTATTTTCAACAAATCGGCTTAACCATAACGCAATCACGACCGTTATCACCACCGTCAGCACCGCTTGGATGGCCAGCAGTAGCGTGACCTTACTTTTGCCGGCACTAAAACTAATGCTATCCAGCGCATTGAGCAACTCGGGCAGCACTCCACTTAAGTGGAGTGCCAAGGCAACCCAAATACTGGCCGCGATGGTATTTTCGGCTTTTTTAACCCATCCACCGGGAGAGAATACATAGCGTAATACATACACCACTAGGCGTATTACCGCCATCGCCAAGAGTAGATTGCTGGCAAGCGCTAACAAGCTGGTGTGCTGCAATTTTGAAAGAAAGATTTTGGCCAACCACACAATGGATAGCGCTGTAAGCGGAAACAGTACGCGATTGATGCCTTCAACCGTTGCTGACAACGTCTCACGCGCGCCATGAATATCTTTTGAACGCTTCAACACATAGGCGCGCAGAGCACCGTTGACCGCCCAAGCAAAAGCGCATGCTGCAACTATAATGCAGATCTGCCAAAGGCCGGTCTGGGTTAAGATATCTACTGAAATTTCATCCCAAATTTGTTGTGTGGATTGCACCATAGTCATTATTCAATTCGTAATCAGAACGTGTCTAGAGTAAAAAGATTGTTGCTAAACCTAGGAATATCAAAAATCCGCCGCTGTCTGTGACAGCTGTAATGAGTACACTTGAGCCTACCGCCGGATCGCGGCCAAATTTATTCATGTAAAGTGGAATGACGACACCCATCATTGCCGCCAGCATTAAATTTAAGGTCATCGCCGCCATCATCACTAGGCCTAACTGATAGTTTCCATATAAGGCGTAAGCAATGATTGCCAGTACACCGCCCCAGATGAGCCCGTTCAGTAATGCAACGCCAAGCTCTTTTGTAATGAGCGAATGCATATTATGCGAGGCGACTTGGCCTAACGCCAAGCCTCGTACAATCATCGTTGTGGTTTGGTTGCCTGAGTTTCCACCTATCCCTGCAACAATCGGCATGAGGGCTGCCAGTGCCACTATCTTTTCAATTGAGCCTTCAAATACGCCAATCACTCTAGAGGCAACTAATGCTGTAACAAGATTGATTGCGAGCCATGCCCAGCGGTTTTGTACTGATTTCCAAATGGATGCGAAAAAGTCTTCTTCTTCACGTAATCCAGCTAATGACAGCATATCACTTTCGGTTTCTTCGCGAATATAATCCATCACCGCATCCACTGTGATACGGCCAACGAGCTTATTATTCACGTCCACAACTGGCGCGGTGACTAAATCGTAGCGTTCAAAAGCTTTGGCAGCCTCATCCGCGATATCTTCCGGATGGAAGGTTACTGCGTCGTCTGCCATTACATCGGTAACCGTTGCATCTAAATCGCTCACAACCAGCTTAGTGAGTGGCAACACGCCGCGCAAAATATCATCGCGGTCAACCACAAAAAGTTTATCCGTATGATCAGGCAAACTGCCAATGCGTCGCATATAACGTAAGGCGACTTCGAGCGTGACATCCTCACGAATTGTCACAATATCAAAATCCATAATCGCACCTACGGTATCTTCAGAATAAGAAAGTGCTGACTGTAGCCGTGCCCTATTTTGTGCGTCCAGGCTGTATAGAAGCTCCTGTAAAACATCTTTAGGTAGGTCAGGAGCTAAATCTGCCAATTCATCAGTATCTAACTGCTCGGCTGCAGCGAGCAGTTCATGCGAATCCATATCCGCTATTAGCGACTGACGGACTGCATCTGATACTTCTAATAAAATATCGCCATCGCGTTCAGCTTTCACCAGCTCCCAAACCTGAAGCCGCTGATCAAGCGGTAGCGCTTCCAATATATCGGCTACATCAGCTGGGTGCAGCGTATCTAGCTTATGCTGAAGCCTAGAGTAGTCGTGTGATTGAGACTGGCCCTCTTCGAAACCATACTCCTCCAATAATGCAATCACTTGCATTAAGTTTTCACTCAAACTCTCTTTATATTCGTGCAGATCTGCCATAATGATCCAAATAAATTTACGATTTCAACAACACCATTGATTAAAATCATGCGTTATTGATGCAATAGCCTTTACTCCGCTATTATGATTTATTTTGACGAGTTATCCCACTTTTTATAGCTTATAGAATAAGAAACCAAGCGAAAATGCCTACAATACTTGACTTATACACGACTTCACATTGCCACCTATGCGAACAGGCAGAAGCACTACTGATTGAAGTCAGGCATGAACATCATTTTAACTACAATATGATTGAAATTGCAGATAACGAAGATTTGCTTGCCATCTATGGCGCAAAAATACCGGTTCTGCGAAACCCGGCTACGCTGCAGGAGCTGTGCTGGCCTTTTGATAAGAACAGCATCTACAAGCTAATTAACGAAATCTAATAATGCCTAAATTGTACCCATATAAAAAAAGCCAGCTTAAGCTGGCTTTTTTTATTACTATCCTACTTATTCTGCTACAACAACATCAGCAGCTGTTTCAGGGCGATCCACAAGCTCAACCAAAGCCATAGGCGCATTGTCACCATTTCGGAAGCCACATTTTAGTACACGCAGATAGCCACCATTACGTGCCAAATAGCGTGGACCAAGTTCACCGAACAATTTGCCAACGATGTCACGATCGCGCAAGCGGCTAAATGCTAGGCGGCGATTTGCTAAAGTTGGTGTTTTACCTAATGTAATAAGAGGCTCAGCAAATTTGCGCAACTCTTTTGCCTTAGGCAAAGTAGTTTTGATCACTTCATGGCGCAGTAGTGACGCTGTCATGTTGCGAAACATCGCCGCGCGATGACTGCTAGTACGATTTAATTTACGATTGCTATTACCGTGACGCATAGTAATTCCTTAAAGTTTCTTTGTTTATGCTGGTTAGTTAGGCTTTTTCAAGCCCAACTGGAGGCCAGTTTTCTAGTTTCATGCCTAATGTTAGGCCACGCGTTGCAAGTACATCCTTAATTTCGTTGAGCGATTTACGGCCAAGATTAGGTGCCTTTAATAGCTCGTTCTCTGTACGTTGAATTAAATCACCGATGTAGAAGATATTTTCTGCTTTTAGACAGTTCGCTGAACGCACTGTAAGCTCTAAATCATCCACTGGACGAAGTAATACAGGGTCAACCTGTGGCGCGGATTTTACTTCCACTTCACTTGGTGCACCTTCAAGATCAGCAAATACTGATAATTGACCCATCAGAATTCTTGCCGCGTCGCGAATGGCCTGTTCTGGCTCAATGATGCCATTGGTCTCAACATCCATCACTAATTTATCCAAATCAGTACGCTGCTCAACACGTGCACTTTCCACTTGATAGCTTACCTTGTTGATTGGGCTAAATGATGCATCTACCATGATAAATCCAAGCACACGGTCTTCTTCGTTTGCTTTTTGTCTAACTGGCACTGGTTGATAACCACGACCCATAGCAACTTTTACTTCCAAGTTCAATTTACCACCTTTAGTAAGGTGTGCAATCACGTGGTTAGGATTTACAATCTCAGCATCATGGCCTGTCTCAAAATCTCCGGCCGTTACAACACCTTCAGTAGATTTATTCAAAACTAATATCGTCTCAGATTTAGTGTTGAGCTTTAATGCGACGCCTTTAAGATTTAGTAAAATATCAACGACATCTTCCTGAACGCCTTCTATCGTTGAATACTCATGCACCACACCATCGATCTTAACTTCTGTGATGGCGTAGCCAGGAATAGACGACAACAATACACGCCGCAAAGCATTTCCTAAAGTGTAGCCAAAGCCACGCTCCATTGGCTCCAACGTAACGCGTGCACGTAAGGGTGATATTACTTCTACATCAACTACACGTGGTTTCAAGTATTCGGTAGGACTGTTTTGCATAGTTATACCTTTAAATTTAAGAATTAAACTCTACCAGCAATTTTAGCTAGTAGAGTATTGATTCTTGTGAGCATACATACGCTCACGTTTTATATGTTTATTAATTATCTTAATTATTTTGAGTAAAGCTCAACAACCAATGATTCATTGATTGTAGGCGGCAACTCATCGCGTTGAGGTTTCGCTTTAAAAGTACCTTTTAACGCTTTAACATCAACTTCAATCCATGCCGGGAAACCACGTTGCTCAGCTGCCTCTAGCGCACCTTTAATACGCAATTGTGATTTAGATGACTCGGCCACGCTGATTACGTCACCAGCTTTCACTTGATATGAAGGAAT
>Ga0208694_1003471_pt1 | contig 15141 bp, 12 predicted proteins | sample AD_UKC078_MetaG_FD_184442 | JGI IMG/M metagenome (GOLD analysis project Ga0208694, IMG submission 184442) | Active sludge microbial communities of municipal wastewater-treating anaerobic digesters from USA - AD_UKC078_MetaG (SPAdes) (version 2) | ecosystem: Engineered > Bioreactor > Anaerobic >...
ATGAGCCCGAAGAGGGTGATGATAAGGACGAGCATGGTGATGGTGATCCGGCGCCTGACGGAAAACTGGGGAAGATTCATGGGCTAGCTCTCCGGGGAGCCCTCTTCATGCGCGATCCGCACCCTGGTGCCCGACTTGAGCCCGGCGAGACCGCGGAGAACCACCAGATCGCCCTCAAAGAGGCCGCCGGTCACCTCGAAGAGGGAATCTCCCCCGATTCCCAGGGAAACAGGGCATCTCTGGACGAGGCCGTCTCTGACCCTGTACACGACATAGGAGTCCTCCCCCCGGATGAGTGCGTCCCCGGGCACGGCCAGGACATCGTTGCGGACCGTCTGGATAACCCTGGAGCGCGCGGTCATGCCCGACCTAAGCTTCAGGCCGGGATTTTCGAGGGTGATCGTGACCGTGAAGGTGCGGCTCGCTGGGTCGATGGTGGGATAGATCTTCGTGATGGTGCCTTCAAAGGACTGTCCCGGAACGGCATCGACCGTGATCGTGCCGGGGTTGCCCGTCCGGATCGAGCTGTAGATCTCTTCCGGAAGGTCGACCTCCACCTTGACCGTGCTCATGTCCATCATGACGAAGGCCTGCATCTGGGGGCCCATCAGCTCTCCCTCGTTGGCCGTCACGGCGGTCACCACGCCGGAGAAGGGAGCCTCCAGGCGGCACTCCATGAGGCTTCTCTCCGCGATTTTGCGGGCCGTGACTGCCTGGTCATTCTGGAACCGGGCGAGATCGCGGGCCGTAACGGCATCCTGCAGGTTCTGCTCGGTTACGGCCGTGGCCCGGTAGAGCCCCTCCATGCGGGCCAGGTCGCGCTCGGCCCGCTCGAGGGACGCCCCCGCCTGGTCGAGCTGGGATTGGGCGTGCTCCAGGGCCCGCTCATAGTCGAAGGGATCGATGAGCATGAGCAGGCCGCCCTTTTCGACAAAGTCACCCTCGTCCACGGGGATCTCCTTGATCCTGCCGGACACCTTGGGTCCGATCCGGGACACCTCCGAGGGAGTGACGCTGCCAACGGAGGTATAGGTTTTGTACACGGGGCGCCGGGATATTTCCGCGACCATGACCTCGGGCACCCGGGCCAGCGCCTGCTCCTCGGCAGCCGCAGACCCCCCCTGCTCACTCCCGCACGAGGCAACCCCGGACAGGAGAAGAAGGGACGCGGCGCACAGAGCAGGGATGGGGTTTTTCACCCGGCAACCTCCTAGAGGGTCCCCATGGCGGACTTGAGCGAGGCCAGCGAGGTGGCATAGTCGGCCCGTGCCGAGATATAGTTCCTTCTCGCCTGGTCGAGCAGTGCCTCGGCATCCAGGACATCGGTGGTGGTGGCGACCTGGAGATTATAGCGGTCTTTCTGGATTCTCAGATTTTCCTGGGCCTGGCCGATGGCCTGGACGGCGACCTCGGTCCTGGCCTTGGCCTCCTGCGCGGAAAGGTAGGAGTTCTTGACCTCCAGCAGGACCTGGTCCTTGAGGCTCTGCATGAGGTAGCCCAGCCTGCTCCTGATGGATTTCAACCGGGAGACCTGGAAATAGCTCGACCCTCCCTGGAAGATGTTCCATCTCAGCCCCACCCCCACGGTCCAGGCCCTGTCTTCGTCGACGTCAGGGTCTTCGCCGAGCTTTTCGTACTCGTAGGTGGCGGCGACATTCGGAAGGTACCCGGCGCGGGCGATCCAGACCCCTTTGTCGGCGTTTTCGATCTGAAGCCGGGTGCTCCTGATCTCCTGCCGCTGGTCCAGGGCAATCTCGCAGGATTCGTCCAGGGTTCTCTCGAGCTCGGGCATGGGTATCTCCTCTCCGATAACCACAGGCGCGGAAATGCTTCTGCCCAGGAGCGTGTTGAGCCGCGACTCAAGGAGCCTCACCGCATTCTCCGCAATGATGACGTTCTGTAGGCTCTCGGCATACCTCACCTGTGCCTCCAGCAGGTCGTTCTTCGGGATCATGCCCTGGTTGTAAAAGGCTTCTGCCACGTCGAGGTGCGCCTTGATCGACGCGGAGGAGCTCCGGGCGACCTCCAGGATCTCCCGGGCCTCGATGATCCCGTAGTAGGCGTCGACCACCTGGAATTTCAGATCCCGGACCTCCTGCTCCCTGTCCAGCCCCGCCACCCGGTAGTTGTTGGCCGCGATCCGGTAGGCATTGTACAGGGCTCCGCCGGCGAAGAGGGGCTGGGTCACCTCCACGGAAAAGCGGTAGTTGTCCCTGGTGCCGACAGGGAACGTGTTCATATTGGGGATGGTAATGGTCGGCTCCTCATCGAACCGCGCGTAGGCGTAGTTGAGATCCACGGAGAACAGCATGTCGGACAGGCTCGAACGTTTTTCCATGAGGCTCGCATACACCTGCTTGTCCTGCGCCCTGATGAGCGGGTTGTTGTCCAGGGCCAGGGCGATGGACTCCTCAAGCGTCATGAAATCCTGGGCAAAACCGCCGGCTGCGCCCAGAAAGACCATGCCGGTCACGAGAATCACGATTCTCCTAATCACGATAATCCTCCCTTAATATAAGCTGTAAGATCCTGGAAATGTATGCGGTCGGCCTCTTGCCGAGCAGGCCCAGATACCAGTTGTCGCCGATTGCGTGCAGCATTCCGGGTATGGTCAGCGACATGAGGTCGGGATCGAACCGCGGGTTTTCTTCGTTCGCCCGCGTGAATATCTCCCTGATGAACCGGATGTCCTGCATGCGGATCTCCCGGAAGCGCTCGAATATCCTGGATACCACGTCAGGAATCTGGGAATAGAAGATCTCGTAGATGAGGCGGTGGAACTCGGGATGCTCCTCGACCCAGGAGAGATTGTAGCGGATGTACGCCTCCAGCTGCTCTTTCCACGGGCGCCTGTCGGCCATGATCCGGCCGACGCCGGCGACGTACCGGTCGATTCCCCTGGCGATGACCTCGCTGATGAGCTCCTGCTTGCCCGGAAAGAACTGGTAGATGGTGCCCACGCCGAACTCGGCCTTTGCGGCGATCTCCGCCATGGAGGCGTTGACATACCCCACGGACTCGAAGATCTCCTGCGCCGCGTCGAGAATGGCCTCCCTGCGGCGCGCCATCTCGCGCTCTTTCCTGCCCGAGAGAGTTGAATTGCCGTTCGCATTCTGAACCATGGTTCATAATTAGAATACTCATTCATAAAAAGTCAAGGATATTCCCAGGTAGATTCAGGCGGCCTGAAAAAACGGATCTCCCCCCGGAAAGAGAGAGGGCAGGGAAGCGAGGAAAGACTGGGCCGCCGGGAAACGTCCGGCCGATGCAGCGCGTTCCGGGAGGGCCGGTGAGCGGCGTTACTCCAGAGGATGGAACACGAGACCGGAGGGGACCTGCGGATAGAAGAGCACGGAGTTCCGGGGAAGCCTGATCCCGGTTTCCGAGATCTCCACGATGCTCTCGATGCCGATGGGATTGTGGAGAAAGGCGATATCCGCCTTCCCCTTGGACACCAGGTTGAGCGCCTCCTCGGCGGAGCTGGTGTAGAAGATGCGGCTTCCCGCCTCGGCGGGGCTGATCCCGAGAACCGGCTGCAGTATGCTCTCGTGAAGGATGGCAAGAGCCAAATCCTTGAGCCGGGGATGCAGGGGCGCGGGCGGGAAGCGCTCGAAGTCCGCATCCTGCGAGAGCTCCAGCAGGTAGTACCTGGGGATGCCCTTGACGAACAGGCCCAGGTGGCCCTGTCCGCCCTTGTTCAGCGCGGACAGGAAACTTTTGCGGTTGTCGTAGGGAATCATGTTGAATATTTCCTTGATCCGGTACTCCAGGTCTACGAGGCCCACACCCATGCTGTCGGGTATAACCCGGTGGACCGGGAGGATGGAGAGCCCCTCTTCCTGGTTTACCAGATACATCTGTGCATAATCGAAGCCCTGGTTGCCGTCGTTTTTGCCGGTGGCCGCCCGCATGCGGTCGCGGTACACGCGGGCCGTCTCAAAGCGGTGCTGGCCGTCGGCAATGAGCACCTTCCGGTTCTGCATGAGGCGAACGAACGCATCGACCGTTTCCTTCTCATGGACGACCCAGAGCCGGTGGGACTCGCGGCGGGTGTCGAATTCCAGCGAAGGCCTGCCGAGGTAAGGCCGCACCTTCGTCTCGATGACCTTCTTCGGGTCGGAGTATACGCCGAAGATCGAGCTCAGGTTTGTTTTGACTTCGTTCAGGAGACGCAGGCGGTCGAGCTTCGGAGCCTTGCTGGTGTGCTCGTAGAACCGGAAATGATTCTTGTCGCCGTCATTCAGGCGCACGGACGCGATGATGCCGCGCCTCGTGAGGGTGTGCTCTCCCAGGGAATAGGTGTGTTCGTGATAATAGAGGGCCGGTTTCTCTTCCTGAATGAGGACCGATTCCTCCGTCCACTGCTTCAGGAAATCGCGTGCCCGGGTATAGCGGTTGTTCTCCCTGGTGTCCTTGGGCAACTGCCTGCCGAGAACCAGCCTGACGGCGTTGTAGGGCGAGAGAGCATAGAGATCGTCGATTTCCGGCAGACGCAATGCATCGTACGGGGGACTGATAGTCTTGCCGAGGTCTACCTTTCCGGGGTTGTACCGTATTCCCCTAAAGGGCTGTACCTTGGGCATTCACCTTCTCCTTTCGCGCGGATACGTACGTATGGGAACCCATACAGAGTGTGCGTATATATGGACTATCCGAAAAATTCAACTCCAACTTGCCTTTAACGCTTACTCTCTAAGGCGCTCTCCGCGATTTTTTCACTATGTTCCGGATAAGACGGAGCGTTCGGGTGGGGAGCCACCAGGTGCTCAACCGTGCGCCCAGGGAGAGCATCCGCTCTTCCTGCTCGTCGAGCAGCCTGGGCTGGAGCTTGTGCTTGACCTTGGCAAAGCCCATCCAGTCGATGGCCTCGAAGACCTTCCGGGGCGGCACGCTCCAGGGAAGGTACAGACAGGTGGCAAAGTCCACGAGATAGGGCCTGCCCTGCTCATCGATCCCGTAGTTCCTCCGGTTTCTGAGGTCGAGGTGAATGACGCCCCGCTGGTGCATGGCGGCGATGAGCTGCCTGAGGGATTCGAAGTACGGGGCGCCGGGTGCGTGGCGTGTCTCCTTGAGATTGGTCCCCCCCATGAACCGGGTGACGAGGGTGAGCCGGTCCGGGCACGGCATCGGATCGGGTATCCCCGGCAAACCGGCGAGCCGGGAGTAGATGAAGCGCTCCCACGCGATCAGGAAAAGCCCCATGATGCGGACAGGGAGCGCGGCCTGGGAATAGCTCTTTTCCACCACGGTGCATCCGCCCCTGGTGACCAGGAGGACTCGGGGCCCGTATCTGCGGTATTTTTTCAGGTCCTGATGCGCCATCGAGTCTCGTCCTTGAGCTTGGGAATCACTGCGTGGCCGGATGGCCGCCGATCTTGAAGCAGGAAAACGGAATGGGAGACGATGCGTCCTTGACGATGGCCATACCATCGAGATGCTCCCGCGACTTGTCCATGGATCCTTTCAGGCTCAGGCTCGGGCCGCTGAGCTCCAGGCTGCCGTCCTGGCCTATGGCCACGGCCATGGCGGCCTCTATGCCCTCAGTCCGCCCCTTGACTGCGCCCCTGCCATCGATCATGAGCTCCAGGGTTCTGGTGACGTTCGGATAGTAGAGGTAGAGAACCCACTGGCCCTTGAGCATGTCCTGCGTAAAGCCTTTTTCGGAAATCTCGGTTATCTCCACGGTTTTTTTGCTCCGGGTAAGGGGCAGGATCGTCCAGTCGTTCTCGAAGACCCCCCAGAGGAGATGGACCAGGGGAAGGATGACAAAAACAGCTACCGCGACAATGATGCAAAGCTTTTTCATTTTGTTCCCTCGAAAAACATGGCGCCGGACCTTATCTTGGATTATAGGTGGTGTATCACCGGCGGGTGAAATATGCAAGGATAGTTGGCTTCCCCGACAGAACGAACGATGAAGATACAGGGTACGGTTCACTGGAACCCCAAAGGGTTTGCCTTTGTCGTGCCTGAAAATGGCCGCGAGGATGTTTTCGTTGCCCCCGAGGGCCTCATGGGGGCCATGGACGGAGATCTGGTGGAGGTCTGGGCCTACCGGGATAAAAAGGGCCTGAAGGGGGAGGTCCTCTCCATTCTCAGGCGGAGCCCGACCACGGTGAGCGGCACCTATCGCAGCAGGAAGAAGTGGGGGGTCATCACCCCGTTCAAGCCGTTCCCCTACACCATCGTGGTGCCCCATGAGCTCAAAGGCGCGGTCAGGGACGGCGATGTGGTGACGGCCATGGTGGAGAGCCCCCAGGTCGCCAGGAAGACCCGGTCGGTCACCGCCCGGATCGAGCGGCTGCTGGACATCCCCGAGGACACCGGCGACGATCTGAGGTTCGTGGCCGTGAAGTACGGCCTGCCCTGGCGCTTTCCCGAGGAGGCGGAAAAGGAGGCGCTCAGGGCGTCAAAGGTTTCCATTCCCGCCGAGCTCGCACGGCGCAGGGACCTGCGCGACCGGATTCTCTTCACCATCGATGGGGCCACGGCAAAGGATTTCGACGATGCCGTGGGAATCGAGCGGCTCCCCGACGGCACCTTTCTCATGACCGTTGCCATTGCGGACGTGGGCCACGTGGTCAAGCGGGACACCCCGCTGGACGTGGAGGCCAGGAACCGCGGCTTCAGCGTGTACTTTCCCGAGGCGGCCATCCCCATGCTGCCCGAGGTCATCTCCAACGGGATCATGAGCCTCAAGCCCGGGGAGGAACGGCTCGCCATGGCCGTGGAGATCCATCTGGGACCGCGGGGCCGGCTGCTGGGCTTCGACTGCTTCGAGGCGGTCATACGCTCCCGGGCCAGGCTCGTGTACGAGGAGCTCAACCCGTTCATAGAGAGGGGCTGCCCTCCCGACTATCTGGACATGGAGGTGGCGTCTTGCGTGATGGAGCTCCACCGGATGGCCGGACACCTCTACCGGAGCCGGACGAGGAGGGGGGCCCTCGATTTCGATATCTCCGAGGTGGGCATCACCATCGGCCACGACGGGGACGTTGACCGTATCTACCGGTACCGGAGGGGGCCTGCCGAGAGGCTCATCGAGGAGTCCATGCTCCTGGCGAACCATGCGGTGTGCATGTTTCTGGAGAGGCATTCCATGCCGGTGCTCTACCGGGTCCATGAAAAGCCCAGGGCAGATGACCTCCTGGCCCTTATGGCGACCCTCAAAGAGATCGGTCTGCCCAAAGAGGAGCTCGCGAGCCTCCAGCAGGCACTCCGCAGGGACAGGAATCTCTCCCGGGCCCTCCAGCGCATCTCCGCCTTCTACCAGCCGACCCCGCTCCACAACTTCGTGAACCAGCACATCCTCCGGGCCCTCACCCGGGCACGGTACTGGTTCGAGGATCTCGGGCACTTCGGGCTTGCCAGCCGGTCGTACACCCACTTCACCTCGCCCATCAGGAGATACTCGGACCTCATCGTGCATCGGATACTGAAGATGACGCTGAAAGGCCGGGAAATGACCGGGAAGGAGATGAAGAAGCTCAAGGGCTACCTGAAGTACATAGGAACGGAGATCTCGGAGCGGGAGAAAAAGACCGACGACGCCATGTTCGACGTGATCAGGCTCAAGACCGCGGCCTACATGCAGCGGCACGTCGGAGACGACTTCTCCGGGGTGGTCACCAGCATCCTGCCCTTCGGCATCTTCGTGGAAATCTTCGATCCGCCCTTCGACGGCCTGGTGGCGCTCTCCGACATGGGAAGGGCACGCATCGAGGAAGGCAGGGCCGTGAGGCTGAAAAAACGGACCATCTCCATCGGCGATATCGTCAAGGTGAAAGTGGCCAGGGTGGATGTTCTCAAGGGGCACGTGGACTTCTCGCTCCTGCCCCCGGAGGCGTGAGCCCCCAAGCCCGCTTTCAGGCATATATTCCCCCCAGGGAGGCCTTTCCCGGGTTCCCGTGTTTTCCCGCCTGCGCCCGGGCGAAGGAAGGCGGGCGCTCGAGGGCGGAATATTCCCTGCGCCGGGGCGCCCGTACCAGAAAAAGGAAACCGTCTCTTTGGTCTCTGCGGAAATCAGGTATTCTCTATTGTATCGAGGTGTGTTCGATCCCGGCTCGCGTGCTCGCGGCACTCTTAAGCCTCTCCCGGCGGCGGGAGAGGCTCGGATGGGGCTGATGATTTTTTGCATGAGGCGCGGATCGTTCACGAATAGTGATAGACCTCGCTTCCAGATACCCGAAGAACAGAGAATCCGTGGAGACGATACACGAACCGAGATGGAGAAATATCCCAGAAAGACCGGCACAAAGACACCCCGGGAAAATCCCGTGCCCGGCGACTTCCTTGACCGGCTCGGCATGGGGGCGATATTCCTCGACCGGAGCTTGCGGATCACCGGGATAAACACGGCGGCCGGGCTTCTCCTGCAGCAGCCCCGGGAGCATTTCCTCGGCCGGAGGCTTGCCGAGACGCTGCCCGCCCCGCTCTCCGGGGAATTCGAAAAGGCAGCCCGGGAGGCGGTGCTGCACGGCTCCTCCTTAAGCTTTCCGATACGCACCCCGTTGCCCGGCAGACTGCGGCTTTTTGCACGCTGCGTGCCCGTGCACGGGGGCGCCCTCATCGTGCTCGAGGACACGAGCACGCTCGTACCGCCGGCACCGGAGCATCCGGATCAGGAAAAACGGGAGCTGGAAAAGCTCTATGAGGAGATGGAGAGCGAGCTCATCAAGCTGGAGGCCGTGCTCGAACAGCTCCCCTCCGGCGTGACCATCGAGGAGGCCCCATCGGGCAGGCTGCTGTATCACAACGCCCAGGGAGACCGGCTTCTCGGACATCCTGTGATCGCGGCCCAGGATTACCGCGGCCGGCTCTTTGGCGCGCTCCACGAGGACGACACCATGTTCAGCCCGGAGGAATACCCCATTGCCCGTGCCCTGACCGGCGAGAACATTTCCATGGAGGAGGTGCGCTACCGCCGGGGAGATGGCACGCTCATCCACCTTTCGATCAGCGCCGCCCCGATCAGGGATTTGGAAGGCAACATCGTAGCCGCGGTGAGCATTTTCAATGACATCACCGACCGCAAGCGCGCGGAGGAGGCCCTCAAAGAGAGCGAGGAGCGGCTCCGGAACATCGTGGAGAACAGCACCAACGTGTTCTACTCCCACACGCCCGACAACCGCCTGATCTACCTGAGCCCGCAGTTCGAGACGATATTCGGGTACGATCCGAAAGACCGGATGCTTCTGTGGACAGAAACTCTCACCGACAACCCCGTCAACCGCAAGGGCATCGAGTCGACCCGCGAGGCGATCCGCACCGGCAGGCACCAGCCCACCTACGAGCTGGAGCTCAAGACCAAAGACGGCCGGAAGGTCTGGGTGGAGGTGAACGAGTCGCCGGTTGTCCGAGGCGGCAGAACGGTCATGGTGGTGGGGGCCCTTCAGGACATAACCGAGCGCAAGAAGGCGGAGAAGGAGCGGGTGGAGATGGAACGGAGATTCCAGCAGTCGCAGAAGCTCGAGAGCCTGGGCGTCATGGCGGGCGGCATTGCCCACGACTTCAACAACCTGCTCACCGCCATCCTGGGCAACCTGGACCTCGCGCTGATGGGCGGACCGGAGAAGCCCCGGTCAAAGGCCTTCATGGAGCAGGCCCGCAGGGCGACCCTGCGGGCGTCCGACCTCACGAACCAGATGCTGGCATACTCCGGGAAAGGCAAGTTCCACGTCAGGAGCTTCAACCTGAGCGGACTCGTGGAGGAGATGGCCGAACTGCTCAAGGCGTCCATCTCCAAGACGGTGAGCCTGAGCCTGAACACGGACAAGGACATACCCGACATCAAGGCAGACCCGACCCAGATCCAGCAGATCATCATGAATCTCATCGTGAATGCCTCCGAGGCTATCGGCAACCGGCCCGGTGTGGTGACGATCTCGACAGGAGTGAAGGACTGCGACGAGCGCTGCCTTGCGCAGAGCCGCCTCCGCGAAAAGCCCGGGCCGGGGCGGTTCGTGTTTCTGGAGGTCAGGGACACGGGATGCGGCATGGATGAAAAGACGCTGGAGCGGCTTTTCGATCCCTTTTTCACCACCAAGTTCACGGGCCGGGGCCTGGGTATGGCGGCTGTGCTCGGCATTGTGGAAGGGCACGGCGGGGCCATCGCGATTCAGAGCGAGCCCGGCAAGGGCACCACGGTCGAGGTCCTGTTCCCGGCTCAGCTCCCGGCGGAAAGGCCCGGCGCCCCGGGCGCGGGAAGAGAGCCCTTGGCCGGAGAAGCTCAAAGACGGCGGGATCGTGTCTCGAACACCGTGCTGGTGGTGGATGACGAGGACATGGTGCTCGATCTGTGCGCGGCCATGGTGGAGCAGCTCGGCTTCCGGACGCTCAGGGCGTCGGACGGGCAGGAGGCGCTGGAGGTGTTCCGCAGGCACTCCGGGGAAGTCTCCCTGATCATCCTGGACCTGACCATGCCCAGGATGGACGGTGTGGAGGCGTTTCACGAGCTCAAGCGCATCCGGGCCGATGTCCGGGTGATCGTATCGAGCGGCTTCAGCGAGCAGGAGGTCTCCGGCCGCTTCGAGGGAGATGAGCCGTCAGGCTATATCAAGAAGCCCTTCGAATTCGACCGCCTGCGGGAAAAGATCGGCGAGGTGCTGGAAAAAGGCTGATCCTCCCGTTCGTGCGTCCTGCCGGAATCAGCCGTTACGGACGGTTACCGTCCCCCAGGGATCGCCTGATCGCATTTTTCAGCTCATCGATCCCGGCGGGCTTCACGAGAAATTCTCGGATGCCCATCTCCCGCGCCTTGCGCTCGTCCATCACGTCGCTGAATCCGGTGCTCAGGATGACAGGGGTATCCGGCCTGACGGCCAGCAGCTTGGTGGTGAACTCGGCGCCGGTCATGCGCGGCATGGTCAGATCGGTGATGACGAGATCGAATGCCCGGGGCGACCTGGTGAACATATCGAGCGCCTCCACGCTGTCGTTCACTGCGACCACATCATAGTCCAGCCTTCTGAGCACCCGCTGGATGCTCGAGAGGATGATGTCCTCGTCGTCCACCAGGAGGATCCTCTTTTTTCCCCGCGGCCTCGGAGCCTCCACGGGCTCGGGCCGCTCCACCCGTTCAAGGCCCTCATGCGCCGGGAGACGGACGATGAACCGCGAGCCTTTTCCGGGTTCGCTCTCGGCCGTGATCTCGCCCCCCTGGTCCTCGACCATCCCCCGGGTGATGGCAAGTCCCAGCACCGTGCTTCTGCCGGTAGCCCCGGAGGAGTACGAGGGGTCGAAGATATGCTCCATTGCCTCGCGGGTCATCCCCTTTCCCGAGTCGCTCACCGAGAGTTCCAGGTACGGGCCTTCCATTTTCCGGGGATGATCGGGGCCCGGGCCGGGAGAGACATAGGAGAGGTTCACCTCGATGGTGCCCGGTTCGCGGCCGATGGACTCCGCCGCATTGTGCACCAGGTTCATGATGATCTGCCGGAGCTGCTGGGGATCGCCTTTGACGATGTCACGGGTCACGTCAAGGTTCTGCCTGAGCTCTATCGCCTCCGGGAGGGTTGACTGCAGGGAATCGAGGGTCTGCCGGATCAGGGGCTTGATCTCCAGCGGATTCCGCTCCCGCGCGCCCCGCCTGCTGAAGGTGAAGATCTGATTCACCAGGTCCTTCTGACGGCGCGCGGCGCTGAGCATCTGCTCAAGGATCTGATGGGCCGTGCTCTCCTGCGGCAGATCCTCCAGCAGGACCTCTGCGTCGATGATGATGGGATAGAGCATGTTGTTGATGTCATGGGCGATCTCGCCGGAAAGCCTGCCCAGGAAATCCGTTCTCTGAATCTCGCCGAGCCGCTTTTCCAGGGCCTTTTTCTCTTCTTCCATCCGACGGTATTCCGACAGCAGCCGGTTCATCTCGGCAATCTGCCTCTTTGCCTCTGCCAGCTCGCGGACGAGCTGCTCTTTTGACTTTTTCGCGGAGTCCTTCATGTCTCTGCCCCGGTCTTGGGCGCCGCTGGAAATATCATGTCCTGCGCATCCTTCATTGCCCGATCGTATGGTAAAAAACGAAGCCCTCTATCTTTTAAGATGTTACCCGGCGTAAACAATTTTTCAACACCCCCCTTAAAAAAGCGGACGGACTGAAGACGGGCTCGCAGTTGAAGAATTTCCGGGCCCTGCGATCGCGGAACTTAAGGGGCGCCACGCAAGCAGGGCTTGTCGATGGAACGAAAGAACATCGGCTGAGACCCTTTGAGGGGGGCGCGCTTTTCGGGCCCGTCCGGGACAGCAGGAAGGGCAGACCGGGTCTCTTGAAATATCAGGGCTCATTGCCATTATAAAAAAGAGAAGTTGCTCTTGATAATGCGTGTTACTCATTGACCTCAGGGAAAAACCAGCCTCTTTGACGATCCACAAGACATCGGGAGCGAAAAGGGCTCTCTTCAGACGATGCCGTGGCAGCCTCTTCCACCGGACTGAAGGAGGGATGGGGAGGAAGGAGTGATAAGCGTCTTATCTCAGGTGATTGATCTGGATCTGCATGCGTCGGACATGGAGTTGCTTCAGGAGCTGATCGATATGTACCATCCGGAAGGGATGGACCTGGTCGATGAAAGATATCTGGCCGGTGACAGAAAAGATCCGGAAAAAAAGATACCGTTGCCCAAGGCCCTGGAAGAATGGGTAAAGGCGATGAGCAATAAATATCACGACAGAAGGTTCGTGCTTGCATTGACGAGAAAGGTGCTCGAGAAAATGGGCTACTTCCCGCAGGACCCGGACGATGCCCCCGGGCCCGTATACAAGGAAATCCACTAAGACAGGCCGGTCTTGGCCGGGGACGGCTTTTTCTTGAGTGCAGCGCCGCCCAGATACGCCTCCTGGATCTTCTCGTCCGAGCGCAACGACGCGGTGGAACCCGAGGCCGCGAGGCGCCCGTTTTCAAGCACATAGCCTCTGGATGCGATGTTCAGCGCCTTGTGGGCGTTCTGCTCCACCAGCAGGATGGAGGTTCCCTGGCCGTTGATCTCGGATACGATGTCGAATATCTGCTTCACGAGTATCGGGGCCAGCCCGAGCGAGGGTTCGTCCAGCAGGAGCACCCTGGGCGAGCTCATCAGGGCCCTGCCGATGGCGAGCATCTGCTGCTCCCCGCCGGAGAGCGTGCCGGAGAGCTGCCTGCGGCGCTCGCTCAGGATGGGGAACAGGGAAAAGACCCGGTCCTTGGCCGTGTGCACCTCGTCCCTCAACCTTTTCCGGGTATAGGCGCCCAGGTTCAGATTTTCCTCCACAGTGAGCGTGGGAAACACCCGCCGCCCTTCCGGCGAAAGCGAGATCCCCTTGCGCACGATCTCATAGGGCGGGACCCTGTTGAGCCCTTCTCCCCGGAAGGAGACCGAACCGCTCCCGATGGGCACGAGCCCTGAAACGGCCTGAAGCAGGGTGGATTTCCCGGCGCCGTTCGCGCCGAGAACAGAAACGATTTCGCCCTGCTCCAGATGGATGGAGACGTCATGGAGGGCCTGAATCCCGCCATAGAAGATGGAAAGACGCTCAATGCTCAGCAGGGACGTCATATGCGGTCGAATCCTCGTCTTCCTTTCCCAGATAGGCCTCGATGACCCGCTGGTCGGCATAGATGTCTTCCGGAACCCCCTCGGCGATCTTGCGCCCCCCGTCCATGACCACGACCCAGTCCGAGATCCCCATGACCATGTTCATGTCATGCTCGATGAGCAGGATGGTGAGATCCTCCTCACTGGTGATGCCCTGGAGAAAGGCCATGAGGTCCCGGGTCTCCCGCGGGTTCAGCCCGCTGCTGGGCTCGTCCAGCACCAGGAGCTTGGGGTCGGAGGCCAGGGCGCGGGCGATCTCCAGCATGCGCTGGGACCCGTAGGCGATGTTCTTGGCCAGGTCGTCGCGGGATTTCCACAGGCTCACCTGGCGGAGCCTCTTCTCGGCGGCTTCCCTGATCATGTTTTCCTCGGCCCGCTGCCGGGGCGTCCGGAAGACGGAGGAGAACAGGCCTGAGGTGCTCCGGCAGTGGCGCCCGGCCATCACGTTTTCCCGGCAGGTCATGTCCGGGAACAGGCGTATGTTCTGGAAGGTTCTCGCAATGCCGTGGGAAACGATCTGGTGCGGCTTTTTGCCGGTGATGCGCTCGCCCCGGAAGAACACGTCGCCGAACTCGGGGCGGTAGATGCCGGTCACCACGTTGAACACCGTGGTCTTGCCGGCGCCGTTCGGGCCGATGAGGCTCAGGATCTCGCCCTTGTGCACCTTCAGGTCAATGGAGTTCACCGCGATGAGGCCCCCGAAGATCTTGGTGAGGCCTGAAGTCTCCAGCACGGTCTCGCCTGCTGCGTGGCCCCTGCGCTCAGGCATCGGTCCTCCCCGTGCCCTCAAGCAGCGACTCGTACTTGACCGCGCCCCGCTTGCGCGGCCAGACGCCGCCCGGGCGGAACATCATCATGAGCATCATGGCCGAGCCGAAGATGAGCATCCGGTACATGGCGAAGGGCCGGAAGATCTCGGGGAACAGGCTGATAAACGCCGCGCCGATGATCACCCCCGGGATTGAGCCCATCCCGCCGATGAGCACGATGCAGAACATGAGGCACGACTCCCAGAAGGTGAAGCTCTCCGGAGAGACGCACATGAGCTTGCTCGCGTAGACGTTGCCCGCCACGCCCGCCAGGGCCGCGCCCAGGACGAAGGCCAGGAGCTTGTAGCTGCGCGAGTCGATCCCGTTGGCGTTTGCGGCCGTCTCGTCCTCGCGGATATAGTTCCAGGCGCGCCCGATCCGCGAGTCCTGCAGCCTGGTGAGCCCGAGGATGGTGAGCCCCACGATGAGCCAGATGAGGAAATAGTATTCCAGGGACGAATCGATCACCAGCCAGGGGCCCAATGACGGAAAATCGATACCGAACACCCCGTTGGGCCCCCCGGTGAGGTCGAAGGGGTTGTTGATCAGCGCCAGGCGGACGATCTCGCCCAAGCCCAGGGTCACGATGAGGAGATAGTCGCCCTGGAGGTGAATCACGGGAGAGCAGACCACGTAGGCGAAGAGCGCGGCCGCCAGGGCGCTCAAGGGCAGGAGCACGAGGATGGGAATGCCGAACTTGGTGTTGAGGATCGCCGTGGTGTAGGCCCCGATGGCGTAGAATCCGGCATGGCCCAGGTCGAACAGGC
>Ga0208694_1003473_pt1 | contig 15123 bp, 9 predicted proteins | sample AD_UKC078_MetaG_FD_184442 | JGI IMG/M metagenome (GOLD analysis project Ga0208694, IMG submission 184442) | Active sludge microbial communities of municipal wastewater-treating anaerobic digesters from USA - AD_UKC078_MetaG (SPAdes) (version 2) | ecosystem: Engineered > Bioreactor > Anaerobic >...
CGAGAAGAAGACGAAAGTTGGCTACGAGATCCCGTTCACCCGCCAGTTCTACAAGTACATCCCGCCCCGACCCCTGGCCGAGATCGACGCGGACCTGGAGAAGCAAATCGCCAAGATCATGGAACTGCTGCGGGAGGTTGAGGGGTGAGCGCGAATCTCCCCGTCGGGTGGCGTCGTGCCAACATCAGACGGTATGCGTCGATGAAGACGGGGCACACTCCGAGTCGGTCGAACTTCGAGTACTGGGAGAACGTCACTATTCCGTGGTTCACCCTCGCTGACGTGTGGCAAATTCGAGACGGTCGACGCACGTACCTTGGAGAAACCGCGAGCAAGATTTCCGAACTGGGACTGGCCAATTCGGCCGCCGAATTGCTTCCAGCGGGGACCGTCGTGCTTTCTCGTACGGCCTCAGTCGGATTTTCGGGTGTCATGCCGATCGCAATGGCGACAAGCCAGGACTTCTGGAATTGGGTCTGCGGACCCGACCTGTTGCCGGAGTACCTGAACTACCAGTTCAAAGCCATGGCTTCTCAGCTGCGCTCACTGAACATGGGCTCCACCCACCAGACCATTTACCAGGGTGACGCCGCCGCAATCCAGATCACCGTCCCTCCACTCGACGAGCAGCGCGCCATCGCCGACTACCTCGACCGCGAGACGGCCCGGATCGACGCGCTCATCGAGGAGCAGCAGCAGTTGATCGAGCTGCTGCGGGAACGACGGGTAGCTGTAGTTGATTCTCACCTCAATCCCGTTGACACCTGGATGAATACAACACTCAAGTTCCTTCTGATTGGAATTGATCAAGGAGTCAGCCCGCAGGCAGAGGCGGGCCTTGCCGACGATCCCGGTTCATGGGGGGTTCTGAAGTCGGGGTGCGTCAACAGGGGCGTATTCCGGCAAGAGGAGCACAAACGACTCAGTGACACATTCGATGTCGACAGCCGGTTGGCGGTCGCTCCGGGGGATCTCATCGTGTCACGCGCAAGCGGATCACCTGAACTAGTCGGATCAGCCGCGACCGTCCATGACAACCTCACCTATCGACTTATACTATCTGACAAATTATTTCGTCTTCGTGTAGGCCAGCTCTGCTGGCCTCGATTCCTCTACTGGTTTCTAAACTCCGGTCACTACCGGCTCCAAGTTCGCCAAGCAATCAGCGGCGCTGCGGGGCTCGCTAACAACCTTCCATTGAGTAGCCTGAGGTCATTCAGCCTAGCCGTCCCATCGCTAGACGAGCAGCGCCGCATCGCCGCGTACGTCGATGAGCAGACCGCGAAAATCGACATCCTTATCGCCGAGACCGAGCGGTTCATTGAGCTGTCTAGGGAGCGGCGTTCGGCGCTGATCACCGCGGCGGTTACCGGGCAGATCGACGTGCGGGCGGCGGCCTGAAGCATGGAGCTACACAAGGAAATCGCGTTCGAGAAGAACCTCGCCGAGTACCTGGCCGCCCACGGCTGGCTGTACTCGCCGAGCGACACCGGCTACGACCGCGAACGCGCCCTGTTCCCCGAGGATGTCTTGGGTTGGCTGGCCGACACCCAGCCCGAGCAGCTCGGCAAGGTGGTCAAGCCCGGCGGTGACGTCGTCAAGCAGCAGGCGCAGCTGCTGGACCGGATCGTGAAGGTGCTCGACACCCCGCTGGACAACGGCGGCGGCACCCTGCAGATACTGCGCAAAGGCTTCTCGCATCTGTCGGGGAAGTTCCAGATGTGCGTGTTCAAGCCGGAGTCCGCCCTCAACGAGAAGCGCACCGCCGACTACGCCGCCGTGCGAGTTCGGGTGATGCGCCAGGTCCACTTCTCCACCGCCCACCAGCAGTCGGTCGATCTGGTCCTGTTCGTCAACGGGCTGCCGGTCGCCACGATCGAGCTAAAGACCGAGCTCACCCAGACCGTCGCCGATGCGATCACCCAGTACAAGACCTCCAGGCTGCCCAAGGATCCCGCCACCGGGGCGGTGGCGCCGCTGTTCGTCTCCGGCGCCCGTGCCCTGGTGTACTTCGCGGTCTCCGAGGAGCAGGTGTGGATGACCACCAAACTGGCCGGGGACGCCACCCACTTCCTGCCGTTCAACCGAGGCACCGACGACGGCGGCGCCGGCAACCCGCTCAACTCGCTCGGCCCTCGCACTGCCTACCTGTGGGAACGGGTGCTGCAGCGCGACGCCTGGCTGAACATCCTGGGCCGGCTGATGTACATCAAGCATGACACCAGCACCGACCCGATCAGCGGCAAAACCACCCGGTCCTCCACGCTGCGGTTCCCGCGGTTCCATCAGTGGGAGGCGGTCACCGAACTCACCGCCGCCGTCACCGCCGAAGGCGTCGGCAAGCGCTACCTGGTCCAACACTCCGCCGGGTCGGGCAAAACCGACTCCATCGCCTGGACCGCGCACCGGATGGCGCGACTGCAGGTCGATGACGCCAAGGTGTTCGACTCGGTCATCGTGGTCACCGACCGCAACGTCCTCGACGCCCAGCTACGGGACGCCATCAAGCAGATCGACAACGACGCCGGCATCGTCGTCGCCATCGACCGGGCGGAGGTGGCCAAGTCCGGGGACATCAAGTCCAAGTCGGGGCTGCTGGCCAAGGCGCTGCTCGACGGCAAGCTGATCATCGTGGTCACCATCCAGACCTTCCCGTTCGCCATGGCGGAGATCCGGAAAAACAAGGGGCTCAAGGGGAAGCGGTTCGCGGTCATCGCCGACGAGGCGCACTCCTCGCAGTCCGGGGAGGTCGCCGCCAAACTCAAGGCGGTCCTCACCGCCGAGGAGATCAAGGAGATCGAGGAGGAGGGCGGCGAGATCGACATCGAAGCGCTGCTCGCCGCCGAAGCCACCGAACGCGCCGAATCCGACGCCATCTCCTACTTCGCGTTCACCGCCACGCCGAAAGCCAAGACCCTGGAGCTGTTCGGCCGGCCGCCGGCACCCGGGGAGAAGCCGGCGCCGTTCCACGTCTACTCGATGCGCCAGGCCATCGAAGAGGGCTACATCCTCGACGTGCTCACCGGCTACTACTCCTTCAAGCTGGCATTCCAGGTCGGCAAGAACGCCGCCGGCGGCGGTGGTGGGGTCGAGGAGGTGGACCAGGCCAAAGCCACCAAGGAGGTGATGCGCTGGGTCAAGCTCAACCCGCAGACCATCGCCCAGAAGGCGGCGATCATCGTCGAACACTTCCACGACAACATCGCCGGCCTGCTCGACGGGCACGCCAAGGCGATGGTCGTCACCGAACTGCGCAAGTCGGCGGTGCGCTACAAGCTGGCCATCGACAAGTACATCGCCGCGAAGGGCTACGGATACGGCACTTTGGTGGCGTTCTCCGGCACCGTCACCGACCCCGAGTCCGGGCCGGAGGACTTCACCGAGGCCAGCATGAACCCCGGGGTGCACGATCTTCGCACCGCCTTCCGCGGTGACGAGTACAAGATCATGATCGTCGCCAACAAGTTCCAGACCGGCTTCGACCAGCCCCTGCTGTGCGGGATGTACGTCGACCGGGTGCTCACCGGGGTCACCGCCGTGCAGACCCTGTCGCGGCTCAACCGCACCTATCGCACCCCGGCCGGGACGGTGAAGACCGCGGCGATGGCCCAAGTCGTGGACTTCGTCAACGAACCCGAAACGATCCGCGAGGCGTTCGAGCCGTACTACACCGACGCGTTCCTGGAAACCGAGACTGACCCCAACCTGGTGCACGACCTGTCGGCCAAGCTCGACACCTTCGGCATCTACACCCAGGCCGAGATCGACCAGTGCGCCGAGGCGTTCGTGCGGGCCGCCAGCGACAGCGCCCTGCGCGACAAGATGTTCGCCGCGATCGACCCCGCCAAGAAGATGTTCGCCGGCCGCTACCAGGCGGCGCTGCTGGCGAACGACGGCAAAGGCGACAAGGCGGCGCTCGCCGAGCTCGACATGTTCCGCAAGGACGTCGGCACCTTCGTGCGGCTCTACGACTTCATGTCCCAGATCGTCAACTACGGCGACCCGGAGTTGGAGAAGAAGCAGATCTTCCTGCGCAACCTCAACCGCTACATCCAGCCCGACACCTACACCGCCCCCATCGACCTCTCCGAGGTGGTGCTGCGCCACGTCAAGCAGATTGACCGCGGCAAGACCGACATCGGCCTCGGTGTGCGCGTCGGGCTGCACGGGGTGACCGCCGCCGGCTCCGGGGAGAAGCGGGACCCCACGATGGTCGCCTTCCAGGCGGTCCTGGACCGGCTCAACGACCTGTTCGGCTCCGAGGACTTCACCGAGGGGCAGAAGGTGTCATTCCTTCAGGCGCTGCTGCGCACCCTGCTCGACGACCCCGACCTCGTGCAGCAGGCGAAGGTCAACACCGCCACCCAGTTCGTCGAATCCCCCGACTTCGACCAGGCGGTCACCGGAGCCGTCGCCGACAACCAAGGCGCCCATCACAAGATGAGCGAGTACTTCTTCACCAACGCCCCGGGGCGGGCAAGTCTCGTCGCCGACATCGCCAAGTGGTTCCGCGCGACCGTGGTGGCAGAGAAGAACGCGGCCGGGTGAGGACAGCCTCACGATGGCGAACGACGACCGGCATGGCCGGCGGCGACGCGATGGCGACGGCAGCTGAAGGCGATCATGTCTGGACGATCAGATGCCCGTGTTGTTGATCGAGTCGTTGCGGGCGATCGGGCGATCGGGCGATCGGGCGACGTGCGGGATGCAGGATCGCCCGCAGGCTTCGCCTGGCCATCCTGCGGTGATAAGCGTGCGCGAGACCCTCGCTGCCGAGCACCACGTGTACTTCCATGCCCCGGCAGCGGGGGAGTAGGCACGGAGATGTCAGTCGCCGCGTAGCCGCTCGTAGAGCGGGTTTCGGGCCGCGGCGGCCCGGGTTTCCTGCCCGGCCCCCTCGACATACCGTTGCGAGGTGGCGATGGACGTGTGCCCTAAGAGCGATTTCAGTTCGTAGACACTGACTTTCGCGTTGGCGAGGTCGGTGGCGAAGGTATGCCGCAGGCCGTGGACCAGGGCGCCGCGCTGGCGTTCGGAGTCCACTCCCGCGCGGCGAAACAGCCGCAAAACCCTGTACTGCACGGTGCTGCGCGTGATCCGGGCGCCGTCCTTGGCGCTGACGAATAGCGGCGCGTCAGCCGGCCAACTGCCCAGTCCCCCGGTGGGGGAGGGCCCGCGGCGCCCGCTCGGAAACCGGGTACGCCGGCTGGCCAGGTAGACCTTAAGGTCACTGATGAGTGGGGCTTCGATGGGCACGCGCCGGTCTTTGCGGCCTTTGCCGCGCACGTGAACCACCGCGCCGTCGCCCACGAGACGGATGTCACCGAAGTTAATCCCGACCAGTTCCTCCAATCGCAGCCCCGCCAGAAGCGCGGTCAGCAGCATCGCCCGGTCGCGTTCAACCCAATCGTCCCGCCGGCGGCGTGGCAGTGCCTCGTCGGCATCCAGAGTGTCGAGCAGCGCGTCGATCACGTTGGGCGGCAGCGCTTTCGACAGAGTTTCGTCGCTTCTGGGGCGGCCGACCGACCCCATCGGGTTAGCGGGAATCAACTCATCGTCGTAGAGATCGGTGCACAGGGTGTTCCAGGTCGACCAGCACCGCCGAACCGAGGCCGCCGCATGGCTGGGGGCGAACAGCGCGAACGCTGTCCGCAGGGCGTCCCGGTTGATGTCGGACAGGCGCAGCGCCGTTAGATCGGTTCCCCCCACGATGATCTCGGCGATCGCGTCGAAGTCGCGGCAATACGCGGCCAGGGTGTGCGCTGAACGTTTCTGGGTTCCGCGGTCGGCAAGGAAGCTGGCGAACCACTCGGGGCGAGCCCGCTGCGTCGCGGTCATACCGATTTCAAGGTGGGCGAGCGATACGACACTTGGCAGAGCCGGGTCGATGGGGCGGGCAGCCACCGGCCGGCCCGGGCGGCGGCCGGCGGCCCAACATCGCCGACTATCCGGACTGCCGGGTCAACGAGGGACAACACCAGCGGCAACACCATCCAGGCGGCCATCCCCTTCAACTGCGTCCCGTCCGAGGTGCCCTGCAAGGTCCTCACGTTGGCGCCGATCGCCCCGGTGGCGGCGGCATCAGCATTGGCCGACATGTCGTTGATGGCCGCACCCAGCGTCGGCCGATCCAGGTACACCGGGATCGGCAACAACCCCTCCCAAGTGCCGTCGGTGTCCAACACCAACCGCAGTTCGGGACGCCCGCTGTGCGTATCGAACTCCAGATGCACGAAGCTCCCCAGGAACCGGAAGGCACCACTGAGCTGGTCATACACCTGGGGCGGCAACTCCACGTAGCAACACCATTCGGGCAAACGAGTCCAGGTTTCCGCCGGCGGCAGCACCGCCTGCTGCCAGTGCGCCGCACCGCCGCCAGCGGAGTGCCACAACGCACCCGTCGAGTACCCGGCCACCTCCGGGTCGATCTGGTACACGCCGCGACCCAACCGCCACTGCGTCAGAGCCGCCACACGGCCGATATCCGTGCCGAGTCGATCGCCCTGAACACCGCGGGATGTCAGGTAGGCCACCGTTGCCGCCATCGGCAACCAACACCAGTCAGGCCAGTCCAGGCCCGGCTCTCCGCGGCGTTCAACCAGGCCGCCACTGACCGCCAACGCATCGGGGTAATACCTGCGAAATTCGGCCAGCAGTGCATCGACGCGCGCCACGCTGGCGAGGTCAGCAGTGCTCATCCGATTCCCACCAATTCCTCTCCGGGGGTTTGCGATTGGTGTCCGATCCGGAACTTCCTGAGAGCGCGCCGAAACGGACAATTGGGGGCTCGGGGAGACAGCTACCCCAGATCACCATATCGGACATATTGCCTGTTATGCGTGAGAAAGCGGACGTGTCGGGGGAGGTCAGTCCGCGTCGCGTTCGGCCCGCTTCGCACGCACCCATGGGGACCTGCTTCAATCCTGCGCTGCTGGTCCCTTGTGTCAGCAGAGGTGAACCCCGGCGAAATCGCCGGCATGATATTTGGCGTAATCAATCGGGACGTTTGCCACAGATGCGAAACCGGTATATCGCTTCACCAGTTGCGAGGCTTCGTCAACACTCAGGTCGCCAAGCCCTTTGTGGAACATGCACTTGGCCCGGAATTCGAGGAATTGATCTTGCTCCTCCTCGGAGACCGGCAGGAAAGCTTCGATGATCGCCATACCGATGGCAAGGATCACGCCGCCAGGCCCGGGTAGCTTGACGGCTGTCCCCAACGTGGCGATCCCTTTGAGAACCTCACCGCTATCGCCTTTGAAAATTCCCTCAATCACGTCATGCAAGCCTCCAACGCCAGCGGTGAACTTGAGCAGGAATGTCTCTGCTGTGGGAATCTCGATTTTCAAAAACTCAGCGATGTTTTCAACGTAGCCAGCTAATTGAGTGCCTTTACCCAGGTTCGCCCAGAAATCGTCGACGTTCTGGGGCGAATTGTTCACCAGAGCGGTATTGGTGAATGACGTTCTCGGGGTGGTATTCGCCCTCGGGACCAAACGATCATCGGTGAACGGACTCGCCAGCGACACCACCCCGGTCAGCCAGGGCTTCGCCGCGCTGCTGTCACCCCCCCATACGGGGTCACCCCAGGTGACCACGGTGCCGTCGCTCTTGAGCGCCGCGAACGCAGAATCAGTGGAATAGACCTGGGTGACTCCGGTCAGCCAGGGCTTCGCCGCGCTGCTGTCACCCCCGCCGTTGGGGTCACCCCAGGTGACCACGGTGCCGTCGCTCTTGAGCGCCGCGAACGCCCCCCACGTGGAGTAGATCTCGGTGACTCCGGTCAGCCAGGGCTTCGCCGCGCTGCTGTCACCCCCCCATACGGGGTCACCCCAGGTGACCACGGTGCCGTCGCTCTTGACCGCCGCGAACGCGTTCGCCGTTGAGTAGAACTGGGTGATTCCGGTCAGCTCGGCCTTCACCGCGCTGCTGTCCCCCCCGGAGGGGGGGTCACCCCAGGTGACCACGGTGCCGTCGCTCTTGAGCGCCGCGAACGCAGAATCAGTGGAGTACACCTGGGTGATTCCGGTCAGCTCGGCCTTCACCGCGCTGCTGTCACCCCCGCCGTTGGGGTCACCCCAGGTGACCACGGTGCCGTCGCTCTTGACCGCCGCGAAAGCATAATGCGCGGAGTACACCTGGGTGATTCCGGTCAGCTCGACCTTCACCGCGCTGCTGTCGCCCCCCCATACGGGGTCACCCCAGGTGACCACGGTGCCGTCGCTCTTGAGCGCCGCGAACGCAGAATCAGTGGAGTAGATCTCGGTGACTCCGGTCAGGGAGGGCTTCGCCGCGCTGCTATCACCCCCGAATCCGGCGGTACCCCAGGTGACCACGGTGCCGTCGCTCTTGAGCGCCGCGAACGCCCCAGCTGTTGAGTAGACCCGGGCGACTCCGGTCAGCGAGGGCTTCACCGCGCTGCTATCACCCCCATCGTCGGGGTAACCCCAGGTGACCACGGTGCCGTCGCTCTTGAGCGCCGCGAACGCGGCCCCCGCGGAGTACACCTGGGTGACTCCGGTCAGCTCGGCCTTCACCGCGCTGCTGTCCCCCCCGAAGTTGGGTTTACCCCAGGTGACCACGGTGCCGTCGCTCTTGAGCGCCGCGAACGCAAAATCGCTGGAGTAAACCTGGGTGACTCCGGTCAGCTCGGCCTTCACCGCGCTGCTGTCCCCCCCGGAGGGGGGGTCACCCCAGGTGACCACGGTACCGTCGCTCTTGAGGGCCGCGAACGCGAGGTAGTTCCGCCATTCGGAGCTTGTTCGGCCTGGGGCTGACGGGGCAATGGCGGTGCTCGTCACCGTCGGGGCTGAAGCTGCGCCCAGAACAACCTGGCCGGTGGACACCGTGGCTGCAGGGGCAGGGGCAGGGGCAGCGCGACGCATGCCCACCTCCCCGCGTGCCGCCGCCGCCAACGTCCAGGACAGCGCCGATTCCACCGGTGCCAGCGGATCAGTTCCCGGTAGGGGGGCCAGCGCCGAACCCCCGACCGCGCTGACTGGCGCGGGATTAGCGACGGCTGCCGACATCACCGGCGCTGGCGGATCGGGCAGTGTCACAACAGTCGCTTCAGCACCCGGTGCGATGACCGGGCCACTCATTAGAGCCGTCGAGGCCGAAATCAGGGCGGCTCTCGCTTCCGGCACCGCGTCCGAGTTTGTAAGCGCCGCAGCGACTTCGGTGGTCCGTGCTTGGTGGGGAGTGCCGATCCTGTTCCGGTTTTCTCCGCCAACGCCCGCCGCCGCGGGGCGCTGCTGTGATTTCCTGCCAGATGCTCCGGAGGCGGATGCGCCGTCCCTGGCGCGGCGCTGCGGGCCAGCTGAGCGCGGAGCGTGTGCCCTCGTTATTCCCCCGGCAGAAATTGACTGTTCACCGCCTGCCGGACCTGCCGATGAGTCCTGCGGGGACGCCCAAGCCGTCCCTGACATACCGGCACCGACCACGCCGATTCCCAGGGCTACCGCCAGCCCACCGACGCGACCGATAAGAGCAGACCCACTCATAATTTCCCCCGACCGACAACAACGAAATTTATTGAGAGCGAGGCAGACTCGTACTGACTGACCCCCATGATCGACCCCGCTTCCCGAGAAAGGGGAACAGCCCCTTCATCCGCGGACGGCGTATCAACCAACTCCTCGCACTCCATCGGGGAGCTAGCAAGTCCAATGATGGCGGGGCTGGCCTTCTACGATGAAACCACATTGACGGGCAGCGGGGAAGACGAACACGCCACTTAATTAACTTGATAAAACAAATAAGTCACCTTATGGAATCCGTCTGGGGCACAACGGGGTTCGACGCTTGCTTCGCCCTGGGACTTCGTGGATGTCCATCGCGCGGTTATTGCCCACAACCTATCGCCCACAACCTGCTGCGCGCCGCCGGAATCCTCGCCGGCGACGCCCACGGCGTTGCCAGGGGCTCGACCCTGCGCCGACGTATCGTCAAGGTTCCCGCCCACCTGGCCCGTCCGCAACGGCGCCCCACATCCTGCACCTGCCCACCCACTGGCCCTGGTCGAAACTCTGGCTTGCCCTGTGGCGCAGAACGATTGGATTGAGCCCATGTCAGATGCATCAGTGAAATCCCCTGACTTGAAAACGATCTCCGGTCGTCATCCCACAACCCCTGCGACAGAACGTATAGACAGAAGATTTGACGATCGTGTACACACATGTATACCGATTCCATATCGGTATCGGGGAGGGGGGAAATTCGGTGAACATCGAACTGAAACTTAGGGTTTGGCACCGGCTAGTCCAAGCTGTCATTGCACTCCTGACGGCTGTTGCCTTGTTACTGGGTCCGCAGCATGCGACTGCCCACGCGTCGCCAGGACCTTTCGGGCCATCGGCGCCCGCTATTGATCCCAGCCCCCAGCCTTCGCCATCGGGCACCACGTCTTCGCCAACACGGTTCCGCAGCGTCGCAACGAAAGCCACACCGAAGCCCGCGGCGGTCCTGATTCTCGCCATACCGTTAGCCATCAGTGCGGTCGGAACGGTGATCGGCGCGGGCGTCGCGGTGAGCAAGTTAGTGAACCCCACGCCAAAGCCGTGTAAGGCGCCTTGGGGCAGTTCAAAGCCGAGGTGCTAACGCTGGTCTCCGTCAGCGGTTGAAAACCATTGGGGGACATCGCCTGGCCCTAACCCGGGTCCGGACTTTAGCGACTGGAAAAACCCGAACCGCTTGGAGGCGAACATGATCATCACCAATCGCAGCACCCCATGGCTCCGGGGCACGATCGCCGCCGCGATCGCCCTGGCCGCCAGCTTCGTATCAACCCCGACCGCGTGGGCTGATCCCGACCCGCACATCCCCAACGGAGCCGTGGGATGGTGCCCAGGCGGCCAGCCGCCTGGGGACATCCAGTACTGCCTCGGCGAGCCCTTCCCTGACGGCACCTTCTACGTGACGGGGCGCCACGTGGTGGCCAGCCAGCCTTTCGGCGGGCCGCAATGGGATCGGTACGCCTGGTGCGCGAGTTGGGTCAATGGTCGCGTACAAGGAAGCCCAGGGCCGTCCGGCTGCGGCGGGGGACCAGGGAGCATCAATATCGGATGAACCAGTGACCACTACGCCCTGAACATGCTTGAACGAAGGCGAGGTTCCTACCCGGGAAGTCCGCCTTCCACCGCCCGGAGATGAAGGAGTTTTCTGTCGTGTCCATCGCTTGGCGAGGGTAGCCACCCGGTGGCCATGTATAGCCGGTACTCAGCGAATTGAAGCTGGCGATGCCAACAGTCTGAATATGCCACATTCCCGATACGAACCCCCGTGGATTCACTCGGATCGGTCGATACCGGGACGTCTTTCGAAGAGGAGGGCTGGTGGAGCCGTGTTCTCTGAGTCGCCGACTCGCCGGCGGTGCGCGTTCGGTTAACCCGGAGTCGATGCGATCGTGCCCGAGCCCCGGTGGTCGAGCGAGCGCGCAAACCCGCGGTCATCGGGCTTGCCCCGCAGAGAAGGGCCCCGCCTATGACCAGCCCGCAGCCGCCGAACCTGGTGATCGAGTGTTGACCGTCGCCCCCACCGACGCCCCTATCACCATCGGCCGGGAGTTCCCCGCCAGGTGCTTGTCGACGACCCGCGGGTCTCCCGCACACATCTGCGCGTCGAGACCGCCGCCGGGCACTGGGTCGGCGTCGACGTGTCCCGCAACGGCGTCTACCTCGCCGGTGCACGGCAGGGGTCTCCCGTCCGCTCCTACCAGGCCGGCGGCCCTGGCGTTCATACTCACCGGACTGACAACCGGCCGCACCGAGGGCTGCAACCGGCTGGTCAAAATGTCAAACACGGCGCCCGCGGGTTCCGCAGCACCGAGCAGACCGGCACACCTGAAAACACCCAGCGCGAAACAGCTCAGGCCAGCGCGCACCGCCCACGAAAGTTTAAAGTTCAAACAGTATTCAGCGTCGGCGACGTGATCAACACGGGCTGAGCGACGATGGTGTAGCCGAGATCTCGGAGGACACCGATCTCGACGTCGTAAACAATCGGTACCCCGCCCCACACGTGCCGGGGGTTGTCGGGGTCGTTGAGGTGAGAAGGATCGCCAAGGGGAATCGGTCCCCCCCACGCGGCGACGGCGTTGGGGCCGTCAAAGTAGAGCCCACCGTTTCCGCCTCCCAGGTTAGACGCATACTCGCCGGTCCAGACGATGCCGTTGCCGATGATGTGGTTGCCGGCTGAATCGGTCATGAACGTGTCCCACACGTTCCACCATTGGCCAGAGGCGTCCACCATGGACCAAAACCCAAGTCCGTGAAGCAATTCATGAATGGCGACGGTCTGGATGGTGTACCCGTAGGTCTGCGATTCCGTCCCAGACCAGGGGTTGGCGAGGTTGAAGATGAGCTGTGAATCCGGGTCGGCGCCGTTGTTGTCGACGCCGGTCAGGATTTCAGTCTGCGCTAAGAGTTCCCAACCGGTGGTCGGGCTGTACCGGCCGAAACCCATCGGACCGGCGAGCGCAAGGTAGTTGTGGTCTGGGTCATCGACCGTGCTGACGGTGACGTCGATCGTCGCCGAGGTCGGCACAACAAAGTAAGAGGCGAGGTAATCGGCGGCTTGTTGCAGGTAGATTCGGTTGCCCGCGCTCCAGCCTGTGTCGCTGTAAATGAGGTTGAAGGTGAGGTGGGCGGGGTTCGGGGCAATCGCCACGGTGAAGGAGCTGATACTGGTGGCGCCGAAGGGGTCGGCGGCGGTGACTGTGAAGCTGTCAGTGGTGGCCATGCCGGCCGCAGACGCGTTGCGGCCCGCGACGCTGGGGGTGTACGTGTAGGCCCCGGTCATCGGGTCGATAGTGATGTCACCGCGGGTTGCCGTGACGGTGACGCTGTAGGTGATCACGTCGTTGTCGGCGTCGGACGCAAACACCGTTCCGGTGACGATTCCGGTATCGCTATCGGTGCTGGTCGTGGTCGACCCGGTGATGATCGGTGCATGGTTGGTCTTGGAGGCGGGGATGAAGATGTTGACGACGGCCGACACTATTTGGGTGACCGCGTTGACGATTCCGGAGATAACCTGAGTGACGGCGTTGACGATCCCGCCGATGACGGCTTGGACTTGCTGGATGATCGCGCTGATCGGATCGGTCGCGGTCACGGCGGTTCCCGAGTTGATGGCCGCGACGGCTTCTCCTGCGGTTACGGTGGCGGCTGCCGGAGGGGCGGCTGATCCGGCGTCGAGGAGCCGGCCGCCCACGGCCGACTCAGATGTTGTGCTGATCGCGTACGGACTGTCGCCGCGTTCGCGGCGGGCCACGGCGGCCGTCGCCCACGCCACCGTGGAGCCAGCCGGCCCGCCGGGTAGCGGCCCCAAGTACCGGTCGGCGAGTGGGGTCACGGTCTGGGCAGCTGCCTGCGCCGGGGCGGGCTGAGAAACAACTGGTTGTTCGACCGCGCGGCGAATCGTTGGTGCCGTACTGGCAGCGGGCGCGGCTGTTGGCACCGCCACAGCGGGTGTGTCCGCTTCATCGGCGGGCAGCGTGACGCGATCGGCCGCATCCTCGACGGCCGCTGTCACCGCCGCCGACGGCTGGGCCGACGTTACGGCGCTCGCAGGGGCATCGACAATCCGCTGGGCCGAAGCCGCAGCCCGATCAATGACCTCATTGAAGCCGGTTGTCCTTGCAGCACGTGGGTTTTGCGCGGACGCAGGCTGGACAGCCTGGCCCGCCCGGGACCGTTCCGGCGATCGTGCCCGCCCCTCGGCGCGTGTCGAGGTGGAGGCGGCCGTGTCGGACGCAGTTGAGGAGTCCGTCGCATCGGCGGCCGGGGAGGCCCCCGCAGGGCCGGCCCCGAGGCCGACGAGCGCTGCGCCCACACCCAGGGCGATCGCCAACCCGCCGACCCGACCTACATATGCTGCTGCCGCCATCGCGGACTCCCCCCGGTCGCGAAACACCCCTAAAGCAACCTCAACGACCCAGTCCCCGACGGGACCGCGAACGTCACGGTACTACCGCGGACCATAACAACGCCGATGCGCGTAGGACAAACACCGCGCCTCACCCCCCCCCCGGCATCAGCGCCACCCCCGGAATCAGACGTTCGCGAGGTCGCGTTCCTCGATGAAGACGCGGCGCTTTTTGAACGCCGGCGGGGCGTCGGTGCGCGCCCACTCCTGCGCCTTCTCGTACTCGGGGATGAGCCAGTCGGAATCGAGGGTGCGGCTGTCGTCTTCCGCCCACACCGGGACCGGCAGGCCGTGCTGGTCGGCGACGTACTCCGCGGAGGCGGCGAGGATCGCGTCGAAGCGGACGTCGCCGACCCGTGGCGGTTCATCGGCGATGAGTTCCGCGATGTCGGCCTCGTCGTCGCCGGCGCCGCGGAAGAACTCGAACACCAGCTTGAGGCGGTGCTTGTAGCGCGGCTCCTCGATCATCTGCTCGGCGATCTGCCGGAGCGAGAACTGCGCGACCATGCAGCCCAGCCTATTTCGATCAACGACGATGAAAGGTGATGAAAGGTGTTGTGTTGTCTGACCTGCAACTGTTCACCGCACCATGCGTTGCAAGCAACCCTGCGCGAGGGCGCTGGTCTGTGTGCGATGATGCCCAGTGGTAGGGGGATTGGCCGCAGCACGCCGCACTCGTTCTGCGCGCTCATCGGGGGGATTTACCGGTTGAATCGTCTCGCGTCTCGCTAACCGTTGGATGGTTCGCCATGCCTCGCGGTAGGGCGCTGAACGGGGGGTTCCTGGATGCGGGCTTCAGTATGTGTGGGACGTGTGGGCGCCCTCGCGGTGGCGCTGGGAGTCGGCGCCGGCCTTGCTGTTGCCGGGGGTGCGGGCGCGGCGTGGGCGTCCCCGACGGACTCCTCCGCTTCAGCGGCCGGCCCCGATTCGACGCGGGACGCCGACTCGGTTCGGTCGTCCTCTGGCCAGCCTTCAGCGCCTCGCGTCAGCCGCCCGGTCCGGGTCGTCGAGAAGCCGGCCGCGATCGGCCCGGCCCGGGCGGGGTACCTCAGCTCGGCTGAGGCCGTGCCGGGCTGGGAAGCTGAAAATTCAGACACAGCGAATCGTTCCTTGGGTGCAGAAGTGGTCACGGCAGGAGCGCCGCCGATCCGACCCATCCTGCCCGGCGCTCGAGTCTGCGTCGGCTATTCGTGTCGC